>VTLG01016141.1_pt1 | contig 104774 bp, 130 predicted proteins | sample 4694571 | NCBI WGS metagenome assembly VTLG01 (sample SAMN12604809, study PRJNA352737) | marine metagenome | biome: ENVO:00000447; feature: ENVO:00000209|ENVO:00000569|ENVO:01000036; material: ENVO:00002151; isolation source: viral sequences binned using virsorter ... | reverse complement strand
TAGCTCTATTATAAGTGACGTCGTCTCCAAATTGGAAACCCATCATCTTATCAAGTAGTTTAGAAAGTGCTTCTCTCTCATAAGGTGTTAAAATTTTACCCATTTTAATATTAGCTAAAGCCCTATGTAATATAGGTAATTGCCTAGCTGGTAACATTCCTTGTCTTATAAGTTTATCCAACCTTTGTTGTTGGGTTTCCACTTCTAATAAGTAATCTAAACTTTCTTGTATATCTGCCATATCTTACTCAATATTGTTCTTATACTGGTATTTATACAGATTGAGTCTTTGAAAGAAAAATTATTTTTAACCGATTGAGAATGTGAATGCTTTGTAAGCTGTACTCTTCTTCTTAATAGTAGGTCCACCAGATCCAATACGAGATTTGAATTTTTTGGGTTTAGGTGCTTTATATTTACCTGGTTTTTTAATTTTATATCGTTTAGCTTTTTGTGAAGCTGCTCCTCTTATTGGTTTAGCTGCTCTATACTTCTTAGATCTAGTAGCTACCCTCTTACCTCTACTTTTCATTCTGTTAATTTCGTTCTTCCTCATCTGAGGTAACATCTTAACAGCAACCCTTTGTACTAAAGGAGCATATCGTTTAATCATTCTTTCTAAACGAGCTTTTTCTGCAGGTGGTAGACTGGCTCTATCCCTGCCTCTTAATAGACGTTTATAAACTAGAAGCCTTGCACCCCTAGTTGCCCTACGTTTTAATCTGTCTGGAGTAGAACCACGTCTTAATGCTATTCCACGCGCAACTTTTAATTTCTGTCTGTTACGTCTAGCAGCAAATCTTCTTTTCATTCTACCTTGTACTGTTAATACTTCTGTAATGTTTACTTCATTATCAAATCCTGGAGTATTATCAAAATCATCATCACCTAGTTCTTCGGGTGCATATAATCCTAACTTAACAGCGTCATTAAATGTAAAGTTTGCTACTTCATTATCTAAAAAATCTATATCTGCCTGAGTAATCTTCATAAGAATCTCAGGGTGTGGCATTGATTCGTCTTTATTATCTTCTGGATATTGTTCTTTTGAATACTCTGCCTGTAAAGGAGTTATTTGATCTAAATCATAACCTTTATCTTCTTTATAATAATCTCGCCACTTCTGTAACTGATGACGTTTCTTCATATCCTTTTTCCAATCCTTTTCAGGTTTGGGTTCAATACCTACTTTGGATCTAATCTTATTACCTATCCTTCTTTTAGCTTCTGAATACTCTGGCTCAAATTGTTTAATAAGACTTTCTGATGTTGTTCTCTTAATATGTGATTTTGCTTTCTTTGCTAAATCTTCTCTATACTTTCTTAATTTAGCATCTTTTGCCTTCATCCTTGCATGATATTCGGGTGTTTTATATACAGGATAAGCTTCTGTTACCTTAACTGCCTTCTCATCTTCAGGTTTTCTAGCTTTAATTGCTAAAGGTTTAATAGGATCTTCTTTAGGATTACTTTGTCCAGGTGTTAAGGATTTAAAATAGTCTGTACCTTGTGGTGTACCCCATTCATGTCCACCTATTGAAGAATCATATCTGGCATCTTCATTTACAGGAACACCTGCATCGCCTGCATGGTATCCTTTAATGTTTTTCTTTTTTTCTTGTTTGGCATAATACTTAGCCATTTTATTCAGTTCTTTTTCTGAAGGTGGTTTCCTTTTAGGGGGATCGTAGTCTTTAGGATAATTGATTTCTTCGTTATGATCTTTCCATGCAGTAGCGTATGCTATGGATTTTTCTCTTTTAGTGAGTTTGCCGTCTTTGGAATATGCTTTCTTGATGTGTTTGACCATCCTCTCTCCCTTGGCAGTAGGAGGTGCGTCTTCAGCTATCTTTTTTTTTCCGGTTTCCCGTATCTTACTAATAGATGCTTTGGTGCTTTTGTTTTACCCATTACAGGTTCTAGTGATTTGCCGTCTTTGGCTCTTTTTTGGCCTACTTGAGTTGTTCTTTCTTTTCTTTTATCTTCAATTCCACGATCAATTAGTTTACTTAGGCTTTCAACTATTCTTTTTTGTTCTTCAGACCAATCTTTTCTAACTACTTCTTTTCCACCAGGACCTATGTCTGTTACTTTAGTTTTAATAGGTTTGTTGTATTTAATCTTAACTGTTTTAAGTTTGTCTTCACCTTTAAAATGTACTGTAGGTTTCTTAGCTTCTTTAACACCTTTCATCCAATTGGTCTTAATGCCTTTTTTCTTCATTTCTTTATCAATCCTACGATTAATTTGACCCATTGTCTTTTTATCTACATCACCTGCTGCTGGAGCTGATTCCGGTAATCTACCTCGTCTTGTGGATTTATTAATAGCTTTTTTTCTATCTTCTTTATCCTTTGATATTTGATCGATAGTTTTTTTAGTATCTGATGAAACTTTATGTTTACCTTTTGGTCCTTTTTCTAGAAATTCATCTCTTTCAGATTTTGAAAATGGTCTAGGCCAGTTTTTATCTTCAAGGAATCTTTTTGCTTCTTTAGCTCTTTCTTTAGGTGTAAGTTTCATAAAGCCTGACTTTAGTGCCTTTTCATTATCCCTAGCTCTTTGTTTTAGTAAGTTACTTGATACTGGTTTCTTTGCAGGTCTTCCTGATGCTAAATCTTCTTTAATACCTTTTTTCTTTAAAACTTTCTTATGTGCTTTTCTAATCATTGATAAACGCTTTTTCTTAAACTCATGTTTATCTAAAGCATCAGCTACTCTATCTGAATCACTTTGTCCTGATCCTGAATCTGGGTTTCTGTGTAAGTTACCTGCCTTACTAACACCATAATCTTTGTTTCTAAAACCTTTGAGAGGGGCCTCTTCTTTATGAACCATTCCAACTGTTTTACCGTCTTTGTCTTTTACCGGCTTACCAGTCTTTGAATATTCTTTATCGTAAATCTTTTGTCCTGCTCTTCTAATATTCTTTATCTGTTTATCATCTAACTCGTGAGGTGGTGTTTTAGAAAGAACTTTATTTGTATAATTTTTTAAAGTCTTTGGTGATAGTTCGTCTAATTGTTGTTGTAACTCTGGTGAGGAAAGTTCAGGTGTTTCTGATATTCCATAATCCTTAGGACGTCTTTTGTGTTGTTTCTTAAGAGCTGCTGTCTTACCTTTTTGTGAAACTCTACCAGAATCTTGGAATTTTCCATGCATCTTATATGTTTTAGGTCCATCTTTTATAGGACTTTTAGTTTGTCTAAATGCTTGTGGATTATCATCTGGATGATCTGACTTCATTCTCTTTGCAAGAACTTCTTTTGCCGTAGCTTCTTTAACATGATATCTTTTAGGAGAGCCACAGCTTCTACATTGATCGCTTCTATTTTTCTCTGCACCACAGTCTCCACAGTCCCAGCCTCTTTTAGCTGCTCTGCCACCATCGTACATCTTCCTGGCTTCTCTTATATCTTTGAAATTTTTACTGATTGTCATTTTCTACGCCAACTTGTGCCTTATACTCATTATTTATACTTTTCTCATAATAGACAATAATAGTTTTTTGCTGATCTATGTATCTTTTTAATTCTCCCATGTTTAGGGACAAATTCTCATAATCAGGGACACTTATAGCGAAGAATACAAAATCTCCATACTCTTTCTCAAATTTAGTTCTAAATTCTTCATAATTATCTGCAGTTACTGCATAAAATTTTACAGGATATAATGTTACACCCTTTGGGTGCCCCTGTATTGGTATGGATCTTTCGACAAATTTTGTCTGGACAGCCACTTCTCGTGGCATTAAACTACAACCACTAATTATCAGTGGTAGTAGCAGTATCAGACTCAAGTGTTTCAAATATTTTCTTTGTTGCATCATTTACTCTTTTTTCAATCAACCCAGGTTTTTTCAGGGTTAATAATGTTAAATTGTGTTTCCTTAGTTTCTTACCAAGTTCATCACCATATGCCTCAGACGCTTTAAGTTTAACCTGTAATTCGTCATTGGCTCTTTGGAATGATTGATTATCCTCATTCAACCTATTAATAGTTTCCTCATTAGTTTTTGCTACTACAGATAATTTAGCATTGTTCTCTGTTAATCGTTCTATTTTCTTAGATGAGAACCAATAGTAAGTTCCAAATGCTAGAACTAAAGATAAAATTATTCCTATTAATACTTTACTCATCTAAAACCTTCTTCCATTCATCGTAGCCTTCTATTTTAGCTTCTATCTTGTCAATTCTTTTTGCTAGTAAGGGATAGTCTGCTCTCCATTTAGCTTCTTTTTTGGCTATCTCTATATCATACTTATTTGATAAGTAAGACATAAGATTGTCTAGTTTAACTTGAAACCAAGCACCTGCTTTAGTATTCAAAAACCATTTACTAAATGCGTTACCAAAAACTGCTGTAACACATGCTATTCCTAGTCTAACTAATATTAACATTGCTCTGTTAAGAATGTTCTAAAATCTAACATTCCCCTTTCTTCTTTTTGTAGGTTTAACCCTTGTCTTGTTGCTTTAAATAATCTCTTTGCATGTTCATCAGAGTGATTAGGATGTAACCCTGCTTTAAATGATTTATAATCGTTTCCACTAGCATGGTTTCTCATCTTTGTACCACTAATTCCTGCAACACCCTCAGCATCAGGATCTCTATGTCCTGCAGATAATATGTTTATCTTTTTATAACTATATTCTTTTCCGTTATATTTTTTTGCTAATTTTTTAAAATCATTAACTCTATCACTACCTACAACCATTGTTGCGTGTGTATGTCCTTCTTGATTAAATCTTTTAAGTTGTGCTAAAAAGTGTGGGTGTTCTCTTGTTGAGTGTTCAAAGTTCACTTCAGGATGAATGTGCTTTAAATATTCTTTTTTATGTTCGTGATGTAAAGGATCTGTTTTCTTATTTTGTGAATGACTAACAATAACTGCATGGTTAGCACCTATTTTTTGTGCATGTGAATGGACTTTATCTACTACCTTACTGTGTCCAGCAGTAGGTGGGTTCATCCTACCATATGAAAATACTATATGTTTTTCTTGCTCGTCTGCCATTATCCTTTATTGAAATTAGCTGCGCTAAATTCACTCCTATCTACAAATTTAGAGGCTCTGCCACCTCTTATTGCTACAAATCCTTCTGGTTTACTTGGAGCGCCTGCTATTGAATGTTCCCAATCTGAGCGCTGAGATAAACTCTTTGTAATTATATTCTTTGCTGCTTGAAGGTGTCTGTGCATGTGCATAGGACCTTCAAAGTGTTCCTTATTTTTATTTATATGACCTACTGTATTGTCCATTGTTGTTTGATGTCTCGCTTTTGCTGCGTCTGTTTTAACACCATCTACTTTCTTTTGATGTTTAGCTGATACATGGTTTACAAATCCTTCATGAGAATATTGTTCGCCAGTTCTTACAGTATGGTTAATATATGTTTTCTTTGCTACTGCATGTTTCATTACAGTATCGTGATGTTCGTCTGGTGTTTGTTTAAAATGTCCTACGGCTTGTTTTAGATGATGATCTACTTGTGCTCTATCTTCTAAACTGTATCTATTTTGACTTGTGTCGTGTCCTGTTCTAATTACATGTACATCTTTATGGTTTGTAAAATGATCTGTTTCAGGATTGTGTACTGCCTTTAAGTCTTCGATTCTTTTACCTTCGTATTTTGTGTGGACTGCAATTCCAATTTGCGATCGTTTTGCCAACTTTCCATGGCTTGAATCTGCCGGGGCGGAATATGTAATTGTGTTTGGCGTAAAATGTACCTTGTTATTTTTCTTATCATGTTGTAAATCCTCTGCTGTGTGCATTATATCTGCTTGGTATATCCCTTGTGGGTTAGTTTTATGTAAATGGTCTAGTGCATATTTTAATTTAGATACTAAACCTGGAGCGTGTCCATGGTTCTTTTCAATGTCTTCATGTGTATGGTTTATCTTAGGAGCCTTATTAAAGGCTGATTTAGATGATACAAAAAACTTCCCTGTTTTAGGATGATTACCAAATATTACAGCTGGACTGCCATCATATTTCATAGTAACTTGGGTGTCATCTCCTCCCTTTCCTTGTAATTTATTATGTACGTCATTCAGAGTATGAAAAGCATGCCCAAATCCTTCTTTACCGCCGTGAATGACATGATCTTCCACATGCTCTAAATGTTTGAGCTTATCTTCTTCTGCTTGTTCTTTTAAAAATGTAGTAAAGCGCATAATAGTATTTATAAGATACGAATAAAAGGAAAATTAAGTCTTTTCTTAACTGAACCCCTTAATTTTTTAATTTCTTTTTGTGATAATGGAGCAAAATATAAGTCGTCATCAACATACTGGCTTTTCGTTATATTATGATTAATATAACCTTCTCTTCCACCTCTATTAAGTTCTACTATACAACCAGAATGTCTTTTTCTTGCTTCTGCTTTCCAAATTCTATCTAAAAATTCTCTGTCACCCCAATGATGTCCTGTAAACGACTCATCATATCCACCTGCTTTCCAAAAAAGATCCTTGTGTATCATAAAGCAATTCATATGACCTAACCTATCTATTACTACTTGCTTATCTTTAAAGTAGAGATAATGGTGCATTATTTGATCTGGATAAAAATTAAATTTTTTTAATCTAGCAACGTCTCCAGGATACATTATTTGGTCTATATCAAAAAATGCTATAACATCTGTCTGTGCATACTTTGCTATTAAATTTCTACAACCATGTGAATTGAAGCCTAAATCTCTTGTACATCTCCAAAGTTGTAAAGTTGCACCCCATTCAGGCAATTCCCAACCTTCTAAAACTTCTTCAGCCCTAGTACGACTTGAACCATCATCTACTAAAAATATATCAACCATAGAAGGCCATTGTTCCCAAACTTTCATTTGGATTTCTAGTTTGTGAGGTTCCTCGTAATAAGTAAAACCAGCAGTTAATCTATTCTTTAGTTTCTTGGACGATTCCTGTGACGTCTTCTGCTGGGAAATCGATGACCTCTCCGTTTTGTAACTGGAATTGTTCATTATGTGTTAATCCATCTCGATGATATAAGCAATAGCCTGAATAAACTTCTGCAGTCTGAGGATTCATCCTTCCTTCTAAGACGTGCATGAACTTTGAAACCGTTTCGCCCACTTCTTCTAAAGTAGGCTCATGATCAAAATAACCTATTATATATTCGCCACTTCCGCCTGGTTGCCACATTGGAAAGTCTCTTGACAAACCATGTGCATGCCAGATTCTAGTGGAAGCTACCAGCTTTAACTTTAATTTCTCCTGCATCATATAACTCCAAATTTTCTTTTACATCTGCTATATCTATATTGTTTTTTTGTGCAAGATTTTGAGCTGTATTTTTCCAAAAGTTTTGGAAACTAGGTTCTGTTGCTCTCTTTTCTGCTTTCAAACAATTAATAACTCTTTGTAATCCTGTTGTCTTCATTATTTATCTACACTCCATTCTGATTGTTTTCTTTCAAGTTCATTAGTCTCAAAATCAATATCACTTTGTGATGTTCTTTTTCTAAGATCAGTTGAACTGAAAGAGTGATCTCTTTTGTTATACACAATTTCAATTTTTCTTTTATAGCAAATTCTCTTTGCTGTAAACTCTTTGTCTTTATATTCATCACCTATAATTCTTACATCAAGAGGTAATGTTAAAAATAAATCTTCTAAATCGTCTTCTGTATTGTAAACTACTATCTCGTCTACAAATTTTACTCCTGCTAATTGTATTTGTCTTTCAACTATACTTTGTACGGGTGGGTTTTTTGTTTTTCTATCTAATGTGGGATCTACTTGCAGAGCTGCTATTAGGTAATCACAATGTCTTTTGGCTTCTTCTAGCATAACTATATGTCCTGCATGTAGTAAGTCAAAAGTACTACAGGTTATTCCTATACGCCCGCAATTTTTGTAATCTAACCTCATACTTCTATCTCCACAGCTTGCTCACCTTTTCCTGGTGTAGTTTTGGCTAACTGTAAATCCTCTTCTGCTAAATAACACAAGAAGAGAAGAAGGAGATTGTAAAGTAAATGTTGCCATCTCTTTCACATAGTTCATTATATATCTCCTATACATACTTTTAACAAAAAATCAACACAATTGAGTGGACCTATTCTTCATCATTAATTATATCTAAGCCCCATCTTGTTATTTCTTCTTCAATAAATTCAGGCAAATCACTTGGTTCTTTACCTAATTCTTCTAACTGTTGTTTAAACCACACACCTGTCTGTTCTTCTATACTAGGACATTGATTCTTCCAAACATATACCCCTGCAAAATTATAATATTCATCAACATAGGTCATTATTAATTCAACATCAGGATCATATGATGACAAGTATTCTCCTAACTGTTCAAACCATTTATTAGGAGATTTCCATTCAGATGTAATACTAATTGCTAAACCTTCATAACCAAAAGCATCATCTTCCCTGCCAGAAATTTTAGCCCATCTAGGACCTACATTTTCTTCCATGTATTCATTATCAACTATTTCTTGGTCTGGGAGAAAACTAGAAAATTCTAATCCTGATTCTCCATATTGATCTTGGATATCTGAAAAAACAGAATCAAAACGAATTTCTCCATCGTTTGTGCTACTAATTAAATGAACTGTACTATAAACGTGGTTGGCCATCTGGTTTACTCCCTTTAACAAACTCCATTGCTGTGGTAAGGGCATCTGTTTTGCTGTCCTTACCCATAAGATATTGAGTGAATACTAATTCACCCGTATCAAAAAATTGTACTACATGCTGTTTCCAGGGTACATCTTGTCTAGTGACCCTAGCTGTTTTGTTCTCGTTTGTAATTTTGTAAACCATGTCCATGTTATTCAACTGGAAATTTATCCCCTAATAAGTTGAATTGTCTGCTGTTTAATATATCTAACTTTTCTTGAGCATTTGCTATAAGTTGTATTTGAGTATCAATTGCTGCTACGACGTCTGGATGCTCTCCTATACCAGCTGGATTTTCTAAATACACTTTTACATTAGCTTTAGCTGATGCTATTTCGCCTCTGTATCTGTCTGCTAATGCTTCAATTAATTCTTTTCCTATAGACATCTTTTTCCCTCTAAAATTGTGGAGCCTTTTAACGACAAGCCTTGCGCTAGTTCCCGACTTATGTGACTTTTATTTTTACTCCAGGTCGTATTTTAGTATGGTTTTTTACAAGGTCCATCCCTTTCTCCTTTTTAGTGGGCTACATTTGGCCTCTGACGACCTCGGTTTAACTCCTCAACCTCGAAACTGTGGTTGTTTATTTGATTTCAAAAAGTGTTGAACAACCAAAACTCACTATATTTATGCCTAGTTAAATGATACGCCAGCGGTGAACGCTGCTGCTATCATTGCTCTGCTAGGAGTACCAAGTCTGTAGGTAGCATTACCTTGAGAATTGGTATTAGTGTAAATAGGATATCCTGCAGCTCTAAGAACATTAATCTTAGCAGGTAATCTATTTACTCTGAGTTTGTGCGTTGCTACTGCATTGCTCAAACTTTTACCAGTGTTCAAAAAGTTTAGAACTTTTTGTTGCTGGCTCACCTTACGAGTTGCCATAATTAGCTCTCCCATATTATTGGTTACTAAATGCCCCTTCGTTAACCACAACCGTTGACTCAACACTAGGTGTTGAAGTTTTAACAGTTCTAGTAGTCTTAGGGACGTTCCTAAACACGACCTTTTGGAGAGCATCTCTAACATCAAAATCAGACGCAAGTTCTTCGTTTGTGTCTAATAGATGTTGTGAAGCTTCCTGTTTGGTCATGGCTTGCGGCAATTCAACAAAGAATGTATCTGTGTTGCCTTTTGCCGTAAGTTTCTTAATACGCGAAACCATATCGTTCCCGAACCTAGCCTTTGTTTGGCCTGATTCAGTAACAGAATAACCTGCGTATTTAAAAAGTTGGTCTGACATAACTGACTCCATTATTTTATTTACAATACTAACACATTATAGACTCTTTATATGTAAGAGTCAATAACAAATAGGACCAAAAGACTAAATCTTTTAAGCAGCTAATCTTTGGAATATTTTAGCCTTGGAGTAATCTACTCTCTTTAAAAAGCAGTAGTATTCAAAATCACCATCTGCTCCTTGAGCTTCCATATCCCAAGCAAGTGCTTGTTTAAAGTCTTTTGCTCCTATATTAACTAAATTAGAAAATTCAACATGGACTTCTTTCCAATTATCAGCCTTCCACTTCTGCTCTTCCTCATATTGAGTATTAGCATCTTCAACAAGGCGGTCCAATGTGGATCTGAGCTCTTCAACAGAATAATCATTATAAAGGCCTCTAGGTCTACACCCATAAACATCTTTATAACAGTCGCTTATATAAGTAAGTAACTGTTCTCTTTCTGTTAAATCGTCCCAATCTTTTGCCATATTTAATATCCTTTTTTATTTAATATACCGTTATTATGCACTCTTATTAGGGTAAGGTCAACCTTTTTTTTCATTCTTTTGCACTAATTTTGCATGTTCTAGACGCCATAAACCCGCATATTCACAGTCTGTATAGTCTGAATGCCACGGTCCACCGTCTGTATAGTGTATTGCCCCAATATCTTGTTCATCTAAGTAATAATACCCTGCTAGGGTGTTCCAATTTATAGTAATTGCACCTATCTCAGAATCTCTACACCAATTTAAAGTATGAAATTCATATCCTGGTGTATGATTGTTTAAGTAGTCTGGAGTCAGTTGTTTACATGCTGAATGACTATTATTAAATACAATCAAACTTGCCCAATTTTTTCTGTACATTCTATGCTGTGGTATTCCTTCCATTTTCAACTCACCTTTAGGAATATATGGAGGATGTTTTACAACCATAACTGCATATTTAGATAAATTATAAGCATTTAATAAGGAAATAGGATTCTTTAAAAAGAGGAAATCACTATCACAATAAACTGAATAGCCTTTAAAGTCGTTTAGATAAGGTACCCAAAATCTAGAAAATGTGAAATCAGTAGATTGAGGCTCTCCCCAATCACGATCATATTCAGGTATGTCTTTTGTATAAAGTCTATTAACCTTTAAATCAGATCTAGACTCTATAGAATGTTTACAAACATCGTAAGCAATCTTTTCTTTAGGATCATACCCTACGTAGATACTTTTCTCTTTCATCTAATACTTTCTTAAATTGTTTTAAACTTTCTGATTTTCTTTTTTTATTCCAAGGAAAAATCTCTTCACTCCATTCTCTTCTTTGTGATCTTATCCACATGGGTACACCTAACCATCTTGCAACCCAACTTGCTCCTCCATGATATCCTATTACAAACCTAGAAGTTGAGAGCTTTTCACAGACTTCTTTTAATGGTGTTTGGTAATGTATTTCTTCCCAGGGAATACCTTTAAGTTTAAGATCGTTTGTTATATCGTCCCAATGTCCTTCATCTTTCCATGCTTTCTGTGGGGCATATTCTGCAAACTGTTTTTTATTTTTTCTTGGTGTAATCAAATATATTGTATCGCCTTCTTTCCATTTATATTTAGAGAATGCTAAATTGTGTAATGATCTTGGATTGTCGTTATAACCAACATGATTAGTAGGAAAGACATAATTATATGTTTGATTAACAGTAACCTTAAAATCATGTTCAACTAACATATTTTCAGTTATAAAATCAATTCTATCATTAATAGTTTCAGAATCATCTTCTTTGAATTTAGTTCCTTCTTCGTGTTCAAAGTAGAAATTTAATTCAACATTCTGTTTATTAATTTCAGCTTGATTATGGGCATAACAAATAGGTGATATTATATCACCATATCCTATTTTACCCTTCCACCAAATTTTCTTTGTCTTCATCTACAACCCATACCACATTTACACCACGTCTAACAAGTTCGTTAAGAAATTTTGTTTTATGTTTTTTTGTTTTAGGATTATTTATTGCGTCAATAATCTCTTGTGTTGATGTTTGTCTAAGATAAAAATGCTTCCATCTCCACCTGTTTGTAGGTCTTCCTGCTGCATTCTTAATATATTCTTTTTGTGAGGGTTTGAACTTTGGGGGCATCACTTATCTCCATTTTTTATTTTTTTAATTGCTTCACCATTTTCTTTAATCTTAGCGTCCTGTAAAGAGTCTATAATCCTTTGTGCCTTTTCTTGATCTGTATCTCTGTGTAATTCAGGATCAACTATTTTCTCTAATTTTAAATATTCAATACGAGTATTAGGAACATATCGCCATGTATATCCTTCTTCTCCATATACTCCAAAAACAGTTTCTCCTAAACCTATCTTTACAATCAATGCTGGACAGCCATCTAATAATACTTTATCACCTTCTTGAAAGGAAGGATTGAATCTAAACTTAGCTCCTTTAACAAAAGAACTAGCCCAATCCCGAATGGATAAACCAACAATCAGAGTTAATAGGAACCCTAAAAACTCTACATAAAAATCTGATAGTACTATCTCAGGCATTAATCTTTCTTACCGTGATCTGTTGATGTACTGTTTACATATAAACCAAACCAAGCAGCTCCAGCTCCAACAATAACACTAACCAAAGCAGACTGTTCTGCTATAGGTGCTGGTAGAGCCATAAACCATGTAACTACTTTAAACAATAAGTAGATATACATTGAAATAAAAGCACGAGGGAATAATCTCCATCTACTAAAATACTCAGGTGCAATCCATATCCAACCTCTGTCGTCAGGTGCACTCCACCAAGGTTTAGCATCTGCTGCTTCTGGTTCGTCTCCAGGTATTTGTGCTTTTAATTCTTCATACTCGGCTAAGCTAATTTCTACAAAATTTTCTCTTTTATCTGCCATAATTCACTCCATATAAAATAAGTTCAATATTATTTATATGACTAAAACTTGATATCAGAATATTTGTCGTCCGTTTTTCCTCTGTCAAATACAGGAATATCAATATTACTGTCTGATAACTGTTGCTGTGCTGAAGGGTCTAGATCAAATAATTTCATTTTTGCCCTATCAACACCTATCATAAATCTTTTATTTCTTGTAGGATCTGCATATCTATTCTTTAACTGTTTAATCATAAACTGACCCAACTGCTCTAATTCTTCTGTACTAATAATTGCAAACATTAAGTCTGCTGTTGCTGGTAAACCAAAACTTTCTGATGTATCTGTTAAGTCTACATCACTACTATTAAATCCACCTCTAGTTGTCTGTGTTGCGCTAACAATAGGAACATTCTGTTCTACAGCTAATCCCCTAAGTTCTTCTGCAATACTCTTAATAATTGTATATGAATTTGCCATACTCCCAGGTCTAAATCTAGAACTTGTACAAATATTTAAATAATCAATGAATATAATATTAGGAAAGAAACTCCTTTTAAGTTTTAATTCATTTATCAATGCTTTAAAATGTCCTGCATGTGCTGATGCTGTAGGATATTCTTTAACTATTAGTCTACCTTCTATCTTATCATTAATTTTACTAATTCTATCATCATACATTGCCTTGGATAAGTCTTTTAAGTCCATAATAGGTATATTCATTAAATTAGCGTCTATACGTTCAGCAATTCTCTCTTCGGACATTTCTAGGGTAATATATAACACATTTTGCCCCTTAGCGATGCAAGCAGACGCCATATGACACATAAAAAGGGATTTACCAACACCCGTACCTGCTAATGCTATATTTAATGTTTTATTAGATAAACCACCTTCAGTTATCTTGTTAAACATATCTAAATCAAATTCAATCTTTTCTTCTAACCTGTGATAATAGTCAAATCTTTTATCAGCATCTTCTATAAAATCGTGTCCTACATTAGTATCAAAACCTACACTCAATGCCTCAGATAAAATACTTGGTAAAGCATCTGTAGACATGTCTTTCTTTTTACCATCTATGATTTGGATACTTTCCATAACACCCAAATATAATGCTTTATCTTTACAGAACTTTTCTGTTTCGTCTACTAACCAATTCTTATCTACTTCATCACCATTTAATGTATCAATAACTTCCATACATTTTTTATGAGTATCTTCATTTAAAGATTTATCCTCATTTAATTTAAGAATAATTGCTTGTTTACTTGGAGGGTTATTGTATTTTTCTACAAAGTCATAAATCACTTTAAATACTTTATTATCTTCAAACGCCATAAAGTATTCAGGTTTAAGAAAAGGAATAACCTTTCTTACAAAGTCATCATCTTTAATTAAATTTTCTAAAATAACTTGTTCAATTCTGTTCTTCAATTTCTATAACCTTACTATATTCATTATAAACTTCTAAGACACAGGGCTCACAGATGTAAACTGTGTCTTCTAATTCCATATCGTTATGGAATGCTAATACCTTCTCATTATCTGGATCTAGTGTTTTTTCACACCTATCACACTTTATCGTATTCTTTGGCAATGTCTTCCTCTGATATCTCTTGGTTCATCATATCAACTGAACCAATAGTGTATCTCTCTTGAACCCAAGTAGCAAATGTCTCGTCTTGTAAAATTGGCAACCAAAACTCTTTATCTAAGCCTTTTGCTCTAACCTTATTATCTGCACCTGTTCTTTGATACCACCCTACACTAGGTTTTGTAACATGTCCAGATTCTAATGCCATATCCAATAAACCAGACCATTTACTAATACCTGCTTCCCATGAAACATCTACAACAATTTTAGATTTCTCTCTAACAAACCTAGACTTTTCAACGTTGATTACAAATTCATAACCTGTAATTTCTGTTCCTGTCTTTTGTTGCCTTCTACCAATAATGTAAATGTTATCTGCTGAATAATATATTCCTGTACCACCACTAACAACATCTTTAGGAAACATTCCTATTTCCTTATATGTATGATTAACCACTATTGCAGGTATATCTTTAATTGTTAAATGTGGAGTAATCATTCTAAATAATGATTTCATTTGTTTGGCTCTTGTCATATCTGCTACTGACTTACCTTCTAAAGAATCTTCTACTTCTTTTCTACTTGCCAAATTACCCACACTATCAACAATAATCATGACATGATCATCTCTTTCTAAGCCATTTAATTGTTGCATAGAATCATGTTTTAATTGTTCTACATCTGTTATTGGAGTATGAACCACCCTTGTTGTATCAATATCAAATGTGTCGAAATATTGTTGAGGTGCTCCAAACTCTGAATCATAAAATAAAATAACACCATCATCATATTTGTCTAAAAATGCTTTTGCCAATAACATAGCAAATGCTGTTTTAAAATGTTTACTTGGACCTGCAAATACTGTAAGTCCTGGTGTTAATCCACCATCCAATCTTCCACTTAATGCAACATTAACTGCAGGTACAGAAGTTTGTATTAAGTCTTTTGCATTAAAGAATTTAGATTCCGTTAGGATATCTGTTTCTCTAATTGTACTGGTTTTTTTAATTCTCTCTATTAAGTTTCCCATCTTTTCTCCTAAATTCATTAGCTGCAATTGCAGTCTTCATAATATTATCGTTAGCATAGCACAGATTAGAGGTATGTGTCAAGTCTTTTGGTAAACAAGAACCACCAAATCCATACTTTCCGTCCCAACCAGGAACCTGTGTATGTGAATTACCCATTGCACTATCTTGATTAAAAAATCTTGCTACTTCCCTATAATCTATATCATGAACATCACATATATCTTTTATGTCGTTCATAAAACCAACCTTAACTGCAAGGAAAGAATTCCTCGCACATTTAATCATTGATGCTTCACATGGACCTGTTTGAATAATTTTTTTGTGATGTCTTGAAGATTCTAAAAATCCAATAAAGTCTTCCATATTATGGCCACCTACTAATAATGGATTTTTATAATTATCTACATCAAGTTTCCAACTGTTTTCTTTCAAAAATTCAGGCATAATAATTGCACCTTTTTTGGCATACTTTATTGCCTGATCAGGACCTAGTGTGCTTCTAATAATAATTCTTCCTGCGTCTTTAGCAGTTTCCACAACCTCATCAACTATTGAAATATCCAGTTGTTGTTCTTTTAAATTTGTTGGAACACAAACAAATGCAAAAGTTATATCTTTCCAATCGTCTATAACAAATCCTTTTGGTGGATCATGTATTAATACTTCAGGTGTAGGAACAATATATTCCTCAATCAAGTATTCAGTTGCTTGCCCGCAATATCCATGTCCTATAATTGCTACTTTCATATTTTAAAATAATCTGCTATTAACTTCATTTGTTCATCTATTTCAATTTTTTGATCTTTAAGTTTTTTCTCTTGAAACATAACCCTTTGTTTCTGATGTTTGGATTCTTCTTGTAAGTGTTTCAATTTGCGCTTCTTTTTTCTCTGTCCAGTGTTTTTCATTTCTCTCTTTCCCGTTAGACATTGTCTTAGGTGTAAATTTAGAGGCCTGTAGTCTTTCTAATGCCCTCTCCCTTCTCGCCTTTCTTCCACCTGTGGCAGAATATGTTCTATCTTTTCCGTGTCTCATCCAAATAAATCCTCCAATGTTGCTTGTGGTTCTGTGTGCCAACCTATAGGTTGTAAAATGTTCTTTAAAGGTTCTATAAATGCTTTTTCAAATATTACATTGTAATCAACATACTTATCTAAATCAAACTCTGTAGGTAATTTAGTTATGAATGCTATTGTATTCTCTCCTATTACATTTGGTTCTTTTAGATATAAAAACTTAATTTTATCCCCTTCTTGAATTCTTTCATATTTCAAACCTAAATTCATTTTCTTTACATAATGATTATATAATAATCCACCTCTTACATGTATAGGTGTTCCTTTACTGTAAATGTCTGCTTGAGAATGATACTTTGCCATATTATTACACCCTCTAGGAAATGCTATTTCCTCTGCAGTCATATTATTAAAACCCTCTCTAGTCTCCTCTATAAAACTATGTAATTCTTCTTGACTACTTGTTAATATGAGCCTAACCGCCTCCCTTAGAGACTCTCTAATAGGGCCTGGAGTACTACTTCTCACTATCTCTAATCCCATAACCTTTAATTTAGGCTTTGTTAGACGTAATCCTTCATCATCAAATACATTTAAAGCATATCTTTTCTTAGCTACAAATATACCTTTATCTGCTATTATCTCTCGCTTAAAAAATATCTTATTTTCAAAAGCATTTGTATAATTAGCAAGTTTAGTCATTGCATTATCTATTGCAGGTTCTATTTTTTCATTTGCTATCTTATCAATTAGATCTATTGTTTTATCTTTTCCTTTATCTGGGAAAAAGTTTTCAACCATATCCTTTAATGTAACATAACAAGAGTCAGTATCACTATAAAAAGAATAAGTTTTTTCTTCTGTGCCACATACTTTATTAACATAATCGTCTAATGCCTTTGCTGTATCTCTGATTATTAATTGACCTGTCATTGTAATACCTTCTGCAATTCTATCATCATAAAATCTAAAGTATTGGTTTGCCAGGGCACCATATAAACTGTTTAATTGAATCTTTCTTGCCATTTGGAAGTTATTATATTTACTAACTTCAAGTTCATAAACCTTTGCACCTGTCTCTTGAAACTTCCTTTGAGACTCCTGCATTAGTTTTTTATATTTTAATCTATCATTAAAAAACTTCTGTACTATCTCAGGAAATAATCCTTGCTTATCTCTCTTATAACAAGTTCCATTAGCTGCCATTGCATAATTCTTTTCTTTTAACTTGTCTAACTTATACCTATCTAATAAGTCATCAACCTTAACATCATATTCAAATCCAGGAATAATAGTTTCAGGACTCATATTGTATTGCATCAATATACTAGGATATAGACTTGTTGCATCAAAACTTGCTACCCAATCATAATCTCCAGGAACAGGTTCTTGTACATATGCACCTTCTATTTGTCTTTCTTTTCTACCACCACCCTGATGTATAACTATCTTTTTCTCCCAAAGGTGATTATATAATAAACTATCCCAAGTTCTAACTGCTGAAAAAACATCATTATAATTACATTTGGCATCGTATGCCATTGTTATTGCAAGTTCAATAAGTTTCATTTTATCTTCTAATTCATCAACAAGAACTGTATCAATGATATTATATTCTACAAACCTATTCCAATCCTTCTCATAAAATTCTTTAAATGTTTCAAAACCAGACTCTAATTTTTTATGTCCTAGTTCTGTTTGTGCAATAAAGTCTAGTTTGTAACTCTCTCTTGTAACATAAGTAAACTTCTTATATAAGTCTAAATAGTCTAATTGTGCAACACCTGTAATTTCATATGCAGTCAATTCCCTTTGTTGGAATCTAATAGGTCTTTTATTAACTAATCCAAATGGAGAGAACTTTTTGTGTTCTCCTGTACCTAATATCTTTTCAGTTCTTGCTAACAAATAAGGAATATCAAATAATTGACTATTCCAACCAGTAATAATATCAGGACAATTATCCTTCCACCATCCTAAGAAACTTGCAAGCAATTCTCTTTCATCTTTACAATAAACATATTCTATATCTAAATGTTTTGTATCTTCTGCTGGAGTAAACTCCCCTACGCCCCATGTTGTTATTTTCTTGGTGTTGTTATCTTGAAGAGTAATAACTAACATCTGTTCTGTAGGGGAGTCTACATTCGGAAATCCGTTTTCCGAAGTACATTCTATATCAATAGAATATATTTTTATGTGTTTAGCATCCCACTCAACTGTTCCAGGATACTTTTCTGTTATGTATTGATAGCCATAATAGTTTTGGCCAAATATTGGAAAATTAGATACGTCTTTATATCTATCAAAAAAGGCGGTTGCCTCTTTATTTGATTCAAACTGAATAGGCGAAACATCTTCGCCAAATATACTTTTATATTCTGAGGGTTTTTCTGATTTTACAAACAGGGTTGGGCTGAAATTATGTCGTGTGGTAAAACGAGCTCCGTGCTCGTCAACTCCACGAACCAAAATCTTATCACCATAATGTCTTGCATAAGTATAAAAAGTCATAACAACACCAAATTCATATTATAATTATAGACTCTTACAAGCCTAAAATCAACTATTCTTCATCAAAAAAGGTTCTATTAACTAAGTGAGCCTCTTTAATTTCTTCTTTAGACTGGCCATGATATTGAACTGCATGATGTTGTTCAACCATCTCCTGGTTAACATTAACAGGCATTTCATATCTAGTACCTTCTGCTTCTAACAAAATAAATTCACCAAGTATCCTGCCGAATTTTCCTCTTTTATCAAGCCTTGTTTTGAGTATAGCCCCTTCTTCAAGTCTTTTTGTGAGGTAATCTTTTGCCTTAAGTCCAAATCGTTTTTCAACTTTATCACGGGTTCGACTTTCTGGAGTGTCGATCCCATATAATCGTATTCTTTGTTTTTTAAGCCATAAACCGAAGCCCAAGTCGATATCCACATCTACTGTATCTCCATCTACTACCTTAACTACTTTACATCTATATTCGTACATCCTATCTCTTCTTTATTGTTTCGTTTAATACTTTTTTATTTATAAAGTCGGGACGAATAAGACCTGAACCAAATTTAGCATTATAAGCATTTAATAAATCAGTTTCAGGTTCATATAAAGAAACAATATGTGTTGGGAATATAGGTACTTTTTGCTCTTTAGCAAATGGAGCGTAAGGAGCAAGTCCCACGCCAAATTCAGTTTCACTACCAGGCTTAGGCATCATCATAATTAAAGCAGGGTCTTCTATGATGACAAATGCTTTGCCTTCTATTTCAGCCTCCTGTACTTTACCTATAAGATCTTCACCCGATGTTAATTTTACTATCTGAACGCTTGACATGCTCCTTCTCCTTTAATTATTTAATTTTAATAGATTGAGGTTTCTTTTCCTCTGGTATTTCGTGTACCAATGAAATAGTTAAAACTCCATCCTTCAATTCAGAACCTGTAACTTTAACTTCATCAGCTAAGCCCCATGTTCTAGTGAAATTGCGTTCTGCAATTCCTTTGTGTAAGAATTCATCTTCTGATTTCTCTTGTTCACCTTTGACGATTAAGTTACCGTCTTCCACAACAACATTAAGTTCAGACTTTTTAAAGCCAGCAATAGCAATTTGAATTTCGTAATTCTCATCGTCTATTCTTTTAATGTTATAAGGTGGGAAAGAATTGGATTGTCCACCTTCAACGGTGTGAAGTCTGGTAACAGCGTCAAATACTCTGTCAAATCCTATTAGTCTACTTTCTACTTGTGGGAATGCTGAAACAAAATCGTTCCAGTTAGTCGTGTTTAATCTTACCATTTTAGTTTCCTCCTATTAGTTAGCAAGGTTAATATAACTGCAGACCCATAATTGGCATCTGCTATACTATATATAATACTTTTTTTCATAATTACAAGATATTTTGGTAGAATTGTTCCATTTCAGGAAATGAGTTGTGCCAATCTGTACCCCTTCTTCTATCATGTTCATCAACAAATTTAACAAAGTCTTTTCTATGGTTTTCTAGAATATCTCCTGTAAACAAATTGTTTTTAATCCACTCCACTGATTTTTTATATCTTTCATATTCAGTTGTTAAGTAGATTTTTTCATCCACATATAGTTCCATATCCTTTAAACTCTTCTCTAATTTACTTATAAGGTTTTCATCAGCAATTCTTGCAGTTAGGTGATATGGCTCTACCATATATGGTGCATCAAATGTAATTTGTCCTGGAAACTGATTTTTCCATTCTGCTACTTTAAATATTAATTCACTAATATTAGGAATAGACAATAAACAAAAAGTTACCATAAATCCTACATGTATGCCATTTGCTAAAACCCTTAATAAATTGTGTTCAAAAACATCTATATCTAATCCGTGTCTAATCCACTCTGCCTGTTCTCCCCAACTGTCTATACTGACATAAAGTTTATTTTTTCCTGGAAGATCTTTAACTAAATCTATATATCTTAAAACTCTCTTTTCAGACACCATTAGGTTCGTATTAATATCAAACTCTAAATTTTCATTAGGATGTTTTTTGAGATATTCTATGAGTCTATAGGTATTTTTATCTAGTAGTGGTTCACCGCCTGTAACTCTAAGAACAAATAAATGTTCATACGCCTCTGGAAACCATTTCCAAAACTTTTTAATATATGGATTTTTAGTGTCCTCATACATAGAGTCTTTTCTAGAAAAATATTGTAAGGCATTACTTCTTTGAGTTAACTCATAAGGTCCATACTTATCTATTTCCTTTTGCCAAGAAGAACTTTTACTTGTGCTACAATAACTACATGACATTTGACATTTATTAGTAAAAGACACTTCTAAATATCTCGGATAAACAGGATTTAATCCATCAGCAACTGCTGATGCTATTACATTAGGGTCGTTCTTATGAAATTGATGGTGTAATATTTGCCTATCACTTATTAAACCTGGTATTTTTTCAATATCCCAACAATATGAACACTCGTCAGGTTTGCCACCCTCTAACATTATCTTACGCTGTTCTACTTTATGTGGTGTATTGTGTAAATCGCCTTTCAAAGGGATTTTATGCTGAGGACAATGATAACATGAATGATTCTGTCCTTCTGCTAAATTAATTTCTTGGTGGTACCACTTTAAAACGCAAAAGCCAGGTCCTATTGCATTTAGATCCTCTTTTACGTTATTAAGATATTCTAACTGGTTTTGTTTGTCCAATATAACTTATAGGGCTATTTTTTCTTTCCTATATTGTACTTAGGAATTAGCTCCCACTCACCTTTCTCTTTAAATGATATAATTTTGATTTGGCTTAGTGGTGCATAATCTAATTCTTCGTCAGATACTATGTCCAGCAATCCCCAATCTTGTAGTAATTTTGCTATTGTATTCCTTCGTTCCAAATCGTTATCTTGGAAATCTGCTTCCTTGCCATCCAAAGCAAAAAGTTCTTTGAAGTGCGTTATAAAATACCTGCCTTTTTTATGTAGTATATGACAGGATTGATATAGAACTTGTTCTTTTTTTGAGGCAACACCGATTCGAGATAGAGTTTCACGAACTTTTAGAAAATCCTCTGAATCTTTCAATGTTATCTCTAAGGGTGAATACCCTGGATAGTCAATATTAAAGTAATTGTCTTGATCACTCATTTCAATACGTCTCTTATGTTAGCTCTATAAATAATTTGGTTATAATACTTTATTTATAGTTTGCCACCTTTAGACGTATTCAAATGCAACTTAATTCTATCTATATCGTCCTCAGAAAGTATTCTGAGGGCTTCTTTTGCTTTAAAAAAACTATATCCAAAGAACTTTCTTATAGCATCTATACTTTCTTCTTCGGATTTTAACCACTTATTATATCTTTTTGCTTTTCTAACTACTGCCTTCAAAAAGTCATATTGTAGTTTCTTGTCTAAATGGTGTCTGGAATTCATTTCGTTTCCAGGAATAACTGTATCAGGACCAAAGCCCATTGCACGATTTACAATGAATGGATTATATTCTTTTTCTGTCCTCTCATCAACTATCAAGTCTTCTTTTGTATAATTAATACTATTAGCAAAATCAAAAGGAGAGATTTTTTTCAATTTCTCTTGAAATTGTTCCTCTTCTATAGTTTCTACTGGATCTCCTAATCCTTCTAATATGCTATCTGTCATGTTATACACGCTATATCATTACTTATATAATAATCCCTATTTAATGACTCTATTAGGTCAATTTTTTCTGGAAATTGGTTATTACAATCATCAATAAAAATAAAAGGAACATCTTTATATGTTTCAAGTATTCCTTTAATAATCTCAGGCCTGTTATCACAATCATAAAACAATGCAGTAGGTTCTACAGGAGATTTATAAGTTGCACCAACATATTTTCTCTCCCAAGTTATATTATCCCAACCTTCAATATTTTCTTTAAATTGCCTAAACTGTTCTTGGCCGTTAATCCTTAAACTTTCTTTATACATTTTTGTTAAACCACCAAATAAATCAACTGTATGAATATTCCACTTCTTACCAAATTCGTTAAAAGTTTTAGCCCAACAAATTGTAGATTTTCCTACAAAAGAACCTAACTCTAATAATGTTCCTTCATATGGTAAAAGTTCTACAAACTCTGTAAAATCCCATTCAGGATTCATAGATTTTATATCCTCATACTTTACCATCAATCAAAAGGGTAATCGTATTCAGGAATAGCAACATCCATGGTATTGAAATCTCTGTCTCCATCTAAATCAGGATTCTCAGTATCAATACATACTGTCTTATCTTCATTACAAATTAAACCACAAACGAAAGTACCCTCTTTGTCATTATAACAAAGATTTGGTAATAACTCTTTAGTCGTTGTACAACCGGATACTGCTATAACAAATAGAAAAGACAGACATGCTATCATAAACCAATAAAATTTGTTTTTATATATTCTTGTCTTCCACATTATCTTACTCTCTAACCAAAACTATAACTAATTATTAACATTATTATTATAAAATATATTGTTAATATTTTTATATCTGTATCAGGGTCCATTAAATCACCAATTATGTATTATGTTTGCCATAATAAAAAATGCACATATTACATTAATACCAACAACAAATGTTCTTATTATTGCAACATGGTTATCGTAGTCTTCTGTTTTCTCATCTGAAAAACTACCTATTGCATACTTCCATATAGTCCACAATCTATTCAAAACTGAATACTTCTCCATCTTTAACTTTTTGGTAACTCTCTATTAAAAGTTGGGTTACCGTGATATTGCGTTTTTTGGCTTCTTTCTGTATTTCTTCTTTTAGTTCCTCAGGAACCCTTAAATCAATTCTTGCCTTTTTTGGTGTATTCATTTAAATTCCACATTCGCCATAATTTCTGTTAAACATGCCGTCAGGTTAATCTCCTGATCTGCAACAAATGCTGCTTTATACTGATAATCTGCAATTAACAAGACTAATTGGGGAATAGACTTAACCTCAGGTAAAACAATATCGTATATCTGTCTAAATATGCCCTGTGGGTCAGTATCTACATTATTTGCTACCCATTGTCTCATCTTTTTCCAATCTTTACCCCTAAGACTGTCTAAGAGCTGCTTAGCGTTTATTTCTTGGAAGTTACTTAATATACCCTCATCAATATTTCCGCCTACAGAGTACCTTTGTAACTCATTTATAACCCTTCTATAGTCAGGAAAATGCTTCTTTAGAAGTTCTGCTAGTACATTCTGCTCAAAGGATACACCTTCATTAGTCAGTATATATTGCATCCTTCCCATAAACTTAGACGCTAAATCTGGACGATCTGAGGGTGGTATTTTAAAGTCTATAACCGTTGTTCTACTGTGCAGAGGTTCTATAAGCCTATTGGAGTAGTTACATGTAAATATAAACCTACAGTTCTCAGAGAATTGCTCTATGAACGCTCTAAGGGCCGGTTGAACACTCTCCCTATTACAATAGTCTGCCTCATCTATAATAACAACCTTAGTCTTACCCTCAAAGGATACTGCTGATGCAAACTGTCTAATCTTAGTTCTAAGAGTGTCTATTTGACGTCCCTCATCACTACCATTAATAACTATATAATCACATTTAAGTTCTTCACATAACGCACGCGCGAGGGTTGTTTTCCCTGTACCTGCACTACCACTTAATAATAGATTAGGAACTTCACCCTTGGATATAAACTTATCAAACTGATCTTTTATATCCTGTGGCAATATACATTGTTCTATTGTCCTGGGTCTGTATTTCTCAACCCATAAAAACTGTTCTGGTTCCATAATCTAACTCTCCAAATATAGCGAACTTTTTTTGCTCCAAAATACCGGCCATTTTTTGCACCCGAAAAAAGGTCTAGCGAATTTTCTCCTTAACAGAAGTCGAATCTGAAATCTCTAATTCTATATTCTTACCTACACTATCGTACTCATCAGACAATACTGCTGTCTCTTTTAGAGCAACATCTATATCTCCAAATGTTTCTAGTTCATTGGTAACAACAGGTACTTCTACTGCTGGCCAATCATATGATTTAACATGTAAAAGTACATTTTCAGGTGTGCTAACTTCATAAGGATCTTCCTGAATATTATCATTAAATCCTTCTTCAACAAAAGATTGAATTACTTCATGGTTATCAACTATTGCTGCATATCTCCATGATCTAATACCAAATCCTAAGTTATCTTTCCTGACATCCATGCCCATTTTAATAGTAAACTCAGCACTTCCATCTGGAATTAATTTAACATTTACAAGTCCTTGATTCATACCCCATTCATTCATAACAAATGAATCGTTTACGCTAATGCAATAAATGTCATCAATACCTGCTTGTCTATACTCATGATAGAGTTGTTCAAAACCTGGTAACTGTTGACCTGAACATGTAGGAGTAAATGCCCCTGGTAGTCCAAAAATAACTACTCTTTTATTTTCAAATAAATCCTCAGTACTAACATCTACAAATTTTTTCTCACCTGTAGTTAATGTTACAAATTTTTTAAATACTGAAGGTGGAATTCTCTCTGGTAATTTACTCATCTATTTCATCCTTCTCAAATACATCTAACTCACCCTTCATTACTTTTCTTACAAGCGAAATAGCTGGGTTGGGGCGAGTAAATATATACTCAACTGTCTCACCAAATTTGTTGAATTCAACAATCCAACCATTTGTGGCCTCTCTCAAAGAGACCTCTAATTTTTCTTCGTCCATTACGACTCCTTATATATCTGATGAACGCTCTAGCGCTAACCAGTATTTTAATTCACCCTTGCTACTTACTAGGTACATAAACTTCTTCTGAGATAATGTAACATTATAACTAGCAGGTACTACTTTAAAATTTTCAATAGCAAGCATTGCATTGAAAGTTTTGTCTGTTGTTCCTATAACTTGCCTAAAACTATTAGACTTAGGTGTACTAGGGTCACCTACAGTAACAATAACCTCTCCATTTTCTCCAATAATAGATAACATAGGAGCTGCTGTAATAGCTGCTGCCTTCATTATCATATCAATATCATCTTTACTAAAATCGAATTGGAAAAAATCATCAACGTCGATTGTTTGATCAGGTGCACTAACAATAATGTTAGGGTCTGCATAAAAATATTCAAATACAGAACTACCTTTAGAAACTATTAAACTTTCGTCTCCAAATTCTAAATCTGTATCTTCCATTAAAGTCAATAAAGAAAGCAAACTATTAAGATCATAGATTGCAAATTCTTTTGGAAATGTTTCCTTAACTTCTGCCTTAGCAAAAATATTTTTACCTGTGCTGATAGTGGATAGGGTCGAACCTTCTCGAACTAAGATGTTCGTATTAATTGTTGCGAAGTTCTTGAGTGTCTCAAGAGTTTCTTTGCTTATTTTCATAATATACTCCAAATTTTAAATCCATAATACAATTATAGATTATCATAATGTAAAAATCAATATGCTTGTGTACCGTTTTGGATATTAATTACTCCAAACAGTAACTTCAGCATCATCACCATCTTTAGTGGTGTAATTAGCAGAGATTCCTCTTGCCGTTAAATCAGATTGTATAGAGTTTTCAATAGCTGTGTATTCTGAACCACTTTCTACTGAACTTCTATAAGAATTCCAAGCTGCTTCATCAGGAGCAGTAAGAGTTGAAACTAAGGTCAATTCATCACCAGATAAATCAAAATCAAGGTTGATTGAATTATCTGTATAACCTTGCCTTCTAGTTGTATCAAAATCTGAATCGTAATCAGATACTCTTGGGAATTCTACATCTGTATTTGGTCTAACGTATGTATATTTAACTACGAATGCCATAAAATTTTCTCCTTAGTCTATTTCTACTCTTATTTATAAGAGTTTACTCGTCCAAATAGTGTCTTGTGGTATTATTATCGTGTTCATTAAGTGCTATTATAGCATAATGTAACACCTTCATTAGATCCCTTCTGTGGTCCTCTGGTGAACCTTTTTTGCCGTATCGTTGTGCATACTTTAGAATATTTCCTATTGAAAATCCTATGCCATGCCCACAATCACTAATGAATTCTGTTGATTGAAATTTGTTCTTTGAATAGTGCCCATTATAGGTTAAGTCTATATAACGACGGAGCTCGTCTATGAGAGCTCCCTCGTTGAACTTATACTCAGGCGTATTATTCTTCGCCATCTTCATGTATCTCCTGTTCACCTGTTTCCTCTTCTGAGAGTTCAACAGTTGGATCAACCTTTGTATAAAGATCTATGAATGCCTGTTTGGTATCATCATCAAATCTATTAACACAAAGTTGAACCGCTTTTTGTTTGTCTCCAAACACTGCAAAAGCATTAACAATATGTTCCAACCTTCTAGTTGAAATCAACTCGTCAATTGCACCTTCGTAATAAGTTTTTCTTATTACATCACTCCAAGTTACCAAGTGAGTTGCAAACTCTTCGTCTACATTATTAACCTTATCCATTTTCTTAAGGATAATTTTCTTCTCGGTAGCCATTGTAGGGTACTCCTGCTCCACGGTTATAGCAAACCTTTCTAGGAAAGCCTCGTCTAGGATGTTGGCACTTATAAATTTGCCATCATCTGAACCACGACCTTTTGTATTGGCAGTTGCCACTACATTAAAGCCTGGAGCAGGAGTTACGGTTTCGCCTGTCTTCTTGTTGAAATAAGGCTTCCCCTCAAGGATGGCTTGTAAGCACATCAACTTGTTTGAACCCCTATCGATTTCATCAAGAATAAGAACGGCGCCACGCTTCATAGCGGTGAGGACTGGGCCTTCTCTGTAGACGACGTTACCGTCAACTAATGTATTGCCACCGATTAAATCATCCTCATCAGTTTCAATACTTATATTTACTCTTATTGCCTCTCTTTTAAGATTAGCACAAACCTGTTCTGCCATTGTGGTTTTACCATTACCTGATAATCCACTAACAAATATTGGGTAAAACAAGTTTCCTTGTAAGACTGCTTTTAAGTCTCTGTAGAATCCAAATGGAACAAATGTCTTATCTTTTTCAGGGATAAGATTTTCTACATCAACTTTTAATTTCGCTTGAACAACCTCTGTTGGTTGAGTTTCAACCACTTCAAGTGGAACCCTGGCTGCTACTGGAGCTGCTACTGGAGCAATGCCTTGGTTACCAAACATAGCTGTAAGGTTATAAACACCTCTATCAACTTTGAAGTCTGGCTTATTAACTAACCATGCTGGAAATCCTAATCCGATTTCTGTGGCTGTTTCTATGATTTGTTTTCTAGTAAAAACACTTGTGCCATTGTCTTTGGCCTTTAGTGCCTCTCCTAGTCTTTCTCGATCTACTGTTTTCATTTTATAATGTCCTCACATTTATTATTAAATATACCGTTATTATGCACTCTTAGTAGGGTAAGGTCAAGCATTTTTTCAAAAGATTTCATGTTTTTTTACGCTACTAAATCAATAACCTGTGTTAAAAATAGTCTTTCTTTAGACTTTCCTTTCTGGAAATTTCTAAATCCTCTCATTAAGTCTCCTTTTTTATTGGACTTAACTTCTAATTCTTGGTCTTGGATTTTAAGATCGTCTCTTCCTTTAAGTAGGAATCTAGCATCATATCCAAATTTGTCTTCAACTATTGTGAACTTATTTGTCAACACACCTTTCCAAACATTTGAAGTCCATTCAGATGATGCCCAGTACTCTTGTTCCTTACCTTCCATCCACAAATTCTTTTGAGTGTGTTCATGGAATTTGGCTTTCTTACCATCTATTATATGGAAGTTAATCATTTTAGAACCTGTAACCTGCTTGTACCACTCTAACAAAGTGCTGGTTTCTTCATCTCTTCCATAAGAGTATTGATCTTTTTCTGGAAGAGTTATTATTGCACCTTTGTCTCGTATCATTAGGTGTTTACCATATGATTGTTCCAACTTATGGTAAGTTTTTTCTTCACCATAAACGGTATCAGTCATTTCTTTAACTACATTTACTCTGTCTGTAGCATCTCCATCAGTTAAGAATATTGTAGTAAGTCTCTCTACATGATATCTCTTTTGGAAATCTTTTGCCACATCAACACCTGCAATTATTGAGGAGTTAAGAGGAGTACCACCTAAATTGAAAACTGGGTTCTTAATATAGCCACCATGTACAGGCTCATTAGAACCATAATCATTGTAGTATCTTCTGTAGTCGTAACATTTACTCATTAGACTCACATATTTCATTGAGTTAATAAATGCTGGCTTTGAACATTTTGAAGATAACATATGAGCTAATCCAAAACCTTTATAATTATTTCTCATCTGAATGGCTATGTCTCCATCTACTAATCCTTTTGGATTCTTATCTTTATTCTCTGGATCTATTTGATCTTTGAAGTATTCATGTGCGTTATCTGTAAAACCATAAGCATCAAATGGGATATTAACTTTTCTGCAGAATAATGCCATTGTTTGCATTTGTTCTAAAGTACCTGCCATATTTCTGTGCATACTACCTGACATATCTACAAACATTAACAGTCCATGATTTTTTCCATTAGGAATTATTTGAGACTGTTTGAATAAATCTTCAGTCAACTTATAAGCCCAAAGCTTATCCTCATTTAAGTCGCCAGTCTTGCTGATCTTTGCTTTCTTAAATGCTGTTGCTTGTTTTTTAATTTCAAACTGTTGAGCCATTTGATTAATGATTGGTGTTTGTTTCCTTAACCAGGCATTATATATTTCTGTGGCTAGTTCTTCGTTCTTATGTTCTGAAATTTCATGATGATCCCAATTCTTATATCCATCTTCATCCTCTACACGAACATATTTAAAACACTTGGCTGAAAGATTCCAATTATATAATTTTTCCATTGGGATAATATAATCTAAGCCATTATCCTTATCAGTTGGGCTTGCATATATTGGTTCAGTTGGATTGTGTTCAACTAAATCTTTTTCTTTTTCTCTGAACTGTTCATCTGTGAATGATTTGTTTTCGTCTAAAGCATCTTTAAGTTCTTTGAGTTTATCTCTCATCTCTTCGTCTTTTTGTTTTGCTTCTGCTTCTTGTTGCTGTTTTCTAGCTTCCTCTTCTTTTGCTTCAGCCTCTGCTATTTGTTCATCAATGGATTTTTCTTCTTCCTCTTCTTCAGTTCCTTCATCACCCCAACCATCTTCATCATCATAATCATCTTCAATTTCATTATCAATTGGTGAACCATAAGAATCCATTTCTTGTTCTGACTCTTCTTGTTCTGAATCTTGTGTTGGCTCTGGATCACTCCATTGAATATCACCATCATCATTTTTGAATCTTTCTGGCATCAACTCTTTAATGAGCTGTTCCATGTCATCGCCTTTGGCTTCTTGTCCTGCTTTGTTAGCAGCATAAAGTTCGTCAGCAAGTCTAATTACATCATCCCATGTTTCAACTTTGCCAATTCTTTCTACTAAATCTTTTTCCTCTGCTGAGAATTTAACACCAAGTAAATGTCCTACTTTATAATGTAGGTTTACTCTATCAACTAATGGAAGTTCGTTGATATCTAAATCTTTAATGCCAAAAAAGTCTTTATCAACTAATTCTTGATACCCTTTATAAAAGGACTTAACTAAACCAGGATATCTTTCTTTAACTTTCTTTTCAATTCTTACATCTTCAACTACATTTAAGAAACCTTTTTTAGCAACATCGTCTATGACGTAATCATGCCATCCTTCTTCAGGAGTTTCAAATGCGTGTCCGACTTCATGGCCAATAAACAAATCATATAAATTAGTACTCATCTCTTTCCAAACTGGAAGAAATAGTTTTCTGTTTTTAACGTCAAAAGCTGCAGTTGGATAATCTGCTCTATGCTCTATTGAAATATCTTCAGTAGCAAGTAGCTTTGCTAATATTGATTTTGTTTGTATTACATTTGGCATTAATAAAAGTCCTTACATTTTTATTTAATATACCGTTATTATGCACTCTTAAAAGGGTAATGTCAACACCTTTGTGCAATTCTTTTCTGTTATCTAATCAAAGACTTAGGAGTCTAGAGTGATAAAAGTCCTTCATTTCAGCCTCTCTTTTCATAACTTCTGAGTCTAAAACCTCATTTTTGTACCCTAGAGAAGGCTTTTTGAACTGTTCCCTAGTAAAGCCTAAGTTCTGAAACCTATTAAAGAATGTCCATGCTCCACGTTTTAATGGCTCTTTTCTTGCATATTCTAACTGCATATCCCTAGCCAAATCGATTGCTTCTCCATGTGTAAATCCATCTGATCTAGTCCAACCACCCTTACCATCTAATGTATAACCATGATCGTTAGGATTTCTAGACATTAAACTACTCTCTCCTGGTTGAATATTTAAAGGGTGATATGAAATAACATCAACAGGACAATCAGGTTTCATTAACCATTCATTATTCCTTCTTAATGTCTCTGGTGTATCATATGGTAAACCAACTATTAAGCCTGTAAGTATAATCATTTCAGGACATTCTTCTTTTAAACGATACAATCCTTCTTTAAGTTTCTCACCTGCCATTCCTTTGCCTATTGCTTTACCTGATTCAGTATTAAAAGACTCAACACCAAAGAAAACACTTCTAAGACCTGTATCATATAATAATTTAGCAGTCTTCCAATGTGATATTATTAAATCTAATCTTGCAAAACTACTGAACTCAATATTGTAATCTAGTTTTGATAACTCGTCGTGGAATTTTTGAACTTTGTCTGGACTATCATTATATGTATCATCACAAAACATAAAACCTGAACTGCCAAATCTTCTATGGGCATTGTCTATTTCTTTTCTAACTAATTCAGGAACCCTATTAAACTCCCATAACTTTTTGCCATTAAGAGCATAACTACAATAACTACATTTGAATATACAACCTCTAGCAATTTCTATTGGTAAATGTTCTCTAGGAAATATTAAATCATTATCTTCCCATTGAATTGAACATGTTGAAAATCTTTCAAATGAATTGTAAGTATAGTTTCTTCTATTGGGAAATCTAGATACTAAATTTTCAGTAAGTTCTAAAACACTATCTTCACCCTGTCCATGTACAATAATATCAAATGTGTCATCATCAGGTCTAATTTGTTTTACTTTGGTTCCGCCTGCTACAATTTTACAATTAGGATTAATACTTCTTATTTCATCTACTAACTCTGGCCAATCATCTCTTCCTGTAATTGTTGCAGTCTTTGATATTTGTTGTAGCCTATTTTTATCTGTTCCAAACATCCTTTCATACTCTAAGAATGTTGTACTAAGCCCTACCCATAGTGTATCTTTAGTAACAAATTTTTTAATTATTGCAAGTATCTGTTCTTTGTTCCACTTTGTAAAATATTCTATAACTTGAACTGTATATCCAGCGGCTCTCATCTCAGAAGCTATACGATAAGTCCCGGCATATCTTCCAAAGCCGGGACTACATATATCTGTGAATAAAACTACGTCTGGATTTTCATTTAACATCGCATCAGTATTTATGTACTGATGTCTAAGCTAATTGTTATCTCTCTACCACCTGCAGAATAGCCTGGCAGTATTTCAAATTGTCTATCTAATAAATCGGTTACTTGAAGCCCTATACGATACTTTTTATTAATATAATAACCTGCATTAAAATTAAATGTAGACATATTATCAATAGTTCTTCCATCAAACTCTAAGCCTTTATCATACGCACCAACATAAGATATCATATAATCTATATTATTCCACACATTATAATAAGATATTTTTCCTTGCCATTTTGGCACTCTTATCCTATCTGTGTCTGTATATTGTGCTAATAGAAACCAACTTCCATTGTTTGATATTATATGATTTGAATATTTAATACCTTGTGATGTGTATTCTCCTGAATTTATATATTGATAGTCAGCAAAATCAAAGTCAATACCTTCATCAAAGTCGTATCTCCAAGCAGTAAATTTATTATAAGATACCTCAGCACCTTTTCCTTTTTCAGGTTTTAAGTTAGGATTTGCTCCTACCCAATCATCTCCAAAACGTTCATATAAATTAGGCGATCTAAAACTATTACCTATAGAAAACTTAACACCTTTCATATCCAATCCAAGTCTTCCTATATGTTCTCCGTCCTCATAACGATATCCTACACTTAAATCTTTCTTTGACCAAGTACTATAAATTGCTGGGCGTTCATCTTCTAAATTGTTATAAACTTCTTTCTGATAAGTTGCCCCTACTAAAAAGTCTCCAAACTTTTCTTTAACATCTATATAATACCTATCATTATCAGACTTCCATGTTTGTATTCCATAACTAGAATGTTTAGTTTTAGATGTAGAATACCCTACAGTCAACCAATCTTTTCTAATAGAAGAATCCATTTTAAGACCTTCTTGTTGACAAGCATCTGTATTAATAAAATCTGCAGACCAACAATCATCATAATCATATTTGTAATCTGTAATAACTGAATTAAATTTAAACCCTTTCCATTCAGTAAGAGTTTTTAATGTAGTGTTCTCATACCAATCTTCTTCTGTATTATCAATTTTAACTGAGCCTCTAGTACCACCATATCTACCTAACTGTAACCAAGTGTTACCTGCCAGAAGCATTTGTTGATCAATGTTTCCTTTTAGATAAATTCCTTTTTCAAAATAATCATCTTCCATTATTATCGTACCAGCCATACTTGAACTGCCAAATAAAACAGAGTTTGGACCTGAGATTATTAAGTAACTTTGCCACATTGGCAAGTCAGTACCAAAGTCATACCATCCAGCCCCTGTATCGTTTACAGGTATGCCGTTTCTATAGACTGATGTATGTTTTGTATCTGTTCCATTAATAGTTGCCCCTGCAAAACCACCTAGTCTTCCAGGCGTATAAATTTTAATGGGTTCTATTGCTTCTATTACAGAATCATCGGTTTCAGGATCTGAATAGCCATAGGAAACATTTGCTCCTACGACTACTATTTCTTCTACCTTTGCTTCTGCTGAGAGTGAAGTGGCCAGAAAAGCCACGAATATTAAAATCACTTTTTTCATAATTTTCCTTAAGTTTATTTGAACCAATTCTCGAGACGATTAACTCTTTCAATCTCAAGTTCTAACCTTTGTATATACAAATTTCTTTCCATGTTCCATGTATTATAGTTAGGGCATTTATAAGGTTCAGCCCACCAGCATGGATTGTTTCTTGGTCTGTTAGGCCTATTGGGTTTATCAAGAGGTGTAACCCCATAATGTTGTCCCAATGCAAATTCTTGAGATTTTTTAAGTCTCATCATTTCATCATAAGTCATAGGAAGTTTTTCTAAATCCTTTGACTTTTGAATCTCTGAGCCTATTATGCCACCAAGTATAAGTCCACCCAATACTTCTTCAGTACTTGCTTTTATATTTGTTGCTGCAAATAATAAAACAAAACCAGTAATAAATGTAACTATATTAATTGTTTTCCTTTTCATATTTTTCTCCTGTTCATATATATTATGAACTATTATTAGCCTGTAGTAAAGCCTTTTTAGGACCAATCTTATTCTTTTTATTTAGTTTATTTCGTCTGTCTAACTTTTTAATTACTTCATCAGGTGTCAACCAAACATCTCTTCCATCAATAATCTTTTCTATTTCGTTGTCTGTAAAGAACCCTTTGTATGTTTTCTTCATTAAGTTCCTTGCCCATCTATCGTCTGCTTGTGTTGCTGCTAATAATTCATGTCCCTTACCCCAATTACCTGATGAATAATTATGGAACATGAAATGACTATGTTCTGCTATTTCACATATATCTGCAACTAAAAATATAAATGTTGCTGCTGACATACACATACCTTCTACAGAAGCAACGACTGTTGCTGGACTGTCTGATATTGCTTTCATTAATTGGATTGCTGTAAATATATCACCACCATTTGAATTAATATGTATGGTAACTATATCATGATCATGACATGTACGAAGCATTTGATTCCAATCTTGGTATTCTTTTGCTTCTCCTATATTTCCTGTTAAGTAAAAATCGATCATCCTAGCGACGGGTCTTTCGTACGCGCCACTAGGATTTGGTTGTGGTATAATTGGTTTAGATTCGCTCATAGTATCTGGTTACTGCCTTTATTTTTTCTATCTGTTTATCAATAATAGCTGTCCTGTTTGGCCAGTGTATGTATTCCTTTTCAGGATTCTTCTGTAAATTAAACAGTAAAGGTAGTATCAGATCCTCTACATCACGAAGTTTTGTTGCCACGTCAGATTCTATTAAAGCCCTGTGTTCATTAATCATTCCGGAGTTATCGGCTGTCAAAATTTTGGCTTCAAGTTGTTGTAATTTATCCATGATTTCATCTTGATCAACGGAAGGAGCGGCCGGTGCTGGTGTTCCTGTTTGTTCAGGCTCATCAACAGCGGTAAAACCAAAATCAAATTCTTCTGCCATATCGTCTCTCCTTTGTAATACTATTTATAACTAGAGTGTCTGTGCCTCTTGCCTTTGGTGTTTCTTAACCTTTTTCTTTAGTGCTTTAAGAGCTCTTTCTAATTTTAATTTAGATACTCTCATAGTAAAGTTTTGGCCAATCATATGATCGTATTCATGTAGTATTACCCTTGCAGTAACACCTTTATATGTCTCTACCATCTCTTCACCCTCAGAGTTTATGTATTTAATTGCTACTTCAGTTGGTCTTTTAACCATTAACCAAAGTCCAGGGAAAGATAAACAGCCTTCTCTAATACTTTCCTCTTCTTGTCCTACACCTATTATTTCTGGATTGAAAAACGCCTTCTGCATTCCATCTGGTTGATTGTCTCCTATTACAAAGTATTTCATATCTAACCCTACTTGATTTGCTGATAGCCCAACACCTCCAAACTTATTCATTGCTAATAAGAGTGTATTTTTTAGTAAAGGTAAGTTCTCATTCTCACAATCAACATCGCCAGGTGGTGAGTACAGAAATTCATCTGTAAAAGGTAGTAATTCTAATTCTTTATCCATGTCTAAGTTACATCAATTAATAGACTACTGAATTCTTGAAACCCTCCAATAGATTCTCCATCTATAAAGATTTGAGGAAAGGTTTTTGCTGCTGGTACTTTTTCTAATAATTCTTCCATTGTAAAATCAGCATCTAAAAGTTTGTAGTCGTATTCTAATCCTCTAAGTTCACATAATTGTTTTGCTCTTGTACAGAAAGTGCACCTGGGCTTACTATATATTTCTATCTTCATCGTATTCCTTGTAATTGTTCTACTATCGTGTTCAAATCACGACTATTAATACATGTACATTCCAAAGATGTTGTTGATCTGCCTTCACAATATGCAACTGTGCCTTCAGGACATTTTATTTGGTCAGGTCTATTGTAATAATTGTCGTTTAAGGACGGGCCATTGCCTGTTTGGGCACACCCTGATAGTAGTAATCCTATAAAAATCTTTTTCATTTTGTTATTACCGAGTAATTTTGTCTCTTTTCAAATTTAATTACAGATTTAAATTTATCAAATAGTTGATCACCTTTATGAGATATAACGAAGACATGAGTGTCTTCTCCTATTGTGTCTAAAAGTTGCATAACATATTCTGTTCCATTGTTATCTAAACTACTATCAAACACTTCGTCTAATAAAAGTATATTAGTACTAGCGCTGTTCTTCATCTTGGCAATAGTTCTCCAAGTAAACACTAATGCTAAATCAATTCTTTGTTTTTCACCTTCACTAAAAGATGCGTAACTAAATTTATCTCTGTGCCTAGACTTAATTGTCTCTTTAAATGTTTCATCCATTTCAAACTGAACAAAAAAGTCCATCGCTGCTAGGTATTTATTAACCAACTTATTAATTATTGGCATATATTGGCGAATAATTTTAGTTTTAATACCAGAATCTTGTAATAAAGATTTTGCTACATCATAATAGTGGCCGTCTTCTGTAAGTTCACTTCTTGTTTCAGTTTTCTTTACTGCATCTTTAGCAAGTCTTTTTAACTTACTTCTTTCACTTTCTATATCACCAACTTTATTTTGTGTATCGCTAAGTTCTAATTGTAATCTTTGAAGTATTCTTTGTTGTGCTATAACTTCATTATTACTTTCCATTATTTTTTCATCTAATTCATAAACCTGTTCTACAAGTTTTTCAACTTCTTGATACTGCGTATCCAGTTCATTTAGAGCTTCTTCTAGTTCTGAGATTTTCTCTTCATCTCTTTGAGTCATTATCTCTTTATGATCATGCTCTATACCTTGCTGGCAAGTAGGACATTCCTCATTGTCATGAAAGAATTCTATTTGTGTTCTGTGATCTGTTATTTGGGTGGTAAACTTGTTTCTAAATTCTTCGAGTCTTGATTTTTTTGTCTGGACATCACCCAAACTCTCCTTCTTGATTGACGCCTCCGAAGAACTTGCCTGGAAAGTTTCGATCGCATTATCTGCCTCCTCTATGGAAATTAAAATTGAATCTACTTTGGACTGTTTATCATCCTCTAACGTCTTTATATATTGTTCTTGAAGTTTTGCTTTCTGCTTTGCTATTTCAAGTTCACCTTCAATAACTCTAATGTTATTATCTAACTCTGTTACCTTTTGTTTTAACACACCATTCATAGCAGTAAATATTGTTATGTCTAATATGTCTTCTATTATCTCTCGTCTTGCTCCTAAATGTAATTGCATAAAAGGAGTAAAAGATGCACTACCTAACATCACAATCTGTGTAAATGATTTGTAGTTTAGTTTAAGAATATTCTCTTCTAGATACTTTTGAAAATCTCTAATGTTAGCATTCTTATCTACTTGTTCACCATTAATTTCAATATCAAATACTCTTGGTTGCAATCCTCTTCTTATAAGATACTTTTTACTACCGATTGAAAAGTTTATTTCAACCATACAATTTTTATTATTAATTGTATTAATAAGTTGGGGTTTAGATACATTCCTAAAAGGTTTATTGAATAATGCGTATGTCAAAGCATCTAATAATGTTGACTTTCCACTTCCATTCTCTCCAATGATTAATGTACTTGTGGAATTTTCAAAGTCTACTTCTGTCCACGCATTGCCTGTGGATAGGAAGTTTTTCCATCTAATATTTTTAAAGTGTATCATCCTATGTCTTGTGCTTCAACATATAAACTTTGTAATAAGTTTTTTATCCTTTGTTTGTTTAAATCTGTTTCAACTGAATTAACATATTCTTTTAAAAGAGTCATTGTATCTTCTAAATCTATATCTTCTCCCAATGCTTCATCTTCAAACTCTGAGAAATCTTCTATAATTTTTAAATCAATTAAGTTACATTGATATAACTTGTCTACGAAACTATCAAAACGTGTGAAGTCTGTTTTCTTACTGACTATTAACTTAATGCAACCACCAGCGACGCTATCAAAGTCAAAATGGCTGATGTGATTAACACCTTCAAAATGGGAGTCGTCGTAATAGATTTTATGGAAGAGTTTATATGGGTTGTTATGATACTCCAAAGCTCGTTTACTCGTGTCATAAATGGCGAACCCTCTTGGGTCTTCGTAATCACTCCAAGTGATTTCATAAGGGTTGCCCATGTAAGTAATATTGCCTCTACTGTGGCGATGATGAAAGTGGCCACTAACAACAAGATCAAATTCACTAAAAACAGAAGCGTCCATGCCGTGAAGGTTAGGCATTCCAGGAAGCATGTCGTAACCTGCGAATTCGAAATGTCCAAAGCAAGTCTTTGCGTTTGTCTCTTTAATTTTGGCCATAGTCCTGTCATAATTGTCTCCACATATCCAAGGTAAAAATAATACTTCTTCCCTATCAAGTTGTAATACTGTAGGTTCTTCGTATATTTTTATATTATTATACTCTCCTAATAATAACTTAGGAGAATTCACTTCGTTTGTATTTTTAAAATAAGTATCATGGTTTCCTGGTATCATATTAATTTCGATACCTAAGTCCCTTGCCTGATTAAAAAAATACTTCTTACATGACTGAAGTGTATTGTAATTAATATACTTCCGTCTATCAAATACATCACCTAAATGACATATTGTTTTAATTCCTTCTTTTTCTAAGTACGGAAAGAAAAAATCATCATAAAACTTTGCAAAATAAGAATCAAATGCTAAATGATCTGAACGAGCACCAAAGTGCGTATCTGTAACTAGAGCAACCTTCATTACTATCCTTCGTATATTGCTGAATTGGCTCCATGTTCTCTCACTTCACAGGAAACACAATAACATCTGCCCCCTGTCTGTTTCTTTACAAGATCATTAGCAAAATGATAAGCGTGCTCTGCAAACTTTTCACAGCCTACACCATTCATTACTATTACTTCTGCTAAACCTTCTTCTTGTAATCTTATTATTCTATCAATATCTGGATCGTCTTTATCAACAGCAATCTTGTGATCAAAGTTATCTTTTAACCACTCTTTTAGATCTTTAAGTCCGCCAAAATCTACTACCCAATTCTTATCGTCTAATTGTTCACAACCAAACTTAAAACTAAATGATAAAGCGTAACCATGTAGTAAACTACAATGACTATGAATTGCTTTTGGTTGTCTAAATGCACATGATAAACCTTGTTCATGTCCATAAGTTTTAGTTGATAGATAATTGTAATCTACATATGGTTCTCTCATATAAACTCCTTGTATAAATTCGTTGCTGAGAAATATTGTTCCTCCAGCATCGCTCTGTTATTCCAAATGTCATCTTTTACTTGATTACTATCGTAACTCTCCATTAAGTTGACAATTTTTGTTTTTAAATCTTCTTTATGTTTCTGATATGACTTCCAATCTTTTGTCCACTCTGAAGGATATAAAAAATTGTCTTCATACATTTCTTCATAACTTAATCTGTTAGGTACAACCGGCATTCCTTCTGCACACAATATTTCATAACAAGATATACCTAATGTTTCTTGTAAGTTTGCACTAAATACCATCTTTGCTCTGTATAATAACTGATGATATTCACCTTTTGTTAAATTATTTCCTTGACAAATATACCATTCATACTGTGGTAACTCCATAGCTAAATCATTAAATATATCTAATTGTTTTTCAGGTGCAAGTCTATGTGGAAATAAGATTAAGTTTTCTTTTTTATATCCACTACTAAAAGAAAGTTGTTCTTGTAAATACTCCATAGGCCATCCTGTTCTAACAATTTTATTATTTACATAATCAATTGCACTATGTCCTAAATTAGGAAACAATGTATTAACAAACATATTAATATGAAATGATGAAGCAAAGTAATTTTTATCTATTGCATCAAAAAATGCTAGCTCTGTATGTCTTACCCAAGGTTTATTACCTATCTTTCTACCTAAAAAATCATGTGGATCATAACTACCTGCATGCCAAAGTGCATGTATAGTTATATCTTTATCCAAAAGATCTGCCATATATTTTAAGTTAATAATTCCTGGGTGCCATGCATCTGCAAATAAGAAATGATCTCCATCTTTTATTTCATCGTTTTTAAAAAACTGTGATATCTGTGCCGTCTGTGCTGACTTGTATATGTTAGTTGCGCCAAAGTCCAAAAAGGAACCACTAGACATATCTGACTCTAGTTCAGGTCCTTCAATAACTGTAACGTTCTGTGCTGTTTTATCTGCTAAAATCTGTGGAAGATGTGTCTTCCATTGTGCAGTATATCTAGTTTCAACATACTCTAGATCAATTAAATAAATCATTATCTAATATTGCTCCATTTTCATCATCCTCATAAACTTCAACCCTTACAGGTCTATTAGGATAATGTTCCTCTATATAATTTATAAGTTCCTCTGCTATCATCTCACATGAACGGTGGTCTAATTGCAGTTTGTCATTACCATAAAGTCTTTCTAATTCTCTTTGGAATTGTATAAACTCTATGTCCCTATCATTATGTTCAACACCTACTGTAACATAAAAATAAAATTTGTGTCTGTGTGGATAACCTAAAAAGCTAACATCATCCCAATCTCCTGTAGCATATTTAGGATTAGTATCTGCTCCAGGGAACATATGAACACCCTCCCTACGAAACGATACTTTAATATATCTATTTTTTATCATCCAAATAACTCCTCTAAACTTGGTGGTGCTTCTTTACCTACTGCCATTGACTTCATTGCTCCACCTAAATATTGATTGTTCTCCCAATAAGAAAAATCTTCTTTGTTCTTTACATTATAGAGGTTTCTAAACTGTCCGTCAAGTTTCATCTTACCCGTAAACTTAATTAAGGTATCCTGATCATTCATCATTTTTTCTAAGTGTTGCATGAAGTTTCTAATAGACATTAATATAAATGATGTCCTAACATACAACCACTTATTTAAATCACCATATTTGTCTTTAGCTTTTAAGCTAGGGGTGTTTAATAATGAGTGGAATTCGTCTAATTCTACGCCTAAATTGATTGTTTTCATGCAGTTTTCATACATTTCTCTATATAAATTAGACATCTGTCTGTTAAACTTAGTTGTGCCTTCACCTTGATAAAATAAACCCGTCTCAACCGCCCTACTATGAGTTGTAGAGTCATAAGATATATCTACATTATCATATAAACCATTCTGTACAAACACTAGGTAAGGAATCATCCTTCTAATTGAACCAATTCCTAAAACGTGCAAGTGCATCTTCTCAGCAGGCCAATGTTTAGCAATCTCGGACGCAATAAAAGCTCTCTTTACATCTTCTAAAGGTCCTGTTCCTAACGCAGCTGCACCCATTGCTATACCACCGAGTCTGTTATGCCATTCTTGAGGTATCTCTTCCATTAAACACTCGTACCATCTCAGGTAAGTGTCAACACCGTTACCTTGTAATATAACATAGGGTTTGCAGCTACTCTCTTCTTCATCAAATATTTCTAATTGACGTTTTAGATTTCTTCCTGTCTTCCGTGCTAGTTCCTCATAGTTTTCGTAATCAAAAAATCTATTTTTAGTATCGTTTCTTTCCGATCTATCGCTTGTAAGTATTACAGGTATCTCATCAAAGCACATACCAACATCTGCCCACTTGGCTTGGTTCCTATATACTTTTTCCTTAAGATCGTCTGTAATATCTAACCCAAGTGTAACCATTTGAAGTCCACCTGAGTCTGCATGTATTTCATGTACATTATCTTTATACGCAACAAATCTCTCACCAAAAGCATGCTCCGTGTGTGCATTATAAAGTAAAGAAATTTTATGTGAAAAATCATTACATAATTTATCAAGCAACATATTTACTATGCTTGTGTTAGTACTGTCAAATGCAATACCAGGATTACTCAAACGCATGTATGAGGTTCCTGAAACTACATATTCTAATTTTCTATCCATAATTAATGTCCTATGTGCATGCCGAGCAGGACTCCTAATGTAAATATAATCCAATCAAAAAAGAAGTGCATTATAAAACTACCTATAAAGATAGTTCTCCAATTACATTTACATATTTCTATCTGTTCTTTTATTTTATCTATCATGACTTTAATATATCAATTAATAATTCCGCCTCAGCTCTTGCATCATCTAAAGCGTTGTGATTGTTTGCCTTGGGTAATCTTTTATCTAAAACATTACTTAATGTTCTTAGGCAATATATGTCCCAGAACTTCCAAGGATATTTCTGTTGTACGGGTAAGTTTGAATTCCATCCTGATGATGTCATAGCATTTTCCATAATAACAACATCAAAGTTTGCACCAAAACCCCATATAGGAATACTCTCGCTTCCATAGAATTTAGCAAACTTATCTAATGCCTCATCTAAAGGAACAGTATTTTGGTTTATTGCAGCAAATACTTCTGGATCTTGTTGTGACCACCACTCTATTGTTAATGGATCGATATGTAATCCTGCTTCTTTACATGTACCTGGATCAACATTGATACCAAATTCATCTACAATTTCTAAATTTTCAATTGCTATTGCACCTATGCTAATAATAGCTGCGTTAGATCTTGTAGATAAAGTTTCTAAATCTAATACAATTTGTTTAACTGATGTATCCATTACCCATTTCCTGTAGTTTAATATTATCCATAAACTCTTCTTTTAATGAAGGATTTGTTTTTAGTTCTCCTTTAAGAACCGTTGTCTGTGTGCTACTATTACTTGCCATAATGCCTCTGTTCTCGCAACAACCATGTCTTGCTTTAATATAAACACCAACAGCTTTAGACTTTGTAAGTTTTTCAATTCTTTCACCTATCATTTCTGTCAGTTCTTCTTGTAAGTGTCCACGATTAGACAAGTGTTGTGCAACCCTAGTGTATTTAGAAAGTCCAATTACTTCCTCACCTGGCATACAACCTATATAACATGTACCACTAACAGGTTGGTGATGGTGTGAACACATACTTTTAATATCTGCTCGAACCACAATCAACTGATCGTATTGTCCATCATTAGGGAATGCTGTAATCCTAGGATCTTTCCTATACCTACCCCCCATAATTTCATTTACATACATCTTTGCTAGACGGTGTGCTGTTCCATTACTGTTAGGATCATTAGCTGTGTCTATTATGAGACTTTGTAAAACATTTTCAAACTGTTCTTCTAGTTCTTCTATTAACTCTACAGTCTCTCCTGGATGTATATATTTTGAAATGTTATCACAAGCAAAATATCTTTTGCCATCTACATCTAAGCGTTGTTTTATTTTATCACTTACTTTCATTAATTTGTCTCCCATGGGTAAACTATCCATTGTGTATTATTATAGAGCCTCTTGCCCACAAAATCAAGATCTATTTCTGCTTTTTGGTGTAATACAGCCCATTGACTTTCTGGTATCCACTCTCTTATTTGTTTTATTGTGAGACCACTATCACATATATCATCTACAAATAATGTTCTATCTAATTCTTTGCTATGTTGTAATTCTATAGCTGTTAATGTGTCTTTAAATTTTCCATCTCTGGTTTGCCATACTAAAGGTTTAAAAGTAGCCCCCAGCATGTGAGATAACATAACTCCTGGTATTAAACCACCCCTTGATACACCTACAATATGTTTGTAATGTTCTGCTCCGTCATTCTTTTCAGCAATAATATTGACGTATATATGATACACTAATGCTCTCACATGATCCCAAGTATTATATAGTTTATCGTTAGGTTCTGAATGATTAATAGGTTCTAATTCATCTTGTAATATTTCTGATTCTGTCTTTTCTCTCATAATTTTAACGCTAATAATAAAAATATTAATAACTGAATTACAATAACTAAAAATAATTCAACTGCTAATATAGTATGATACCAAATCCATCTTGTCTTATAAGCATTATCAATATTTAATTCTGCTGGATCAGGATCTTTCCACACATCCTCCTTAGGATTTTGCTTCCATAATATTTGCCACCATTTCATGTTTATGTTCCCCAGGCATTACCAAACAAATCTATATGTAATCTAGGACTATATTTGTATCCTGTTTCCATGCATGCTTCTGCAACACCTTTTGCAGTTAGAGTTTGTTGTTCTAAAGTTGCTCCTTCAGGCATACAATAAACTGCATCTAATTTTACTCCTGCGTCTTTGTACTCTCCAACAAAAATATCAACCTCTTCAAAGTCACTCATATCTCTAACTACAAATTTATTATATAAGTAACTGTTCTCTACTTCATTCATGCCTACTAATACCTCAGGTATCAAAGCATCAAATTGTTCTTCACCAGATAAACTTAACTTAGGAGATGTACTCCAAGTTACATGTAAATCTTTTGCATCATTGTTAAAATAATCTATTAACTGTTGCTGTAAATCTTGTGTACCATTTGTTTCAAATGTAACATTTTTTAAACCTGCCTCTCTACATTTTTCTAAATATGTTGGCCAACATCTTTGCCAACCTAATAATGGTTCGCCACCTGTAATTACCATATGGATATCTTCTTTCTCATCAAATCTATTATTAGGTAATAACTTAATTGTATTTTCAAAAACCTCATCTATTGTTTCAGTTTTCTGTAAGTGTTTATATTTCATTGCCCAAGAGGCAGAACTATCACACCCTAAAGGTGTAACAGGCAATTCTTCTATTGTGGTATATGCAAACTCGTGATCTTTGTTTGCGCGTTCGTCTGTCATGTATGGCATCTCTTCAACAGGAATAATATTATCCCTTGGTTGTCCAAAGCCTCTACACTCAAAGTTACAACCGAAAACTCGTAAGAAAATGCTAGGAACACCTACCCATCTTCCCTCACCTTGTACGCTATAAAATACTTCCGAATATCTAAGTTTCATAATATGATATTATATATTAAAGTAAAGGCAAAAATCTAGCCCTTACTTGCCCTTTTTGCTTCTTCTTCTTCTTTTTTAATCTTTTCATCTAAATATTTAGGTCTTCTTTTAGGTATCTTCTTACCTTCATTTTCTTTAGCATCTTTCTCTTTATCTGCTTCTGTTTGTTCAATAATGCCTTTCATATAATCTAAATATTCATTTGTATGATCACTACCATCTGCACCCTGGTCCATTATCTCACTAAGGTCCAGACTTTTAATATATTTCATTTTAGTTTCCTGTTGTCGTTTCTCTTTCTGGATACGTCTAATGAATGCGTAGTATGTGATTTGTGTAAAATATGCAAAAGGATTGTTTGACTTTTCAGGATTAAAATTGTCTATATATGTAAGACAATTCTCAATACCATCTAAAATCATTTCATCTCTGAATGTATAATTTACAAAGTTTGATTTATATGCTAAGTGATTTGCTATTTTAACAAAGCATTCACCTAAATATTCTGTTACTTGTGGTTTTGGATCACCACTTTCCTCTGCTTCAATTCGTCTTTCACGATAAGCAGATATTTTTTCTAAAAACTCTTTATTGTTTATATAATGAGCTGAGTTGGGATCTCTTTTCCTTGCCATGATATCTCCATAATTAATGTATCTTTTTATTTAAAACAGCATCTGCTAATTCTGTTAGTAGATCTGCATCTAAGTCTAGTTTGTCGTCAGGGATAAGTTCAGGTAAACCTCTTTCACCTTCTTCTATAAAATCTCCTCCCCATCGCTGTTCACTATGATATATTTGTTGAACCATTTGTTTGTACCCAGGTATAAACCTAGTATTCAAACTTGCTCTTGTAATAATATCTCTACGTTCTATTGTAAAAATATCATCTTCTGCAATAGCAATCCATGGTTTCAAATGTATCTGTTCTCCAATAATATTACCTAATCCTGGTAAAGCAAGTCCTGGGACTAGCTCAATAGGATGTTCAATTTCAACTGTATTTTCTCCTTCAGTAATTTTTCCTACTAAAGTGGAACCATCTCTCAGTTTTATTATGCTAACTTCTGACATCTATTTTCTTTAATCTATAATCGAAACCCTCTTCGTTGTATAGTTTAATCCTTTCTATTAAGTGGTTTAATGTGTAATTCTTGTGAGACTTCCACGATAAGTCATCACCAATATCAAACAAGTTACATACAACCTTCTTATTACCTCGTCTTAAACCTCTACCTATTGACTGTAAGTTTCTAATTCTACTCTTACTAGGAGAGGCAAAAACAATATTATGAAGGTTCCTTATATTTATGCCTGTTGAAAACGTGCCATACGAAGCAATTATAATTGCATCATTTTGTCCTTCTGTTATTGCTCTTATTTCTTCTCTAACCTCTGTGTCTGTTCCACCATATACAAAGAATACTTTCCTATCTTTATCTACTGCTTTTTCAATTAATGGATATAATACCTTACCATGTTTTTCTACAAACTGAAACAGTACTAAAGTGTTACCTTCTTGTGCTATTGTTAGATTTTTTATTATTTCATTACGTTCAGGGTTTGTAACGAGCCAATCTATTTCTTCTTGATATGTTTTCTTTTTCATATCTTTTCTTTCTTCATCTTTATAGTTTAAAGAACAACAAACAATCTTTAAATTAGCAAGTTGTTTATTATCCATTAACTTTTTTGTTGTTGTTACTTTGTGAACTGAACCAAATGTTCCTTCCAATACTAACTTGTGAGTCTTTGTTCCGTCTAATGTTCCTGTTGTTCCTATTCTATAAGGTGTGTTTGTACATTTATTCATTAATGTTGTTAAAGACTTTGCCTTAAATAAATGTGCTTCATCACCATAAAAAACATCAAAGTCTTTGAACCATGTTTTAGGAAACTTATATATAGACTGCCATGTGCTTATTGTAATAGGTGCTTCATTAGTTTTATCTCTGCCACCATATATTCTATAACAATTCTCTTGTACTTTCCAACTATCTGCACTAGCGTAATCTTGAAAGTCTCCGTACATCTGTTCTACCAAAGAAGTTGTAGGAACAACAATAAGTTGCTTACGCCCCCTAGCTTGATGGTAACGAATAAGAGCGTAAATAATAAGGGACTTACCACTAGCAGTAGGAGATAACAATAAAGTTCTCCCATTGTTAATACAATGATTAACTGCTTCGAGTTGATAGTCTCTAATTTGGATTGAGTCTCCTCCAGAATGGAGTCTAAGGTTATCTGTGAGTTCTTTGACATCACATGTTTCTCCTATTTCAGGTATGTCTACTTCTAAATCATATTCTAATGTACTAGCAAACTCTTTTAAGTAAGGAAGTAATCCAACATATAACTCTTTTGTATATAAACTATAAAGTCTTGCTTTTCCATCCCACATTCTTTTTCTATATAGTGGCATGAACTTAGCTCCAGGGACTTCAAAAGTAAAAAAGTCTGATATCTCTTGATCAGTACTTGCGTCTGTGTTTATTTTTAAATACACTTCGTTCTTTTTAGTTACAGAGATCATTCCACTCATCTAAATTTAATTCTTTTTTTTCTTTTAATATATTTTCAAAAATTTCAAATTCATCGGAAACCATTTTTGGATATTCACAGAACCCAGGCTTCTTTAAATCATATTCAGCGTCCCACCCGTACTTTTTTACTCCAAAATATCGGCCAAAATTTTCGAAGGAAATATACTTAAAATCATAATCTGCTACCAAATATAAAAAAGGGTCAGTATGTTTGTATCCAGGCTTAACATTTTCCCAATTACTATATTGTAAATCTGTAGCTAAACCTGATACATATCTATCAAAAGGATTTCTAATAACTGCTACTTTTTGTTTATTAGAATTTTGCCACTCAAAGATCTTTGCATTACCTCTAAAACCATTAGAACTTTCTTCACCAAAAAATTTCCAAGCAGTTGTATGACCTGCTCTCTGAGGACAAATAAATGCCATTTTATCGTTGATGTGTATTAGCACTATAACAATCCGTTAGTAAACTTTGTCCATTCAATAGCATTCTTAATATCAAAAGATCTACTATTCAATGACTTCATAATATAATCTAACTGACTTAAACATGTTCTAATATATTCTAATTTATCAGTTAATTTTATAATATCAACATCAGTATCTAAAAACTCATTCATTTGATTATTTAATGGAGCATTGCCTAAGTATTGTTCCCAACCTAAATCATTAAGTTCTGATTGTGTAAGTTCACCCCTGTAATATTTCCATTTAATTCGTCTTAAACTTAATAAATCAGACTCGTTCTTTCTTAACTGTAATTTAAAAGTTGTTAATAAGTTAAGATATTTTGCGTGTAGTTCTGGGATTTTCGTAGACTCTTGTCCTAAGTTGAGTTCATCAACTTTACAATCTTTTGCCCACATATCTTGGATTTCGTTCAATGTTATCATTATGTTTATTATTATAGACTCTTAAAGTGTAAGAGTCAAGTAGGTATTGTACCTTTTTATGTAGTTGTTACTGACTCTACTGCTGTGCTAGTTATTGTATAATCTTTGTATGAAAATAAAGCAACACCTTGCATATATTCTGTACTACCTGAGGATATTTCAAAGTCTAGTCCTGCTAAACTGGTTGGGAATGCGTCCCTAAATGTTATTTGTGTTATTGGGTTGTTATTAGAATCCAATAGGAACAATGTAGCATCACTTGTATATCCTAAATCTTGTCTTTGGCCTGGATCTATATCAGGAAATCTATATTCTTGTTTATCAGTATATGTTTTTGCTTGTGCACTATCCTCTGGAAACCCAATACCTATTAACCAATCATACAATTCTTTATAGTTAGCCATGTTTTCTTGTATTAGAAACCTAATCATTAACTGTCCAAATACTAACTTATCTCCTACTCTAGGAATATCAACAAAAGGTGTAACTTGTAATGGTGCTCCTGTATTAATTTCAGGAATGTTTGCTGCTTGACAAAAATAAGAAACGTTCGGAAGATTATGTACTATAAACTTAAACGCATTTGGTCTCATATAATCCAATTCACCAGGATTATTTGCAGTCCAACTTGCCTCCGTAACGTTTGCTATTGTTTCTAATGTCATCTACCTTGTCCTCTATATTTTTTGTGTGAACTTTTTCTGTTCTTGTTCATTGTAGACATACTTATTTTAGTTCGTCTACCTCTTCCACCTTGTCCTTGTGAAGTACATTTCTTAGTTCTATTTTCCTGTCTCATACTGGAAAAGTTTGTCGCTCTTCTTGCCATATTAAAATCCTACCGAAACCCCACATCCACATGATGAAGATTCCATTGGGTTCCAAAAATGGAAACCTTCATTTAACCCGTCTCTTTCCCAGCCAATCACCATGCCATCTAAATAGCCTGCTGATTCTGGACATACCCATAATTTAAATTTGCCAAAGTCTTGTTCAACATCTTGTTCTTTTGCTTGCTCGGCATAATCAAAATCATATTTAAAACCTGCACAGCCTCCACCTAGTAATGCAATTCTAATGCCTTTAGAATTGTGTCTTTCAACTTTTTCAATTGCCTTAACCAATGCTTCATCTGTAAATTCTATCAATTAGGCCCCCTGTTATGTTCTCTGTGTGCTTTCTTAGATTCCCAATCCTCGATCGCTTGTTTAATGCTATCTTCTGCTAATACAGAACAATGCAATTTAATAGGTGGTAGTTGTAACGCCGCTGCTATTTCCTTATCTTTAATAAGTTTAGCTTGGGTAATAGTAAGTCCTTTAAGCATGTCAACAAACAAACTTGAACTAGCTATTGCACTACCACAACCATATGTCTTAAATTTTACATCTAAAATTAAATCCGTATCGGGATCTAATTTAAGATCTAACTTCATCACGTCTCCACATGCTGGCGCTCCAGTCATGCCTGTAGCAACATTGGGATCGTTTGGATCAAATCTTCCTACGCCATGTGCTTCTGGATTATTTGTAACCTCTTCAAACCTCTTTACTACTTCTTTACTATATGCCATAGTTCCTCCCGGTCTATAAAGTATTTATAATACTTTCATCCTACCCAAATGTCAATATGGAAGAATACCATAATTATAAATAATTATATCGTTCATCCCTTAGGGGACGGAAGTAGGCAATTACGCCGAAGGAACGCTCTGTTAAAAGGAGGGTTCAATGATATACCGAGGTATAACATATGACACATACACACAGGAGAATATTATGTCAGAGAATAAATCAGGCTTTCAAATACGAGCCGACTTGCTTGGTCAAGCACAAGGAATCATAGAAGAAAACATTCGTAGAAAAAACGAAGCAGTCTATCTTCACAATGATAATCATCCAGACGATAAAAGAAGTTTAGTTACTACGCAAATTACAGCACAAGATGTTATTTCAGTAGCACAAGAGCTTAACAGCTTCGTCAATCAGAAATAATCTTTCAGATAAAAAAACGGGGGTACATAATACCCCCGTTTTGAGTTATAGAACTCTATTAAAATTACATTAAGTTTGTAACTTTAACTGATCTGTAATACTGGTTACGATCTGCAGTAAATGTGTCTGCATCCGTAGTTCCGTCTGACTGCATTACAAATGGGTTAGCGATCATGCCATACCTAGTTTTGAAACCAATCTTAGGTTGGAATGTGCTAGGGTCAATAGCCCTAACCATTTGTAGTGGTACATATGGACAGTAGAAAAGACCTGCGTCATAAGCGCTTGAGCCTTTATATCCTACAACGTAGAATTGGCTAGCAGCACCTGTGTTCGCTGAATATGGGTCTATAAACACTTTGTAACGACCGTTTAATACGCCAGCAAAAGTATTACCTGTGTCATCTACATTTAAGTTAGTAGATAAAGCTGGTGCATAATCAAGTACGCCTGCCATAGCTAAAGCACTAGCAACATCTGATGAACAGATGATGAAGTTACCTTTTCCACGCCTGGTGTCTTGTGCAATTACGTTAGCGTCTCTTTCAATATTGAAAAGTAGACCTTTAAATCTTTCTACAGACCACCTACCGTTTGAATCAACGTCTAGATCGAAAGTTCCAGCTGTAGCAGTTGAGGCAGCGCCTGTTTTTGCTACTTTGTAAATTGTTCTAATAACCTCACGGTTAATTTCCGCTAGAATTTCTTGTGAAAGAATGTTAGAAAGTTCGGACTCCGCGTCTAAACCGTGAACTGCTTTTAAGTCTTGAGCTAATTCAACAGTATATTCTGCTTTAAGAGCTCTTGATTTAGCTGTTACAGTGGTTTTCTCGATTGAGAAAGCCATTTCGTTTAGAGTTGTAGAGTCACCGAAGCCTTCTGCAGTGCTTGTGGATACGCCTGTTCCTGTAGTGTAAGAACCGTCTACTGGGTTAGCACCAGCATGTGTTCCTGCACCTGAGAAATCAGTATCAGCTTCGTTAAATAAAGCCTCTGTACCAGTTTGGTTGGTATAGTGTGACTTCATTGCGAAGATAAGACCTGTAGGTCCTGACATAGGTTGTACGCCACAAACATCATATGCCATCAAGTTAGGTAACGCACGTCTAACTAACGATATTAGAATTGGATCGTAGTTATCAACGTTTGCACCTGTCTGGTTGACATGAGTTGCCTCGAAAAGGGCTTCTTTCTCTTCTCTAAGAGCTTTTTCCTGGTTTTCAAGGACAACAGTGGTAACCGCACGTCTGTGAGGATCAGTGATCTCAGAAAGATCTTTATGATCCAAAACTGGGCTCCACTTCTTCTGTAGTTCTTCTGAAAGATACATCAGTTTCTCCTTATTAATGTTTGTTATGTTTTTATAACCTAATTATTTATAAAAAAATTAATTTTTAACCTTATCAAACTTCGCTGCTTGAGTGATACCTTCAACGTATTTACTCATCACAGTATTGCCTGCTAAAGCCTCTTGTTCAACGCTATCTTCTAGCTTATCACTATCGTCGGCTACTGCCTTAGGAAAATAATTTTCCTTAATAACGTTCAGTTTTTCTGTGTACATCTCTTCGTTGTCGTATGTAATGTCTTCAACTAAAGATGCAAACTTTTCAACTTCAGTGTCAGCTAGTTCGTTGACTACTCTACGGAATACTTTTTCCTTCTGTAGTTGCTCTCTATCTTCACTGATAGCAACAGACTTATTAACTTCTTCGTCTAACTTAGATTTTAATTCGTCTATTTCTTTTTGTTGAGAAGCTAGTACATCAAATTTCTCATCTGGAACTTCAATGTAATGATTTTGGAATGTCTCTTTAAGATCTTTAATAAAGCTCTCAGTTATTTCATTCCTCAATCCGCTTTCAACAGCCAACTCATTGTCTTTCATCCACTGTTCTGTAACATATGACAGATACTTGTCGACGTTTTCTACGAGTTGTTCTTTTGCTTCCTCGAATGCTTTGTTAGCCTGTTCAGTTAGGTCCTCTTCGATCTCTTGGATCTCAGAATTAACCCTAGCTACAACAGAGGCTTCGAATAATGAAGCTGCCTTAGTTTTAAATTCTTCGCTAAGATGCTCTTCATCGGCAAATAAGTTAGCAATGTCTGCTTCGAAGAGTGTTTCTGCTTCTACTTCTTCGTCCGTTTCAGCTTGTGCTTCTACTTCTTCTTCTGTTTCTTCAGCAACGACTTCTTCTTCACCTTCTTCTTCGACTTCCTCGGACTCTTCCTCAGATTCTTCGGACACTTCTTCTTCAGAAACTTCTTCAGTTTCTTCTTCTTCAGCAACTATTTCTTGTTCTTCAGTTTCTTCAACTTCTGAATCAAGAACTTCTTGGCCTTCTTCGGCTTCGGCTTCTTCAGCTTCGCCTACAGGGCCTCTGTTACCTGCTGAACTAGATTGTCCAACGACTGATTTAGGATCTTCCTTGTCGGAGAAGTTAGGAGCTTTTCCAGCACCCTCGCCTTCAAGGCCAGGAGCTTTAGAAGCTTTTGAAGATGCTGCTTTACCAACAGGGCTAGTTAATCCACCCTCTGGATTACCAGAACCGCTTAGGTCCTGTTGTTCAGGGTTTGGATTGGAACTGCCTTGTAATGGATTTGTAGCATCGCCAACATTTTTGTCTAACGGACGGTGAGCGTCCGCTGAAGACGTAGGCAGATTAGCTTTAGAACTGCCACCTTGCAAAGGTGGTTGTTGATCCCCAGCTATTGCCTCATCTATCACTGCTACGGCGTCGTCTTGTAACTTGCCTTCTAGCAGATCTCTGATTTTGGATTCTACTCCCATGTCTTTCTCCTTGTTGTCGGATTATTTAAATATTAATCTAATATATTTATATTTATTTAAATTTTGGACAGTTTTTCTAAAAAATTTGAGAAAACTTGCATCTTTTCTTCTTCTAAATCCGCTATATTGGCTCTAGAAATAGTGCTTTTTGCTTCCTCTATATCTTGTTCTGTCCATTTGCCATTAACAAATACCCATTCCTTGCCCTCCATTATTCCGCTAACAAAAGCGTCTGGAGCGCTAGGATCTGCAACAATATCTGCTGCAGTGGCAAGCATAAAGTCGTCCTGTACTTCGTTAATGCCGTTTCTCTCTTTGAGTGAGCCCAGTCCTCTAGAGCTTACGCCTAGCTGAGCACCTTCGCTGATGAGTTCTTTTACAATACGGCCCATTGGGGTATCCATTATTTTAGCTTTACCTATATAATTGTTACCGTCTTCCTTAAGAGATACTATCATATGAGAAACTCTATCTAGATTAACTGTTGGCCCTTCAGGGTGTCCCAGTTCTCCGTAAGCTCGTTTAGTATCAACATTTTCTTTGATATAACGATTAACTTCTCGTTGCATAATCTCTTTAGGATATATACGACCGTTTTTGTTTTGTAAATCTGATTGTAAGAAAACACCTTCAATAAAAACATTTGGTTTGTTCTTATCTTTAGTGTCCTCTGTGAGATAATTTATACTCTCATTAAATTCTTTAATTAGTTTCATTGTTCCCCCTATCCTAAGTCGCCATCCGCGCCTTGGTGTTGTTGTGAACCATATCCAGAAACTTTAGCACAATCTACTATTACTGTGCCTCCACTTCCACCTGCTATTACTACTTCTATATTGGAGGTGTTTTCTGAATTGTCTGCGAATCCGTAAAAATCCAGGTTTCCAGATTCATGTAGTTCATAAAGTACAACGGAGTTTCGTTGAACCTTTGCGCTAGCGCCGCTTGATAGTGTCCAATGTAGTCCTTTAATGTTTACTGCTGGGGAGCTTTGCGTTTCAGTTGACTTCTTTAGCGTAGTCGCTAGAGTAATTGTACCTGTCGCTGCAGTCCCCCTAACACTAACCACACCCTGGACTTGGGTTAGTTTTAAGTTATTTACTGTGACTGCCATTTATTTTCCTTTATTTTGGTAAGTTATACTTAGATTTTGATTTATGACTCATGTGTGCGTTCTCTTCTAGAACTTCTACATCAGGATCATTCACATCAACTGTTTCTATACCGTGTTCAAACATTACTTTATACCAAGAAACCTCACCAAATTGATCAGGTTCTGCATGCTCTCCAATTATCGGTGTGCCCTCTTTCCATTCTTTGTGCATTATCTTACTAGCGCACATGTGCTTGTCGCCTTCTAAGGCTCCTTTTGCTACACCGTCGACAGGACTTTCGGTAATAACTCCTGCTCTTAAATCTTTATATGTTTTCATCTGTTTCCTCTTTATCAACAGGTATTCCTGTCTCCGTGTCAACATCAACTATTTCTAATGGTTCCCCTAAAGGTTCCATATCAGGATCAACTGAATGTTTATTAAATACATTACTAGCTGTCTCCTGTCTTTGAGCGTCAAGTGTATCATTAACACGTTGGCTCATCAATTGATTAAAATCTTGTTGAACATCTGCACCTTTTTCATCAATGATGTTATCCAACATTCCTTTAATACTAACTTCGGGTTCAGTAACTTCTACTTCTGCCTCGTTGTTTTCATTCTCTATCATATTTATGCTCCATTATCTGGGCCGGGTTCAGGGACTCCTTCACCTGGCATTCCTTCGGGTCCTTCTGGTGCGTCCTGCTGGACTGCACTTAACGGACTCCATTGATATTGTCTTTGATACTGTGGTTCTGATAATAATTCAGTCTCAATAGTATCAATTTCCTCATCTGTAAGCATTAAGACATTCTTTTGAATGTAACGCTTACTAAAAAATGTTCCTATATATGCTGCTAATCCGTTTAATACTTCTACCCTACTTCGTAAAATCTCTTGTTCTTTAGATTCTGTATAGTAGGCATCAGTAGCAAATTCATATTCTAAATCATCTTTTATATCGTGCCAATCTTCTTCAGTTATAACACCTTTTAGTAAGAGTTGCGTCTTTAAAAGATCGCTTAATCCAACTGCAAATTTTCTTCTTAACTTGATGATGAATTTTGTAAACTTCATCTCGTCTCGGTTAATCTCAGCTGCTCTACCAAAGTTTAATCCAGCCTGTTGTTCTAAACGTGATACAGGAATGTTTAACGCTTGATACAATTTACGTTGAAAATATTCTACGTCTTCTATTTGCCCCAAGTTTTGGCCTGCTGGCAATGTATCAATTTGTGTTCCTGTTCCGCCTTCCCTTCTAGGTAACCAGAAGTCTTCCAACATAGACATGAACTTCTTATCATCTCGAATTTCGCCTGTGTTGGCATCGTAAACTAATTTATTACGATACCTATCCATTATGTCTTTTAGATATTGTTCTGCCTTCATCTTCGGCAAGTTACCAACATCTACATAAAAAATTCTTCTCTCTGGAGCTCTAGTAATTCTGTAAATAACTACTGCGTTCTCCATCATACGCAATTGATTGGCTGGTCTTATTGCCTTATGTAGAAATGATAATGCTATATGCTTATCATGATCTACCATACCGCTATTTGCGTATGCTATAGCATCCTTTGTAATCTTCAATCCCTGTTGATTCTCGGGTGCTATATACTGTCCAGGTTTAGAAGTTACACCTTTATCGTTATATATAAAAAACTCTTCTACGTCTTTAACAAACTGGACGCCAGAAGGGTTCTTTTCCTTCTTAACCTCTCGGACTTTCCTAATTTTCCTGGGATCAATATATCTAATATCTTTTATCCCTTGTTTAGGATTATCAAGGTCTATAACCTTGTGGAAGTATATGCGTCCATCTATATACCACCTTCTAAAGTAATCCTGGGCTCTTTCTTTGAAGTCCAGGATGTTCTTTATTTCCTCAAATTCAGCTAAGATTTTTTTCTTAATCCCTGCTGATAAGTCTACATCATCTAGATTTAAATCTACTGGAGATTCGTTCTCCAATTGTGCAATAGATTCGTTGATTATATCTTCTATCGCTGTATCAACATCTGCCATCATGGCAATATCTCGATACCGTTTAATCAATTCTGCTTCGGTTTGTGCAACACCTTCCAAATCCATGTAGGTGCCGTAATAACCACCGGCTCTAATTGACTCTATTGCACCGTCATCGGATGGCGCCACAAAGGACTTTTCTCCCTGTGGCGTACCTTTCCGTTTTATTTCAAACCCAAATAATTCCATAATTTTTTAAATCCTGGTTACGTTCTTTACCAATTATATACTATTAGAAATTGAACTATCGCTAGATGAAGCTGACTGTCCACCTGATCTATCTGTAGTATAATGTTGGTATTGGAATGTAACTGTGAACTCTTCTAAAATATCATTCTGTGCATATTGTAATGCAATTTCTGACATGTTAATAGGGAAAGCATCGTGAAGTGTGTATGAACCACCCTCTAAAGCCTTTCCTCTTCTATCTAAGTGTATAACATTTAGATCTTCTGTGTAAGACTGCCAGGCAATATCACCTGCGTTGCTTGCTTTCTCATTCATTAACTCCATCCAGTTTTCAAAATCTCTTCTTAATGAAAAATTGTTGTCGTTAACGATAGTAATTGTCCACGGATCAAAAATTCTTTCTCCGGCAAACTTAATCTCCCTTCCTCTATATTGAATTATAGCTGGATTAACAGTAGAAGCTGGAAGTGCAGCACCCGTAACTAAAAGATCGGTGTCTGCGTCTCCTGTTCTAGACTGTGGGAAGCTTAGTTGAACTCGGAATTGGTTGGGGCGAGCCCCACCATTCTTTAGTGCTCCTTTAAAAGCTGAAATATCTATAATTGACATTTTTGTCTCCTTGTTTAACTATTTATAAACATTAGCCGCCAATTTCTGAGAAATTAACGCCTGTTCTGCTTGCTATAAAATTCAATTGGATAAAGTTAATACTTCTTGCTGGTTTAATGAATATGTCTGCAACAAATTGATTCGCATCAATTACTTGACCTGTGTTGTTGCTTTCATTACATATAACTCTGAAGTCTGTTATACCTCTACGTCCTTGAATGTTCCTTAAATATGGAGTAACAATATTAGTAAATTGTGCTCTTGTGAAAGCATCGTTAAACTCAAACAGTTGATATTTAGCTGCTGTGCTTATTGCTTTCTCGAGTACATTAAACAACCTTCTAACGTTGATTCTATCAAACGCACTTGGTTGTGCTAATAAAGTTTTATCTCCAAATAATACAATGCCGTTTCCTGGGCTACTAATAACAGGGTTGACACCTATACCATATAGGGAATCTCTTTCTGTTTTATTAGGGCTCCATGCTAGTTTAACAGCGTTACGGACTTGTCCTCTGCTGTAACCTGCTGGACTCCACCATGGATCGTTAGAAACATCAGTAGCAGCACATAGTCCTGCTGTGTCTCCATTTAATGGTATCCATCTGTAAACATCATTGTAGCGATCGTACATATATTTCCAACCACTATCCATAACTGCATATGAAGTTGGTGTTAAAGCTGCATGATCTGTGGTGACTGCTGTTTTTTCACTACCGCTGTTATTAACAACAGACGCTTTTTGTGGTGAATTAAATGATATACAGTCTTTTCTTACTTTAGCTATATTATCTTGAACGTATTTGATATCAGTGTTGCTATGTCCTGAACATAAGAGTAAACTTACGTCAGTTACATCTGGATCTACAAATAGTGCGTATCCGGCTTGGATATCTCCACTATCTGGAGCGTCATCTACTCCACCTGTTAAACTTACAGTTGCTTCTGCTCCTGTAAATGTAGAATTAAATGTAGTACCTGCTGCTGCAGAACCCCAGTTACTTGAAGCTGGGTGATCACACCATCTGATATAATCAGATTGATTATTAATTACGTTTTTATAGTATATAGACCCACCATCTAATCCATTAACATCTGATGCTTTGGACATGTGGGGGAATTTTTCTAATACCGTTCCGGCTGCTCCTGTAAATGAACCGTCTTCGTCAATAACAATTAAGTGAAGTTCGTCTAAGCTTCCGCCTTTAGCAGTAGCTGATACTGATGTAGCAGGTGCTTTGTCGAACTGATCCTTATATGCCCAGTCAGTAGCAAGTGTTGCTGTTGCAGTTGCACTTGAACCATCTCCACCAATAGTAATTGTTGGAGCGGAAGTATATCCTCGCCCTGGGTTTGTTATAGTGATGGCTGTTACTGCACCGCCACCTATTGTGGCTGTACCTGTAGCTGTAGTTCCGCCTGCTGGAGCTGCACTAAAAGTAACTGTAGCTGATGTATAACTTGATCCACCTGCTGTTATTGTTGTGCTTGCCACAGAGTCAGTATCAAATTGGCTGGAATCTGCAAAAGAAACTTTAAGAGAGTTTCCTAATGTTCCAGCGTGTTTTGCTGCCCACATTCCATTGGAACCTGAACCATCGCTGTGATTATTGATATAGTCATCTTCGTTCTTAATAAGAACTGCAGTACCTGATGCTACAGCGTTTCTTGCTGTATCGTCATCTAATACTCTGACTACTTGAAGATTAGATCCATAAGCCAAGAAACTAGCTGCTGTGAACCAGTCAGTTGCCACGGTATCATTTGGTTCAAAGAACTTCTCTACAAGATCATTCTCTGAAACTACGGTTGTTATCGCGCCTGCAGGACCCCATCTAAAATCTCCCACTAAAGCAGCTGCTGTAGTGCTTACGGAAGGAATTACACTGGTTAAATCCGTCTCAGTTACGAGAACTCCTGGTGATAGCTGAAATGCCATGTTTTTCTCCTCGGTTTATATTATCTTTGTGAATGACACAGTTTAATTTATCATCTCCAACTATTTATAAATGTCCTTATTTCTATCTGTACACGATATAATATGCGTGTGTACATTATCTTCTAGGTGGAGATACACTACCTATTAAATTCTTTAATTTCTTTTGTAATTTTCCTGGATTATACTCATCATCTAACAACCACACATCATTTCCTAATACTTCAAACTCTGGTTCAGAGCCATCTACTCTAATATATGGTGTTAAATTACTTTCAATATCACCCATTTGTTGTTTGTATAATCCTTCTCTTGTATTAACATCAGTCATATCTTTAAAGAATGCTTGGCTAGATAGCCAACCAAACAATACTAAACACATAACTAAATCATCATGATAGCCTTCATCTGCTACATAAGTTTGACCTTTTTCAATAAAGGTTGATATCTCATGTATAATATGCTCATCAAATAACAACATCTTCTGTTCTTCTAATAAAGACTTAAATGCAAAACACCCTTGTCTTTTAACTTGTTTAGAAGTTGTAACACCCATTTTAGTTTTTTTACCAAAACCAGGTGAAACAAACTGCCTAGCTTGTTCTGTAACTGTATGGCAGATGTTTTCGTATTCTATTTCTTGGTGTAATATCTCTACTACCTGTTGTCCTATATCGTTTATTTCTACTAATATAAAAGCATCATTATAATCTCTACCTACCTTCCCTATAACGTCTGGGAATAACATAGGAGCAATTGTATTATCTCTATACTTAGCCACTACCTTATATGGCATTTTAGTAATATCAACAACCACAAAGGCAGAGTAATCTCCACCTATTCCTCTAGCAGTATCGCATGTTATTGCGTAAAAATTATTCTCTTTTGGCTCTTCATATATATCTAACCCTGCTTTTGTATATATTGGTGTCTTTGTACTTAATCTACCTATTGTTTGTGCATTAATTAATGTGTTTGTTGAACCTAAAAACTCACACATTACCTCCTGGTTAAACTTAACATCACCAAGTAATTGTTTCTGTTCTTCTAACCACTTCTCATCTCTGCCTGGTATCTCATAGTAAGGAATGAACATGTGTTCAAAGCCATTTTCTTTTTTCTCTGCCTCATTCCAGAATTTCCAGAAGTGATTGTAACCTAGTGGTGTAGATGTAAGTAGAATTTTAGTTGTTTCACCAGCAGAAATAGTAGGATAAACAGAAGTAAAGAACTCGTCTGCTATGTTATTAGGTATAATTGCTGCCTCATCAATATACAACCAGTTTACAGATTTACCCCTAATCGCTGCTGCTGTTGTTGCTGCTGTTAATACTTTACTATTGTTTTCTAATTCTACGTCACCCTTGTTCCATGTTCTTACACCTTGTTGCATCCATATAGGTAAGTTTTCAAACATTATTTGGTATCTGTTTAATACTTCTCTTGCTGCTGCACTTTTGTTAGCCATTATAGCTACTGTTTTATCCTCTTCGAAGATAGTATAATGAAGAATACACGCTGCTGCTGTAACTGTTTTACCTTGTTGTCGTCCTTCCATAAGAACAACACGTCTATTATTCATTATAACATCTACTTTTTCTTTTTGACAATCATATAAAGCAAAAGGTTGCAGACCTTTATCCAATGTAATTATTTTTACATAGTTTTCTATAAAATAGATAGGGTCGTTTTTACACTTAACATACTCTCTAATTTCTTCTTCAGAGAAATCATGCTCGTATGCTAACGGTTTAAGATTTGGATTCCCGTGGTAACTGTTTCCTTCCGCTTGTGTCATGCTTACTTACCTTCTGTGCTCCCATCATTGTAAACACTTTTTGGTGTCTCGATGCTTTCATCATCTTGTGGAATTTTGTCTTCTTGATTCGCTTCAACATCTATAACTTTAGTCTCCTCGCTTTTCAGCGCCTTCAATAAATCTTTTGTACTGCCTACAAATAGATTATTCTGTGTTTTTATATTCCTTGCTTTAGGATCTTCGGCAGTTATTCTTTTGTGCTTCTCATGTACTTCTAACATGTCCTTCGCTGTATCCTGCAAGTTCTTTATTAAACCTCCAGCCACTTCGTACGCACGGGGCTGATCGGAATTTCTTGCTATGTGCAATATACCTTGTATTGCCTCATCATTGTATGCTTCTGCCTGTTTTAATATTGATCTAGCATACTCTAAATCTGATAGTTCGCCTTTTTTATATAAAGCTTCTGCGTCTTCCTGAGATAAATCTACAGGTGGAAGTATTTTTTCTTCCTTAGTTTTTTCTAAATTTTTTTCTAGAGCTTTTGTTACTTCTTTTGTATTGAACTTTTTATCTAGACTTTCAAACCCAGTATTATGTTTCGAATTCTTCATCAAACCCCTCTATAAAAGTATATGCGTCTTCTGGTGTTGCTGTTGTGGGATTGATTTCTGCTGTTTGCCTGCTTCTATTTGCAGCATTAGTTGTATCCAAACTAAAATTAGGATCGTTATATATAGAAGCAATTGTTTTCTTAATTACATCCACGTTAGCAACATTACTATAAAAATTAAGTCTCATTGTAAAATTTAGTGTCCATATTACACTTAGTCTCGCATCAAATTGTCCTTCATATTGATCTTCATACATTACATTATCTAATGTTATTTTAATATCTCTTTTAATTCCTAGTTCAGGAAGATCATTAATAGTAACATTAAAGTCTGGATTAAAATAAGGAATAATCTGTTCTAAGCATTGTAATCCATCTTCTTGATTCTTCGCAAATATATATAATGCCAAGTTCATGTTGTATGGAGTAGAGTTAAATGCTACTCTTACTGTATTTGTATCATCTCCCTCGCCTACTGCTTTATTTCTATTTATAACTGATACCTTCCTGGAAGGGTCGTATTGTAAACCATCTATTTCAAAACCCATTCTAGGTAATGTTATAGCTACTTCACCTCTTGTAGTGGCATCAGGCACTCTAGAAATCCTTGTTAAGAACTTTTGTTTTGTAGAGTATGCTAAAGGTACTCTAAGAGCTTGAACAACGGCACCCGAACTATTTTTTCTTTCAATGTTTATATTATTAAAGATAGTTCCAAAGGCTATAACTGCTTTCCTTATATGTTGGTGATAAAATGATTGTCCTCTAAACATACTAAGCTCCTATCTCACCAAATGGATTCTTCTCGCTAAAGTCTAATATACCTTCTAATGTTACAAGGTTATCAAAGTCTGCATTATCAATTGGTTCTGATTTATTAACCGCATAATCTTCTTTAATTATAGAACCGCCTGACTCTGTTAATAATAATGTTCCATCTTCTTGTAATAATTGAAACTCTAACATATCCTGTGAGTATGTAGTTTCTATATTATCTATAGTTGAAATACCTGTATCCAAATCCTCTGAACTGTATTCGAATAATTGACAAGTTAATCTAAATACATGTATTTTATTTAACTGATAAAAAGGATCTTGAAAGTCTACATATTTAATTTCAAAAAGAGATTTTGTTTTTTCTAAATATATTAAATCGCCTTCTGAAGGTCTTGCTGCTTGTGTAAATGTTCCTCCGCTGGTTTGAACCATGTCTTCCCAACGTCTTTTTGCCATTACAAATGTTGCTTGGTCTCTAACTTCTAATCCAAACCTAGTAAATATATCTCCTTCACCCTCATAACCTTGAACATTATCCAAATACATTTCTAATGGATATGCTTGTGTAAAGGCAGACAAAGTATCTTCGTCAAAGATTGTGTCTTTATCTACTAATGTTCTTGGAAGGTAGTAACAATCATGTCCATAAATTTTAAGACTTTCTATAATTAAGTCTTCAACTAAACGCTGTTCGTTTGTTGTGCCTTGTCCGCTACCTGTCTGGAAATAGAAATTCGTTGGCATTTCACTATCCTATCATAAATTGTGGAGGCAGTTCGTAATTTTTCTGCATCTCTTGTTCTATCTGTATTATCTCCTGTGATGCCTCTTGGAATATTGTATCTCCATTTAATGTTACACCGCCTGGCATTTGAATTCCTGAGAACTTACTCATATTTGCACCCCATTGTTTTTTAATTAATGCAGTAGCATATTTTTTAAGAAACATATCATCATAAACTTCTGTATATGTTGCAGGGTCTAGTAAAGCCCAAGCTTCTGCTATTAAATAATCACCGGGGTTAAATGTTTTATCCCAGTCTGTGTCTAAATAAAGTCTGTCTGTTTTCCTATTCCAACGAATTTGTCTTTCGCCAGCTAGTAATTTCTCTAATGTTGTTAAATGACTTTGAACTACTGTATAATATAACATGTCTGCACCCATTAAATTATACAAATCATTCATTCTAAATTGATACATTAAATCAAATAATTCACCGTCCCTTGAAGTATTCGTTGCTGCTCCACCAAAATTAAATACTTTGGTTATACCTAATATATTATTACTAATAGGAACATATCCTTTTTCTATATCTCCCTGTGTATAAAAGGTTGTTGGATGTGTTGTAGCAGTTGCGCCACTTTCACTTCCTGTTATAGTTTCGCTTGCTACAAAGTCTGCACTATTGGTATCCATCTTTTCAATGGTAATGTCTTGTCCTGTGGCTGATTTTACTTTTGCTGTACCACCACTTGTACCACCCGTTATTATTTCATTCTTTTGAAAGTTGTCTGCTACACTTGTTGTTAAATGTACTTTAGAACCTGTAATTTGATGCTTAACATAGGTTCTTTCTACACCATCAAAGTGATACTCTTGCCAATATTGTAAGGCATCGTCTATTCTATCTGAAACTTGTTGCTCATCAACATTAATGTCTATTACGGGAGCTCCTAGTCTCCTCAAGCAATAATCTTGTAAGTCTGTTCTACTGGCTAGAGCCATTGTTACTCCTAATTAAGTTTACTACCACTGCTATCATATATAGCAACACCATTAATGGTTGTTCCTGAAGCACTTAAACCATCGCCTAATGTGGCAAATGCAGTTGCTCCAGCACTATCGTCCCATATAAGGAATGTATCTGCGTTAGGATCACTAAGTGATTCAATTCCTAAGTGTGATAAACTAAATGTTGTTGAACTTAAACCAAGTCCTGTGCCTGCACTATAAGTTGTATTAGCTGTCATGTCATCAACAACAAAGTCTAAAGTATTATCACTATCGTCATAAGTTACTGCAATTCTAGTTTCAGTATTACTTGTTATCATTGCTCCTACAGTATCAGCAATATATTCGTTAAGTGCTGTTCCGTCTACTGTATAAGCATCTGCTTCCATTGTTCCATCAATGTCTGCACTTCCTGAAATATCTAATGAAGCTGCTGTAACTGCTCCATCTACATCTAATGCTGTACTGTTTATTAAATCTAATTTTGATGATGAAAGTCTGGCTAATATAGTTTGTGTTCCTGCTTTTTGTGCTGCAAACTCTATTATTCCATCTTCTGTTCCGTCTGTTACATCGCCTGCTTTACCTGTAATTTTAGAGTAAACAGTTGTTGCACCGCCGTCATCTTCACCACTGAATTTAATTTGTCCTAAGTAATCTGCGTCTGCTGGTGAAGCGCTGTTTCTGTAAAATGTAAATACTGGACCTGCTGATGAACCAGCGTCTGCGTTCTCTACACTTAATGCTCCGGAAGCTGGATTATATGTAAACCCTGTATCTGTTTCTATACCTTGTGTTCCTGTAGCACCATCTACAAATGTTATATAAGCAGTTTCGTCTGTAGTATTATTAGCACTTGCTGTTACGCTTGTTGCTAAATCTGCTGTTCCTGTTAAATCACCTGTAACATTACCTTCTAAGTTTGCTACAAGTGTTCCTGTGGTAACTGTTAAATTGCCTGTACTTGCTCCTGTAAATGAGCCTGTTCCTACTAGGAATTTATCTGCACTTTCGTCCCAACCAATAAATGCGTTATCTGAAGATCCTCTTTCAAGGACAATACCCATATCATTTGCTGGTGTTCCTGTTGTTCCTGTTCCTAACTCTATTAATCTATCTGCTATTGTAGAGTTTGTAGTGTCTAAAGTTGTGGTTGTTCCGTTTACATCTAGGTTACCTGTAATAGTAACATTACCTGTTGCAGCTAAATCAGCAAATGTAACATCGCTTGTTGTTGCTACTGCTTGTCCAATACTAATTGCACCACCTGAGTATGTAACACCTGTGCCTGCGCTTAAATGTGCTCTAACTTCTGCTGCACTTGGACCTGTGTATGTAAATACTCCTGCACTATAACTAAATGAACCGTCGCCACCTGCATCACTAGCACTAAAAAATCCTTCTACTACTGATTCTAATGTTGCTCCGCCTATTGTAAGGGCATCTGTTTCTAGTGTTCCGTCTATATCTGCATCGCCACTAACATCTAATGATGTGGCATCAACTTCACCTGCTACTGTAACTACACCGCTTGATAATGTAATTAAATCTGTATCGCCTGTGTGTCCAATTACTGCACCATCAATTACAACATTGTCTACAGTAAGTGCTGATAATGTTCCAAGACTTGTTATATTAGTTTGTGCTGCTGTATTTAATGTTCCTGCTAATAGTGTAGTAGTTAAAAGACCACTTGAAGGATTATATGTTAATCCTGTATCTGTTTCTGCACCTTGAGAACCTGTAGCACCATCTACGAATACTGGATAAACTGTTTCGTCTGTACTGTTATTTGCAGTAGCTGTAAAGGTTGCTGCGTTTCCTGTAGTGTCTTGGTTAAGTGTTCCTACTACTAATTGTCCAGAACTTTCTGATAATCCTGTACCTGCTATTCCAGATACTAAATCTGAAATTGCTTCTTTCTTTGAACTGCTATCGCCTGCGTCTATAATTGCGATGCTGTCGTTTGCAACATCTACTGTTGCTGCTGTTAATTCGTTTAAATCTAAAGCAAGAGTTACTCCTCCAGATGTTCCTCCACCTGATAGTCCATCTCCTGCTGTTACTCCTGTTATGTCCCCGTCGTAGTCTGCACTTAAAGTTGTTCCTGAAAGTGTTAGGTTATCTCCTATAGTTAACCATTGTAAAGCACCTGCTGAATCATCCCAGAATGCTATTCTATCTGCGTTTGGATCACTTAAACTTTCTATTCCTAAATGACTTAAAGCAATACTTGTTCCAGAAATAGTTAGACCCGTACCCTCAGTCATCCATGCTAATGCACCAGCGCTATCGTCCCAGAATAATATACTATCGTCATTAGGATCACTTAAACTACCTAAACCTAGTGCTTCAGACCATTTAAATAATCTATGGCCTCCTGCTGTTGAACCGTCATGTACTCTTAGTGTATCTAACGTAGTATCGACGGAAAGTTCGCCTTCAGCACCTGTAAAGGAATTGTTCTGTGTAGTTGTTCCTCTTCTCCATTGTACCTGTGTTGGCATTATTTTCTCCTAATATTTCTAAATAACATAAGTAACTACGCTACTGAACCAAAGTCTACTGTTGCAGTTCTAAATTTAATAGACGGTGTAACGGCGGTATGGTCGCCTTTACAGTCGTATATCTTTTCTAATAATTGGCCAAATGCATCTGTTGTTTGTGCATCTAAGTTGCCCCAATCTGTATCTCCAGATGCTGGGAAAACTAAACTTTCATCAAACTCTCCATACTGTGCAAGTGTTATGATATTACTATTAGAATCTCTAATGAATATCTTTTTGTCTGCGGTGTTTACCGCTATCTCACCTGCCGCTAAGTCACTGGTTGTAGGTGCACTACTTGCAGTTTCCGACTTCTTTGGTTTAATTACTACTGCCATTTATTATCCTTGACTAAAATTGCCGTCTCTATTTCTTGCTGAGCCTAACTCATTAGGTTTCAACTTGGATTTTGAATCTGATTTTACCTTCTTCTGTTCTTTCTTTTGCTCTGGTTCTGGAGTACTAAAGTCTCCACCATTGGCTTCAGGCTGAACAGGTTGTTGTTTTTCAGATTCCAAAAGTCCTATTCTTGTTTTTAACAGTATGTTCTCCATTTTTAAACTTTGAACTTCTGCTGCTAAGTTACTTATATAAGCATTAATTAATTTATCATCCATTTCACGTTCCTTTAATTATTAAAATTAGTATGTACCCCCGTCAATTGAGTTGGTCCATGCTGGTGTTCCACTATTGGAATATAAAAAGTATCCATTGGTTCCTGCTGCAGTTGCTTGTAAAGCTCCTGTTCCATTACCATATAAGATACCATTACTTGTAAATGTGCTAGCTCCTGTACCACCATCTGCTACTACAAGATCAGTAATGCCTGTAATTGTTCCACCTGTAATAGTAGCACTTGATGATTCTAATGCTGCTACAAGTGTTCCTTGTGCATAACCTGTTCCTGATGTGTTTACAGTTGTGGTTGGTGCTGCTTGGTTGTCTTTAAATAGTTTCCACTTACCACTATCGGAAGCGTCTCTAAATAGACCACCATATAAGTCTTGTGAACCTGAAGTATCATATAAGCCATAAAGACCAATATCAACAGAGTCTGCTGAGTTATTGCCTGATGCTAATATAATAAGTGGGTCTGCAACACTTAAAGTTGTGGAATCAACTGTTGTAGTTGTTCCATTAACTGTTAGGTTACCACCAATTGTTACATTGTTTGGTAAACCAATTGTTATTGTATTGTCTGATACTGTTGTTTCAACTTCATTGGCCGTACCTGCGAAGTTAAGTGTATCAGTTCCTACTGTTACTGTATCATCTGAACCTGAGTCTGCTCCAATTGTTAGCGCTGAACTTGTAGAAGCTGTTGAAGCTGCTGTAATACGTCCTTGCGCGTCAATTGTTAAGACAGGAACCGCTGATGACGAACCGTATGAACCTGCTGTAACTGCTGTGTTGTCTAGTGTAGCTGTAATAGTTGTGCCAGATGCTGCAGTTGTAATACCTGTTCCACCTGCTACTGTAAATGTTTCTGAATCTAGATCTATGTCTATTGTTCCAGAATCACCTGCTGCGTCTAAATCACTAGCTGTTACTTGAGAGTCTACATACGCTTTGACTGATTGTTGTGTAGGAATTAACGTAGCACTGTCTGAAGACATATTATCTTCATCAACAAATGCAGTTGCTGTTATGGTTCCATCACTAAGTGAACCAAATGTAATCGTACCTGCTGCAAAGTTTCCACTACCATCTCTTTTTACGAGTTTGCTAGCTGTATTTGCGTTGGTTGCTCCATCAATAATGTCTGTATAATACTTACCGCCAATCTTTTGTATAACTTCACTAGAACCTGAGTCTATTGAAGAAATATAAAGTATAGCAGAAGCACCGTCACTGGATCTATCCTCAGCATACGCCAATTCGCCTTCAACCAAATCAGAAGCTGCTGGGGCTGCTGACCCTGTGCTTCTTTTAATCTGAATAGTTGTTGACATTATTTTCTCCTATTTAATGTATTTATTAAAATGTTCCACCATCTATTGCACTAACATTAGCAGCAACATCAGAAGCAGGTTTTGCCTGCCAATTACCTGAATTGCTATCATAAACTAATGTATATCCATTTTGAACACCCGCCGTATCTATTCCGGATAAATTATCTAATTTTGTTGCCGTTGTTATTTGAGATGCTGTGGCAGCGCTTGTAACTACCCTAGAACTTCCTAACTTAACTGTGACCTTAGCCATTTATACCCCTTTATTTATATTACTTCGTAACTTCTGGTGTTATAGTAACAAGGCCTTCGATAACTCTTATAGTTTCTGCCGGCGATGTTGCTGTTATTTCACAATCATATACATATCTACCTGACTTTAAAGCAGTAGTTTGTGCTGCTGTTAAAGATAAAGTAATCACACCTGTAGCATCTACTTTAGCAGTAGTGAAATCCGTTTTCGTAGTGGCGTCATATGATTTTCTCATCTGTGCTGCTACAGAATAGTTTGCTAGATTTTTTGCTGTACCGTCATCATTAGTTACTGTTAATTCTAATGAAAATGTAGTCCCTTGATCTATTACTATATTGTGAACAGTTGCCATAATGGTGTTTTTCTCTTAATTATTGTATATAGTCTTATTTATAAATAAAAGGACTTACAATGAAAACTATTTTGACATTAAAATATGGCACCAAATATAGTGCAAATCATGTGAATTCGATATATGAACATACCGAAGGCAAGTATAATTACGTCTGCGTAACCGACGATCCAAAAGACATATACAACGATATCAACATAATACCTCTGGAACATGAGCCACAAGGCAACATGGAAAAGCTAAATCTATTTAAATTGAATGATTTGGGTACAATATTATATCTAGATTTAGATATAAGAATACAAAATACCATTGATCACTTGTTTGATTACTGTCGTGATAACCCTGTTATTGTTTGGACTTGGTGGAAAGATAGATATCGACATTTAGATATACATGATTGGCCATACTCTATGCAATTTCCATTAAGTAATTATAATTCAAGTGTAATGTTATGGAAAGATGCAAAATATATTTGGGAAACATATAAAGAAAAAGAAGATGAATATATAGTGAGATATCCATATGGAGATGATACTTTTTTATATCATGAAGGATTTACTTTTGAACATTTACCTAACCGAGAAGTTTATTCATACTTATTTACAGGCAGAAAAGTGAGGCCTGAATATAATATATGTTTACTAAATGGTTCTGATGAACACCCAGAAATTGAGAAAGAATATGATGAACTTTGTTTGCATTAAATGGGGAGATAAATACGAACCTAAATATGTTAATAATTTGTATCGCATGGTACAAGAACATTATCATAGCGGTTTTACTTTTACATGTTTAACTGATGACCCTGAAGGATTAAACTGTGATACTCAAGAAATACCAGATATAGATCCTTTACATCCTAAATATTGGTTTGGAAAAGAAAATTATTGTTGGGATAGATCTAAATTTCTTGTATTTAACTCACATAATTGGTTGGGTTATACAGGCAAGTGGACTTATTTCGATTTAGATATAATAATACAAAGTGATATTACTGCATTAGATGAACTAGCATTAAAGCCTAGAATAATTCATTCTCGTTGGGACGATCCTAGATACATAGATGATAGATGGTTTATTGATGTAAGAGGAACATATTATAATTCAAGTGTAATGTGTTGGAATAACGACCAATGTGAACATATATTTTGGGAATCACTAGAAGATGAACAAAAAATATTTAGAACATTTTTTAAAGGTACAGATAATTATCACTATTGGCGACAAAGAGATTTTTGGAATAATATGCCTTATGATTGGATATATTCATTCAATAGAGGTAAAGAATTTCCACACGATATAAGCACACATAAATATAGAAAAGAATGTAAATTTTGTCTTTTCAATGTGGACTCTAATCCACATCCAAAAATGAGACAAATTAAAATTGATGAATTAGAGAATGAAACATTATTGAGATTTTGGAATGGTAACACTAATAGCAAATCATCTTGACAGTAATTACAGTCAAACTCACATAAACAATTTTTATACTCAGGCTAAGAAACTGATTCAAGAGCCTTTTGAGTTTATTGTTTTTACTACTGATGATGAAATGAAACTATTAGAAACTACTAAAAAGAAAGAAGGTTATATAGAAGGCATTCAATTCCATGTACCCAAGTACGGAAAAGATTGGATTGAAATAGATTTAATTCAACATACAAAGCGCGGAGAAAAGAGTTTCTTTATAACACCCAACGTCATCTTAAACGATCCTAAAAGTATCTTTAATTATATCCCTTCAGGTGGTATAGAAAAATTAATTTTAGAAGATGAAAATCTTTGTTACTTCATTCATAGAAATGAAAAAGTAGAAAACATACTTAATAAATGGAATGAAATGGAAGATACTATTACTTTTGAAAGTCATGAATTTGAACAAGCATTTTATAGTAATGTATTAGAAGAATTTTCTTTTTTAAAAAATACAAATAAAACATATCCAGAAAAAACAGAAGAAGATATAGTTGCATTGCCTTATTGGTATATAGATTATACAGACGAACAATTAGATTTAATGTACAATCGAGCAACAGACTTATATCCTTATATGCCTTCCCAAGTTCAAATTGAACTAATAAACAATACAGGAGATTATTTAACTTTAGATCAAATAAAAGATTCTTTTAGTGGTGATTTCATTAATAAATCTAAACTAAAAAGAATTGCCTTTAAAGGTTTAGAAGGAGAACCAACAGACAATCCTGAAATTACTGATATATGTGAGTACTTATCTAATCACTGGGGAATAGGTATTGATTTAAATACAAATGGAAAGTCTCATGACAAATATTGGTGGGGTACTCTAGCAACATTATTTAAAACGTCTGGTAATATAACTATGAATATTAATACCAGCAATCCAGATAAAAAGATATTAGAGCATGCATCTATTCTTTTAGAGTTAGGGTGTAGAGTATTTTGGAATTATGCTCATACCTCATTAGCACAGAGTGAAGATGTTAAAAAGGCAAAAATAAAATCTAAGACATTAGGGTTTACAGGATTTATTTACAATGATGAAATTAAAGAAGAAGTTAAACCCATAGAGAAAAAAGAGAAAGAAGAAATACCTGATTACAAACTTATAGAATTAGGAACATTAAAATCAGTTAAACAAGATGCTGTATATGTAGAAAGAAAAATTAAATTCAGTCCCCATGTAAAGTGTGAAGGAAAAATAAAAAATCAATTTTATTTAAGTGCTACAGGAAATGTTTTTCCTTGTAAGCATGTTGCCTTAACAATTACAACAGCAGAAAACTCTCCAGAACACACCACAGAGTTCTTATATGACTGGTCTAAAAACAATATAAATAATTTTACATTAGAACAAATATTTACTAATGATTTTTATAAAGGATATTTTAATAACCTATTAAAATTAAATCCAGAAATAATACATAATGAACAAGGTGGAACATGTTAAAAATAAAAAATGGAATGGTTATAGAAGGTGATTTTGATTCAATGGATAGTGAATTATCTACAATAGTTCAAAATAGTAGTTTTACAACAATAATAATCCAAACACAATTAATAGATTACGAAACAAAATGTGTTGCTATTACGTCAGTTCTTGCAGGAGAAGGATTGAAATACGGCGACAAGTATGTTATTGCAAGGGCAAATAATGAGAGTTAATATAGTTTGTAGTAAATGGGGAGATAGATATGGTCCTCATTTTGTAAATAGATTAAAAAATATGTCAAGGAGGCATACAGATGTTAGACATGATTTTCACTTTTATTGCTATACTGATGATAGTGATGGCCTCGATCCTGATATTAAAGTTATTCCTTTTCCTGATATTCCCAATATTCATCCTAAGTATTGGTTTCGGACTGATGATTTTAAGTATGGTATGGCTAGGTGTTGGGATAGACCTAAAACTATGGTTTTTAATACCCATAATTTTGCTGACGACAATCCTACTGGTAGATTTGTTTTCTTTGATCTTGATGTCATTATACAAAATAACATTGAGCCTCTTTTAACCTATAATATGGAAAGACCAACTAAGTTAAGAAGTTGGTGGCAAGACCCGCGCCCAATGAAGACGCGGAGATTTAAACTTTCCCATGGAGCATATACTAATGGCAGTTGCCAAGTATGGTCCGACGATCAAGCAGAATGTATTTGGGAAGATGTTTTGGAACATCAAGATAAAATTTGGTTTACATATACAGACGGAACAGATAATTATCACAGTTGGCGATGGGGAGATTGGGGTAAAAAATTATGGGATCATTTCCCAGCAGATTATGCTTACTCATATAATAGAGGAAGAAGTTGGGACGATGATGATTTACAAACAGAAATATATAGGGACACACCAATCCTCTGTGTATTTAATATTGATTTATTACCTTTTGAAGACGCTTCAAGAGGCAATACTAAACAGGACAAGTTAGTTGATCCTAACTTATTAAAACATTGGCAGTAGAATATTTAAATATCTATACAGTTAAGTGGGGTACAAAATACTCTGCTAAACATGTTAATAAAATATATGAATCTTGCAAAGAGTTTTTATCTTATGACTTTACTTTTCATTGTTTAACTGAAAACTCTAAAGAACTAGATAAAAACATTAAGGTTATACCACTACCTAAAGGAAATAAATTAAAAAAGTGGTGGAACAAAATGTATCTATTTGATGATAACATAGTAAGACAGGGTGGCGATTCATTATTTTTTGATTTAGATATTATTATTCAAAACAATATAAACGAGCTAGTAGAGTTTGATCCAGAAGATTGTTTATGCTTTGGACAAACTCACTGGCATGATTTAGAAACAATGCGTAAGGATACGGAACACATTCCACACAAATTTACAGACTTAAATTCTAGTATATTAAGATGGAATGATAACTTAGATACAGAAAATATTACGCTCTATTTTAGAGCACACTTAGATAAAATCCTATGGTATTATAGGGGATTAGATAATTTCTTTGCACACAAAGGTGTAGCAAGAATTAAATACTTTCCTATAGGATGGTTTTATAGTTACAATCATGGCTATATATGGCCACATGATGTAGAAAAACATGTATTCAGGCAAATACCATATGTCTGTTTATTTGATTCAATGGGAAGAAAAGAAGATGTTAAATTTTAATTTTTTAAATAGCTTAAGACATTGGGGAGACGCCCTTGCTAAAGTAGAGCATGAAATGAAACACAAGCACGATGACTTTAGGCAAAGTTTAAACCCTAATACAATGGAAGCAAGTATTTGGCTAGTAGAGGAATTACAGAAATCTTTAGAAGATTATATGAAAGACGAACAATTTAAAATATTAGTTTTAAATAGTTGGTTGGGCGTTCCTTTAGTGCCATTACTTTGTGAGAATTTATCAGTAGGTGAATTACATCTAGTTGATATAGATAATGAGGCTTTAGAACTCTCTAAAGTTTTTAACAAACATTATATTGCAGAAGAATATATAAAAATAAATCACTGGAACTTAGATGTTCCTTTTGCATTTGATGAATTAAATCAAATGAATGTAGATATAGTAATTACAATGGGGGCAGAACAAATGTATCCATTAAAAGAACTAACTACTGCAAACAAGCATGCAATATTTGCCGTTCAAAATTCTAATGTTATAGAAGAAATGTATGGAATTAATTGTGTAGATAGTGAGAAAGCATTAATAGAAAATGCAGGTTTAAAAAACACTTCTTATACAGGAAAAATGAAACAGTTCTATTACGATTGGAACGGTAAAGTATATTTTGATAGGTTTCAGGCAATTGGTACAAAATAGTAAATTAAGAAAAGCCTTACACGAAGCAACAGTTGACACCGCTATAGGTGCAATTATTATGTTCCCATTGAGTGTTGCAGTTATAAAATTATGTATTGATTATTTAGAAACCAGCTCTGAAATGGCTGCTTTTATCAACTTTTTATCTTTAACTGGAGTTGCTATCGTAAGAAAGGCTCTTGTAAGATTAAGATTTTCTAAGTGGGATTAAAAGTTTCCTGGTTCTACTTGTAAGGTTTTAATACCTATTGATCTCCACATATCAACGATTTGATTTCTATCGTCAAGCGCAAAATCAATATGATATCCTAAAGGAACAATGTAGTTCTCATAAATCTCTAACTTAACTTCATAGTCAGGTCTATAATCACCTTCTTGTCTCATGAATAATTCATCAAAAGGTACTTGTTTTCTCAACAACCAGTCAACAGTTATAGCTCTTACATCAACACCTTTCCTAGAATCAGGACGTCCTGATGTAATAATAATCTGATATCCAGCTTGTGAATAAAGTCTAACGAGGTGAATGATATGATAGTCTGGTCTATCCTCACCTACTTTTGCGTAGTCGTGATGTCCACGAGTTTGCTTTCCATCAATATCAAAATGATGTGCTAAAGTGCCGTCAATGTCTACAATTAATGCGTCCATAATTTTTCCTTATCTAATCCAACATTTATAACCAGTGCAATCGTCTTCAGGTTCCCAACAATGTGGGCAAAGTCCTTGAGCTCTAGCATTGGCGTCTTCCTGTTCCTGAATTGCTGCTTCTGCTATAGCGTCTAGATGTGCTTCAACATCTCCAGACTCTAACTGTGCAATTTGTTCAGGGGTGTATTTACCACCAGAAGTTTCTGATAAGATTTTATGATAATCTTGTGCCATTAAGCAACTCCTTTAATATGATATCTTTTTTCATCTCTGTCATATATAAGATCTAATTTATTTGCCTCGGCATGAGTTATCCAACCTTTGCCTTTAACATTTTTTAAATCTTCTATTGAAACTTTATATCTGTTTCCACTTGTATCTGAAACAAAAATTGTCTTTGTAAGTGGACCAACAGCATAGTTTGATTCCTTGTAACTAACTGAGCTAACATCTTTGATTATAGGATCAAGAGGTGTTTGGTAAAAGTGATGGTCTAACTCTGGAGCTTTAACCAATCTTTTAAAAAGTTGTTCTACTTCTCTAACAATATAATCTGTGTACTTCATTAGTATATACCTGGCCTCCAACCATATCTTTCATATCCAATATCAGACTTTGTATGTCTTGTTATTGGTTTTTTAATTCCTAATTGACCTGCAATAAATCCAATAAAAGAAGATGTGTTGTAATCTCCTCCGCCTTGTATTTCTACTCTTTCTTCGTCAAATAAAATGTTGCAATCAAAATCACAATTTGTAATTTTCCATTTACTTTCCCAGAGTTCACATCTCATTGGTCTAAGATTAAAACCTTTTCCACAAAGTTTAGCTCTCATATCATTAGCACTTAACCCTGGAGCTTTTAGTTGAATATGAAACTTCATTATGCAACCTCCGCTATTTTTGCTAGTCTTTCTTCACGGTAGTCTAGGGCACCTTCACCTAAGTAAATGTTGCCGTCGTCTGCTCTAAACAAAGTATCAAGACTTGCGCTTTGATCTTTTTGTTTTTGGATTAGTGAAAACTCTGCTTGTTCAAAAGTAATTGCTCCAATTTGAACAAAGTCTAAAAGCATGTCTGAGAATGGAACTTCACCATTTGATTTCCAAACTGTAAGCCCATCTACTTGAGCTGTGTTTTGAAAATTCGTTTCAATTGAATTGTCGTAAGTTTCATTTTCTCTTAATTGAGATTTGAATAGAACATTACCTGTAAAAGTTTTGTTCACATCGTGATGTGCAGCTAATCCGAAACGTTCTTTTCTTACTGTTTCGCCTGCTATTTCTACTGTATCTTTTAACATAATTAAATTCCTCACTTTTTATTAATTATGCTACTATTATGCACTCTTACGAGGGTAAGGTCAACCTTTTTTTCAGGTTTTTTTATGTTTTTTTAGCTAATTTCTCCAGAAATGTCGTCAACCATGTTCTGCCATAGCTCTAAATGAGGGATTATGAATGCTATTGTAATGCGTGGTTCTAATGTTCCTGCAGAATGATAGTAAACCTTGTCTGGTTCTCTGCCTCTGCCATAATAACCAACCTTACAAGACCAACCACCAGGATCTTGCATGTGAATTATCTCTTGTTTTTCTTTATCTGCATCTGGAGTTCTGTATTTAAAAAATCCATTGCCATTTTTAGTATAAGATAATAAAATATTATACCCATGAGCGTTCCAATTATTGTGCCAACCCATATATCCATATTTAGGATAGTAATTATGAACTGCTTGATTTCTTGCTCCTAAAAATGAACAAAGTTCATTGGAAACTGTTTTATATTTGTCTTTAAATTCTTGTGGTAAATTATTTTCATTAAGTTTTAAATCATATCCATAAGTTTTTTCAGGCCATCCTATATGTTCGCCATCTTTTTTAATTATATAATTTAAATATTCAGGACTTGTTGCGTAATCAAGAGATTCGGTAAGTCCTCTATTATTGTAAAAAGGCCACGATCCTTCTTTAGCTCTTTCTTTTGCTAAATCATTTAATACTGATAAGTCTTGTTTATAAAACCAATCACTATATGGTTCTAAAAATTCTAATAATTCATCTGATACATTTACAAACTTCATGATAGTCTATCTATTTCACTTCTTTCATTTCGAGGTATTGTATAATGATAAAGTACTATATCATCTCCTTCTAGTTCCTCCGGCTTTGTTCCATTAATAAAATTCCAACGACAATGTAAATCATCTGCCCACTTAACCTCATGATCTCCATAAGTCAATAATTTCCACATCGTAAAAGTGTCCCATTGCCTAATTGAATTTGGATAATCACCAATGTCTTCTACAAAATTTCCTTTATCGTCTTGTTCCCTTTGCTTTAAATAATCACCCCACCAAGCATTCATTAATTTAATAACTTCTGGTTTATTCCTATATAAAAACATTCCACAATGTGCTGTCATTTCTTCTGTGTTTGTTAATTTTGTTACTTTAGCATTATAAGGTCTTATTTTTGAAAATAATAAATCTAAATCATCTGGTAACTGTTCAAATATATTTTGTATGTCTTCATGTTGGCAATCCATATCAGCATCTAAATAACATGTAATACCTTTATATGGTGTTTGTCCTAATGCCCATAGTTTAGCTCTTATATGATTAGGTACGTCCCAATGTACTATCCAATCAGCACACTCGTACCAATGAGAAGGTTTAATCCAATCTTCATTGTCTACATATATTGTTATGTGTGCTTCTGGCCAAAAGAGTTTTATTGATTTAGCTAACTCTACTGCTGCTATATAAAATCTTTCAAGTCTAGAAGCAACAATTACAAAGCCATTTTCAGGGAAATCAGGCTCTTTATTTTTCTTCTTTGACATTTAATAAACCTACTTGTTTTAATTCTTCAGCTATAAGAATTGTAGTATATGCTTGAACTTCCATTGGAGTTTTAGCCTTACGAATAAGTCTTTTAAGGTGAGTATTTTTAGAATCCTTAACATAAGGTATTTCAAAAGAGTCTAGCTTTGATGCAAATAATACTTCTTGTTTTGCTCTTGCTGCTTCTGTTTCTCTTCTTTCAAGACGTTTTTTAATATTATCATCTCGTCTTTTAATACCTTCTGCTGTATTTTCATCTAGAACTTTTTCTCCAAACTCTTCTAATACTCTTGCTGCGTCTGGATTTGTTCCTTCTGGATCTTGAATAGAGGCTGTACTTTTCCTGCCGTCTGGATATACTATTGTTACAATAATATGACGGTTCTCCTTATTAGCCCAATAAGGAAATTCATATTTGTATTTGGGGGGAGTTGATTGTTCTTTATCTAGTAATTCAACTTTCGTATTGATATTCTTTGCCATAATTTAATCTCATAATATAAAGTTATTTATACTGCTAATTAAGCAGTTCTTAACCAAAGCTTCTGTGTACTAACCGTTTCTGATGAGCTTTGTACCGTTTGGCCTGCATAAACACCTGTGTATTGGCCTGTGTATATGCCTGTGTATATACCAGTATATATTCCTGTGTATGTTCCTGTGTATTCACCTGTGTATTGGCCTGTATATACAGAAGTTCCTACATAATTACCTGTATAAGCACCTGTGTATGCTCCTGTGTAAACACCTGTATAAGTTTTAGCACCTGTATAGTTGCCTACAAAAACACCTGTGTATGAACCTGAGTATGTTGTTCCTGTGTATGAACCACCAAATGTTCTTGCATAACCGCCTGTATAAGCGCCGGTGTATGAACCTTGATATGTAGATGTTCCTGCAAAGTTTCCTGAGAAGTTACCCGAGAAGTCTCCGGAATATTGTCCTGTATAAGTTTTAGCTCCTGTAAATCCACCTGTAAATGTTCCTGCAAAGTCTCCTGAGAAGTTACCCGAGAAGTCACCCGAGAAGTTTCCAGTATAGTTACCTGAATAATCACCAGTATAGTTTGAATCTGATACTGTTTTCCTAGTATCTGTCCAACCACCTGCATCGCCCATCTGTGTCCATGTTCCTGTTTCACTAGGTGTAGAAGCTTGTAATTTATATGTACCAACACCTTGTGTTGATCCAAAGTTTTCAATAATTCTATTTCTAAAATTAGGTGTAATTTGTTCCATTTCAGCAACAGTCATTTCTTTAATGCCTGTATCATTTTCTACTTTACATGGTTTGTAATTATCAACTGCTGAACTTGTTGCTGTTGTCTTTTGCCAAATATACATATTATTAGTAGTACCATCTACCTGTGTATCTGCTATTGTATATCTAGATGTCCAAGTTCCGCCTGCTGGACTAGAAGCTGCTAATGAATATTGTCCTGTTGTATAGTTGCCTTGTCCAACCATATCGGCTATTATTTTATCAATAAGATCTGAGTCTAATTCTGAATCAGTAAATTCGTTAATACCAACATCACCTGAGGTTTCATAACCTACTGGTCTGTTAGTAATACTTTCTGATGCTGCACCTGTAACTTGCTTTGCAGTATATGTATTGACGGTCGTTGTGCCACCGCCTGAAGGGTGTGTTCCTACAGCATCTGATCTTTTGGTATCTACACATGTTCCTATTGTAGTACCTGATCCTGAAGCATCAGTAGTTACATTTAACTCTGCTGCTCCTGTGCCGTCGGCATTATCGGAAAATTCCTTTGTTATAATTGCTGAATAATATTGTTCAATTTCAGCATCCGTCATCTCCTGCAAACCTTGATAGTTTGAAGAGCTAACCGGATATGCCGATGCTTTTACCCTTAATGGTCTCATATTAGTTTACCCTGTTACCGCTGCTATCGTAAATGATTGTTGGACTTAACCTATTCCACTTTGTTGCACTTACGCCTACTAATCTTAATGAATGTCCTGAAGCCAGACTTACAGCTGCATTAGCTGAGCCACTATCAATAGACTCTCCCGATGCAGGAAATATATCAATTGTAACAGAAGTATCATTTAATATTTCTATCATTAATCCTGCTGCTGTATCTGGAAGTTTTACGCCGTCTGCAGAAGTTGCTGTAGCACTTGTAACTATGTTCATAGTCTTAGTAAGTGCTGTTGCACCTGACTGATCGTTACCTGCTGCAGCTACACTTGCTGACAAACCAGCTGTTAATGTACCTGTGTAGGTTAAATTACCTGCCGATACGTTACTTCCCGATTCATACTTGTCGGTATTCAGATTAGTAAAGTTAGCGTCAACCTCATTATTTGTTAAGGGTGAGCCCTTTACAGATCTTAATGTTATTGTTGCCATTTATACCTACCTATTTTTTACTTAATTTATTTACTAATAATTCGAGAGTATGTCTTATTTCAGTTATCTCGCTCTTTAATGTATTTATATCATTTTCATACTCTGCAACTTTTTTTATTTGACTTCTTTGCATTTTATATGCTAGTAAGCCTGCATTGTCTGTTGAAAGTAATGCTTTAGAGTTTTTATCTCTAATTAATTTACTCTCGCCATCTATATTTATTACTTCTTTTAACACCTTTTCTACCATCTTAAACCTGCAATGCTATAGCTCTAAAGTCTCTAAATTTTGGAACTTGTGCTGTGTCTGTTGTTGTTGGAACAATTTTAACAGAAAAAGTTTTAAATCCTGAATGTGTAACTGTACCTATTGTTACTGTACCTAATGTGGCAGCTGATGTCTGATATGTAGTATCTACTGTTACTGTTGGAGCACTTGTATATCCTCTACCAGGATTTGTAACCAATATTGAACTAATAGCTGTGCCATTCATTATTGCTTGTGCTGTCGCTCCTGTTCCTGCACCACCTGTAATATGTATTGCCGGTGCTTGTGAATAATTACCACCACCTGTTACTGGTATGGTATTTAAAGCTCCCACATCATATTCTAATATTCCGCTAGCATTTAAACCAACACCCCCAGATTTCGCTGGGAATTTCCAACTATATTCAGCAAACTCACCTATTCCTGGTGTGTCATTAGGTGTTGAATTTGCCGTTAATTGTATCCACGGCACATCCTCTTGGAAATTATATTCATCTGCTGCGTTTTGTACTTTAGCATAAACTTTTAAATCTGCTACTGCTGGTATATTACAATCTGCATACACTAATAAATCTTCTGCGTCCTGTCCATCTTCTAAAACTACCTTTCTTGTAATATATCTAGAAGCTGCGTTACCGCCTTGTGGGTTTGTTTCATTTGTTACATCATTATTTACATCATTTTTAATACATAGTAAATCTAATTGATCAAGATCTATAAATGGTGATGTATTGTTTCTGTCTGTTCTCATAGTTATAACCAAAGTAGCTGTTTTGCCTGGTGAAGCTAAAGCTAATTCATTTGTATAACCATATATTGTTTTTTCTGTTTCTAATGTTTCAGTTTGTCCAAAACCTACTTGTTGGAATACTGTGCTATTTGGATTAGCACCTGTATTTGTTAATGCAACTTTAGCAAATACTTGACTACCTTCTGGTGTTAATGCTGCTGAATTAAGAGCTATGTCATTAACTATTTTATTTCCTACTGTACTTACTGTTGCATATCCGTCTGCGTTTCCTACTACTATACTTGTTGCTCCAGGGTTTGTAGCATGATCATCTGTTTTAAATGAACCTTCTTTAGTTTCAACAGTAACATAATTATCTAAAGAATCATATTCGTAAATTAATCCTTTATTCAATGTTACTGATGCTGTAGCCGTATTACCAGATGTTGGGGCAGCAAATGATATTGTTGGGGCACTTGTATATCCAGATCCTGGATTTGTAACTGTTAATGATGCTATACTTTGTGATGAACCACTGCCTGTCATAACAGCAGTAATTGCCAATCCAGTACCTCCTGTTCCAGTATTTGTTACTGTTACTGCTGGTGCTGAACTATATCCTGTTCCTGCATCTGTTACGTTAAATGAGAAACAATGAAGATCTGTTCCTGCAGGGAATTTGGTTATTCCGCCTCCCCATGTTGTAGTATCAATACTTAACCAATCTAATGATCTGTTATTAAATGTTGCTGTATAATCTGTATTAACATTTTCAAATTTACATCTATATAATTTGTACATAACATCTTTACTTTGATGTGGTGTCCAAGATCTATTATTAGCAGATGTAAACATAATACCTGCTGCTGGTTGTTGAGTAATTCTTTGTGTTGTTCCTATTTTATTTTCGCCTATTTGGCCAATCCACATATCATAACCTTTGTCATCGTTTTCAGGTTTAACAACGAAACAATATTCTGTATTATTTTTTAAATATACAGGATTTGTAAATTCAAAATATGTTTTATTAAATGTTGTAACACCACCAGTTTCTGTTGAAGTAAGTATTCCGCCTGTTGGTCTATATGCAACACCGCCAGGAAGTACTCTAGGTCCTGGTGTTCCATTAATAACTTCTCTAAGTTCTATTGTTACGCCGTTTTGTTCGTTTGATTTATTTTTAAAGAAAAGATCTATTCCTGGCATATACATACCTCCAGGAACACCTTCAACTCTAAATGTTTGTGCTATAGGATCTCCAAATCCTCCACCTAAGAAACCAAAATTAAGGTTAGTTAAGTCTATTTGGAAATCTTCAAATCTAAATTCAGTAAAGGGAGCAACGTCTGGAACATCTGTATCGGGTGTTGGAACTATAGAAATCTCTGTTCCTGTTATGCCTGCCGTATCATCTCCTAAGGCTATTGATAACCCTCCGCCGTTACTTACTCCGCCACCATTCATTACCCAAGCAGGATTAAATTCGTTACCGATATTTCCCATTCCTTCGCCACCAATAATCGCATTGGTTACTCCACTTTCATTACCGTCTCCAGTTGTTACTTGAGTTGTCGCAACTATTGCTGAGGTATCTACTGTGTTATTTACTACAGGTATTATAGTAACGTCATCTGTATCGTCTGTTGTAGTGTCTTGATCCCAAGTTGCTGGTACTTGTACTACCGGTGGTATAACAGGTATTGGTATAGGAGGTGCAATTTGGAAATCAGTTTGCCAATCACTTACTGACCTTTCTTCAAAAAATTGTGAAGTATTTACTTGTGCTGTTTTTAAACTAACAATACTGTCTTGAGTTGTAATTGATAAACCTGTAGACTCATATATAGCAGTCGCTTTTGTTTTCTCCATTCGTTCTCTATTTGAAGAATCGTCTGTTAATTTAAATACTTTAGCTCCTGTTCTAAACACCCCTGGAGGTATTCTAAATACCCCTGTTATAGAACCGTTTTCGTCTGTCCATAAAGCAGATCCAACTGTTGGTATAACATTGTCTCCAGACCATAAATCACTGTTTGCATCTTGATAACAATGTGCTGTTACATCTTCTCCATCAAAATATGGATAAACTCTTGTATTAGGTTTTAGCCTAGTTGCAATAAAGGTAACAGCTCTTTCTCTCATGAAAGGAGATATACTTGTATCTATAACTCTTTCACCTAAATTTTGACTTTGTATTTCAGGTATTATTTCTGTTCTAATACCTTGTCTTGTTTGTCTTTGTTCTGTTGTAGTGGTTGTTGTTAAACCGCCTCCTCCAGGAGCTAGTGAACCTGAAGTAGTAGTTGAAACATTTGCAACACCTAGATTTTCCCATGATCCCCAATCTGTTCCCCAAGCATTTGCCATATTTTCCCAAGCATCATAGTTGCCATCAAAATTAACATTGACTGCTGGTTGGACGCTCTTATCTACAAAATTATCTACGTTTGGTGTTAAGTACAAATCTCCCACATAACTAAATGTTAATTCTTGAGCTAGATTTATTGTTTCACTTGCTTGATCTTGATTTAAGTATGTTAAATATGTCCAAGGCAAGGTTAATGATTGTCCAATTCTAAATAAATTATTTGCACCTGATTTAAACTGTGTTTCAATATTTTCCATATTGAAGAATGGTCTTGCATGTTGTTCTTTTGAATCTATTGCTATCTTATAGTCTGGATCTGTTACTGCGCCTATGTTATGTCCTGTAAATGGGTCAACTAATATACCATTTTTCCATCTATCTGCTCCGGTAGAACTTACTATTGTTGATTCTTTAGCATAAGTTTCTAATAGATTTAATGAAGCATAATATTCTAATCGAGATATTCTTTGTTCTATTGTACTAATATCCCTCATAGTATATCTTCTATTATCTATTTGCTTAACTTGTATTCCGTAATCTGGTCTACCAATTTGTTTTGCGTATGCTGGTGATAAACAAGGAAATGCTGGTAATAACATTGTTGCTAATGTCATTGACCCTGCCTCTGGATTTGGTAATGTTGGTACATCAGCAAAAGCAGATTCAATTATTTTAAATGCTCCGTCTTCTGTTAATACCAATCTCAATCCTTTACCTTGATAATAGCATAAGTCTGTTGTGAATGTAGTTGTTGGTGTTGGGTTAGTTAAACCTCCAGTAATTGAACCGTTTGTATCAGGATTAACTGTTGCACTTCCTAATGTTCCTGTATTAGCTGCTGTATCTGCCATTCTAGGACGGAAGTCTACACAATCTCTTAAATCAAAGTCTCCATATTTTTCGGAAAGATACAAAGGTATGCTTTCAGTTCTTATATTACCTGCTGCTAATGCTCCGTCATCGTCGATTGGATAACTATCTACACAGAAAAAGCTAGGTCCATTAGTGCCATAATTATGACTAAAGAATGAAAGTTTAACTACAATATATCTATTTGTGCTTAAATCGTATGAACTTGTTGATTTTTTAATAATTTTAGAATGGCCATAGTAATTGTCTGATTGGCCATTATCAAATCTAAAATGACTTGTTACGTCTACTTGTCCTGTTGAATAATCTGAATTTGTTCCTGCTGTAATTGATTCTATTTTATATCCGTCTGAAACACCTAATGAATATGTACCACCCGTTCCTTCAGGGTGTGTTCCTGTATCTATTTTTACATATTTACTTTCGTTTAATGTTTTTGCAGCAAAAGCATCGGAAGTTTTTGTTACTGTAATATATGCTTTTAATGAACCTGTGCCCGATGAAGGTGCACTACCTAAATCTACTGTAATTGATGTTGCCGAATTAACAGTAACAGTTGCTGCTGGTGTAGAACCGCCCCAAGAATTACCAGACGTTCTTAAATCTGCAACTTGACCTGCTACAACACTTTGACTATCTGCAGTAAACGATGCGTCTGCTACTACAATAAAGTTTTCTAAAATAGTTGTATCAGAAGAAATAACTCCATTTGAAAAAGCAAACGATTCATTATCTCCTGCAGATACTGTAAATGTTGCTTGTCCGTTTGTTGATTGTGTTCCTGTGAGTTCTTTTTGGTATGTGAAACTATAATCTCTATTACCAGATGCGTCTGTAAGAGTTTTTACATTCTTATAAGGCAACCTATATACTAATTTATTATTGTTTGCTTCTTTTACTAATGGTGCTGTTGCTCCTGAATATGTATATGAGGAGCCTGCATTGTTCATAACAAGGTCTGCCATTGCCTCATTTGAAGAGGATTTGTCGTCTCTTATTCCTTTAACAGCAGTAAAGTTTCCTGACGACATTTTTATATCATATAGATAAAGTCTATAGATACATGCTGCTGCACCTGGTGTTCCATTAGCCCATTGAATGTGTCTTACTTTTGCTGTTCCTACTTTTGTTCCTTGTGCTGTTCTTGCTGAATATCCATTTGATACACCGCCTTGAGCTGAGGAATATAAATCAACTACTTGGCCTCCGTCAACGTCCCATACACCACATAGTTCTGTAACTTCTATATAGTTACCATATCCTGATGTAATTGCTGTTGCATCTCTTGAAACATTTCTTCCTGGTTTTGAATATTCAATTCTTTTAGTTGAAAGTAATTGTCTTCTATGTCCACCTACATACCCTGTTCCAGGTTCTATAGATGCTACAAGACCATGAACCTTACCGCCTTGAGCTGTTGTATATAAACCACCGTTATCATTTTGATTTAAATGTTCTCTTATATTAACTTTTAAACCACGAACAACATAATCTCCTGATTCGTCATAAGTTCTAGAAGCTAATATGTCTCCTAAACCTGCTAATGGTTCTTCTTTTGTATATGAACGTTTAAATCCACCATTTTCCCAATCTAAATATAGATAAAAATTTTCTGCTGGTGTATCTGATTTTTTAATTGATGCTAATGCTACTGTAAGTTTGTATCTATCTGCACCAGGAGCATTATAGTTAAAAGAGCCTGATGCAGGATCTAATAAACTTGTATCTGTTGCTGAATCTACAGCTGTTTCTGTTACTGTAAACCCTACTTTTTTATAAAGAAGTTTTGAATATTTGTCTATGAAAACAGTCATATCATCTGTTTTAATAAACTGTCCTCTTGCGTATATAACTCCTGCGTCTAATTTAAGTAACGGTGCACTTCCATAATAGTTTCCACTTTCTGTTGATGTGCTAGTAGTATTGTTTACAACAAAAGTTTTACCTATATTTGAACTTACTGTTGCAGTTCCTGCTGCTGCAGATCCTCCACCACCACTAAATGTTAATGTTGGTGCACTTGTATATCCTGAACCTGCTTGTGTAATATTTATTGCTGTAAGAGCACCACTTGTAATAGTTGCTGTTGCTTTAGCTGCTCTACCTACATAACCTAATACTGCACTACCATTTGCTGTTTTACCATGTACATGAGTTGGTGCTGCAGTACCTGTGGAACCTGCTGTTGTAACAATATATAAATTATCACCACTAAATAATTGTGCGCCTAAAGTTACTGCTGTTGAAGCAGCCCATTCTGTACCAACTTTTATTGTTGGTGTACTTGAATACCCCGAACCCGCATTTGTAATTGTTGAACCTGTTATTTTACTTGTAACAGTTAATGTTTCTGCTGATGTAAAATGTGTATATGTTGTTTGAGCACCTGCACTTGTGTATTTTAAATACAAAGTTTTCATATCAGGAGCTGCACCTGTTGTGCCTGTTGCTGTATCTAATATTTCTGCTCTTAATTCTGATCTAGTTGCTGAAACATGTGGAAGTGATTGTAATGTATCACCTTTAAACCCACTTAATGCTGTATTTTCTATTGTTGTTGCTGCTGCGTCTGTGTCATTAACTTTTATAAATGGAATCAATGTTACATGTTCTGCACAACCAGTTATTATGGCTCCATCTTTTAACATGTAGCCAAAACCTTTATTTAATTGATCTTGTAATAGAGTTTGAACTTGTGTTAATTCTCTAGCTTGGACTGCAAATCCAGGCTTAAATAAAAGCCTGTGGTAGTTTTTACTATCGCTAAAATCGTCGTAATATGGTGATGCGTTTAAATTTAATGCCATTTTTAAAACCTAATAATTGCCTTTAATGTTTCCACTTGATCTTCGGATCTAGTTATTGGTGTTCTGTTATCTAAATAAACAATTTCCCCTGAAGTATTTTTAACTTCAGGACTTGTAACACTATTTATACTCAAACCAGTTAAACTTTTTGTAGAATTTGTTAATGTTGAAGAAGCTGTAATAAGAGGAATTTTAGCAATTAAGTAAATATTTTTATTTGCTGTATCTACCTGAGCTACTGTAAAAGATCCGCCGTCGTCTGTTGTAATAAGATCATCTGCTGCGTATTTTGTTTCGTCTGCTACATTAATTATATAACAAACGGTTCCTGTTCCTGTTGTATATATTACATCTGAAGGATTTGTTAAATTCTTAACTAATGCTATTTGCCTATAATCGTTACCTAAGATTAAATCTTTATTTGCATTATCAGATAATGATGTAACCAATCCTAAATTACTAGCAAAACATTCCTTGGTTGGGTTAGAACCATGTCCTCCTTGTGGAGAAATAATTGCTCTTGCTGTTGCTCCTGTTCCAGATGCTGCTGTATTTGTAAATGTAACATCTGCGTATGTATAACCTGAACCTGGTGTTGTTACTGTAACACCTGTTATTGCTCCGTCTGCAACAGTAGCAGTTGCTTCTGCGCCACTACCGTCTCCTGATATTGAAATTTGTACGTCTCCACTAGCATAGTTTACACCTGCTGCTGTAACTTTTATTCTATCTACAGTACCGTCTGTTGCTGCTGATTCTACAGCACTTTGTAATGCTGGTAATGAATCTGCATCACCCAAATTAACTGTTGCTGTTGCTGCTGTTGAAGGTGTTCCTCCTACAAAACTAGCTAAAGCAAAACTATAACCTGTGCCTGCTGTTGTAACTGATATACTTGAAACTGTTTGTGACCCTCCACTTCCTGCCATAGTTGCAGTTGCTCCTGCTCCTGTTCCATCTCCTGAAATAACTACTGAAGGAGTTGAATCATAACCTGAGCCTGCTGTATCTACTGTAATAGTATCTACTTCGCCCGTAACATCGTGTGTTGGATTGCCTGTAAGTTTTCTAACAGGAATATAATCATTATCTAAAAATTTTGTTTGATCTGATGCTGATATCTGGAATAAAAATTTCCATTGATACCCATCATCTAATGAGAAGACTGCTGTTCCTGTTGATGTTGGTTTGTTTACACTCTTTGAATTATTATTGTTATTAATACATTTATAAACCTTATATTCATCTGTAACAATAACCATCGTTGAATCTGCTAAAGTACTTGCACCTGAATTGGTTTTGTTTGAAGTACTTATAGCATCATCATATTCATCATATACAGTATTACCTGTGTTATCCCAATCTATTCTTTTTGCCAACAAGCAAGCGTCGGCGCTAGTAAGTAATTGTGAGAACATCATACTACGTCTATATGTTTTTATATAGTCGTCAGAATCTATAGGCGTTTCAGGACTTGCATCGTCCGCCCACGCAGTTGTTCTTCCTACAGTAAAATGAAAATAGTCATTATTGTTCCTAATATCACGAAGATATGAACGTGCTACTTCTACTCTACCAAGTCTCCTTAATACAAGCGCCATTGCCTACCTATTAAGATATTGTTACTGTCCAAGTAATAGTCATTGAGTCAGAAGCTCCTTTGTTTACAGTTGAAAAAACTGTACGACAAAGAAGAGTTCCTCCAGAGCCTGCATTTAAAATACCTGCTTCTGTAACTGCTCCTGTACCTGTGCCTGCTGCAAAAGATGCAACATAAGCTACTGCATTACTTGTAACTGTGGTTGAAGTTAAGGCTGTTCTTGAACCTGAAATAATAGTTTCAAGAGTTGTGTTTCCAGCTGCTGCTGCAGTTGTACCTGTACCTAATTCCATGTGTGTCATGGCAGTCGCTGTAGCATCTTTCATTCTAGATGCTATATAAGCAAGACCTACGTCAACAACCAAGTTGTCAACTGTAAGTTCTTGTTTGACTGAACCATGTTCATCTTTTACCACGATATCAAGCTTTCCTAGAGCTTTAATCTCATTTTGATTTTCCATCGGTTTGTCTCCCATTTAAAAATTCCTTTATATTTATGTAAACGTCCAACCTGTTCCCACATAGTCCTCTGCACAATATAAGGGATCCCAATAGTCTTGCATTGAGCCTACCCCTGTATCTGTAGCTGTTCCTGTTTCTGTAAATCCAGGAAGTGTTAGTGCTTTTGCTACAGTTTCACTTATAGAACCTGTGTCGGTTGCTGCTTTACTTGTATTTATAACATTTGTCTCCGAAGTTGTTGCACTATCGGAAATATTTTTACCAGTTCCAATAACAAATACCTCTGCAGTACTAGATGTTGAAACTGTTTCTGTTAGATTTTTACCTACAGCTAGAACTAGACTATCTGCTACACTATTAGTTGATGTAGCTAGTACTCTAGGGAAATCAAATAATATGGAAGAATCATTAGTTGTTGCCGTATCACTATACGACCTAGTTATCGTCCATACTTTGCTAAAGCTGTCTGTTGCTGTAAGTGCTTCGCTTAGTGGTTTACTCATTGACCAACTAAATAATGGGTTGCCCACATTATAGTTGTCTGCATCATTTCCATCTGATGAATCGTTCCAATAAGCTGAATTGGGTGAACCACCATCCCCTTCTTCAACGTATGGATCACCCCGTCCATCGTCTGAGCCTAATATTGACTCGGTGGTGTTTAGTCCGTAAGCCCAAGTTACTGAATCTGTAACATTTGCTGAATGCCCTAATGGTCTATAAAAGTGCATTGCATAAGCATCTGTCGCTGTTGCCTGTTCAGTAGCTATAAACTTGTAGAATAAGTTATCTGTAGATGTTACTACAATTTCAGTATTAAAGTCTACAATACCTTTAACAATTAAGTCTGAATAAACTTGCATTCCTGCAGGGTGAGCTGCATCTCTTAATGCTTTATTCCAAGAAGTTTGTGGTATTGTTGATTTAATAACATAAGAATATTGTTGATATCTTGCGTTGTCTGTTAATTTGTTTACGTCTGATAATTTTCCTTTATCATCTTTATATTTACCTGCATAAGAAAATAAGTAACCTGTAGTTATTGTAATCACAATAGCTTCTCCTGTTGGAGAAGTTATAGTTATATCTGTAGTCTCATTTAAGAAATTACTTCCTGGTTGTATTACTTCAAATGCTGTAGGCAATCCTGTAGATGAATTAATATTTGTTATTCTAATCCTTGCGTTATTTGCTCCGCCCATATAAGTATAGTCTTCTGCAAAATAGCCTGTAACAGCATAACCTAATCCATCATCACCTGACTCATTAATAATATATGTTTGTCCTTTTCTAAACCCTGCGTCAGAAGCTGAGCCAGAATAAGATTTATATGTAACATTTGCTAATGTTCTAAGTAAATAACCATACTTACTTGCATTGGTATCTGCTGCTCCATCTAATACAACATAAGTACGATGAGCATCAGTATTAAATTCAACTGTTGCTGAATTTAAAGTAGAAGTCGCTGCTGCACTAGAACCGCCTCCACCACTGAATGATACAGTTGGTGCAGATGTATATCCGTCTCCAGCATCTGTTATTGTAATAGCCGTTACTACACCACTACTTACTGTTGCTGTACCTGTGGCTGTAGTACCAGATGTTGGTGCACTAAATGTTACTGTTGGTGCACTTGAATATCCTGAACCACCATTACTAATTGATACAGATTTTACAGAATCAGTATCAGTATAACCTGAACCTCCAGCAGTAATAGTAACTGCTGTAATTTCATTATCTACAACCGTTGATACTGCAGTAGCATCCGAGCCTCCTCCTTCTTGGAAAATATTAACAGCAGGTGACGCATGATATCCATATCCACCATTTGTTATTGAGACTCCTGTAACTGCTCCACCATCTATTGATACTGTTCCTAATGCTTGGGCACCTGGCCCTTCTATCCTTGTTTGTGCTGGATCAAATTGTAAAACCAATTGATATCTTTGTAATGTAGAAGATGTATATGCTTGTTTTTCTACTCTTGCTACAACGGCATTGACTGTTTTAATAACGGTTACAGTACCTGTAGAAGAAAAATATCTTAAATCAACTTTTTTACCTTCTAGATCTAATGGATTTAAATCATATCCATGATTTGCGTCTTCTAATATAACTGCTTGTTCTTCAATCCATTCGCCGTCAGATGATTTTAATACATATTTTCCTGGAAAATAAACTTCTGCATCTTCACCATATAAAACTCTAAAAAATACTTCTATAGATCTTTTTGTACCTTTAGCTTCATAAAAGTCTTTAGCCCGTTTAAAGAAAAATGCTTTATCTGTTTTTACTGTCCTAGGAATATCATTTGCTAATACATGTCTCCATTTTTCTAAAAATGCGTCTGATGCTTGATCTATATCTGCAGGTGTAAAATTGTTTATTAATGCTTGTTGCTTACCTGCTTGATCCATATATTCATAATATTTTTTTATAAATGTTACAAAATTGGGATGATTTTCTCTAATATAATCAGGTACTTGCTCATCAATATATAAAGCCATACTATGTGTTTCAACACTAGAATCTAACGAAGCATCTAAAACTGCTGTCAATACTGCATCTGTTGTAATAGTATCTGAGGTATGTGCTGTAACTGTAACGACAGGAGTACTTGTATATCCTGTCCCTTTGTTTGTAATTGTAACGGCTGTAATTGCACCGCCACTTACTGTTGCTGTAGCTGTTGCTCCTGTTCCGCCACCACCAGATATAGAAATTGTAGGCACATTATTATACCCTGCGCCTGCTGTTGTTATCGTTATAGACGAAACATATCTATAAAATGATGGTATATAATCTGTCATTAGATCTCTGCTACTTCAGGTTTTGCTAATACTGTTAGTCCTGCCACCTCACCTGTTGTTGAATTTAGACTACTATCATCTAAAGATAAAACAGTATTTCTAGATGCTTTTGCTACTACTGCTGCTGTTGATGTATCAGAAGTTCTGATAAGAGCTTGTGTAGTAACATCTTTTATACTATCATGAGGTACGGCATTAATTCTTAATTTTGTTTCTGTTCCATAAAGTGATTTAATTACAGTTGAAGGAATGGATATTGTTCCTGAATCATAATCTACAGTTCCAATTGCTCCAACTACTGTTCCATCTGCTTGTATAGCATTAATTGTTCCTGTTCCATTGTATAATGGTGCAACTACTGATGATGCTGGAACATCTTGTAATGAAACCTTTTGTGTAGTTCCTTCTAAAGTTAAATCAAAATGTGTACTTGTAATCTCTCTGGGTTGTAATTTAGTATTAAATTTAACTGTATAATTTTTAGACACTCCTAAATCAACTGATGGTCTTTTCTGTAGCCTAATTTGTAGGTTAGTAGATAATATTGCGTCAGAAGAATCATTTATTAAATCATGTAATTTAGAGTAATAAAAACTCTTATTTAATTTATTAAGAGTGTTAGTAAAATAATTATTAACAGCTGTGGTTATTGTTGTTCCAATTTCTCCTGCTGTAAATAGTGTCTCTTTAGGATTATAAACTGAATTAATTTCAAGTCCTATATATGTGTATTCCGGATCTACAAATTCCGGTTGGATTGCTACTGCTGCTTTTGGTGTAATAATTGTGTTTCTTATATTGTCTTTAATTGCATCTGTTATAATTGAACCTGTTACTGGATTTAAAGATATAAAAACTTTACCGTGCATAGGAGGATCGTTTTGTTCTCCTCCCCATACAGAAACTGACTGTATGCTAGAATTACTTGCTAATATAAGTGATTCATAATCTGAAGATGTTACTGCCCTATCTTTTGTTGCGTTATACTTAGGTGCATTAAATCTAATTTCATCTATTTTTTCTTTTAATGAACCAGAACCAGCATTAGAAGAAGTTGTAATTGTAATTATTTCTCCTCCCCCTGATATTACAGAAGAACAAGAAAAAGTTTTACAACCATTTGGTTTGTCCCCGTTACTATTAAGATAATCAATTCTTATAAGATTTCCTTTAGATAATTTTTTGCCTAAAGTATCGTCTCCAAATCTTAATTGATATAAACCGTCTGTTCCTTCTTCTATCCAAAAGATTTTAGAGTCTGTTTTAACATCTAATATTGTACTAGATACATTATAAGAAGTTAATGTTAAATCTGATAATGAAGTTTGAACTCTAACTCTTAAAGAAGTTGTATCTATATTTGTGTTGGGTATAACATAAGGTCCTTGTTCATTTCCTGCAACTACTGCAAACTGAGAGGATACTCTCACTCCTTCTTTTACTTCTAAATCATTAAACGTGAAAGTAGTGCCTGATTTTGTGGCTACTACATCTTCTGCAGGGTAAAAAGTATAAGATACTCCATCTACAATAGATGTAAAAATAGTATTCCTACTCAATGTTAATGTAGTTGATGTATAAGAATCGGGTGGTGTAATAACTACATTTAATTTTGCTGTTGAACTTCTACGAGATCTTGGTGTATAACCAATTGCTTTTGCTAATGATGCTACTGATTCTCTTTTAATTGCTGAATCTAAAAACGATTCATTTGCTAACATGTGCGCTATAACACCGTTATAATGTGTATTATATGCTAACAAATCTAATATTGCATTTAACCCTGAACCTTCAAAATTCCAATCTGAGAATTCTGACTGACTTTCTAAAAATACTCTAAGATTTGCCTTTATGTCATCAAAATCTAATTCTGTTACTGTCTGTTGTGCCATTACTTTACCTTAATCTTGCTAAATTTGCTTCCAATGTTTGTGGTTGATTTACGCCTCTAATATCAAATTGAAGTTTCATGTGATAAGAATTGTTATCATAATCAGGATCTATTTTTATAAACTCTAATCTAACTCTTGGCTCCCAATTATCAACTATATTTCCTATAACAGTTGCCATAGTTTCTGCTGTTAATGGATCTAGAGGCTCAAATAATAAACCATATACTTGTGATCCTATTTCAGGATGAAAAGGTTTTTCAAAAGGTTGTGTTAAAATTAAATTCTTAAGGGATTGTTTTACGGCATTAACATCTAACTTTTTACCAATATCTCCTGTTACTGCATTGACATTGAAATCCATGTCAATATCAGAATAAATTCTACTTCTTTTCCCTTTTAATGTTGCCATAATAGTATTTATACCTTTTAGTTACCTCTTACGAAGTTAAACCTTGTTATTTTTGCATTTAAAAAATCTTCGCCTGGCTTTCTTAATTTTGTTCTACTTTCTATATCATATTTAGGTAATTTAAAGTCTGGAAGTTTGCCTTGTCTTAAAACTTCTCCCATTTTAATCTCTGGTGTACTACTAGGTGTTCCTGTAACAATAAAATCAACTCCTGATTTCTTTATATTGTCTACCATCTTACATAGATTTTCTAAATCAATAGCACCCTGTCTTAAAAGATCTGCAATATTATCAATATCAACATCATACATATTTTCCCATTTATCTTTTAATTGTTCTATTCGTTCTATTACTCTTGGGCCTTCATGTCCCCATATTAATATTAGTTTTAATAAATCTTCTACATCACTTTGGAGGCCTTGAGATGTTTTAGGAAACAATAAAGCTGGAATTGCACTTTCTATCTTACCCAATACACCATTAATTTTATCTTCAACATCATCTACAATTCCATTTAGTTTATCACCAATTTCTTCTTGTAGTGTATTTTCAATATTTGAAATAAGAGAATCTATTCCGTCTGCTAATTCTCTCATCTGTTTACTAGGTCCGCAACTCATTTTATCCTCCTATATTTACGTTTCCAGAACCAGCGTTAATTGCTGAACCACAGTTAATAGCGTCGCCTTTTCTTGCAGCTGCTTTTCCGTTAATATTAACTTTACTTGAACCTGCACTTATTTTATTGCCTGAATGTGTATTAGGGCTATTTGTATGTGTTGTAACAGGATCGTCTACTCTTGCTGCTTTCAAGCTATTTGTGTAAACATTACTAGAGCCATCTTCTATTACATGAGAGCTCCATCCGGATTCTAAACACGCGTCTGTTTTTCTTGCTGCCTCTGCCATATTAGTTTAAGTTTATGTTTCCTCCAGTATCAATATCAACATCTACACTAGCATCTAAGTCTAATGTACCTGTAATATTTGTTGTCTGGTTTGCTTTATATGTTTCATTTACTGCACCATCAACTGTTTCAGTCAATGCTGCTTTAACCACTACGTTTTGATTTGATTCTGTTCTAACTGTCATATTACCATTAGAGCCTATTGTCATTAAGCCTCCTGAACCTATTTGAACGTTAGTGCCTGCTTGGGTATAATATACTTTACCAATGTTGTTCATTATATTTTTTGCTTGAACTATTTTTGATTCTGTAATTTGTTCTACAGAGTTTTTAGTAACAGTTAAAGTTCTATTTCCTTGAACTACAATTTCTTGAGACATTGGATTAGCATCTGTTCCTTCTATTTCTTTATGTTCAAAGCCACCTTCATCGCCTTTACCAATAGTCATAAATCTATTTGCATTAACCAAAGTGTTTTCATCTGTTCCAACACCTTTAATATCGTTTCCATTAATCTTTGTAATTCTATCTCCTAATATAGTTACAAAATGATCGCCTTCTATTTCTTCATATTTGTTTCCTTCTACTAGAAGTTTACAATCACCACCTATTGTTACATTAACAGCACCCTTTATAAGAACATTTTTGTCTTTAGCAACAATTTCATAATCACTTCCAACAATTTTTTGAACTCTTGTTCCGTCTTTTTGTATTTCTCTAAATGTTCCTTGGTTGTGATACTCACTAATTCTTCCATTATTTGGTGTGTCATCTATTTCAAATACATGTCCTGATTCTGTTTCTCTTACTTTATTATATGGATATACTGAAGTTGTTTCATCAAAGTCAGGTCCTTTTTGTGCCTCTTCATCTGTTTGTGGATCAAAGTATTTTAATGTCTCAGCGCCTCTTGGGTGTGGTTCATCCCATGTCTTTGTTTCGTAATCTGCTTTTGATTTATCATCTGCTATTTTTTCTTCTTGGAAACTAGGCGCTCTTGCTGTTTTTATTTCTGTTACTCTTTGTTCCCTTTTGTTTGCTAATGATGCGTGTTCTTCTGCCTTTTTTCCTCTTGCAAGTCTTGGCAAGTCTGATTCGTTTATATCGTTCTCACCTTCTATTCCTGATTTAGGATATACACCACTAGGATCACTAAATCCATTTAAAGGTTTGCCGTTTTCATCTAAGATTTTTTCTATAGGGTGACCTGCTATTGTTCCTAAAATTATAGGTACCTGTCCATTTTCCCCATCAGCAAAAAATCCTATAACAGTTGAACCAGGTACAATACTAGGTGTTTCCATAACACCTGAAATACCTGCACTTGTAACAGGATTCAATGGAGTCGCCCAAGGAAGATCTTCTGGAGGTAAAACTTCTTTGTTAGCAGTATGGTATCCCATAATTCTAACTTTGTATCTTCCTAATTCATAACCATCAATTCTATCTTCAACAACACCCAACCACCAATACCAGTCTGGTGAATTAAGATTTCCAAAGTTTGCTTTTTTAGCCATTAATCTTCACTCCCTAATGATCTACCTAAACCATTTTTAACTATTTCCAATGTCATTACATGCTCCCAAGTACCACCCAATCCCCTAGTCATTTTATGTCTTATTGCTGAAATTAAATAAGCACCAGATAAAACTTTATCAAAATGTTCTTGACCTGTAGGATTGGAACCCCTTTCTTGAGCTGCAGGATAAAGGAATTTAATCATTGATCCTACTTCAATATCCGTTCTTCCAGGAACTTCTATTTCAAATTTTGTTGCTGCAAGTCCTAGTAAGTATGATATTCTAGTACCTTCATTAAATAAAGCATTTTCTATATTCATTGAATAGTCGTCATAATTAGCTGAATTTAAAACCTTTGAAGTTGACATGGTAAAACTATTTCTTGGTGTTCCTTGAGGTACAGGGTTACCATCATCTGTTGTCTCAAATTTAGTAAAGTCTTCCAAAGTGTCTATATAAGCTTCTCTATATTCTTTTGTTACAATATCATAACCTCTAGTAACGTTTGCATATTGTCCATTATTTTGAGATCTAACAATATCAATCGTACTAGGTATTGTTATATTAGTTATTTGATTCCATTTTGGAGGCAATACTTTACCATAAAAACTATCTCCACCTCCTCTGCCTGCAATATCCATTCCAGGAGGGTTATAAACATATTCTTCAAAGAAATTTTGTTTACCTTGCTTAACTAAAAACTGAACAGAAGTAAAGAAAAATTGTTTATTAGATTCATAGAATAAAAAATCTGAACCTGTTAAACTAGAGCCTTCTGATTTTCTAGTTAAATATGATAAATTATTTGCCGGCGTCCAACCGTTTGATATATATTGTATTTTTGTCTTGTGAGGTGTATCTGTAATAAGCATAGGTGTTTTTTCTGTGCTCTCTGCAAATCTATAAACGTCTTGTTCCCTTGAATCTTTTTGAATATAATCCTCAAATATACTTGCCGCTATTTCATGTGTTGTTCCAAAAAATGGTTTACTTATTGTTGTAGCATTATTATTAATGTGTTCTTGTGATGTAAATTTTAATTTATATGTTTGCTGTCTATCATTATTCAATATTCTTTCTTTAATTCCATAAACAAAAAAAGTTTTTGAAATTATTTGTGTTGGTTCATCATCAAAGGTTGGTGTTCTAAAACTCATAGTTAATTTTTCGGCACCTACTACGGGGAATTTTTCTATGAAATTTGTAGCATCATCAATAACACATTCTCCAGATAGAAACGGAGAATATATATCTTCGTATAAATGTATTTCTAATACATAGTTTTCAATTTTTTCCGTCTTACCATACATACTGGTAAGAGAAAGAGATTCTTTTATTACCTCTCCTGGATTTTTAGTTGTTTCTTCCATTTTTCATTACTCAACCAATCTTTTATATTGTTGTATAAAACCTTTTAAGAAATTTTTGTGTAAGTAAAAGATTTGTCTTTTCTTATCATTTAGTTCTTCTTCATATTGTAAATTTGTAACTGCTTGTATTTCTGCACCCGCTAGTCTTGTTGCATCCCACTCTTCAATAATGCTGGTATCTGTTGAGTTTACATAATGATGAACTGAGGTTATATTATTTGTACCATATTTATTTTTAGTATATGCTAATAAATCTCTTTGACTTCTTGCCCACTCTGTTCTAGGATTAACAATATCATTACATATCAAAAGAATCCAATGATATTCTGATGAACCATAAAGATTGTATGCAGCTAATTCAGGTGTTTCACCGTCTTCTAAAAAATATTCTACTAAATTTGTTCTATTTTCAAAAAATTTATCTTTGTGAACTCTTCTAAAAATATCTGTTACTATTAGATTTTTTTCTTTCTTAACTCCCCCTGTATCTTCTACATAAGGATAAACCATATTTGGTAAAGTTTTAAAATACATTTTTATAATCCTGCGTCTATTCTTTCTGTATCCAGAGTTTCTAGTTCTGTAAATGCTAATTGTAATGCTATTTCTGAAGGAGCACCCTGGGTTCCTTTAATTGTTGTAAATATTCCGTCTGAACCATATGTAACTTTCATATCATTTAGAATACATGTTGAAATTTTATGAATCCAATCATTTTCTTCATTTTTATATTTAAACATCATATTAAACTCTGAAGGATATATTAAAAACAGATCTTCCATAGACCTTTCTGGGTGCATATGGTATTTAAATTTCTTAAGTATTTCAACTATATTTTTTAATTCCACTTCGTTTCTAGGAGAAAAAACATAGTTAAATGCAAACTTTCTAAAGCCCATTGATTTAAATAATTGTTCCTTAAATGGATTAGCTACTTCTTTTGTTGCCGATTCCATTGCTCCGGCAAAATCGGCATCAGCTCCTAACGCTTTAGGAAGTGAAGCAGCTGCACCTATTACCCCTCTAGCACCAAACCGTCTCATTTCATCAGATCCAAAACTTCCATCTGGATTTTCTAATACTTGTGCTAAACTTACTCTACCACTGCCTGGCATTCCTGCAAGACCTAAATTAGTTTCTGTCCATTGAGCACTATATTGTGAGGTTTGAGATGTTGGAATATGTAATTGTATTGCATCTAATAATCTTACTGTTGATGTAGAGTGTACATTATCGGATAATACCTGTGCTGCTTTGATACCCGTATAAGCTGTAGCTAAAGGTGTTCTGAAAACGCCTTGTCCGCCTGTAACCATCTGAGATGCCGCTGGTCCAAAAGTTGTTCCTGACATCAGACCTGTTGCTGCTGCAACATCTTTTGCTGTTTCACTTTTTGTTCTATTTTCATTTGTGTACCACTCATTTTTTTCATTTTGAGCTTCTAAAAAATCTTTTCTGGCGTTCTCATCTCCTGCTGCATGGGCCTGCATTGATTTTTCCATCAAGTTGTGTGCCGCTTTGGATTGTTCCCTTGCATTTATTTTAAAAATAATACTATTAGGTTGGCTGTCTGTACCTATATCTTGAGGATATCTATATGTATTGGGAGCAATAGACATTTTCCTGGGGCTATCTCTCCATTCTTGTTTTCCTTCTTTTGCTTTTTTATGAGTTGCAGTTTCATAGGTATTAATGTTTGCCCTATTCCAAATTTGATCCTGGGTAACCTCTTCTAAGATTCCTTGCTCTTCTCCTGTTTTGCTGTCTGTAAACCAGCCCATATAAATACTCCTGAAAGTGTTCTTTCTGTTATTTATATGGTTTATGTCAAAGAAATTTACAAAGGAAGGTTTATTCCTAAAAATATAATAAAGTACTTAGGAAATCCTTCGAACATAATTTATAGATCTAGTTATGAATTAAAATTCATGAACTGGTGTGATCAAAACGAATCTGTTATAGGTTGGGTATCAGAAGAAATAGCAATTCCATATCGCAACCCATTGGATAGAAAAGTACACAAATATATGGTTGATTTTTATGCTGAGATTAAACAGCCTGACAATAAAGTAAAGAAATATCTTATAGAAGTAAAACCAGAACGCTTTACAAAACCCCCGGAAAAAAGAAGAAAGACTAAAAGGTATTTACAAGAGGTTGCACAGTACGGAGTAAACGAAGCAAAGTGGAAAAGTGCTAAACAATTTTGTAAAAAACAAGGAATAGAATTTTTAATTATAACTGAAAAAGACCTTCGTATTTAATATAAATACATTATATGGCTAATCCATTTCAAGAAATAAAAGCAGAGGCAGGCGGGCAAAACAGATCTGCTGATTGGTATATGAAAGCTGTTAGGGAATATGCTAACACTATTAATACACCTGTTGAAGTTTTTAATTCAGGTATAGGCGAGTTTGTTAATACTTTAGATGTAGGTTATATGTACATGTTTAGATATAAACCAAAGACAGCAGCTAAAATGAAATATTACGATACTTTTCCATTAGTACTAATGTCAGAACCTTTACCAAATGGATTTAGCGCAATCAATTTACACTATCTAGCACCGTTAGTAAGAGCAGATTTATTAACAAAACTACTAGGAAGAACAAGAGACGAAGACATAAATAGAGAGACAAAGGCAGCTTCTGATTGGAGAATAATTCAAAATTTTATGAGATTTCCAGAAGTTAGGCCTTCTATTAAAAGATATTTGGTTGATCAAATGCAAGGAAAAATGTTAAAAATACATCAAGAACATTGGAGAGCAGCGATAATGTTACCTGTTCATAATTTTGTAGGAGCAGGTCCTAGTACAGTTTGGAGAGATAGTAATAAAAGACCCGAAAGAAAACCGCCTACAGGTGGTTCATTAGGAGGACTATAATAAATGGCACAATATCCTAAAAGAAGAGATATAGGCAGACATGGATTGGCAGGTACACCTGCAAAATCAAATCTAGAACAATTTAAATCTCAATTTGCAACTTCTGATTTAGCGAGAACAGAAAGATTTGAATGTGAGTTTCATTTTCCATCAGGAATTGTAAATAGTGATGAAAAACAACAATCAATGATTGCATGTGAAGAAGTACAAATACCTGGTATGGTATTACAAAACAAAGAAATGCCTATAGGATCATGGACTTTTTATAGAAATAATAATATGGGTTTTTTAGGAAACGAAATAAATTTTACGTTTTTGACAGATAATAATTGGGAATTAAGAGGTATTTTTGAAAGGTGGATAGACCTTTGTGTAGGTACCACATCAAAAGAAATTGAATTTCCAGATAACTGTCATGGAATAATAGACATTAAAACTATAGACAGACAAGATAATGTAACTGCTTATTGGAAGTTATATGAATGTATGCCTAGAGTTTTAAATTTAATACCGATGGGAGCAGGAAATGTAGGTGTTGCGAGAACATCAATGATTGTAACCTCGGCATATTGGGAATCTTTAGATGTTGCTGTAGAACTTGGAACACTTAGCAGCACACCAACATCTAAACCAAAGAACGAAGCCGTAAGTAAAAGTCCTCAAAGGGACCGTGTCGGCAGAACAATAGACTAGGTAATTATTAATATAATATAGGAGAAAAATATGGCATTACCAATTTTAGAAACTCCAACATTTGAGTTGACAATTCCTTCTACTAAGGAAACATTTAAGTTTAGACCATTTTTAGTAAAAGAAGAAAAGTTATTAATGTTGGCATCCGAATCAGGACAATTTCAAGGAATGGTTGAAGCTTGTCAACAAGTTGTAACAAACTGTTCTTTTGGAGAACTTGACGGAACTAAACAAACTATGTTTGATCTTCAGTATCTTTTTATTCAATTAAGAAGTAATTCTGTAGGTAAAGATCAAACATTTACTTTAACATGTGGTGGTTGTGAAAAGCAAACCCCATATAAACTAAACTTAGAAGACATGGAAGTACATGGTCTTGAAGATGAGGTTAATAATAAAATAACTATAAATGATACAATGGGATTGGTATTAAAATACCCATCATCTACTTTATTAGCTAGCCCAGATTTAACTGATTATGATATTATATGTGGTTGTTTAGATTATGTTTATACTGAAGAAGAAACTATATCGGCTCAAGGTGAGTCTAAGGAAGAAATAGAAAATTTTATAGATGCTTTGCCTATAAGTGCAATGAATCAAATAAGAGACTATTTTGAAAAGATGCCTTTAGTTGAGTATGTAGTAGATTACAAGTGCAACGAAGAAGGTTGTGGACACGAAAATAAAATCTCCATTAATGGAGCGGAACATTTTTTCGTCTAACTCTTTCCCATGAAAGCCTTGAAAACTATTATAGAACTAACTTCTTGTTAATGCAAGAACATAATTATAGTTTAACAGAATTAGAAAATATGATGCCGTGGGAAAGAGAAGTATATGTATCAATGTTAGTTGATCATTTAAATAAAAAGGCCGAGGAGGCTAAAAAGAGGCAACAACAAAGAGGATAAATGTCAGACTTAAAAACAATAACTGGAATGATTGATGAGATGCAACGTAATCAGCGTGAGCATGGTGCTGATATAAGTGCGCTTGAAAATCACGCTAAAGATAATAAAATGCTTAACGTTGCACAGTTTGCTGAATCTGCTTATCAGAATATTGAACAAGGAAAGAGAGATAGGAAAGTTGAGGAAAACCAGGAATCACAAAGAAAGCATAATAAGGCTGCAGCAGATAGTAGAAGAAGTCTCCAGGCAGGTATTAACAGAATAGAAAATGCTGTCTCGGGAGGCGGTGGTTCTGGTGGTGGTTCTGGTGGTGGTAGTGCCGCACCTAGTGGCGGAGGTTTAACCGGCGGAGGTGTAAAGTCTAGAACATGGCAAGGTAGAAATAGATTAGATTATGATGTTACTTCGGCTCGTATAAAAATGTCTCAAGGCTATTCAGCCAATGAAGACCAAGCAAATAAAATATTACAAGAGGAAGAAGCTGCTGCCAAAGAGTTGAAAAAATTCTTTGAAATGATGGCAAGAATGAGAAGTGTAGTACCAAGAGCAGCAGATAAGGAAAGAGCAAAATTACAAAGACAATTAGAAAAAGCTTTAGCATTAATTAAAGACCCAGAAAACAAAGAGGCTTTAATTAAAATTTTTAATATAGAAGATGCTAAACTAGGATTAAAAGGAAAACTATCAGGTGTAATAGAAAGTTATACAGATAAGGATTCGCCTTTTCCTGGAAAACCAGGAGGAGTAAGAGGAAAGATACAAGGATTTACAGATAATTTATTAGGTATTGATAGAAAGACAGGAAGAATTGGTGCGGGGTTTGAACGTCCTGACTTTATGAAAGGTGGCCTTTTAGGATGGGCCTCGACGAAAATGGGACTTGATAAACCTACTAGAGGTTTCCAGGCAAATTGGCTAAACAGACAAGGTGCAGAAGAAGAGTTATTTACAGAAGAAGTAGAACAAAATATATCCAAAGGATTTGGTAACATCTTTGGAAGTGAAGGTGGAAGCTCTGGAGGTAGTTTAGGTTCAGCTACAAGCAAAGCAAGCAAAGATGACGAACTTTTAACTGTTGTAAAAGAAATTAGAGACATAGTTAAAGATGGCTTCTCTCCTACACCAGGTGGAAGTTACGGTCCTCAAGGACCTTCAGGTGGTGATCCCTTAGATAAATCAGACGACATAAAACTATTACCTCCTCCAGGTTCTAGAAGCAGTGATTTAATGAACATTCGTAAACACCACCAATCACAAAAAACAGGATATGGATTTTACGATCAGTCAAGAGGTGTTTGGCGTAAAGACGGAAACCTAGCAGTACAAACAGGTGCACAAGGAACATTAGCAGGATCTGCTATGGTAGCACATAAGTCTTCTTCTGACAGAAGAATGACTGATGAAGAATATGAACAATTCCTAGGAAACGCTGATGATTATGGCGGTGAAGGAAGAATGGGGCTAGGAGGAATAGGCCTATTCATGGCTAGGAATAAGATTCGGAGTTTCGCATCTCGTGTAGGAGGTAGGTTATTTGGAGGAGGAGCTCCTGCTAGAGGATTTGCAACAGCAGCACAAGCCGGCCCAGGAGCGGTACAGGCTAGATCAGGTAGATGGTACAATCCAAGCAGTACTCAAGGCAAAACTATATTAAACAGTCAAGGTGGTTCAGCCAAACCAACAAATATGTCAAAATTGGCAAGGCTTGGAAGATTTGCTCCTGGTATAGGACCTCTTGCGGCTGCTGGTGGAATTGGATTGGATTGGTGGAACAAAGCAGAGAATAGGGCTGCAAACGATGATGCACTAGATATGGGATTGGTTGATGAAGACATACACGAAGAAGTCGATTTGGCAAACCAAAATCCATGGCAGGAGACGGCAGCATCTGTTGCAAC
>VTLG01014413.1_pt1 | contig 104801 bp, 121 predicted proteins | sample 4694571 | NCBI WGS metagenome assembly VTLG01 (sample SAMN12604809, study PRJNA352737) | marine metagenome | biome: ENVO:00000447; feature: ENVO:00000209|ENVO:00000569|ENVO:01000036; material: ENVO:00002151; isolation source: viral sequences binned using virsorter ... | reverse complement strand
CACAAGAGACTCTGCTTAAAGATGCAGAGAAGCTTTCGAATGCTGTTGATAGGGCTTATGACATAGTACTTGAAGCAATGAAGGATTGCGAAGTCGGCATTCACGGCAGAGATTACTATGTGCAAGACCCAGCCAATGAAGCACCGTCTGCACTTAAACGGGCGCAAGAGGAGAGAGGCAAACACATCCAAAATCTTATTGCGTTCAGACAGTATGCCCTTGAGCAAGTAATGCACCTTCAGAGTTCCAAATGATTGAATTTGTTTTATTTGTTTTGTTATTAATCGCGGCTATAAAAAGATCATGGACTTAATCAAGCTACACAAAGTAAAAGAGTTTGCTAATGAGCAACTCAAGAAGTGGGGACTCACTGGTTCCTATGACAATGACTGGTGCATGGTGTGGGACACCAAAGCAGTGCGCCGATACGGACAATGCCGATACCGCAAGCAGGAGATCGGCATCACCAAGCAACTCGCCAACATCAACTCAATAGAAGAAAGCAAAGATGTCGTTCTTCATGAGATCGCTCACGCACTGACAGGCCCAGGTCATGGGCATGACGCTGAGTGGAAGAGAATGTGCATCAAGGTAGGTGCGCGACCCGAACGTTGCTACAAGTCAGAGATGCAAGGTGGGGATGTTAAGACAGTAAGTGGTAAGTATAAACTTATAAACAAAGAAACAGGAAAGGTTTATAAGGAATACCATCGCAGGCCAAAGTTCAAGGATTGGTCGCAAAGGTGGATCGTGGGTAAGAAGAGAGAGACAGAGGGAAAGTTGCAGGTCGTGAGATCCTGACATAATAAGCCTCTAGGTCAAACCACCGCAATTAAATAAGTAAGCTCGCTTAACAGCGGGCTTTCTTTTTTTCTTTTAGATGTTTTTCATGTGTAAGTCGTTGAGCCTGAAGGAGTTACGGCGAGCGGCTAGGCCCGCAGCCCTAACTCCCTGATACTCAGGGAGTTACACGGTTAACTGGATGTTCAATGGGGCAACATAACCTAGCATAAAACCCGTCGCAGGCTCTCCCTACGCTCTATTTCCAGCTAACCGCATGATTGTTTTTATGTGAGTTCCTTGCGCTTCGCCTTGATTGCTCTCTCTATCTTACGCATAGTTCGAGGAGATGCAAGCTGAAACTTACCAGCCCTTTTCTCTAGCTTGGTAAGTTGTTTTGTGGTTTTAGCTTCTTGGATTTTCTGTTTTGTGCCTTTTGTTTTCATTATCGTGTTATTGCTAAGTATAAAAGAAGTGTGAATAGTATAAAGGTGAACGGGTCTAGCATGGTTCAACAACAAAGCCCGTTTGATCCTTCTTTGCAAGTCCTTTTTCAACAAGCCCCACAATGCAACCTGGGGTATCTTGGAAGCGCAGGTCATTGTCGTCACCGTTGAGAACGTCAATGCCTAAGTATTTGTCGGGCAGGTGATCTCGGAAAACCACCGCCACGTTACCACGGCTTTTGCATAGGGCAATCACCAATGCGTCGGTTGTTTCCTCACTGCGGGAGTATGTCAGGTGGTAATTCTCTGGCAATTCACCGTTAAGGAAACGAGTAAAACGCTTTAAGCTTTTGGTATAGTCATAGAAGCGACACGGATTAAAAGCATCCATTAAGCTTTGCCCCTTGTGCTTGATTGATTCCCACGGAAGGTCTGAGGTTAAGTTGGGGCGCATACAAAACTTTAATTCTTTTTTTGTTGCTGACTTAACGGCAGAGGTTACTTCTTTCCACAAGTCAGTTAAGAATCCTTTGCGATCTTGAAAGAATCTTTTTGTTTTGTTGGTTCGGGCAGTCTGCACACTTGGCATTGCGCCACGTCCCGCAGTGTCAAGACAAGCATCAATGCAACCCGTGGTAGCATCAAAGCAAACATTATAACCGCTCACGGTGTTTGGCGATAGGTGAATCCCGTATGTTTTCCAACCATACTTCTCACCCTTGATTGTTTTACTGTTCCCCTTGTTTAGAATAGGCATAGCGTAACTATAAGCTGGATTTCAGGTGCTGTCAATTTAAATGAATTTTTAATCAGCCAAGGGAACTTCGCTTTTTTCTCTATAGTTAAGCTCAATGTATTCGTGATGCGTTGGAGCTATATCCACCATATCAAGGTAACCGATGGAATCAAAATGTCCTGCTAGTGCAAGTGCGCCATGCAAGGACACAGGTAAAAAAGTTTCTTTCTCGCCATCATGCCAGCTAAAGATATACCCGAAGGGGGCTGTTGCACTTTGTGATTTGCGATAGGTAACGGCAAAGGTTTTTTCTTTTTTCATAGCTTCTAATATAGCACAACCACCGCAGATGTCAATTAAAAATGTGTTTAAAGTATGTATGTGTATAACTCGTTGAGCATCAACGAGTTAGGGGGCGCGGGCGGCCCCGCAGCCGTAACTCCTTGAGGATCAAGGAGTTACAACAGTTAACACGCGGATAAAAAGAAACCCCTAGCCTTTCGGCTAGGGGTCATGGGGGTTTTGTTGGGGGTTACGCGGGAAGCACCAGTGCCTCCTCCTCAACTTCGACGGCTTCGATCACTGGAGCGTGTCCTGCGATCTTGTCGAAAACCGACTGCACAGTCATTGTGCGTTGGGGCAACTTGGTGAGGTCGCCACCCTTGAGGTGTTCGGTGATGCCGTTGTAGAGAGTCCAAAGAGAACCACCCTTGAACTCGTCGTGGCGAGGGTTGCGGAACTCCTGCACCGCCTTGTAAACGTCACGGGCGGGAAACGCCTTGGCATCTACGAGGTCAACGATCATGTCGGCGCAACGGTCGCGCTGGACTTCGGTCTGCTTGTAAGCGTCGATGCGCTTGCCCATGTCCGTCCAGTGAGAAACCACGCGAGAGATGGCAGAGCCAAGCACCAGCGGAAGGTCGCGCACGATGTTGAGCGTGTGCCTACGGGCGAGCTTCACATCAGAAGAGAAGCAAAGGTTTTCGCAGACCAGCATCTGATTGCCGATGCAGACGGAAGCCGCGAAGGACTTATCGTGTGCGTTACGAAGACCAAGCACCAACTGACGGTCAGTGGCTTCGATGTCGTTACCCTTGAGGGCAAACCCGCCGAAGTAACGAAGACCACCACGCCCAAGCGCGTGTTCCTCCTGAGTGACTTCCAAGCCAGCCCGATCAAGTGCCTGATGTGTGCGCTCAACCAACATGGCGTGTGGTATTGGGGTGTGTGTGTCTGTTCTCTCAGGTGTTGCCACGCCTGCGAGTTGTTCAATGTCTACTTTGTTTTTTGCTAGTATTAGGCTCATAATTAATTAAGGATTTGATGTTGAATTACTCGGTAAGTATAACACACAATTTGCTTTGTGTCCAACGATATTATCCTTAAAATGCATTTTTTTTTCTGCGTGTTAACCTGTGTAACTCGTTGAGTATCAACGAGTTACGGGCGCGGGGCGGGCGCTTCACCCTAACTCCTTGACTGTCAGCTACTTACCCGAAGCTTTCTTTTTTGCGTGTTCGGTTGTGATGTTCTGGCTAATCGTCTCACGGAAACTTTTCGTTCCCATGCCACGCCTTCTTAGCCACGCTTCACAGGCATCGCCTACTACTTGAGCAAGGTTATGCATAACCTCTGCGCGTTCTTGGTCTTTAATGTCGGGTTGGTGTGGTATGCTCATGGGCTATCTATTCCAAACTTTTTAAACTGTTCGTCTATCATGTGCTTGATGTTGTTTCGGAGTGCTATTAGCGCACCTTCGCTACAGTTTATTACATCAGGCTCTTGATTGTTCTCGCCAACCTCATCATCGGGGTGTGGTTGAGGATCTCCCTTGTAATGAGGGTTTTCGTGCCATGTGTCGGCAGATGAAAGCAGCCACTGATTGTCGGGGTGAAACCCACCCTCAATGTCTGCCCACTGGCGCATATCTTGATTGAAGTCGTAGCTCATTATTCTGCAAGTGCCTCCTGTTCTGAGATTTGATAATCAACCGCACCAGGGAAGAAGCCCCTGTTCATTTCATCCCTTGCCATGTTTTCAAGGTATTCCATTGTGTAGGTGTTGTCAGTGAAGTTAAGTAAGGCGGAGCAACCAAGGTGTTCGCCTTTCTCGTCCCAGTAATCAATAGTATAAGACATATTAGTAATCTGAGTCAAGGTATTCAGTGATTTCAGCTTTCATGGAAACTAACTTTTGCATTACGTCGTGTTGGTGATTATCCGCAGCGATGGAGTCAGCCGCGAGGTAATCGTTTATGTCGTGAATCCAATGGGTTACGACTTCTAGGAGGTCTTCTTTCATACTCATGCAGTAAATATACCACACGCCTTGGGACATTGCAAGGCTTTTTTATTGTTTTTTATTGGTATGTATAACTCCTTGATCCTCAAGGAGTTACGAGCGCGGGTCGGCCCCGCAGCCCTAACTCGTTGAGCCTGAGTGACTTACGCTGGTGTTCCTATCAGAACCATGCCAGCGATGATGGCAACGCCAGCAACGACAATGGCGATGAATGCCGCGAGTGTGATGAGGACTAGTTTAATTGCTTCCATTTGTTTTATGCGTTTAAAGAGTTAACCCCCCTCCCGCAGACTAGTAGTGCGGGAGAGGGGCGTTTGCCACTGGGTCATATCGCCAGTAGCTCACTTGCAGTTATACCCACTGCCAAGAGCCTCTGTGTGATTTACCCTCCCGCTAGTCACAGAGAATTCGCGGGATTGTTTCGCAACGAGGTAGCGCACCGTTGGGGCTTTACTCATTACTTCTAGTTTTTTAACCACGAATTTTGTTTCGTGGGGGATTGGTTGCAGGTCTTAACCGTTGCACAGCATCTTACTAGCTACCCTCTCGCGAGATTATATCTGCGGAGCCAAAGAAAACTTTTCGTTCAATGTGTTCGCGTGTTTGCGTGTCCACTTGACATTCTCCATGTAATCATCGAGCTTTTCATCGGCAACTGATTCCAAGTTACCAGCGAGTTCGCTATGGACTACACCCAAGGCATAGTTGAGCAGAGTTGCTTGATCTTTAGTTTTAACTTCGATACGGACGGATTCGGGCTGTTTAGGCATGGCTATATTATATTGTATATTTTAGTGTTTGTAAAGGAAAATTATTTGGGGTGGTGGGGGAACAAGAAACGAAAACCCCCACCACCCCTCTCTCTGCTCTTACCTAGATTACTGACTGGATACCAGCAACGTGAAGGGTGCGATACTTCACTGTATTAGAGTCGTCGATGTCGTGGACGCTAACGGTCACACACTTTCTGCCACTGTTCTGAGAAGTGAAAACATCTTCAACATCTTTGATCTTGAAGACACGCACTCCATCGTTGGTGACGGTCGAACGCTTTGCGTTCTTGTAGCGCACCGTCTTACCTGTAAGCAGGGAAGCAAGGTGGATTGGGTTAGCGGGAAAGGCGAGGTGTTCGTTTTGTGGTATCATAAGGAGAATATAACACAGGGTTGGGTTCGTGTCAAGGGCAAATTATATAAAAGCGATTAAAAAAGTCAGGAAAGGAGGAAGCGCGAGAATTGCCGCAGTCCCCCAAAAGCTAAACACATCAATGTTTTTCTCTAGTAAGATTGAAGTGACGCACATGATAAGCGCACCACCAATAAGAAAAGGGAGCATTACAGAAAGCAAAGAAGGCATAGGATTAATTAAATAGAGTTTAAATAGCTGGTTACGCAGTAAATATATCACAGGGGTGGCAACCATGCAACTATTAAATTCATTTTAATGAATTTAATTCATAAGTCCTTGACTGTCAACGAGTTACGGGCGCGGGGTGGCCCGCTGGCCCTAACTCCTTAAGGCTTAGGGACTTAGAACATATCGCAAGCGTAATCTTCATCCATGCCCCAGCCAGCGGAGGCGAGCGCATCGGCATCAGCCTCTGCGTCCGTCATGCGGTCATCAGGCTCGGCATCATACTCGGCATCCTGCCGACCTGACCGCCACGCAGAAAACTGCGAAGGCTCTTCATCCCGCAACCCGCAAGGGGGGAACATAGCCATAAGCTCGTCGAGGGTGAGAGTGCCGTTATAACCGTGGTTGTATGCTTCTTCGTTGTTCATGTAGTAACTATACCATAGGATGAGAACCTAGTCAAACACTTTTATTGTTTTTTTTACACCTCCTCTTTAGAGTGTTCTATCAAAGACTTTAAAGATGATTTGAATTCATCGGGGGATCTTCCAATGTCATGAACATTCATTGTGTCTTGAAGCTCTCCAACTGTCCAATAGCCTGAAGGGAAGCCATTTGGCTCTCTCCAGATTAAATCGTAAACTTTTATTTTATAGGCTCGGTCATGCTCATTCAGCCAAACCTGCCAAAGACTTTCGTGTCCGTCTGTAAAGATTGCGCGAATTACTTTCATTTCCACAAGATGAAGAAGATTATATAAAGCAGTATAGGTAAACCAAAGAAAACAATTGGTGCGAGTATGATATCAATCATTTTGATCCTGCCCCTCCACGTTGTAAGGGATGCTGTCATCCTCCATCACTTCTGCGAGGAGTTGCTGAAGTTCGCGAGCGTCAACAGGAAACACTTCGCGGGGGTCTTGTTTGGCAAGGTCTTGTATTGTCATGTGGTAACTATACCACACACCTCAGATAAAAGCAAGAGCTTTTTTGTTTTTATTTACTGTTGTAACTCGTTGGCACTCAACGAGTTACGAGCGCGGGGCGGGCCGCTGGCCCTAACTCCCTTAGCCTGAGTGAGTTAGGTGGGCAGCCAGCCCATGCTGTGCAATTGCAGCTTTCTTTACCTTGAGGTCTTCCCACTCTTGAATTTTCATAAAGCAAGCCTCTCTTGTGTCCTCACAATGTATCGGGTTGTTTGAAGCAGGCTCGAAAGCAAACCTTGGCTGATCAATCCACCAGCGATAAGTTGCGCGGGAGCTTTGCCAATCTCCTTTATAAACAAAATATCTTTCGCCAAAGGTGTCTTCTACTATCCAACCTTCATGCGGTTCGGTGGGCGGTTTGTGGATTCTTTGCGGTGCTTTCATATACGGCTATCACTTATTTGTTTGCTGTTGTTTACTCCTTCAACGTGGACATCCATGTCAGAGATGTCTGTGCCAGTAAAGGTGACCTCAAAGTCAGGGGTGTCTTCAAGCAGGTCTTTGACTATGATTCTGCCCGAAAGCTCAGGCAAGGCGGTGAGCATGAAACCCGCATCAACTGCGGCGTTATAGATGGCGGCGTGGATTTGTTCCTTTCGGGTCATGATTATCGCCCCTCCATTCCGTGTTGCATGGCAAGAGCAATCTCTTCCTTGCGTTGCTGTTTGGTAGCTCTCTCGTTGAATGCCTCAAACATGTTACTGCCTGTCTTTGCTCTCTGCTCCTCTTGACGCTTGCGCCACTTTTGGGCATTGGTTACCTTTTCCTTTTGTTGAATCAGGTCAATCATGGCATCAGTGATAGTCGCCACAGTAGTGCGAAAGCGATAGATATCTTCTTTCTTTTCTACGGCTTCTTGGCACAGGGTATAAATGCACTCAAGGGTGTGAGCGTCTACACAGCGAGGTGGTTCCTGAAGTGCCGCCCAGCCCCTTTCAGCCATGCGAGTTTTCTTAAGTGTCTCAACGATGAAATCGTATAAGGTTGTTCTAAGTGAGTTGCTTATTTTCATATGAGTAACTATAAACCCTAATACTTCTTTCTGCAAGCATTTTTATTATTTTTTTTCTTTCGATCAACGAAAGTTCTGCTACCGCGTAAAAGAAATCCTTCGATCCAATCGCTCTTGCGCTTGGCGTGTCCGTGTCGTGGTGGTTTTTTCATGGGACTAATTACACTAGGTTGAAATAGCAGGATCTAAATCTAACACACAAATAGGTAAATAGCAAGGATTATTTTGTGTTTTTGCAAGTTTTATTTGCGTGAGAGATTGTGTAAGTCGTTGACTATCAAAGAGTTACGACGAGGGGGTGGCCGCGCAGCCGTAACTCCTTGAGGCTTAACGAGTTACGCGGGTTGTTACTCTAATCCCACTTTTCCCACAGCACCCTGCCGCCCTTGGAGAACACCTGCTGACGCAGGATAGGGCAACCCTCGACCCCCTCGAAGCGGCGGGTGACCGCGCCCTCGAAGGCCATGGCCTTCTTGGGTGAGGGCGACATGGACACGCGGGTGTCCGTGCCACACTCCCAGTTGCCACCCAAGGAAGGCGGGCATTGCTGGAACTCGATGACGGTGAACTTGAAAAGGTTGTTTTGAATCATGCCTAACTATACCACAGCTTGAGGCTGTAGTCAAGTGTTTTTATTTATTTTTTTAGTGCTGCCACCCTGCGCCAAGCCTCTCACGGTTGGATTCAGACTGCTCGTAGAAAGCGGCCTGCTCATAGTCGTCGCTGGTGCGCTGGCGCTGAACCTTGGTCAGCAGGGCATCCATGTCGTGGGCGGTGACGGGATCGATGGCCGCGAGGAGTTCGCCAGCGGATGGCTCGCGCTGGGCATCGTCGTCGGCCAGCACTTCTTGAATGGCGCGAGGATCGTCGAAGCCGAAGAACTCGCGGGGGTCTTGTTGCATTAGGTCTTTGATTGTCATGCCCAACTATACCACACCCCCAGAGAGAAGTCAACTTCTTTTTTTGTGTTTCGGTGATTTTTTTTCTGCGTGTTAACTTGTGTAAGTCGTTCACTATCAAGGAGTTAGCGCGGCGGGGTGGCCGCGCAGCCGTAACTCCCTGACAGTCAACGAGTTACGGAGGTTATTATTTAAAACCGTGTCAAGTTTTTTTTTATTTTAATTTGAAAAAGGCATGGCCTCCCCAAAAGGCGACAGGCTTCTGACCTCGCGCCCACTTAACCTTGCCAGTCTTCCATAGCTTTATGGTCATGTAGTGGTCGGCTTGGTTGATTACTTCGGTGTTCACCTTGTCCATGTTGCGAGCCAACTGCCAAGCATATTCTGCCTGTGGTAGAGTTAGCAAGAGATCCATTTTTTTACGGTTCGGGTCGTTCTTATTCCAGCAACTGAACTGATACGGTTGCAAGCATACTTGTTTAAAAGAAAGATTTCTTTTCTGCGCTCTGACCTTGATGCAAGCGGCGACGGCATACATACCCGCCCGACCATCCCCGCGAGCTTCCGCGAGAATGGTCTGGGCAAGTATGCGTTGCTCACTACCTTTTGAAATGGCTGAAAAGAATAAACTTAAAAGAACGGTTAGGCAAGTATAGAAAACGGGCATGAGAGTAGTATACAGGTTATAGAGTTAAAAGCAAGAATTATTTCAGGTTTTTACCCTACCCACTTGACCACCTCAGCGACAGGCTCGCCGTTGATCTTTTCGATCCTGTGGACGCGCATGGTGATGTGGCGATTTTCGCCGCTCTCCATTTCCACGACATCGACAGAGATGACAGCCGCGCCGTTAGACTCGGCAATCCATGAGGACTCAACGTCATGGATGAGGAACTTGCGAATGACATCCGTGCCATAGTGGGAAACGGCACAGCAGTAGTCAACGACTTTGTCGTTGAGAGCCTCGCGGAACTTGTCAGTGCGGAAAGCGTGAGAAGATGGGAACTTGTGGAACAGGTCGGTAAGAGTTGAGATAGAGAATTGCATAGGTAGTTTTTAGAGTTAAGTTAACGTTGATTATAGGTAACTATACCATAGGCTAAGGTATAAGTCAAGGGAAAAGATTAATTATTTTCTGTTTTTTATCACCTGCCTGATGCAGTCCACAATGGCAATGACAAGCATGGGTGCAAAGGGTGCGATTACAGCGAGGGAGAGAAGTTCAAGCTCATATGTTTTCATGCCTGAATATACCACACGATCAAATAGAAGTCAAATGTTTTTTATTGTTTTTTTTAGTTTTAACACGTTTTTTGCGTAATAGCTTGTGTAACTTTTTTGCTTTTCCGCTTGACAGGGCTTTGAGTATTAACTTCTGTAAGTCGTTGGTTATCAAGGAGTTACGGCGCGGGGGCGGGCGGCTGGCCGTAACTCTTTGAGTGTTAGGGAGTTATGTAGGTTTGTTTACATTTTGTTTTTACTTGGGTAGCGTGTTATCTTGCGTAACTTTTGAGAGGGAGCCAGCCAACCTAATCGCTTAAAGCAACCCGTCAAGTGTTTTTTTTATTTTTTTTAGAGCAGGCCAGCCATGGCCTCGCCCTCGCTCAACTCCTCGCGTGGTGACAATGGGGCATCATCAGAGAAGTCAGGATCATTAACGCCCCAGCCCATCAACTCACACAGCGGAGAACAGCGGCCAACCAACGGCCTTGAATCCAGCCTTAGCATTGATGCAGGCACGGGTGACGATCAGGTCAGCCTGATCTTCAGTGAGGGCGGGAAACTCACGGCGAAGATCATTAAAGATCAACTCGCCATCCTCATTGGCGAAAGTGGGAGCAAGGCGAACGGCGAGAGCGATAGCGGGGGCGATTATGTTAGGTGATTTCATAAGGTAAGTATAACACAGGTTAAGGTTAAAGTCAAGAGAAAAGATTAATTATTTTTTGGGGTTAGCAAGCCATCCGATGGATGAACTCGCAAGTGCCACGGAAGTCACGCAGGTCATCACCTGCGTCAGCGGCATCATAAGCGAGGGACAGCACACACTGGATAGTGTGATTATCCACGCCATCCACGCCATCGAAGGCATCGACAAGCATCGCGTAGCGATGTGCCTTAGAAACGTCGAAACGGATGAAACGCAGGGCGGAAACAACAAGGTCATATGTATTAAGCATGAGTAACTATACCACACAACCACATAAAAGTCAAGTGCTTTTTATCTTTTTTTTTCTTTTTTTTTCTTAACTTTTTACTTGACAACGATCTGAGTATTAACTGTTGTAAGTCGTTGACTGTGAAGGAGTTAGGGCTGCGGGGTGGCCCCCGCGTCGTAACTCGTTGATACTCAGGTAGTTATGACTGCTAGTCGTTCAACATGATGTCAAGTTTTTTTTTCCATTTTTTTCGGGCGAGTGTCTCGTCGTTGCCGCATGATGCGAGCAGACGCTTGAAGCTTTCCCACGTTGGCCGTGGCTGTGCCATCTCTTCCCATGAGCGCAAGCGCTCCTGTGGTGTCTCAATGATTCGCTTCATGGCTTGCTGAGTCTGCGCTGGCTGATAGTCTGGCGCAGTTTCTCTAGTCGCACAATCTTGCGCTTGCGTTTACGCTTTAGTTCTTTCTTTTGTTTTTTAATGCTACGCTGTTGCATGATGTTATTGTGTTAGGAGTCTAGTTGTGATTTCTTGCGATCAAGCTGGCGTTGTTTTTTTCTGCGCCGTTTCTTCATAGCCTTCTCATCATTGCGTGAAAGGCTGTTGACGGTTTCGTGTATTTCTTTAGGCATGATTAAGGAAAGTCAACGCGACCATGCGCGATGTTAAGCGCATCGCCGTGGGCTTCCCATGCCGCTTTGCGGCTAGGAAACTCAACGATGCGACCAGTGCCAGCCGACACACCCGCGAACGGGTTAGCCATTTGACGCTCGCAACGCGAACGCTTGTAGTTGCCACCAAAGCAAACCTCGGCAGAGTCGGGCTTACGCTTACCGAACAAGACAAAGAAGGGAGAGGAATCAGGTTGTTTCATTTTCATAGGTAACTATACGATAGATTTATATATAAGTCAAGAATTATTTTTATTTGTTTAGCACCCCACGCTACCGTGGTGCTTTATCATGCAGATCTGCATGATGTTCATAACGTCAGGGTTACGCTCAAGCGCAAGGTTATCCCTGAAGTTAGAGTTACGGGAAGAGTCGCAAGCCATGCTTACGACCTCCTCGACAACATCCGCACGAAACTGCGGGTAATCGCGCACAAGCTGTGCGACAAGGACAGGCACATCATCGTGACGGTAGCGAAGGACGTTAGCGAGAACGTCAGCGATGAAGGAAGGGAAGGAAGCGAGCATTGTATTTTTCATTATTAGGTAGTGAGTTAAGTTAGAATTAAAAGGCTTATTTAATTGCCTATTACTCTGTAAGTATACCACACAATCGAAAGAAAAGCAAGAGAAGATTACATTATTTGTGTGACAATATTGTAACAAAAAAACATTTGACACCCATTTTCTGGAATAAAAAAAGAGGTTTTTTTTGCGTTTGTGGCGGGGGGAATACTTCATCAATATGTAAACGGTGAAACCCCCATGTTTTCTGCTGGCGTGGCTGTCGAAAAGCCGCTAGGTATTTGTGGTTGAAAAAAAATAGCCCACTCATATATTAAAAAATGCAGTGTAATATATCTACAAATGAGCCTTTCATATCATAATCTACCTGTTTATGTCGGGGCGGCTGACGCTTCGACTGTAACAGAGAATACAGCTTACGTTCCCGCCACTCAGGTAAATGTAAACTACAACACGACTTCTGCACCAAGGAGAAACCTCGGTGTCGATGTGGCTACAGGCGATCAATTCACCTTTTCTTCAGCATTAGCAGCAACCATTTCAATGACCTGCATATTGCAAAAGGAATTTGAACGAGGTTTCGAGTTTTTCTCAGACGACGCCAATGATAATTTTTTTCCGATTAAAATTGGAGATAATATGTTTCAAAAATGTTACGCAACGGATGTTGCCATTACCGTTGCACCAGATGTTCCTGTAACCTTACAGGCGAACTTTATTTCCCTAGATCCCGCAACAGGGGAGACTATTCAGGGTGATGCAACGCCATATACTGGCGGACCAATTCCCTTTGATGCCGATCAACTTGTCTACGGGCAGTTCTGCACCGTCGAGAACATGGGGAACGTTGTGGGGAATGTTCAATCCCAGATAAATTTCAAAAGGACATATAATCGCAGCCCAATCTATACACTCGGATCAGTTAATGCGAGTAGCGCTCTACTGGATGGCATAGATGAGGAAATGAGCATTGCATCTACAGGACTCAGCAATTTAATCAATTTCAGTGGTGATGTGTTGAATAGTGACGTGAAGGTTAACCTGCTTTCTCAAGACGGCGCGACTCTGGATGATATGGAGTCTATTTCTATGAAAAAGGGTGCCAGAGTGCTTACGGAAACTTATAATGCTGCGGGTGGAAATACAGTTGAAACAACAGCAACTTTAAGGCAAATTACCCTGTGATTTAGTGTAATACTATATGTGGGACAGAAAAAATTGTCTAATATAGAATTGGAGCCTCATTTTCACCACTCCATTAAATTTAAGAAAAGGAGCTTTAAGTTCACGACTCGACAGCGCCGTTTTCTAAACACGCTCCTCGATCCCGAAGTCAAGATATTTTTTGTTTCAGGTCCAGCAGGATCAAGTAAAACTTACATGTCTTTATATGGGTGCTTGCGTTTAATGGCGGAAGATTCCGAAAAAGAATTGCTTTACGTTAGGAGCATCGCAGAAAGTGCCGAGAAGGGATTGGGTAGCCTGCCTGGAGATATAACAGAAAAGTTTAACCCGTTCCTGATGCCTCTTTACGATAAACTTGAGGAAATCATCTTCGAGGGTGACACAGCCTTCTTAAAGCAAAAGGGGCGCATTTCCGCAGTTCCAATTAACTTTCTGCGTGGCGCAAACTGGAATAAAAAACTGATCGTTGCCGACGAAGCCCAAAACTTTACGTTTAAGGAGTTAACGACATTAATCACCAGACTTGGTGAAGATAGCAAGCTGATTATCTGTGGGGACTTTATGCAAAGCGACATAAATGGCAAAACAGGATTCGGAGAAATGTTCGATTTGTTTTGTGATGAAAAGTCGATAGAAAACGGTATTCACTCCTTTAGTTTTACGCGGAATGATATCGTCCGTAGTAAAATCTTAAAATTTATCATTTCCAAACTAGAAACATACAAGAGGGTGTAATAGTATAAGTAAAACAAGGCAATGTCAACGCGCTAGCGGCGAACAGCTTTTTTTACATACAAAGACTAAGATCTTGTTTATTTTAGAAAAAACGTATTTTTAACATATAAATATAAGATGGCTCACTTATTTTGTCACAGTTGCGGAAACAAACTTTCTTACACCCACGCTAAACCTAATTTTTGTCATAAGTGTGGGCAAGAGTTAAATGCTACAGCCTCCACTAATTCTTCCGAAGGAATGGAGACTATAGAAAAATCTGTAGTTATATCCAGCGATGAAACAGACGCTTTGTCCGTTCCTCATATTTCTAATTTTCAAGTAGATGTAGAAAACACCGAAAGAAAAACTGTCACCTTAGGTTCATTAATAGGAGAGTCAGACGCCAAGCCACCAGCCGCCGAAGGGGGTAATAGGTCGCGTTCTATTAATGAATTTATTGATGAAAAGAAAAGAGAACGGTAAGTATAGCTATGAGGACTTTTCGGACATCATAGACATCGCCATTAAAAAGCAACAGTTTAAATGGAGACTAAATGCCGTTAAATGGTTTGATTTTGAAGACGTATCTCAAATCATAAAGTTGCACATATCCAAGAAATGGCATATGTGGGATCAAGAGCGTCCACTGGAGCCGTGGATAGGGCGCATCATATCTAACCAGATACGGAATTTGGTTAGGAATCATTATGGTAATTACGTTAAGCCCTGCGCTAACTGTAAATTTGCGCGTGGCGATAATTGTTCGGTAACCAAGAGCGAGAAGCAAGACTCTAGTTGTGACCTGTATGCCAAATGGGAAAAATCCAAAAAATCAGGATTAGAGATTAAACTTCCGTTATCGACGGAAGACTTCACTAGAGAGGTTCAAAGTAAACCATATACAGATTTTGATTTCGATTCTTCGCTAAAGCGTCTCGATTTTTACATGAGAATTCAATTAACCGAAACGCACTACATAGCTTACCAAATGCTATACTTTGAGGATAAGACTGAAGAGGATGTGGCTCGCTTTATGGGTTATAAAATATCTCCACAGAAAAAGAAGCTGGGCTATCGCCAAGTCAAGAATCTCAAGAAGAAGTTTCTAGAGGTAGCCTTAGAAATACTAGAACAGAACGATATCATAGGAAATGGACCTCAATGAACAACAGAAAGACTTTTTGAGGGAAAACGCCTCTAAGACGCCCGATTTGATTCACTTAACTAGGGAGTGTTTTAAAAATGATTCTTTGGACGGAAGGTCAAAGGAGGGTCGAGCCGTTAGAAAATTTTTGGTTGAAAATTCCATAGAATTTAGAACAACCAGTCGCCAACCTGTGGAAAATATCGAGATTACAACAGAACAGCGTGAATTTATCATACAGCAAGCCGAAGAAGGTTTGTCGTCACTCGAAATTGCTCGAATCATCTTTCCGTCGAGGCGAGTGCGCCCTCTCAGCAATGAACAGCGCACTGTTTTGGCCACAATTCGTGAAGTTAATCCTGATATTCTACCTTCCCAAGATAGTGGCGCGTTGCATTCATATATTTCACCTAAGTCTCCATCGAGAATCATTAAAAAAATCAATGACGCTACAGGTTTAGGCTTAGATGAACCGAAGCTTAACAGGCAAAAGCAAATTTGCGTTGAAAAACTTCGAACCAACCTTTCAAACTCAAGATTTCTAAAAATTATTAATAATTACCTCAATGAAGAAGACAGGGTTCTGTTCGAGCATGAGTTTATACGTTTAACATGGGATAAGCCTGATTTGACGGCGGATGAAATTAATTTGTATTTAAATGTCTGCAAAGAGGTAATTAATTTGGAGGTCATTAGTGCTCACCTTAATAAATTGAACAATATGTTTGATGAGGCTGACGAGCAGCAAGAGATGTCCATTAGATTGGCTGAAATTATCAAAGCTAAGAGTTCCGAGTATCACCAGTGTGAAACTCGTATCGAGAACCTCACAAAGAAGCTTCAAGGTGATCGGGGTGAGAGAATGAAGAAGATGCAGAAAGAAAATGCCTCGTTTCTTTCTATTGTTCAGCTTTTCCAAGAAGAGGAAGAGAGAAAAACCATGGCTAGGATAGCAGAGATGCAAAAAGAAGCAGTCAAGAAGGAAGCCGAGAGATTAGAGGGTATGGCAGAGTGGAAAGCAAGAGTTTTAGGAATTGGTCAGCAAGATGTCTTATAAGTGCAAAGAGTGTGGTGATTCTTTTGATTCATTAAGGAGTCTACATGCACACATAAAGAAGCATGGAAAGTTCCTTGGGGATTACTATGTAGAGAATTATGGAAGGAAAGACAAACTAACTGAAGAACTGATACCGTTTAAAAAGTACGATCAGTATTTCGCTACTGACTTCATCAATAAAAAAAATATGAAGAAGTGGTGCCAAAGTGCGCCACCTTCAGAGGTTAAGGAATACATTATAAAAACCTTTAAAGAAAAAAAGGAAGCCAAGGGGCTAAAAGGGGGTCCACCTGCCGTTTACCTAGAAACAGCAGGAATGCCCGATGTAGACATATGCAAAGAGGTTTTTGGAAGCTATAACGAAGCTTGTAAACAATTTGGTATGTTGCCCATGCTCTCGGGGCAACTACCAAATGACTTTCACAACGATTATTCAGATACACCTATCCTCATAGACACTAGAGAACAGAAGCCACTGTATTTCAGGAATTCAAAGTGTCTTAAGTTGGATGTGGGCGATTACGCTGTTGGAGGTGATTTATATGACTATACATTCGTGGATAGGAAGTCTTACCAGGATTTCTGTGCTACCGTTACCAATGGTTATGCAAGATTTATAAAAGAGTTAGAAAGATGCCGTGCGATGGGTTGCGTCTTATTTGTGGTTATTGAAACAGCTTTTGGAAATATGTGGGTGGAAAATGTGCGGGGTTACAAAAAATTTAGACTAGATTACGTCTACCATAGAATGCGCGAAATACAGACTAACTACTCAGATTGTTGTCAGTTTGTGTTTAGTGGGTCTAGACGTAAGAGTGAAGAGATCATTCCCAAAATTCTTGTTTTAGGAAAAAAACTGTGGACTGTTGATGTTCAGTATTTTTGGGACAAAAGACTTAAAGAAGATGGCTTGGCAAACAGGAAAGCAAAAACTAAACAGAGAGTTCAGGGATATCAATCAGCACATCCTAGAAAAAGAGGGGTATTTAGAGGAGACTGAAGCAAAAATTCTGCTTTATAAATTTCTTCGGGAAAACCCGTCTTTTGCTTGTGAGTTGTTCACTGGTGTTAAGCTGTTCCCTTTTCAGCACATGGCTATTAAGGCCATGATGGAGTCCGACTACTTTTTGGGCATCTGGAGCCGTGGAATGTCCAAAAGCTTCTCTACGGGCATTTTCGCGCTCTTAGACGCTATTCTGAATCAGGGTGTGCAGATAGGTATACTGTCTAAGTCCTTCAGGCAATCTAAAATGATCTTTAAAAAGATTGAAGATATATCAAAAAGCCCAAAAGCGACTTTCTTTTCCCAATGTATTACTAGGGTCTCTAAAATGAATGACGAATGGGTCATGGAGATTGGTCGAAGTAGCATTCGCGCCCTGCCATTGGGGGATGGGGAAAAGTTAAGGGGTTTCCGTTTTCAACGAATGATTGTTGATGAGTTGCTTCTTATGCCTGAGAAAATTTATAACGAGGTTATCATTCCCTTTCTTTCTGTGGTGGAAAACCCCACTGAACGTCAAGAGGTTTATGATTTAGAAACCCAGATGATCGAAAAAGGCAAAATGAAAGAAGAGGATAGGAGAAAGTGGCCAAACAACAAAATCATTGGGCTTTCCTCTGCATCTTACAAGTTTGAGTATCTTTACAAAATTTACCAGCAATATGAAGCCCTGATTCTTAATGAGAATAAGCAAGATGGGGCGCATAGAACCATTATGCATTTTAGTTATGATTGCGCCCCCGAGCAACTGTATGATCAAAATTTGATAAGCCAATCTAAAGCGACCATGAGTGATTCCCAGTTTGAAAGGGAATTTGGGGCTATTTTCACAGATGATAGTTCTGGCTATTTCAAGGTTAGCAAAATGGCAGCTTGTACTCTTGCCGATGGGGATGGCCAGTGTGTTGAAGTTGTTGGTAATCCCAAGGATGAATACATTCTCGCCTTTGACCCCTCATGGTCTGAGAGCGAGAGTTCCGATGACTTTGCAATGCTTATAATTAAGCTTAATCGAGATACACGCAAAGGCACCGTGGTTCATAGTTACGCTTTGTCTGGAGCTAATCTTAAGACACATATTAAGTATGCCGCATATCTTCTTACGCACTTTAATATTGTTGCTGTTGTAGGGGATTACAACGGAGGTGTGCAATTTCTTAACTCCTGCAATGAAAGCGATATATTTAAAAAGCGAAATATTAAATTAGGTGTGATTGAGGCTGAGTTGGACAACACAAAGGATTATGATAAAAATTTGCGCCGTATAAAGCATCAATACAATCAGAGTCAGAATAATATCGTCTTCCTAAGAAAACCCACTTCGGCTTGGATTCGACTGGCAAATGAATCCCTTCAAGCGGCGTTTGATCATAAAAAGATATTTTTTGCGGGTGCCGCAATGAATGATGATTACAATATTCAGCGTAAGTCTAGAGTTCCAATAAAAGAATTAAAATTCATCAGGAATGACCCAAATGAAAAAGGTAATGTGGGAGCGCGAATGATTGATTTTGTTGAGCACCAAAAGGATATGATGGATTTAATTAAAGTTCAATGTGCTTTGATACAAATTACAACTTCATTACAAGGCACCCAGAGTTTTGATTTACCGCCTAATTTAAGAAAACAAAAGGGTGCAGATAAAGCTCGCAAGGACTCATATTCTGCCTTGGTTTTAGCTAACTGGGCGATGAATGTTTTTTACGATATGGAGTCTGATAAAGCAGATGCCGTGCAGACGACTTTCACGCCAATGTTCATTTCTTGACATTTAAAAGTTGAAAGTCAACTTTGGGGTGTAATATCAACTATATCCCATGGCTAAAAGAAAATACACAAAGCGCTCAGAATATTGGACGAAATTCGACACAAGTCAACACCCTTCGTCCCCCGCTAGTCCAGAGGTCACACCAGAGTTATTAGGGGAACCGTTTTATACCTCCGAAGCCTCTTACTCTCAAGTATCTAAGGCTAGGCGGCAAGCTCTAACAACGGAAGGTTTCAAGGGTTCAAGAACAAATAATGTAGCTTATCGTAATCCCAAGGAGAGGTTCTCTAGCATTAGCGCAGGAATGCTGCCATATCAATATGCGGCAGATGGTGTGACGGCTAGAGATGCTATTGAGTTGTGTCAAAAAGCCTACGCTAATGTAGCTGTCTTTAGGAATGCTATTGATATAATGTCAGAATTCACCAACACAGATATATATCTGGAAGGTGGCACACGCAAAAGCAGGGAGTTTTTCTATGAATGGTTTAAAAGAATTAATTTAATTCAACTAAAGGATCAGTATTTTCGCGAATATTATCGAAGTGGAAACGTTTTCCTTTACAGGATAGATGGTAAATTTAAAACAGAAGATTACGCTCGTTTAATCAATCAAGTAGGCGCGATAAATTCGTCTGCGAATAAAGTTCCACTGCGCTATATCTTACTTAACCCATACGATATCATAGCTACTAGAGCCACTGGTTTCACTAGTGGCGGCGTCTACAAGAAGGTTTTATCCGAGTATGAATTAGCGCGGTTATCCAGCCCCCAAACAGATGAAGATTTAGCGGTTTTTGAAGGCTTAGACCCTGATATACAAAGCTCCATTCGGGATGGGTCTTATCAAAGAGGTGGGGTTTCCATAAACCTTGACGCAAGGAGGCTGTCTTATTCTTTTTATAAAAAGCAAGATTATGAGCCGTTTGCTATCCCTTTTGGCTTTCCAGTGTTGGAAGACATTAATGCCAAGCTGGAACTGAAGAAAATGGATCAAGCAATCACGCGAACGGTGGAAAATGTTATTTTGCTGATCACGATGGGGGCCGATCCTGACAAGGGTGGAGTCAATCCCAATAACCTTTCTGCAATGCAGAACCTTTTCAAAAATGAGAGTGTCGGGCGCGTCTTAGTTTCAGATTACACTACAAAGGCTGAATTTATAATACCTGAACTAAATCTAGTATTAGGGCCAGAGAAATATCAAATACTTAACGAGGATATTAAGCAGGGCCTACAAAACATTGTTGTGGGAGAGGAGAAGTTTAACTCTACCCAAGTTAAGGCTCAAATCTTTATTGATCGTTTGCAGGAGTCCCGTTTCGGCTTCCTTAATGATTTTGTTAATAAGGAGATAAAGAGAATAGCGAAAGACCTCGGTTTCAGGTCATGGCCAGAAGCAAAAATGAAGGACATTGACATGAGGGATGAAGTTCAGCTTATGAGAGCGTCAACTAGACTCATGGAATTGGGAATCATTACTCCGAAACAAGGCATGGAGATGTTCCACAATGGCAGATTCCCTGAGCCTGATAAGCTTAAGGAAGCTCAGAAAGATTTTCTTGAGGAGCGCGAACAGGGTTATTACAACCCGATGGTTGGCGGGGTCCCTGTGTTTAGTCCGAGTGGAGCCGTCAAAGGTCCACCTAAAGAGAGGGGGCGACCAGAAGGCACAACAGACATTCCACTTGCAAATGCCAAGTATTCCAGAGCCAATATACAACAGACAATCTACGATGTGGAAACCTTAATACATGAGGCGAAGGCTCAATTAACCAATAAGCTGAAGGTAAAGGAGCTTACCACTGATCAACAGGACATGGCTAGCAGCTTATGCGAGTCCATCGTTTGTTCTAGAGCCAAAGAATATTGGGGAGAAACTTTAGAATCGTGTGTAAAGAATTTCAATGAGATTGAGAATCTAGACACTTTAAAGGAGGTATTAGACATTTCTGCCGAGCACACTCTGGAAACTTACGCATCCGCCATTTTATATCATAGCCATGAAGAAAAATAAACTAAAACAAACATTTAAACTCACTAAAGAGGGAATAGAACTCGCTTTAGTTCCTAACGAATACGAAACAACAGCGGGCTATGGTAAGCCTTATCCTGAGCTTCAAGAGGATAAGAGAAAAATTACTTTGGACCAAGATAAGCAGGACAAACGTGAACTGCATCATGAAAACCTTAAGGAAATGCTTAAGCATCATGAGGGTGCGGTAAAAAACGTTAAAGCGGAAATTGCTGCTCTTGAAAAAGACATGAAGGAGGACGAAGGGGATATTCGTCGGGAGTCAGATGCTGCGACTGACAAGCAGAAGGCCGCTCAAGAGAAGTTCATGGAAATGATTCGCAAGAAAAAGGGTGGCGATAAAAAAGACGACGATAAAGAGGAAAAAGACGACGATAAAAAGACCAAGAAAAAAGAAGCGTCCAAGGCGGCTAGTTGGGAGAAGACCGACGAAAAAGAACTTAAGCGCGACACTAAAAAACAGAAGGTCGAGCATGAGAAGGACGCCATAGAGGATGACAAGAGTAAAATCAAGAATCTTAAAAAGGGGAAGCCCTCAGAAAAGAAGGATGCTGAGAAAAAGGCCCTTAAGAGGGACATGAAGTTCGACGAGGACTCCAAGAAAAAAATGGAGGGCGATTATGGCGGTGGAGAAATGAAGAAAAAAATCAAGCCTAAAAAAAGCTACGCCCAAATGTTGATTGATATTGCCGCAGAAAGGTTTGGCGGAAAAAAGCGTAGTGCCTTAAAGGATAGCGATTTTCTTGATCCCAAGAGACGCTCTTTCCCCGTAATGTCTGCCCAAGACGTTAAGGATGCTGTTAGCAGTTGGGGAAGGTATAAAGGTTCAATGACCTTTGATGACTTTAAGGCTAAATTAATCCGTAGGGCTAAAAAAATTGGAGCCGAAGGCGCTCTTCCAAAAAGCTGGATGGAGAAAAAGTAATGGAATACAAATATACCACCACTTTTGACTCTCCGCTTTTAGCATGTGAAATTAGTGAATCGTCGTTAATTTCAAAGGCGTCTCTTGAGACTCTGGCTCCCCTTGTGCCAAAAGATATTAATTATGAGGGGAACGTAGATCTTCTTGGTGTTGCTTTTAACGCCGCTGTAGTAAATAAGTTCAATAAAAATGGAGACGGCATGGATACAGCTACGGCTGTAAAATATACAAACAATTTTGTTCATAAGCCTACCAACATTGAACATGACAAACAGAAGGTAGTTGGCCATATAGCATCTGCGGGATATAGCAGGTTTGGCTCCAATGAACTATTGGAGGTTTCAGAAGCGGAAGGGCTTAAAGAACCCTTTAACATTGCTCTGGGGGCAGTTTTGTATAAAACCGTTAATCCCAACTTTACCGAATTAGTTGAGAAGTCTCTCAACCCTGATGACAGTGCTTTCCAGAAGGTATCAGCAAGCTGGGAGGTTGGTTTCAATGATTTTGTTTTAGCTGTTGGAAGTGACCTCTTAAGTGAGGCTAGAATTGTGTCTGATCCTAATGAAATAGAGGAACTCAGGGGATTCTTAAGAAGCTATGGAGGGTCGGGAAAAACCGATAAGGGGGAAACTATTAATAGGTTGATTATGGGTGATATTTATCCACTGGGGATTGCTTATACCTTGAATCCCGCCGCCGAAGTCAAGGGCTTATACGGAGAAAAGCCCCGTAGTAACAGAGTTTTTATAAACGATAAACGTGATAAAATTTCACAAAATAATAATTTAAATGTAAACAACCAAAAGAACATTATCGATATGGAACTTGAACAGACTCTTAATGAACTAAAGGATCTTCTTAATGAGAAGAAATTCTCTAAAGAAGCAGTCGCTTCGATGACCGATACCTTTGCGGACGCTATTCGCCAGCGCGATGAGCAATATCGCAAAGAAGTTGAGGCAGAGCGGTTAGCTAAAGAAGGTAAAACAAAGGAATACGAAGACCTCAAGGCTTCCGTATCAGAACTCGAAGAAAAGCTTGGGGCTGCAAATGAGCGTATTTCTCACTTTGAAAATGAGAAACGTGCAGAAGAGGCAGTCGCTGCTTTTAACGGGCGTATGGAAGAAATTGACAGCAAGTTTGATCTCGATGATCAAGATCGCGAATTCCTTGTAACAGAACTCAAGGGTCTGGAGGATCAAGAAGCTTTTGAGGCATTTGCTTCAAAACTCGACGTTTTGTGGAAGCATAAGAACAAAGAGGTTCAGGCTGAATTTGATGCTCAAATCCAAGCTCGCATTGACGAAGAAGTCGCAAAAAGGGTGTCTACTGCTTCTGCTGAAGAAGTTGATGTAGAAGAGGCTCTGGATGCGGCTGAAACTACTGACGCTCCAGTTGCTAATTCTAACGAAGCCGTGGCTTCTGAAGAGGCGACGTTGCGCGACAAATTCAAAGCCGCGTTTTCTCGCGACAATATTGAAATTTCTTAATTTAACACTAAACAATTATGGCATTACGAATTCTACCTTTCAGACAATATTCTGATCACGATGTCGTGAACATGTATTCCGTTGTGGATGCAGATGTTCTCGACTCCACCACTGGAGCGGGCGCTGGCGATGCTGGCGTTTTCGTGAAGGTGCAGGACGGTAACTTCGATAACGATCCAGTAACCTATCAAACGAACTCGTATCTTGGTGATACGAGCTATCCGTTTCTTGGGACTACGGAGATGTATCCGCAAGTTAATCTTAAAATCACAGGAGCAGCAAATTTGGACCAACCTCTTGGCTTGACTCTTTATCAGACTGCTAAAAATGATGAGAATGGCGAGAAGCTGCTCTACAATCCACAAAAGCAGACTGAGCTTCAAGCAATGCTTCCAGGGCAAGCTGTTCCAGTTCTCACTAAGGGAATTGTTACTTTGGCCGCTGAAGCATTTGATGGACCTATCAGTGATTACGCCCCAGGAAATAGCATCAAGCTTTCTTCTAACGCTGGTAAAATCACTGGTCTTGCTAGCGCTAGTGCTACGACTACTGGTAATTCACCCGCAGTCTTCGGCCACGTTCTTGGAACAGGCGTTCGCTCAAGTGTAGGAAATACTACTGATCAGTTCGCAGGCAATTACATTGTCGTATCATTTGACTGCAATTAACCTACGGAAAGGATTTTATAAATCATGAAAATTACTTTAAAAAGAACTCCAGAGCAAGTCGAGCTTGTAAAAGCTATGGCTTCCCGCAACCGTAACGTTGCATATGAGGCTCAGGTTGCACTTGCTGAATTCATCGGACCAGTTTTGGCCGAGGTTCTCAACAATGCCCCAACGGTAAGCAATCTGTTCCAATCACTTCAATTTGATGCTGATGATAATCCAAGCATCCCTCTTGATCTTTACTACAACATCTCTGACGAAGATTACGTCAAGGTTTGGAGTCAGACTCATGCAGGTGGTCTTCCCAGCAACCAAGTGCTGCCTACCGCTTCTGAATTGAAGCTGGCTACTTACAGCCTTGATACTGCGGTTGATTTTGATCGTCGCTATGCAGCCAAAAGCCGCATGGATGTCGTGGGTAAGACTTTTACCCGCGTTGCCCAAGAGATCCTTCTTAAGCAGGAGCGCACTTCCGCTACACTGCTTATGACTTCACTTGCAGGAGCAAGCACTACATCTTCCACGGCTACTGGCGATAAGCACATTATTGCAAACGCCATTAAGGGTAGGTTCCAGCTTGCAGATATTAACGATCTGTTCACCTTGGCCAAGCGCATTAATAGCTCATGGATTAACGGAACACCTACTACTCGCACTAGGGGAATGACTGATATTGTCACTTCTCCCGAGATCGTAGCGAATATTAGGTCTATGGCTTACAACCCTGTAAACACTAAGGATTTCGACGGTAGCCCAGTTGCTGCTGGTGAATTCCCACTTGCAGGACCTGAAGCTCTCAGAGATGAACTCTGGCGCAACGCAGGCTTGTCTAGCTTCATGGGTCTTAACATCTTGGAATACAACGAGATGGGTAAGGGTCAGAAGTTTAACACGCTGTTTGCTACTGCTGCTGGTGGTGCCACTTATACCTCACTGACTAACAGCACGAACTTCGCGTTCAGTGCTGCTGGAACAACCGATGAGATTATTGTAGGTATTGATCGCACTCGCGATTCTCTTATTCGCGCCGTTGCTACGGATGCGGAGAGCGGAAGTGAGTTTAACCTTATTGCTGATGATCAGTATAGCATTCGCCAAAACAAGATTGGCTACTTCGGCTCTGTCGAGGAAGGCCGCGTGGTTCTTGATAACCGCGTCCTTGTGGGATGTGCTGTTGATTACAGCTAATAGTTAACTCCTAAATTAACTTAACACGGAAAGCCACCCCTTCGGGGGTGGCTTTTTTTTTGTAATTTATTTGGTAAGTGTATATAATAGTATATGGCTAAGAAAAAAGCAGCTAAGGAAAAAGCTCCATTTACGGAAGTAACTACAGGGCAAGAGCAACCCAAAAAGAAAGGTTTAATTGAACAGCTAGAGGAAATGAGGAACAATGGGGAAACAACCACTGCTCGTTATCTGGAGTTATTGAAGGAGGTTGAGGTTCTATACGGAACGGGTGAAACCAATTCTTTTGGGACTAATGACATCAACATCCTACAGGAAAGGCTGGGCAAAATGAGCAAGGCTGATTTACAGGAGTTTGCCAAAAAGGTGGGCATTAACCCTTTCTATGAGCAGCATATAGTTCAAGAGAACATCGTAAAAGAATTCCGTAGGCAACAAAGCCGCACTAATGTTTTGAATGCGCCCCAGCCAGTCCCCGCTATTGAACTGGACCCAAAAAATCCCCAACATAAGGAAATTCTTGACTGGTTAAATAGCTAAACGTGGTGTAATACAATATATGCCCTATGTATTAGAGAACCTTGCTTCTGGAATTGTAGTAACCGAATTTGATGGAGATACAGGAATAGCTACCGTTGCCAATGTCAGTGGTTGGCTTTACGAGAATCTTGGTCAGGTCAACACTTACTTATATACAGACTTTAGCGGAGCACTGGCCAGTGGAACATATGGGGAAATGGACATTGAGGCTCAAAATGTCCTCAAGGAGTTATACCTTTGTAATTACTACAACAAGCAGGCTAGAAACGCGCTCAGAGGCATCGCAAGCTCTACGGTAAGTGGAGATAACATTTTGTCTTTAAAGGACGGAGAAAGCTCTGTAACGTTCGTTAACCGCAACGAGGTGTCCAAGGTATACAGAGGGCTTGCAAGCGACTGTATGGAGAAGGTGACGCGCCTAGCGGCACAGTATAACATATATCAAGCGCAACCCAGACAGTTGGGTGGAATTGATGCAAGTGGAGTAGGAATAACCTACGAAGCTGAGTAGGAATACTCTACAGCTAAAGACTATTTATTAGCGGCTATCTTCGCTTTTCTAAGCGCTTTCCTATCCTTGATATACTGAGCTTTTATAGCTTCGTGACCTGAGGGATTCGCGGCAATATCAGCCAAAAACTGAGCCTTTAATTCTGGAAAGCTCTTTGGCGCTACCTTTTTAGGAGCTTCTTTTTTGGGTGCGGCCTTCTTAGGCTTTGCGGGTTTCTTGGGAGTGGGCATAGTAAAAATTAATTTTAAAGTATTTCTTGACCTCTTTTATCCACGGCCAGAGAAAAGACATTGAAATCAGATGTGTATGGAATACCCAAGGTGCTAGCCAAGTCTTTTAAGTACGCTTCATTTGTTCTGTTTTTACGCGCCGAGTTATTTAACTCGTCTATAGACTTCCATGGCAATACCGCTGACTTAGCGGGTTTAGGCTTGGGCTGGGGAATAGCTTTTTTGGGGATAGAACCCTTAGGCTTTGAGGTTTTATTTGAATTTGATTCCATAGAGGAGAACGCCTTTAGGCGTGTGTTATCACGGATCTTGGAACACGCCTGTAGCATTTACGCCACTCATATAGACGCCATCGTTCAAGTCGTTAGGTCCACCGATTTGAGTCGAGAATGTAAGGTCTACAGCTTTATTAGATCCAATGCTTGAACTCCAGCTTTCACCCTCAACCAATGCTCCTTTGAAGTCCCAACGGATTCCAGTTGCAGCACTTGGGGTTTTCATGATAATAGAGACATCTTTTTCAGGCTGCTCTAGCTTATCAGCCAAGTTCACAGCGTCCGTCTCGTTCATGATGGCGCTTACACTAAGTGTACTCACAACGGGGAAATCTACTGTTCTTGCGAATGCAAACTTACTGCCCAAGCGATCAAGCGGTGTGCGTGAAAGAGGAACAGAAATAGTGGCACTTTGGATATGAATACCCTCGGTTGCACTAAGGTCTGAAATAGTATCTCCATCAAAAGCAGTAAGACCCATTACAATATCTCCTGGGCGAAGAGCACTAGTGGTGACTCCCATACCACTGGTAGAGAAGGTGGTAGCTGCAACGTTGGCACCCGTATATTCTGTTCCATCAGATTGATTGATGGAAGGGTTTTTAATTGCATTACCAGCGGAGGAACGCACGTTTGAGCCTTCCATTGTGACAGATGCTGTTGGGAGCGCTCCGACCGACAAATCAATTGAGTAGTCACTAAGGTAACAGTTACCAATTCCAATTACTGTACCCGCTGCCGCCAAGCTGGCTCCACCCCCAGTATCTGCGTTCAGGTCATCACCTTCAGGATCAGTCATGATATACACGTTAACCCCAGATCCAGCAGTAAGGTGACCTGACGCAAAGTTGCCCTGAGCGGCAATTCCTGTTTGAACATAGAAACCGAGCACTCTTTCATTAAAACCATCAGTAAGATAGTAAGAGAAATCCACGGAAACTGTGGGTGGCTCAAGCACCAAAGAGTCGATGCGGGCAAGCTCACCATACTGGTTTACGTCTTGACGGTTAATGGTATAACTATAGTTAGCGCTTTGAACCCTGAAAAGTTGGGTGTTGTTGGCGCTGGTCATTGAGGTGGCCTCTTTACTGACCATTATACCTTCGGACTGATAAATTACTCTGTTTCTGGATGCCATAATAAAAGATTCTTTATGTTGTTTACATTTTTAATTGAAAAATATGAAATTAAGAGAAGCGTAGACGTGCTTTTTCTATATCAAAATCAATGAATCCCACATACAGTTCGTTAGCCAGCACATTTCTTGTTCTGTCGCTTAATTTGGAGGTCTTTACTTTGTCCACATACATAACCATTTCTCCCGTGTAAGGGTTTTTTGCTGTGGTATAGGAGTAACTATCACCTTTAAGGTCACCCAGTTCCGTAATTGGATACCCAGACATTGGAATTGGGACGATTGACTCATTTACTGAATCCATGAATATCGATAATACCCCATCTAGTTGGTAGGGGTTATCCGCTAAAATTACGGCCTTAGCCTGAATTTGGGTCTCGACCATACCTCCAAAGGCAAACGGCTTGTTTTCTCCTTGGGCAATAGATAGAAAAGCAGCAGGAACTACATCATCATAAGGTTCAATATAGTTCCAGTCAGCAGAGGGTAAACGCGAATTAACAACATATTTGTTTTCTATAATTAAATCATCCTCAGTGTCGTTCGTAAGATATACGCTAAAATCCTTTACTGCGAATTCTCCTGTTATGTTTGCGTCGGTTTGAGAGCCTGAAACCAATGCTCTGCCATTATTAAAATCCAAAACAATTCCATTTGCTCTACCAGAGAAATTACTACCAAAATAAACGCCTGATGGTATTGTTGCACCCGAAATAGAGGAGTCCGTAACCCACTGTTTATAAGGGCTACCGTAGGCTTTGTAGGTGGAATCAAGGCGTGGATCGTCATAGTAAAAAAACTTACCCGTGGTATTGGTGTAGGCTTCACCCTTGGTTAATAAAAAATTATCAAACCAGAGCGCAAACGATGTAGTAAGCTTATGTTGAAATTGTTCTTTCATTTCAATTCTTCAAATCTTTTTCTGTATTTACGCAAGAAAGCGGAAATATATGGGGAGTTCTGAAACCTTCCCGCTCTTACCTTTACACCACTTTGCACGGCTGCGCCTGACCTGCCCTTCTTTTTTCTTAGGAGGTAGCCCAATCCTGATAACCCGCGCTCAATTCCCTCTGCCCAACTCCTGCCTGCTGCCCACGGAAGGGGCGTAACAGCGAAAACGTCTTCAGGAAGGGGTAAGTTTGCTCTAAAGTTAATACCTAAACCTTTATTTTTAATCTCTTTGTCATATTGTAGAGTAACATTTTCTAGTAATGTCAAAATAGGAGCAATGGGCTGCTCGCCTTGATCAAACCCGATAAAAGCAAACAAATTGCTAACGCCGCCCAAAGTTCCGCTTATATTTGCGGCGCTTGGTCCTGCCATAATCTCCTGAGTAATAGGACTGGCGAGAAACTCTTTTACCATTTCTGCCTTAATTTCTTTGAATTTTTTTCGAGCCTCTCTCTCCAATCCCCTTCTCATCATTTTGGGGGCTTGGCGCTTAAGTGCCGCTCGAACATCTGCGGGAAGTATAATCATTAAGAATCTACAGGGCTAAGGACGAAAGTATAAAACTGATTAGAGGTAAAGCCCCGAGGTTGACCATCGCTCTCGATGATGAATTTTTTCCCATCAAATTCAACCCTTCTTGCTTCACTAAGGTAATTGTATGCAGTTTCCTTGACGACGATTTTAACGCTACCATCAGGAACTACGATTTTATTTTGTGTTCCAGCCTGCTGAGTTGGTCCATCATCAGTTAAATAAGAGGTATCCATGTTATCATAATAAATTCGTGCCTCAAAAGTGTCAGAAACCGTTGTGTATTCAACTGCGCTGTTAGACCCTGTGTTGGTTTTGCCATACAGTGAGTTCCACGCAGTGGTTGAGGCTATCATGGTTTTCTTGGCGCTCTTATAAACGGTAATGGTTCTAGCGAAGGTTGTATGTAACGTATCCGCCAACGCCCTCACTTTGTTTATTTGATCTTCTGATAAAAATCCTGCCATATTGATTTTTACACTTTTATTTATATAATAAGATAAGGATTAAGGTATGGATGCTAAAAAAAAATTAAATCAGCGCTCCGATGCGGAGATTGCTAGGCTCTTTAAACTGATGCTAATGATGGTTGAGGACATGAAAGTGGATCATGATTTTCATTACGAAAAGCTGTATAAAAACATTCCCAAAGAGTATCATGGTATCATAAATACAGCGAATCACTTCACTCCAGAAAAGCTTCAGTGGATAAGAAAAAGAATTTTAGATACAGGTAACGAATCAATTAGAAATTTAGGGTCAGAGTTTAATAATTATAAGGTAAGTTTCATTTTTAAATAAGGAATAAGGTTATGGCTTTCAAAGAATTATATTCATTTACAATAGATGAGGAAAAAGAGGTGGAAAAAAGCCACACTCGTAAAAACAAGAAAACAGGGGAAGAAACCAAGGTCACCAAAAAGGTGAAAGAAAAGGTTCCCGTTCAGTTTAGGATTAAGCGTCCGTCTCGTCGCGAGTTAGAGGACGGTGAACTGGAATACTCTGTTGAAATGAGCAATTGCATTAAGCGTGGCATTCTAACTAAAGCGATGCTTTATAAGAAGTATAGCGATACAGGTGGCGTTTGGAGTGAAGAAGATGCACAAGATTACGGAAAGCTTTATCGAAAAATCTTCGATATTCAAAATGAGTATGCCCGCCTTGAGACTGTAGACAAAAAAACAGAAAAGCAAAAAGAGAAGCTTGATAAGCTTAAGGATGAATTGGCGGAAACGCGGCGGCAAATAGTTGATGCTGAATCAGCCATGCAGTCCCTCTTTGATCACACAGCAGATATAAAAGCTCAAAATCGTCTTTTGCTATGGTATACTCTCATGCTTACCCACATTCAGCGTGAGGATGACGAGGAGCCAATTCCCTATTTTACTGGTGAAGGCTTTGAGCAGCGATTGGAGGACTACTATCTAAAGGAAGATGAGCTTAGTGATTTTTATTCTGCGGCGGTAAAGAAGATTACAACTATTTTGGCTTTTTGGTTTTTTAACCAAGCTTCTACACCCGATGAATTCAATAAGCTTATTGAAGACATGGAAAAGGGTGATCTTTGAAAGAGGAGTTCTACATTTCCTTAATTGGCGAGGCTTTTGATGGCTATACTGCGGCGCGAATAGGCAAACAGGGTGTTTATGTTAAACACATAAACATCAGGGATCAGAGGTATTTGCATCAATATTACGAAAAGTATAGAGGCATAGCTTTAGATCGAGGTCTAGAGTCTGAGGAGGATAGGATTTCTTATGTTTTAAAAGAAGATTTGTGGTCACCCGAAGAGGATTTGCAGCTAGCAACCCTAAAGGGTCAATTAGAGAATTTACAACGCACCGTTAAGTTGTTGCCGCTTCCCTCGCAGCGAGAAAACATGCAGGGTGAGATAAAAGATATTCAAAAACAATTGAATGAATTAGCCGTCAAAAGAAAACAGGTTATTGGTCAAACCGCTGAAGACTACGCTACTGTAAGAAGTGGTGATGAAATACTAAGATTTTTGCTTTTTAAAGACCCCGATCTAAAGGAGCACCTTTATACAGAAAAACAATTTGGAGAACTAGAAGCTTGGGAAATATCTCAAATTACCGCTATACAGGCCGACGTGCACGAAAGGCTCTCAGACATTAGAATTCAAGAAGCAGTTTTACGCCCATGTTTTTCCATGTATTTAGCCCTGTGTGAAGATGTTGCGGGATTTTATGGTAAGCCTATTCCATCCTTAACTATTCATCAGTTAAAGGTGGCGCTTTTTGGCAGAATGTTTTTTAACATTTTTCAATTTACGGAGGATATTCCAGATGGCATTAGGCAAGACCCCGAGAAGCTAATAGCGTTTTCAGACGCCAAACGCAACGGCGGATCGCGTCCCGCAGGACTAAAGGATGACGCAGATGTTTCAATGGTTTTTGGCGCTACCAACGAAGACATGAAAACCCTTAACGCTCCAAAGGGAAACAAAGCATTCTCTGAAGAGGCTAAAAAACATGGTGGCCAGCTTAATATGGAACAAATGATGCGATTAGCTGGGCATGATGTGTAAATCTTTGTGTAAATACAACAAAGGTTTACGGTTATGCCCCTTCAGATACCCACAACACAAACAGGATTAGAAGCTAGTATTGAAGCTGCCGCCAAAAAAGCGGGCAGAAATCTTAAAATAAATTTAGGGACTAGCGCGAAAAGTATCGAGGGTTTATCTCAACCCTTGGGACGCATTACTGGTAAAGCCGACCAGTTTACTAAATCCATGGAAGCTGCTAATGCGCGTGTGTTAGCTTTCGGTGCTTCCGTGGGAGTTTTGTCAGCAGTCACAAGAGGCTTCAAAGAGCTAATTAGCACCACTGTTGAAGTGGAAAAATCGTTAGCTAGCATCAACAGTATTTTGGGAGCAACTGGCGGTCAGCTAGAGAGTTTCAAAAAAACAATCTTTTCTGTAGCCCGAGAAACCGAGCAGTCTTTTGCCACAGTTTCTCAAGCAGCTTTGGAATTGAGTCGTCAGGGTTTAAAAACAGAGGAGGTTATCAGCAGGTTGAATGACGCGATGATATTGAGTCGTCTGTCAGGATTGCAAGCTTCTGAGGCGGTCTTTGGTTTAACTGCGGCGGTTAACTCTTTTAATAAAGCAGGCATTACAAGTGCTGAAGTTCTGAATAAACTTTCCGCAGCGGCTGTTTCTGCTGCCGTGTCAGAAAGAGATTTGATTGAAGGTATTAAACGTTCAGGATCTGTTGCAATTCAGGCAGGGGTAAGTTTTGATGAACTGGTTGGTGTAATTAGTGCGGTTCAGCAAAAGACTGCCCGAGGAGGCGCTGTTATTGGTAACTCCTTTAAAACAATTTTTACAAGAATCCAAAGTCTGGACAAGCTCCAGACGATGCAGAATTTAGGGGTTCAAGTTACAGATACGGCGGGGGAAGTATTAAGCGGAACGAAGCTTATTCAAAATTTAGGAAAAGCCATTAGCGCTCTTCCAGACGCTAAACAACTCCAAATTGCCGAGAAGTTAGTAGGAAAATTCCAAATTGCGCCATTCCTAGCTATCCTTGATGATTACAATTCAAAAACCTCCACAGCTATTAAAGTTACCGAAGTGGCGGCTGGAGCCACTAATGAGGCTTACAATCGAAACGTAGCCCTGAATAAAACCCTGTCTGCCGCCATTAATGAAGCAACAGTTAACCTAAAGGAATTAGCCAATACTCTGGGAGAAATTGGCGTAACCGATAGCCTAAAGAACATCTTGGGCTTCTTTAATTCCCTAGTAACCAACATTAAAGATTTAATGGAGGGCGAGGGCTTAGGTAGTGATTTTGCAAGGGGGATTGTAAAAGGCATTAGTAATGTGCTAAGTGGACCTGGATTAGCCATCTTTGCGGCAATCATAGCTAAACTCACTATTGATTTGGTTAGGTTTGGAACTGCATCTATATCTACCTTCTTTGGTTTAAACAAAGCTGCACAACAGATAGCTGCAACGCAGGGTCAAATCGCCTCTACACTTTTGGGCAACAAGGGGATACAGGATCAAATTTTAGCCATTGAAAATAGCACCTTAACCACCGAGCAAAAAAGGTTGGCACAAACTAAGTTTTTCACAACCGCTCTTAATGAGCAGTTGGCAGTGATGACGCGAATGCAAAGCATCGCAGGGAGAATAGCTCCTGGGGTTATAGCGGGAACCAAGGGCGGTACCGCAAGAAGGGCTGCTGGTGGATTTATTCCTAACTTTGATGCAGTGAGGGGTTATGGGGCCAAGAAAATGATTCCTAACTTTGATGCGGTAAGGGGTTATGGTGCTGAAAGAAGAGACATTGCTCGCGGGGTTGGCGGCGCACCAGCGTCAGCGCGACCTGTAGCTATTCCTAATTTTAATTTTGGAGGAGGTAAGCGTGGAACAATGATCGCAAATAACAGCGAAGTTGTGGTTCCGAATTACGCTGGAGGTGGATCTGCTGTTTTTAATAGGGACATGATTGGCGCTATGGGAATGCCTAGTGGCGCTAGAAATGTAGCTGCTGGCGGATATATACCGAATTTTTCGGTGTTCGGAGCGACAAAAGCAACATCGGCTTTTACCTTAAAACAAGCAATCGACAGTAAGAACTTCACTCGCCCACAGCTTACTTCGGGGTTTGGGAAAAAAGCCGTTGATAAGGAACTTGGAGCCGTGAGTGTGGGAGGTAAACCTGTAGCCGCGCAACAAGGAACGATTTACGATGCTAATCTTGGGAATAAAGCATCGGTAATGTTAATTCCTCAGGTAATGAGGTTGGATCATGACATGATTCAGCACAAATTTAAAACACCCTACAAAGGATACAGCATGTTCAGGGGGGCCGTATCGGGTATTGACCCCGACCTCAAAAGAAATAAAAAGAGTGAAACGGGCGAGTTGCATCGTCTTACTAGGTTAGACGCGGAACTTGATCAAGCTCTGTCTACCGCCTTAAATGGGGTTTTGGCTGCACTGTTTCCTGATGTAAAGTCACGTCCCAAATCGCCCCTCTCTAGTAGGCAGACCAAAAATCTGATGAAAAAGCAAGAGGGTGGACCTGGAGCCTTTGGAGCGATGAGGGGCGCACTTTTCGAGGCGATCATAAGCTCGGTTATAGGCGGGTCAGCTAGTGACGGAGCGGGAACTCTGGATGTTAGATTTGACAATAATAAAGCACAGCTAGATTTAATCTTTGGTCTCGGAAAGAAGAGTCCAATTCAATATGCATTTGGTGATTACAAAAACAGCACAGGGCAAATAGGTAAGTATGTGCGACAGGTTATCGACAACTTAGGCACGGGAGGCAGGATCATAGGTGCGGGAGGCAGGGCTAGGGGTATGGCAGGAACCAAGGCTGGAGGTCAAGCCGCCAGCGGTTACATTCCCAGCTTTGCCTCAAATCCTTTAATGGCAGCTATTGGGCGAGAAAGATCAGCAGGTTTACCAATTAATCAGATAAGAATAAATCAAGATGGCGGACTTAGGAATGCCGCCAACCCACAGGGATTGGCTGTCACCAACATGAGGGATGAGCCTACGGGAGCAATACCTAGTTTCGCAAAGTCAGCAAGTCCTGCTCAGGTAGAGGCAGGCTTTGGGGGTTTGATGATGAAGCTTCTGGTTCTTCAGTCAGGCTTCATGATGCTGAGTGGAGTTCTTGGAGAGGTGACTAATGAGAACAAGGCCGTCGCAGCTACATTGAAGTTGTTAAATGTGGCTTTAGCTGCATCTATGATTGTTCCCGCTCTTGGTGGCATAAAGGGAATATCTGGCTTTCTCAGTGGAGGCATGGGTAGAGACATGATGCGATATCTGGCTTTCTCAGTGGAGGCATGGGTAGAGACATGATGCGACAATCGGCTGTTAAATCGGCTCTCGGTAATATGACACAAATGAACATAGCTGGGACAATGGTACCCGTTAAAAATACGGCATCCCTAAAGGGCATGGCAAAGCTAGGCAACGCCGCAAAGGGGGCGGCAGGAGGACTTCTAGCGCTTGCTGGGCCTCTCGCTGCTGCGGCTGCTGTTGCTGGTGTGGCTTTTTTGGCATATAAACATCTGGGGAGTAGCGCAGGGAATTTAGAAAAGGCGCAGAAAACTTTAGCCGAGGTGACCAAGAGAACCGCCGAGGAGATAGGTAAGCTAAGATTACCAGAATGGATGACGAAGTCGCGTGAGACGGATATTGAAGACGGCGTTAAGGCAGTGGTGGCTGCAACTGGTATAGAGGCGGAAGGAAAACAGCAACGAGGGGGTGGCCTGACAGGACCAATAACGGGAGTAGGGGATGCTGATCTTATTAAGAGCTTTAAGGAGCAAGTTGAAAAAACTCTTAAAAGTGGCGTTGCGCTCCCCGCCGTCCTAAAGGCAATAGAGGCACCTCTAGCTCGAAGTGGGAAAAAGGACAGCAGCGTCCTGGGGGCTTTCGGCAATCAGATCCAACAGGCCGACTTCATGAAGATGATCGCCAACGTGGCGGATTTGGAGGGTAGAACTAATCTTCCGCAGTCGGTAGTAAAAATGCTTGAGGATATTTCCCCAAATCAGCAGGCTGCATTTGGCAGGGTAAAAGAAGCACAGGACAAGCTGTTCCGACTGGGTGGTAGCCCTGAAAGCGAGAAGGCATTTGCAGAATTTGATCCCGCAATGGCAGCCGAGAGGGAGAGGTTAAGGGCGCAAGTGCGGGCTGCGGGGGTTCCTGAGGACTTGGATTTTGAAACCGTTTTTCAGCAAGCGTTATCTGTGTCGGGTCCAGGGGGTCAACAGAAAATGGCAAGAACCCAGCAAATGCGAGCGAGCCTCGTAAAAGCTCAGGTTAAAAATGAAATTGAACTTGCCAAAATAAGAAATCAGGGTATTGACGATCTTGAAAAAGATGTGGCTTTTGCAACAAGTAGGAAATCTCTTACTGAATCTGAGCTTTTAGGTTTAAAGGAAAAGATTGCGCTTAGGGATAAAGACAGGCAAACCAGTGCGAAGATTGGGGACATTCTTATTAAGAATGTTGACACCATAGAAAAATTAACACTTAGTCAAAAGCAAGAAGCGATGCTTCTTGAGAAAGTTGCGGGTCTTGATATGGACGCTCTTGCGAGTGATGAGAAACGAGAGGCTGTTCTTAAGAGCATTGCCACTGTTACGGGCATGACGAAGGATCAGGCTAAACTTTTCCTAGAAAATGCGGACAGTGCCGTGATAGCCCTCCAAAAGCAAGGTGAGGCCGACAAAAAGAACTTAAGACTGAAAACATCACTAAATCAAAAAACAGCAGAATTCAACCGCCTACTTAAAGAGGGTGTGAAGCTTTCCAACCTCCAAGCAGGGCGAACTGCTTTTGAAACCACTAGAGGCGATGAGGCACAAAGAATCCGCCTACGAGCACGAATAGATGACATTAACCGCAACCCAAAACTTACCCCCGAGCAAAAAGCCACTCAAGCTGAACAGTTTATAACACAACTGGAAGAATTGGACATAAAGGAAGCTGATGCTAAAGCTTTGCAGGCTTTTACGGAGGCGTTAAATCAGTTAGCCCTTGATGTTCCGTTGCTACAGGGCGCTATCAAAGGCTCTAGAGAGAGGGTTGCCGCCGCCATTTCGCAAGGGGCGGATGTCGCCACGGCCACAGCAACGGAGCGAGATACACTTCAAGGGATTATAGATGAGGATCAAGGTCGTTTTGGACTATTTGGTAATCTAGGCCCTCTTACTGAACAGGGAAATAAGGTAGGTAAGTTTTTCCTTAATATAGACAAAGCCAATCAGGCTTTAGTGGATAACAAGGCGAAAATTGACGCGGGAACAGCAGCCAGAGGAAAGGAGAATGAGCTACTTGGCCGATTTGACAGGCTCAGTGATCACCTTAGGAATTTTGCCAATACTCTGGAAGAGGTAGATGAGAAGCTTAAGTTTGACTTTTTGTTTGCTCGATCAGGCACTGACATGATCAGTCAGATAAGAAATAGGCGCGAAAAACAGGCAATGGCTGGCGTTAAGGGTGACGCCGCAGGAACAGCAGGTGTAACTCGCAGGTTTGCTCTTGAAGAGTTTGATCAGCAAATGAGGTTGGCACCAACCCGAGCCGAAAGGCGTAATCTCGAAAGGCAAAGGCCATTTTTAGAGCAGGCATTCGATGTGCAAAAGAAAATAGCCGAGTTAAGTAAGGATCAAGTAAAGAATGCTGACGAACTAAAAGCCGCTCAGGAGGAGTTGCTCCAAATAGAAGAGAAAAGACTACAGGCAAACGAAACTATTGCGGCAAAATTAGAAAATGCTTTTGTGTTTAGTCAAAGAGATATCAGAAATCAATTAGGAGATAATCTTGTTAGTGCGGCTAAAAATTTCAGCGATAGAATGGCTGACGGTTTGGTTAATGCTATTGCAAAAGGTGAAGACTTGGGAGAGACGCTAAAGATGGCTGCTCGCGATTTCCTGCTTGATATGGCGAAAGCAAACATGAAGGCGGCTTTCATGAATATATCATCTGGAATCTTTGGAGGTGGAAAAGCCAGTGGAGGAATCATCACTGGTGGATCAGGAAAAAGAGATGATGTGCCTACCATGCTTATGGGTGGTGAGTTTGTTGTCAATAAGAGGGCGGTTCAGAAGTATGGGCCAAATTTCCTTAACGCACTTAACATGGGTGCAATACAGGGAATGGCGCGAGGAGGATTCTTTACCCCAGGAACTTATGGACAAGGAGCAATCACAGGCAAGTCGGATCTTTTGAGCTTCGCAACACAACCGTATACTACTGGGCAATTTGATAAGATTTCAGGCGGACGAGGATTTGCAAGCGTGGACTTGGAGCCACAAAGTGGAAGACTAACAATGTGGGGCAGAAAAAACAGCCCTAGATTCCAAAGAGAGCAAGCTTCGAAACGCGAGGCATTTGGTCTTTACACGCAACAGGTGGGTAGAGAGACGCGCATGAAAGAGCAGGAGGAGGAGAATAAGAAATCTCTGTCTGGAGCCTTTAAAGCCGCCCTTATAACAGGTGCACTTAGTTGGGCAATGGGTGGTAGTGGCCTCGGCAGCTTGTTTAGTGGTGGTGGTTACTCAAGTCAAGTTGGTGCCGCATATGGAGGAACAGCAAACATGACTGTTGCGGGAAGTATGGCGGACAGAAGCTTCGCTAATACAGGTCATGGGCTTTTTGCCACAGGTGGGGCGGTTCCTTATGCTGCGGGAGTGGACTCGGTTCCTTCGATGCTTTCGGGTGGGGAATTTGTAATGAATGCTGCGGCAACACAACGCATTGGGCGCGGAACTCTTAATGCCCTCAATGGTGGCGCAGGCGGTCGAGGCGACGAAGAGATAGTTGGCAAGCTAGATGAGCTTATCGAGGTTTCTGAGGGTGCCGAGCGCGGCGAAAGCGTAATTAATATCACTGTAAACTCCGATGGAACAGAGACAGAAGAGGGCGGAACTAAAGCGGCAGACACCCAAAAGACTTTAGCCGTTAGGATCAGGGATGTGGTTAAGCAAGTGATTGACGAAGAGAAGAGACTGGGTGGATCATTAAGACAGGCTAAGGGATAATGTATTTAGGATCAGGGATGTGGTTAAGCAAGTGATTGACGAAGAGAAGAGACTGGGTGGATCATTAAGACAGGCTAAGGGATAATGTATGGATCAAAGGTAAATTACGAAACCCATTTTTTCATTTCTGGGGATCAGGCCACTACACCTGACGCCAGAGAGTTGTCGGGTATTGATACTCTAGATATTGGCTATCAGAATAGTGCTGGAGTCACAAATCCATTGGGCTACCAAAACGGAGTTACAACAATAGGTGGACCGACCTCCCAAACAGTTTCGTTTTCGCGTTATTTAATCTACAATGATCCAATTTTGAGCTTCACGGGAGACGTTCCAATCGAAGCGAGCTTTAACTATCAAAACAATACCTCCTACGGATTTGCTAGTGGTTATCTGACTTCCTATTCTGTGAACTGCGCGGTTGGAAGCGTTCCGAAAGTTAGCACAAATCTTGTTGTTTATGATGAAATGAGAAGTGGCTACAATGTTTCTGGCACTGGCGCAACTGACATTTATATTCCAAATCAAGGATCTATAACTGCAACCTGTGACAACACAACAACTAATCGAGTGATTGGTTTTGATTATTCATTAACGAGCGCAAGAAAACCATACTATACTATAGGCATGGAGGGTCCTGCGGAGGTCAAGCATATACCACCTATTCAATATAGCGCTTCAGTTCAATTGGAAGTTGATAGTGCATTTATGGAAAGCGGTTACAGCTTCTTGGGAACGGGTAAAAATAGTCGCACTGTAACCTTTGGAATCAATGGTAGGGATGGAACTTCCTTACAATCATTGAGTGTCCCCAACGCCTGCTTGGTTAGTGAGCAACTGAATATTTCAGCAGAGGGAGCTTTACGTTTAACACTTAACTACATGGGGCATCAATGAGCGAAAGTTTATTCTATAATAGAGATAACAACATCACAGGAGTTACCCTTCCCACTAATGTGTCGGGTATATCAACTCCTGTCTATGGCTCGCAGGTGCAATTTCAAGCGGCAAGTAATAGGTATACTACTGATGACTTTTATTTTAATTTAATTCCGCTGTCTTTAAATAGTTTAACAGCAGAATTTAGCGTCAGGTATGATGTTAATGAAAATGGCGCAAAAAAATTAGCCGCTTACTTTGAAAATAAGTCAGGGTTCAAGGAGATGGAGTTTACTCCCGACAATTCTGGTATATACAAAACGATGTCGGGGTATTGCGATAATTATGCAATCAACTTCATGAACAATCAACACTTTGAAGTAGCAGCCAAAGTTACAGTTGATCACGCCCCGACTCTTCTGAATTGGTCTGGAATGAGTTTTACTAATTTGGAATTCAAAGGATGGACGCCATCCACTGCCTACAGCAAATACGATGTTGTGTATTCGGGCATTAATCAAAACAAGCTCGATAACTTTTACTATTGTAGTGGAGATCACACATCCTCTTCTGCAAATAGCCCAACGGGAGCATCATCCATGTGGTCGCAAAAATTCTTCTTTGAGCCAGATATAGGCACACGAAATGATGTTACCATTAAAGCTGACGTGCTGAGATACGAGAACTCCTTTGTTCAGCGTTTAAAAACAAATGATAACATAGCAACTTTTGATATGAGCTATGACTATCAAAATATATCGGACCACCAGTTGAAATCCATGATGCATTTTCTAGAAAATAAAGGTGGCTATCGCAGATTTGAACATCAGATACCATCGGTATATAATAGACCTAAAGTGTATTACTGTCCTGAGTGGACTCATACATGGAATTATCACAATTCCAACAATCTTAGCGTAACATTCATGGAAGACCCTCTGGGAGTTGTGCCAACTGGAACATAAAGATGCCAAGAAAAATTATAAAGAGTAATAGCACTATTGTTGCAGTGAGCAACAATACAGATGCCTTTTCGACTAGCAATATAGACCTCAACCTTTACAGCGTTGTTCAAAATGCTAATTACTCTGTTTCTTTTAACAGGCAACCATTGAAGCAGGTTGGCACTCAGGCGTTAGCGTCAAGGGAAACCCTTCAGCAGCCAGATGTTCAATTGAATGTTGCATATATTCCTGAGCCGCGTATGGAGAATGAAATTTATGGCAACTTCATAAAGGTTTCAGATTTTACTAGGTATATCCATTTCTTTTCAGGCACTCTCTCAAACAATAATAATTTCTACATTTTAACTCACCCAGAACAATCCAAGGATGGCTTGAGTGACATAACCATGGATGGTTCGGATCACAATTTTTCGGGTTGGGATGCCGTGGCTTTTGGAAATTGCTACCCAGTATCATACGGTCTTTCTTATGGGGTAGGCCAAATACCCACTGCATCTACTTCGTTTATATGCTCGAACATGAAGTTTGAGTCCCTAACGGGAACAAGTATGGAGTCACCAGCTATTAACTTAGAGAGTGGCAACAATAATCAGGTTGGCTTGCAAGTGTTTCAGTTTGATGGTGGTGTTAAAAACCCTCAAATTGTCAACCCAATGGACACTGGTAGCAGTGTGCAATTAGAAAATCTACAGGTTGGAGGTCAGGCGCTTTCTGGAATCCACTTTATTCAATCATTAGACCTTCAAGTAAATCTTAATAGGGTTTCCACTTACGGTTTGGGAAGCAATTTCGCTTACGACAGAAAAGCACTCTTACCCGCCGAAGGTAACTTTAGTGTTTCATCACTTGTGTCTGGCGTCAATGATGGTGACGTTACGGGACTAGTAAGAAATGACTCATCTTATGACTTTGACCTTGTGCTAGAAAGTTCGGGTGGTAGTCGTCTGGCATATAAAATTCAAGGTGCAAAACTTGACTCGTATAATTATACAATGCCCGTCAATGGCCTAATGAATTACGACGCATCTTTTAATTTTGAAATCACAGAGACCTCAGGTCTATCTATTAGCGGTAAATCTTACTCGTAATCAATTTTTACATTTTTACTTTCGTAGCCACCTTGATCTCTCGTCCTTTGGGGATGCTCTGCCCCACCTCTTTCCTTGGCGTAGTTGTCGTAAAATTTCTCCTTTACTGGGTCTTTGCCGCCTGCTTTCTCGGCTCTCTTTGCGCTCATCTCCTTTGATAGATCCATCATGTCGCCGTAAGTACCTCTTTTATTGCGAGTTACATCCATAAATTGGCTTTTACTAAACGGGTCAATTTCACTATCAATTGAGGCGTTTGGCGCAAGAAAGACTCGATCCCACTTCACCCCATCTTTCTCGTAAACATGTTCATCGTTCATGCCCTGAAGCACTTCTTCATATTCTTCTTTGTCGGGATGTTTATAAACGTAAATAGGCATAATGCATTATAAAAAAAAGAGAGGGTATTTCTACCCCCTCTTTTGGTATGTCGCTTCTCACACGGGAGACTCACCACAGTAAGTAGTAGTGACAGCGGTTACCTAGACCGCCAACCCCAAAGCGTCACTTGATCTCTACTTCCCTGCCATCCGAAACTGTGCGCTTGGGTAGTGTTAATTTTAAAAGTCCATATTTAAGCTCGGCAGTAATATGGTCTTCAGAAACCATGTTATTTAAATACAATTTAAACTCCTTTTGGCGATCCTTATTTTTTGCCGTGACAGATAAAATGTCATCAGCAATACGAACAGTAATGTCCTTTTTGGAAAAGCCTGGAAGTTCTATTTCTGAAGTGTATACATCACCCGACTCCCTGACGCGAGAGTTTTTACTAGGTGTGATGCGATGAATGTCGTTAAACAATGTGTTAATTAAGCTGTTCATATTTATATTATACTCACAAAGGGCGTTAATTTCAATCTTTAAAAATTGCAGCTAGAATGGAGTCCACGGTATTTGAATAGGTAAACTTTTCTGCCAGCTTCATTCCCTCTGTGTTAATTTGACCTGCTTTAGATTCAGCTTTCTCCATTGCCGCAAGCGCTTCATCTTCAGTCCAAGTGTAAAAAGTCCCTTTATTGAAAGGGTTTTCCTTGGTAAAGAAGACGCCATCTTCGACGCTCATTTCTCCAGAAGGATTAATTAGGATTGAGTTTTCTTCGGTTGCCCAATCCTTATGTGACGTGACGTTCAAGACTATGCTCCACTTACCTAGACAGGTGGCATTGAATGCGGGTAGGTTCCAACCTTCTCCACCTGACAATCCAGTTAGATCTATGTCTATTGCGTTTAGCAGTTCGTTCACCTCATCATTTGTAGCCAAAGTGGGTAGGAAATTTATATTATTATAATTTTTACCTTCCACCGCAGACGCAAGCAAACCTTTCATTTGCTCAAGAGGAAAGAATGGGTTGGTGACACAGCAAGAAAGCTGATACTTTGGATTGTTACCGTATTTTTTCGCCCAAGCTTTAATGATTTTACCTGTATGCTTACGGTTTTCGAACTTACCCATCAAACCGAAATGAATAACATCTTTCAAGTAGGTTTTACCTGTGGGTTTAAAGTCTTCATCTAAACCGAGTGGAATCGCCTCTGCATTATCGCAACCCCCATTGATGAAATGATCTCTAGCGTCCGTGGAGCTAAAAAAGGTGCGATCTTGAGCCTTACAGATTGTTAACTCCAACGGAGTCGGATCATTGCACTCATAGAAAGTAAACAAATACTGGTCTTTATTCTTTCGATTGTCTGAGCCATTAATGTGCCACAATTTTAAACATGGAATCTCTGGCTTGAGAAAATCAAACTTGCTGTTTACTGCGGTTTCAATATAACCCTTTAGCTCAGTTGAGGGGTTATAGGCAGCAAGGTCAACATCGCCCGTTGGGAAAAATCCAATCTCTACATTTTTTTTATGTAGTTCACGGACAATGTTGTAAGCAACGTTTCCGAGGCTTAGGCGGTTAAGTGGCGCTTCGACTAACAGCTTCATTAAAATGGCACGTCTTCAGTAGATACTTCTTCGCCACCTGCACCGTCTTCTGATTTCTTGGAAGAACTTAGAAATTGAAGATCTTTGCCGCGAATGTGGTATTTACTAAAGTTTTTACCATCTTTCTCCCATGACGACATGCATAGCTCTCCTTGAACAATAAACTCCCTGCCTTTTGTCAGGTATTTTTCAGCAATTTCCGCTGTCTTGTCCCAGAACTCTACATCGATGAAGCACTTTGTTTTGGCGTTACTAGATGAGATGCCAACGCGGAGGTTGGCTACTTTTTTACCTGTAGGTGTAGTGCGAACTTCAGGGTCTTTTACCAAATAAGCCGCAGCAGTTATTGAATTAAACATAATTTCCTTCTTTCTTTACTTTGTTAATAAATCTGTTGTGAATGTTGATACAGCCTTGAATACTCATATTTAGCTCTTCAGCTATAAGTCGCCAAGGGGTGAGCTTACCATTACTGCGCTCGTAGCGCATGTCAATTATTTTTTTCACTCGCCCGTCTGTTTCAGACTCAAGGCATTCATTAAACATAAGTAAAGCCTCCTGCTTGTCAATGTCTTTTCTGAAACTTTCACAAGAAGGCTCTATGTAATTGTTTTCGTCATCAATAAAAAACTCTTTAGTCTTTTTCTTTTTATTGAGAATGTTTAAACACTTCCACTTTGTTTGATTAGCTAAGTGGGTCGAAAATTTAGTGTTCCTAGTCGGATCGTAATTTAATGCCGAGGAATAAATTGTGGAATCTTTTTCGGCAACTAGTTGCGTTTTATCCAATTGGTTGTGGGAATTGGACATGTAATAATTCACCATAGAATGGAAGATTCCAGAGTGCCTGTCAATAAGCTCTAACAGGCTCCCTTCGTCATTCTTGGTCTGAATATTTGAAATTAGAGTTAAGTCGGTATGCACTGAACCCATTTTATCATCTGGTAATCCTTTTTCCACAAAAAACTTAAAGCGGTAAAAAATCAATTCTTGATATATTTATAATATATTTATAAAACGTTATAGGTTAAGTATAACGTATAACTTATCTATAACGTAATAGAATTAAGAAGCGTTTTTGAACCGTTTCACGGTATATTATACCGTCGCAATTACGTTTGTCAAATTATTTTTTCGGAAAGTTTTCCATTGACGAGGTGCAGCGTTTCGAGTTAGTGTAAAATCCTTTAGCATGATTTTCGAAGAGCAACTATCCCGTAAACCCGACCTGTATCCTTGGACCCAAGAATTTATTGAAGCTATGCACAATGGCTTCTGGACCGACAAGGAATTCAGCTTTAACAGCGACATTCAGGACTTCAACGTTAACCTGGAAGACAATGAAAGGGACATGATAGTCAGGACACTATCTGCCATTGGTCAGATAGAGGTCGCCGTGAAAAAATTCTGGGCAAAACTTGGAGATAATTTACCACACCCTAGTTTAACAGATTTGGGGTATGTAATGGCTAACACTGAGGTGATCCACAACAATGCATATGAGCGCCTCCTGACCGTTCTGGGGCTAGAGGAAGTATTCGAAGAGAACCTTAAGCTAGACTTCATTGAAGGGCGTGTGCGCTACCTGAGGAAGTATAATCACCGATTCTATACGGATTCTAAAAAGCAGTATGTGTATGCACTTATTTTGTTTACTCTGTTTGTGGAGAATGTTTCGCTTTTTAGCCAATTCTATGTGATTAATTGGTTCAACAGGTATCGTAACGTTTTAAAGGATACTGGCCAACAGGTAAAATACACCCGAAATGAGGAGAATATCCATGCTCTAGCGGGAATAAAAATCATCAACACGATCCGTAGTGAATATCCTGATTTATTCGATGAAGAATTAGAGGATAGGGTCTTGAGTGAAGCGAAGGCGGCTTTTACCGCCGAGAGCAATATTGTGGATTGGATGGTTAATGGATTTAATGAAAAAGGTCTGAGCGCCGACATCTTGAAGGAGTTTATCAAAAATAGGATAAACGAATCTTTGGAGAAAATCGGCTTTGATTCAGCGTTTGATGTTGACACTTCTTTACTGGAAGATACAATGTGGTTCGAGGAGGAATTAATTGGCAATAATGCCACCGACTTCTTCCATTCTCGCCCAGTAGAATATTCCAAGAATTCTCAAACATTTGACGCTGACGATCTTTTTTAATGAAAAAATATAAATGGCTAAATAAGGACTCCCGTGATTTCCTAAAAAGGGGTTATTTACAAACTGGTGAATCAGCAGAACAACGTGGTCATGACATAGCCGTAGCTGCCGAAAAACTTCTTAATGTTAAAGGTTTTGCGGAAAAGTTTGAAGATTATTTATCTAGAGGGTTCTACTCTTTAGCTAGTCCAATCTGGGCCAACTTTGGCCGCGAAAGAGGGTTGCCTATTTCTTGCAATGGCGTGTTTATAGAGGATCGTATGGATGCGATTTTGGAAAAGCAGGCCGAAGTCGGTATGCAGACCAAGCATGGGGCGGGGACATCTGCATTCTTTGGAGAGTTAAGAGGAAGAGGCGTACAAATATCAGCAGGAGGAACATCCAGTGGACCAGTTCATTTTATGGAGCTTTTTGATAAGGTTTCCTCTGTGGTTTCGCAGAGCAATGTTAGACGTGGATCTTTTGCAGCTTATCTTCCAGTTGATCACCCTGACATGTCTGAATTTCTTAGGATAAGAAGTGAGGGCAATGCTATACAGGAAATGTCTTTTGGTGTTTGCATCACTGACGAATGGATGCGCTCACTAATGGCTGGCGACCGAAAGAAAAGATTGATTTGGGCCGCTATCATCCGCAAGCGGTTCGAGACAGGATACCCGTATTTGTTTTTTACGGACACCGCGAACAAACAAGCGCCCAAAGCTTACAAAGATAAGAATTTAAAAATTAGCGCTTCCAATCTTTGCAGTGAAATATTTCTTCACTCCTCAGAGGAGGAGTCTTTTGTCTGCTGTTTATCTTCCTTGAATTTACTAAAGTGGAACGAGATCATTGAGACTGACGCCATTCAAATGTTGGTTTACTTTTTGGATGCAGTAATGGAGGAGTATATCCAAAAAACTGAGGGTTTACCCTTTATGGAGGCTTCTCACAATTTTGCAAAAAAACAAAGGGCTTTAGGTGTGGGTGTTTTGGGGTGGCATTCTTTCCTGCAAGATCAGATGATACCCTTTGAGGGTATGCAAGCCCAGTTTCTCAACGCCGAGATACATAAAGCAATTCAGAAGAAGTCCGAAGAGGCAACTAAAGAGCTTGCTGTGTTACTGGGGGAGCCTGAGCACCTTAAGGGTTACGGGAAGCGCAATATGACCACCATGGCAATTGCACCCACCACATCGAGTTCTTTCATATTAGGTCAAGTATCACCGTCTATCGAGCCTTTAAATAGCAATTACTTTACCAAGGATTTAGCGAAAGGTAAATTTACCTATAAAAACCCCTATCTGGAAAAACTTTTAGAGGAGAAGAAGAAAAATACCCAAACTACTTGGAAATCCATTCTGGTTAAAGGTGGCTCAGTCCAGCATTTAGATTTTTTATCCCAGGAAGAGAAGGATGTTTTCAAAACCTTTGGAGAAATATCCCAAAAAGAAATCGTAATTCAAGCTTCTCAGAGGCAAAAATACATAGATCAAGGGCAAAGTTTAAATCTCATGATATCTCCCAAATGCCCGCCAAAACAAGTAAGCGAGTTACTAATATTTGGGTGGGAACAGGGAATAAAAAGCTTTTATTATCAGCGCAGCGCGAATCCCAGTCAAGAATTAGCCCGATCCATACTTTCATGTGTATCTTGTGAGGGATAAGTGTAAAAATTATTACATGAACCTTAGTTTTTCAGAGAAAATTGTCGCTTGTCTTCAAAAAAAGGCTGAAGACCACAATAGGGAACACTCCGATACCATTACGGTGAATCAGCTAATTAGGGTTTACAAAAGGGGGGAGACAGTGATCGATTCTATTTGGAGACCAAGTATAACTCTTGCTCAATTAGCAATGGCTAGGGTTAATCTCTTCCTCAAGACTGCCTGCCAGCGCAGGGTTAACACGTCTTATGAACCGCAGGATCACGACATTCTTACAGCATCTGATCGAAGCTACGATCAGGCGGAAGGTGAGCCTTTTTGGCAGTTCGAACAGCTTGACTTTGTGTGTGCTCGCAGCGATTTGTTGCTGTCTCACATTACAGACGCTGAAGCGAATAAAGTATTCATTCCTCCTTCAGTTGAAGAAAAGTGATATCTCCATATAATCATGCTAAACATATGGCATGAGGGTTTTATTTATATCTGATTTCACTTTAGAACAGAGAGATGGAGGAGCACAAGTCAGCAATTCCCTTATATTAAAAAAGGGAAGAGAGCTTGGTCATGAGATAGTTGAGCACGATCATACATCCTCTCCAGTAAACTTTTTATCCTCCTATGATTTAGTGGTAAGTTCAAATTTAGAGGTAATTAGTCAGAGAAGTCCCAACGTTATAGATTTTATCCTTAGACAGCCCAATCATATTAGGTTAGAACACGATTCTTGTTCCTATTTAACAAACGAGTTAAGGCAAAGTCTTTTTGAATCTTCGCAGAAAAACTTTTTTCTTTCTGAGTTTCATTTGTCTTTCTTTAAGACCTACTATGGCGATTACTTTAAAAATGTCCACATTGTTTACGATCCAGTGGATACTGAAATTTTTAAACCTTCCGATGCGCCAGCTAAATACGATGTAGTTTACTGTGGATACTTACATCACCTGAAAGGCTTGAATAACTTCATTGACTTCGCAAGAGAAAACCCTGATCGACAAATCGATGTCTTTGGTTGGTCTGATACTAATGCCGCAGAATTACATTTTGCACAATTTGATAATGTTACATTTCACGGGTCTCGCAGTCATACTGAGATAGCTGAGATTTTCAAACAAAGCAAAGCTGTTTACCACTCACCTCTTGTAAATGAACCTTTCTGTAGAATGGTCGGAGAAGCGCTTCTGTGTGGAGTCGAGGATATTTTAGGAAACACAGAGAAGATAGGATCTTACCTTGAATTTAAAAAAGTCGGATACGATAATTTTAGGGATGGATGTAAAAACGCCGCTGAAAACTTTTGGAATAAAGCAACAACATGACATTTATAAATGGAATACATTTTAAGCATCAGTGCAGTTTACAGCTAACTGATTATGCTGATGCACGGACACCTCTTTTTTCTATCAAGCACGACCATCAAATGCAAAATGATTTGGTATTCTGCATTCCAGAATACCTAGCCATGTTGAGGGAGCAAATAGACAACGGGGTGGTAAAGGTGCCAGATAACTTCACCTTGATTACTCATAATTCAGATGTGAATTTTTCAGAGCAGGCTATTGAGTCGGTCGTGGAATATTTTCCAGAGATGATAAATTGGTATACAACCAATCTTCTTGCTCCGCACCCAAAGGTTCTACCAATTCCTATCGGTATAGCAAATCCGAAATGGTCACATGGCAACCAAGATAGGTTTAAAAAGGTGATGGAAGAAAACAATAAGAAGGACAAAACTTATTACGCCAACTTTAATATTTCTACTAATCCCGAAGAAAGAAATTACTGTTGTAAGGCTTTAGGTATAGAGATTGAAGAAAAATATCCCGATGCTGCATCCATAAAAGATCATGACGATTTTGTGGAAAAGACACACGAAGGTTATCTTCGTAATATGGCCCAATCTTACTTTACGCTTTCTCCAGACGGAAATGGAAAAGATTGCCATAAAACTTGGGAGGCTATCTACATGAGGTCTATTCCGATTGTTACTAATTCTTATTTTGCCACAACTTTTCAAAATCTTGGAATTCCAATCTTCACAATAGATGATTGGCGAGATTTTAATCATTTAAATTTAACTGAAAAGCTTTACGATGAAACATGGGGTGACTTTGACCCCAGTTCGCTAGACTTTTCTCTTTTCACAGAAGACGAAGATGAGTAAAAAAGTAAAAATAAAGTTCGCCTGTCACTGGGACAGCCCAGAAGGACTAGCTGACCGCGTAACCCGCAATTGGGGTGATCCACCCGAAGGTTTAGAGATAGTAAGTGGTGCAGATTTTGACTACCTGATCACGTTTAACAACAGTCAGGAAATGTTGAGCGTCCCCCGCGAAAAAAACATTGTCTTCACAATGGAGCCAAGCTGGAGTCACTGCATTCAAGATGCGGTTTTAGATAACAGTTTTAAGGTTTTTAGCAGCGTGGACAGATTCGCCTCCAGAGATAATGTAGAAATGGCTCCGACGCTAATGTTTAGCGAGGATTCTGGTGGGGCTACTCAAGCTCATGTAAAGCAGGCTGGGGATGGCGTTTCAACTAGCATGGAGCAGTATCTATCTAATGATAATTTCAATAAAAGCAAAAAATGCTCTATAATTTTAGCTGCTCATGGAGCTATTCATGGTGCGCCCAAGCATCAAGATTCCCTTTATTTCAAAAGAGAGAGCCTCCTTATAAAGATTTTTCAGTCTGATCTAGATATAGATGTTTATGGTAGGGGATGGAATATTGATGATCCGCGATACAAGGGTTATGCAGAATACAAAGAAGACGCACTCAAAGATTACGAATTTAGCATTGGCATCGAAAACTCTAGAGAAGACTATTACATATCAGAGAAGATCACCGACTGCTTTATGAATAACTGCGTCCCCATTTACGATGGATGCAATCTTGTTCATGAATTCTATGACCCTAAGTCCTTTGAGAAAATCAATATTGAAAGTGAAAACGTTATTGAGGATATCAGGGAAATCATTAGTCACTCTAACGAAAAATATATAGAGCATGTAAAGGACTCAAAAGTTAGGTATTTTACCGACTACAACATCTACACATATTTAGAAAAATGCATACCGTTCAAATAGGCTGTCACACAGGAGATGATCCATTTATCGATTTCTTCGACGAAAAGAAGGAGGAAATAAACAAATGCTTAATGATTGAAGCACTGTCTTCATCGCTTAAGCTTTGCGAAGAGAGATATACTAAAAGGTTTGCACCTGAGCATCTAGATAAAATAAGCTTTATAAATAAAGCTATTGTGGATAATGCGGAGATAAACTCTATAGATTTTTTCTTCCCCGAGGGCGAGCATGAAAAAGACGGAGACGTTTCATATACCGCGTTTAGTTCAACTGATAAGAATCACCTGCTTTCTCATGGGATTAAAAATATCAATAAGCGAAGTGTCGAGGCTGTAACCTTACATCAACTTTTTAAAGATTTTTCCCTAGATGTTGTGGATCGATTGTATTTAGATGCAGAGGGACTGGATGCAAAAATCCTTTTATCTCTCGACCTATCTTCGGTGGACATCCCCTTTATTTGTTTTGAGGCTACTCACACTGATGGTTCATTTACTAGAGGCGATAACTGCCAGCAGGTATATAAACACTTAAAAGAAAACGGTTACAAGATTTTTACCTTTCTTCACAAAGGTGGACAAGAGGGGTATAATGAAGATCAGCTTGATTGGAATTGGTGGGCGCTGAAGGATGGCGACGAGTATTTACAGCAGGAAGTGGTAGAATTTGCGGGTCACAAGTCTAAATACGACAAAGGGAACTCTCTCTGGGTGGAACTTAATTCACAGTAACAATGTTAAAAAAAGTTTTCATCATTCATTATACCAAACTTCAAGAACGGAAAGCTCACATGTTGGAGCAAATGCAGAAGTGGTTTCCTAATACCGAGTATGAGTTTGTAGAGGAATTTGACCAAGAGGAATTAACGGAAGACCTAATTGAACAGAATTTTGATTTAGATAAATTCAAGGAAAGCTTTGACAGAGAAATGTTGCGCTCAGAAATGTCGCTCTGTATGAAATACAAGAGAGCCGTGGAGCTTATCTCTCAACAGAAAGAGGGCGATGATTTTTTTATTTTAGAGGATGATGTCATCTTTAAAGAAGACCCCATTAAATACATTACAGCGATGAGCAACCTCTGTAACCACCACAAATTAAATTATGACTGCGTGTTTTTGGGCGAAGCTTGGATCAGGAAGGGAGACGATAGGGATATCTTCGGTAAAAAAGAGCATCCTTCGACAAATGGATTATGCACCGTTTTATACAAGAAAAAATCCCTGCAACGACTTGATTCTTTATTGAGAGAAGATAAAATTACCCAACCAATGGACTGGGAGCTTAATGATAGATTCAGGGATCTCCAGTTTGATGTTTACTGGGGTAAGGCTATAACAAAGCACGGCAGTGTGCTAGCCACTGAAGATGAAAATTTTAAAGGGTTAAAATCCAGCTTGAGAGAGGAATATTAAATGAGTGATACAACAAAAAATAAAGAAGAGCTAGCTTCTTGCAAGATAAATGAGGATGCATTGATCGACGAGGAAGTTGTTCAAATTGGTGCAGGCAGGTCAGGGACAACCGTGGTGTGGCAGATTTTGAACTGCATATATAAAAAAGTTTGGAAAACTCATTCTCCAAAGGCTGACATTTTAAAAAACCCAGACCAAAAAATATTCTTTACATATAGAGATCCGCGAGATTTAGCCATTTCTTTTGCGCGGACAAATATTTTCAGAAAGCCCAAAACGCCAAGATCTTTTAGAAAGGGAGATCTAATTCCAACTGATCCTACGGAAAGCTTTCATCTGGAATTTGAGAAAAAAGCGTCTGATTCTGAGTCGTTCCCGCAGCTTGATTACGCTATTTTTTTAGCATACAGGGAGGTAATCGATGGCGTCATCTATAAGGATGGAAGAAGAAAGATTTCATTTGGCCCCTTTTCATCAGTTCAGAAGAAGATCGATGATCTTTTAAAATCTAAGAATGTCCTCAGAATAAAGTATGAAGATTACCTTGGTGAAGAGGAAAGGATTGCTCAACTAGTGGACGATATATGTAAATTTTCCAATATCGAAATACCATTAGAGAAGAAAGAATATATTTCCAATAAATGTAATAGGAAATCAAATCTTTTAATCCAGAAACGGTGCACGGATTTCAAAAAAGTAGACGAGGATAGCGGCATACATGGAAATCACATCAAATCCAACGCCAAGGCTACTTGGCGCACAATTTTAAGCAAAGAGCAAATTGAACATGTAAACGAGGTCTTCAAAGAGGAGCTAGAGCACTTTGGCTACGAATGAAAAAACTACTCCTAATACAACCTGGGGCGTTTGGAGATCTTTTTGTATGCGCCCCGATAGCAAGGCGCTATTCAAAACAGGGTTACACCATTGACTGGCCTGTTAGGGAGAAATTTTTACCCACACTTCATTATTTTGACTATGTAAACCCAATTCAGATATCCGAAGAAACGTTTGATGAAGATTGGTTGCGGTCGGATGTTATGAAAATTTTACCTTTGAGTAAGTATTACGATAAAGTTATAAATTTAGCTGATAGAGGCCCGCACTTAACCGCGCAGAGAGCTTGGGAGAATTTTGAGCAGTGCAAATATAGGATTTCCAAAGTTCCGTTTGGTGAGAAGTTTAACTTAGAGTGGACACGAAACAAAAAGAAAGAAAAGCAGCTTTTTAAGCTTCTGGGCTTGTCTGACGGAGACGAATACGCCGTTGTTCACAGGGTTGATTCTGCCAATCAAGTGGCCGAGATTCCTAATATAAATGTTAAAATTGTTGAGGTTTTACCAATAGATGGCTTTAATATACCTGACTGGTTTTTGGTTTTTAAAAACGCAAAGCAAATTTTCTGCATTGAGAGTTCTGTCCACCAATTCATGGATGGCGTTGTCAATCAACTCCCAGAAGAAAGATTTTTGTTGAAAAGGCCGTCCGTTGCGCCTAATTGTAGGTTTACGGTTTCCCATAATTGGAAATTAGATTATATTGGACACAATAGTAGAATACATGGATAACATGAAATATTTAGTAACAGGAACTACAGGCTTTGCGGGTCCTCATTTGGTAAAGCTGCTACTTGAAAAAGGCCATGAGGTTCACGGTATAGTTAGAACAGCAAACGGTCGAGAGACTGACCTATTGGATATTTTGACACCCGACGAGTTAGATGCAGTTGAGTTTCATTATGTAGATCTGAAGGATTATGGCTCATTGCAGAAAATTTTAGCTAATAAGTTTGATGGTGTGTTTCACTTGGCCGCTCAAAGTCACCCGCCGACCAGTTTCTCCAATCCAATTATGACTTGGAACGAAAACGTGACAGCGAGCATGAACCTGATCACGCTTCTGGAAGGCACACCAACTAAACTAATGTTCTGTAGTACGTCGGAGGTTTATGGTGACACATGCAAAGATGTAGGTAAGCTTCATGTGGACAGCAGAATATTACCAAGTAACCCATATGGAGCATCAAAGGCCGCTATTGATCTATACCTACAGGAGCGCTTTACGAACGAAAAAAATAATGGCTACATAACGAGAGCATTTAGTCATACAGGCCCAAGGCGTGGAAAGATTTTTAGTATTAGTTCTGACGCTTATCAAATCGCGAAGATGGAGCTTGGATTACAAGAGAAGGTATTGAAAATAGGTAATCTAAATACTAAAAGAGTGGTTATCGATGTTAGGGATTGCGTCAACGCTTACTATTTGCTAATGCAATCAGACCGCAGTAGCGGTAAGGTATACAATGTTTGTGGCGAGCAAGTCAATAAGATGCAGCACTATACTGATTCTTTGATACACTCTTCAAAATTCGATTACTCAGAGATAGAGCAGAGAATTCATAAGCCATACTATAGAGATATAGATATCCAGATACAGATAGGGGATATTGCCGAGCTTAAAGAAGATACTAATTGGGAAATTACAATTCCTCTGGAGAAAACAATGGCCGACCTCTTGGACTATTGGAGAACCAAGATAGGCACTCAGGGTGCATGATAATCTATGTAGATATAGACGAAACCATTTGTTTTTATAGTGGTAAACGGAGATACGAATTAGCCGAGCCTAATTACGATAATATTAATAAAATCAATAAATTACACGACGAAGGTCATGAAATTATTTATTGGACCGCAAGAGGTTGCAGATCAAAAACCGACTGTTCCGAACTGACAACCCAACAACTTGAGGAGTGGGGGTGCAAATATAAAGATTTAATATGTAACGAAAAGCCCGAATATGATCTTCTTATTTGTGATAAAACCAAAAGAATCGAAGAGTTGTGAGGGTTTTAGCTTTTGAATATTTAAGAAATCCGAATACAATAAGTTCGACCAAGTAATCCAAAATATAGAATGAAGCACGATAAATCTCTTTTGCATAGACGCCATGGTAGCAATCCCCTGATTGAAACAAGTCTTTACACCGATAAAGCAATTAAGCTTGAGGATATGAAGATAATCAATCGGAGGTTCATGGGTGCTGGAATGTCTCAATCATATGCCGCCATCTATTGGCAGGAGTATTATTACGAGGCTAATAGATTTGAATATGTGGTTGAATTTGGTAGCCAGAAAGGGAGTCTGTCTACTTATTTGGCGAATATGGCAGGCATAAGCGAAGCTTTCTTTTTTGATACTTTCGAGCTTTATCCTGACACTGATTGGTATAGCAGACCCAATGAAGGCGCAGGTCACTGGTTTGATAAACTATCTGATAGCAGTCCTTTTGTAAATTACTTCCATCAAGATGTTTTTCATGAAGACTCTATCAACAGGGTGAAAGGTAACATAGATCAATTCAAAACATTTATTTTTTGTGACGGAGGAAGCAAAATAAACGAATTTCACTTATATGCTCCGCTGCTCAAAAAAGGTGACTGCATCGCTGTCCATGATTGGAACCACGAAATTGGAGCCATGCACACCGACCCAATTTGCCAAGAACATGGCTTAGAGCAGCATGAACCGTATGCAAGCTCCGCAATGGGCTTAGAAACACAAATTATGCCGTTTATTAAAAAATGACAGATAAAGTGGACATAGTTGTTCAGGGGGGTGTGTGGCCAAGCACTAAAGGCAGCATAGAGACATATCTCAAATTACCCTTTGTCAATGATGTTATATTTTCAACTTGGGAGCATGAGCGTGAAAACATAGACTTTCAACCCTCCAAGCTTGTGTTTTCTGAGCCGCCCGAAAAAGATGGTGGGGGCAATTTAAACTATCAAATAATTTCCTCTCGTAATGGCTTGAAAGAGTGCAGCACTGACGTGGTTATAAAAATGCGCTCTGATCAAACAATCCCTATTGAGGAGATGATGAGAATGAAAGAGTTTTATGAAGACAACACAAATGGTGAGGATGTCTTTGTTCTCGGATTAATGGGCGTAGACCTCCCAAGTCACCCCTATCACCCTCAAGATCACGTTTTTTGGGGCAAAGTTGAACATGTTAAAGAAGTTTTTGATATTCCGCTATCTGATTGGACGCCTTATAAACCAGACGGCGGCGAAGATTTTTCAAAAAACATGAGGTCACCGATATATTTGGGCGTATACAAATACGCTAGAATTAGTCAGGTCGCCCAAAAACACCTAGAGGAGCCGTTTGAATACTTGCTAGATAATGCGCCCAAAAGAAATGAGGCGTTTGAAGAGTATGCAAAAATTAGAGAAAAATGCTTTAAATCGTTTCCTCCAATTAATTTAGATTGGCACAAGTTCAATCAGGGTTACCCTTATCAGTTTTATTATGAACAGGGTGAAAGATATGGCTAAATTAAGGCTTGGGCTTTTTGGTAAAACTTATCTAGATACAATAGTTTATTTAGAGTGTTTTAATCAAGGTGAGACAAATAAACCTCGACAAGTCCATAAAACTCTTGGAGGCATCCACAATATAGCAGAGGCCGACTTACCGCTAATTAATCCTGTTTGTTTTGAGGATAGTCAGATAGAAGCCTTCATAATTAGTGAGTCTGCCACTTCGACCAGAAGCTCAATTGTTCATTCGGGTTCGCAGGGAGGCAAGCCAGAGATAAAAGAAAACTTAATCGATTGGTTGCACGTTGCATATATAGATGATCTTTGCCATGGTGAAATATTAAACGATATAAACGCAAATTTTAGTTTGGATTTTTGCACGGTAAAAGACAGGAGTGATTATATAAAACTAATTAAAAACTCGTCTCTAGTCTTTGATTCTAGAGAGAGAAAGTATTTATATAAGAATCTCAATTTTAAAGCGCCACTAGTGTTGCATGACAAACATGGCTGCGAGTGCATAATCGACGGACATGTCGTTGCGGAGGGATTTACCGATCCGCATGATGATATTCATGTTAACGGCGCTGGAGATATTTTTGCTGGAATTTTCATCGAAAAATTCTATACTAATAACCTGCAATGTGCTATAGCTGAAACTGCACAAGAAACCACGAACCATGTAAGGAAATGCCAAAATATAATCTTTTAATTCCTATGGCTGGCATGGGCCAGCGATTTCTCGACGCGGGTTACAATGTTCCCAAACAATTCATTTACTGCAAAGAAAAACAGCTTTTAGATATCTCTTTAGACTGCGTAGATAAAAGAGACTGCAAGTTGATATTTATTGTGCGAGATGATCAAATTTCAAACTACGGAGTAGATAAGTTATTGCGGGAAAAATATAAAGATTACGATATCGAGATTGTTTCTTCAGAGGGCTTAACAAGAGGTTCTGTATGCAGTTGTCTATTAGCTCAAGAACACATAGACAATGATACACCTCTTTTTATTCACACTCTAGACATTGAATTTAAACCTCAGATTAAACCTGTAGATGTTGTGAAACGCGGCGATGATGGTTTGATTTTTACATTCAAGTCTAACTGCGACAATTACAGCTACGCTTTGTCCGATAAAGATGGATTCGTAAAGAAAACGGCTGAAAAAAAAGTTATAAGTGACGAGGCTTGCGTTGGTATTTATTATTTTAAAGAGGGTAGCATATTCTGTAGAGCAGCAGAATCGATGATAGAGAAAAATTTAACCACAAGAGGTGAATTTTACATTTCACCTCTTTACAACCTTTTAATTGATGAGGGCTTTCAGATAAAAACTCAACCAGTTGAAAAAATGTATATTTTTGGGACTCCTCCAGAGTTTGTTTTTTACAAAAAAAATGTCATTAAATCATTTACAGAAAAACCCATAGCCTTATGCGCTGATCATTCAGGCTTCAACACTAAGCAGCAATTTAAAGAAATACTGGATTCTAAAAAAATTAAATACATTGACTTTGGGACTTCCCTTCGAGATGATTGTGATTATAGATACTTCATTAATCAAGCCGTCAGTTCTAAAAGCGAAGATGTTTGTGATTTTATTTTTGGTTTTTGCAGGACGGGACAGGGTGTGAACATGTGTGCCAATAAATTTTCTGGAGTTAGGGCGGCTCTAATTTATGACCAATATTCCGCCGAAATGGCTATAAGACACAATTGCGCTAACTTCTTATCTTTCCCGTCTTCTATATTCGATGGTAATAAGAATCTAGCGGAAGAAACCCTAGACATTATATTTAATAATACTTTTGATGGCGGTCGCCATCAAGTAAGAGTTCAAGAATTAGAAGATGCAAATTAATAACATATCAAATTTTAAAAAAGGGTGGTTCGTCGGTGATTTCGAACCATCCATGTTTCGTAATCCATTTTTTGAGGTAGCCCATCAAAAACATGAAGCAGGCCACAAGACTCCCCCACACTTCCATAAAGTAACAACGGAGCTTACATATATAGTTAAGGGCAAAATGCGGGTGGGTGATCAAATACTAAGTGAAGGCTCAATGTTCCTTTACGAAAAGGGCGAAATAGCCGATTCGGAAGTTATAGAGGACGTTGATATACTTGTTTTAAGATACCCCTCTATACCAACAGATAAATATTTTGTAGAATGAGATTAATCTCTCACAGAGGTAACGTTTTTGGGCCTGACCCAAAAAACGAAAACAATCCAGACAGAATTAATACGCTTTTAAATTCAGGACTAGATTGTGAAATAGATCTCTGGAAAGTTAATAATGAATTTTATCTGGGTCACCATGAACCGCATTATAAGGTGGGGCGGAATTTTTTATGCAAAAGCAATTTGTGGATACACGCGAAGAACTTCGATGCTCTTCACGCGCTACCAAGTGACACAAAATTCTTTTGGCATCAAGGTGACGATTTCACCTTAACGTCTAACGGGCTAATATGGACATTCCCGTCAAAGGCAGTTGGAGAAAAATCTATCATTGTTGACAATAATAGAAACTGGAGAGAAAAAAACTACAATTGTTTTGCAGTTTGCACCGATTACGTTTTCACTTAAGCTAAACATCATGGAAAATAAAATTATTATCACAGGAGTAACAGGTCAGGATGGCAGTCACATGGCTGATTTTTTACTTAAAAATACCGAGCACATCATAATTGCTGGAGTGCGAAGGCTTAGTGTGAAGAACCACGAAAATATTTCCCATTTAATTGATCACCCTCGTTTTAAATTGATCGATCTGGACATCACCGATCAGGCAAACACTGAGCAGGTGATTGCCGAGGAAAAACCTGATTATTTCATCAATTTTGCTGCAAATTCCTTTGTTGGGGTTAGCTGGAAGCAACCAGTTAGCCACATGGAGACAAACTGTATGGCTGTTTTATATCAGTTAGAGGCAATCAGGAAATATTGCCCGAATTGCAGATACTATAATGCTGGCTCCTCTGAGGAGTTTGGAGACATTGTAACAGTACAACAGGATGAGAACTCCCAAGCGCGTCCTCGAAGCCCTTACGCCGCCTCTAAGTGCTCTGCACGACATATAGTTAAGGTGTGGAGGGAGTCCTATGACTTATATGCAGTCCAAGGTTGGCTTTTTAACCATGAAGGCACCCGCAGGGGTGAAGAATTTGTTACGCGGAAAATAACCAAGAATATTGCGCGAATCTTTAATGAATATAGAACTGGCAAAGAAATTATTCCTCTACAGCTTGGAAATTTAGATGCTGGTCGCGATTGGAGTGATGCTGAAGATTTTATCGATGCCGTTTGGAAAATGCTCAATCAAGACAACCCAAAAGATTATGTTATCGCGTCGGACGAAACCCATACAATTAGGGAATTTGTTGAAGAGGCTTTTAATTTCGCGGGATTTCACCGAGGTGAATCTCGATGGGAGGGCGAAGGCTTGGATGAAAAGTATTACCATGGAGAACATTGTCTAGTTGAGATTAATCCTGAATTTTATAGGCCAGCCGAAGTCGAGTGTTTGCGCGGAGATTCAACCCTAGCGAGAAAAGAGCTTGGTTGGGAACCCAAAAGCAGTTTCCTGAATCTGGTCAAGAAGATGGTTGACAATGACCTTAAAATGTTTAACGCTTAGGGGTGCCAAAAACAAAAGGTCCCAATAAGCGCGAAATTCTTTTTCGATTACTGCACGTTCCCGACAAGGGAAGACGCCCGTTTTTTGCTAGGGAAATGAAACTCTTGAACGACCTTTGCAATAGGTATTCCCTAGAGTTTATGGATATCGTGAGTTTTCAGAACAAGTTTGATTCATTAGCTTATTTAGTTAGCAGTAAACTGAAATCGACCTTAGATGAAAAATTTAGAGCGTTTAATTTTAGGGTTGATTTGTCTAGGTATGAGGTTTATAATATCGGAGAAAAGGTCGGACATGACAAGGTTGTTCTGCCCAAAAAAAAGACAGTAAAAGATTTTTTAAATGAGTAGCGCAATAAATCCCGAAAACATTCTTAATAATTATTTAAAAGCCAATAAGGATGACCATTATAATTTTGAGGAGACTGTGGAATATAAAGTATCCAGCGGCTCTCTACAGTTAGATCTATATTTATCTGGCGGCTTCGGTCCTGGGTTACACCGATTTACTGGAGTTAATGAGGGCGGTAAAACCTCCGAGTCCTTGCAAGTCATGAAAAATTTTCTGGGCAGCTTGGACAAATCTAGAGGTCTTTACATTAAAGCTGAAGGTAGACTTGGACCCGAGGTTCAAGTGCGCTCAGGTGTTAAATTCGTCTTTTCTCCAGAAGAGTGGGTAGATGGGACTTGCTTTGTTTTTGAGAGCAATATTTACGAAACTGCAATGGGTTTGATTAGGCAGTTAATCACCAACAATGACGAGAAGATTAAATATTGTTTTATAGTTGATTCTGTGGATGGCCTAATTAGGAAGGATGACTTGGGTAAGAATTTTGAGGAAAGTAGCAAGGTAGCAGGCGGTGCCGTAATAGCATCTGACTTCTGCAAAAAAACCAGCACCGCATTAGGGAAGCGTGGGCATATGGCAATATTTATTAGCCAAGTTCGCGCTGACATTAAATTAGACCCATACTCTAAAGCTCCCATTAGGCAAACTACAGCTACTGGGGGTAATGCTCTACTGCATTACGCTAATAACATTATGGAGTTTGAGCCGCGTTTCAAGGGGGACATGATACTACAGAACCCATCTATAAAAACTATAGACTCGAAGAAGAATCCAATTATAGGCCATCACGCAAAGGTAACGATTAAAAAGTCCGCACATGAAAATACAAACACAACCGTTTCGTATCCGATTCGCTATGGGCGCACTGGCGGCACATCTATTTGGGTCGAGAAAGAAGTGATTGATTTACTTTACGCTTGGGAGTTTGTAGAGAAGAAGGGCGCATGGATTAAGGCTACGGATGACTTTAGAGAGCTTTTAGATTCACATGACTTGCAGTTTGCTGACAAAATACAAGGAGATAATAACCTTTTTAAAGCAATAGAAGAAGACAAGGATTTGTGTAAGTTCTTAATAGATTATTTCAAAGAGCAGATAGCAGTATGAACCTTAATAAAACCGCGATAATGATTCTAGGTCCAGAAGCTACTGGAACAAAGATAACGCAGGAGATTATGGTGAAATGTTTTGGGTGCGATGGTTATATAGGAAGAGGCGGAATAAAAAACCCCAACGAAAACTTCATATCTTTTAAGCGGAGCCTCCCAGCAGCAGGCGTGTGGCTAGATCCGCAAAACCTTTTTGACGACCTACAGCAACACGGCTTTAATGACATTAGGCTTATAATCACAACCAGAAACTGGGGGTATATAGCTCGATCTCATGATAGGCAATTTGCGCCTCGACCGCGTGAGGAAACCTTTTCCATGATCAAGAAGGCTTACGAAAAAATTTTTAGCTTTTTAGCGAAAACTCCAATCCCCTACTTGATGTCCAGTTACGAGAGTTTGATATCCAACCCTGAAACTCACATTAAATCAATCGGGGAAGTTCTAAATTTAGAGCCAAAGAGCTACGATGTCTGTATAAAGAATGGAAATTTAAAATACGATAAGTCATGGTAGGGCTAAATTTTATTGATTTAAAAAAGCAGATAGAGGTATGAAGTTTATCGATGCTTACGGCAAGGAAAGAAACTTAAAAAACGCAAAAAAATATTTAATAGATTGGGACAAACCCAGTCGCAGCAAGTTTCAGACTAGGGTAAAAAAGTTTCTGTATGCTTACTGGAAAAATGATATAGTGTTTGAAGAATTTCGCGTTGCGGGTAGTCGTCTAACTTTGGATTTTTATAATGCAAACAAAAAAATCGCTATAGAGGTTCAGGGCGCACAACACACGAAATACGTTAAGTTCTTTCATAAAAATCGCTTAAAATACTGCGATCAGTTAAAAAGGGATCAAAAGAAACTTGACTTCTGTGTTGCTAATGATATAAAGTTGGCAGAGGTTTATCCGCAGGACAAAATTGTAGCCTCATTATTTGATCAGCAGGACATTTATTTATGAATCTAGGAGACGGAGAAGAAGGAGAATTTTCAATCCCAACTGAAATGGTTGATAACCTTTATGAGTTATCAGGTGGAGTTGACAAGTATAAAGGCGTGATTATGGCAGTCTCGTCCGAAAAAGGCAAGCCATTGATTTATTCCAAATTCGATTGTGGCATGACTGAATTTGCTTTAATGAAAGCTTTAGAGAACCATCTTACCTCATCAAGTTCAGCACCAGACCCAAGGGAAGAAAGTAATGATTTATAATTTTGAACTAGAAAAACAACTGCTAGCAGGTTTAATCAAAGAGCCTGACACCTTGGCGGAAATTTCTAATTTTATTGGAAATTCCGATTTTTATTCAAAGCAGAGTTCCCTGCATTCAACTATTTTTCGTGTAATTCAGCAAGCAATTAACTCGGGAGATGAGATAGATGAGGTAATCATAGCTCAAAGAGTTAATGATGTTGGCCTATCTTTTGAGGATAATTTAAATCCGTCAGATTACATTAAATCATTAGCGCTACGCAAGGTTCCCGATGGTAATACCCTTAAGACGGCTAAGGAATTAAAAAAATACTCGATTAGGCGCGAAATCTTGGAGTCCTCGCAAGATATCGTGAAAAAAATGAAGAACATGGCCTCGGAGGCATCTTATCGACATATTATTGAGGCCGCTGATAACATTTACAATTCTCGTATTAACTTGTATGAGATGGGCAATGATATTCCTGAAAATATTTATGAAGATATGGAGGATCTCATTGAGGATAGAGGCAATAATCCCGTAACTGAATTTGGGATGATGGGGCCTCATGAGAAGGTCAATGACATTTACGGCTCTCTGTTGCGCCCAGGAAATATTACTGTTATTGTGGCACGTTCTGGGGTAGGTAAGACTAATTTCTGCATGGACTACACAACGAAAGTCAGCCTCAAATATGACATTCCCGTGTTGCACTTTGATAATGGCGAAATGAGCAAGGAGGAGCTAATTATGCGCCAGTGCGCTGCGCTTTCAGGTGTTTCCATGCATCTTCTTGAAAGCGGCAAGTGGCGACAAGCTGGGAAAGAAGTCGTTGATAAAGTTCGCTCTGTGTGGCCAAAGATTAAGAACTTAAAATTTTATTATTATAACGTCGGGGGAATGGATGTTGACTCTATGGTGAACACCCTCAAACGTTTCTACTATTCTAAAGTCGGGCGGGGCAACCAAATGGTCTTTTCCTTTGATTATATTAAAACAACATCGGAAAACATCGCAAATAAGTCCGAGTGGCAGGTAGTGGGTGAAATGGTGGATAAATTTAAGAAGTGTGTTCAAAAGGAGGTTTTACACGATGGCAATCCCGTGATTCCGATGATCACTTCCGTGCAGTCAAACAGGTATGGAATTACCAATAACAGAAATTCACAAAACATAGTAGACGATGAATCCATCGTTTCACTTTCAGATCGCATTACCCAGTTTTGTTCCCACATGTTCATCTTGCGTAATAAAACTGCTGACGAGATGGAAACTGAAGGTGGCAGATTTGGGACGCACAAATTAATTAATGTCAAATCACGTCATCTAGGCAGCGATATCGCAGGTGCGATTGAACCTGTCAGGATTGGGGATGCGTTGCGTAAAAATGCGATTAATTTAGATTTTAATAACTTTAATATTACTGAACGTGGAGATTTGCGTGATATTGCCCGAATGCTAGATGGAGAGGAGGAATTAGATACTGATGGAGTCCAAGAAACCATCCCAGAGTTTGATCAATTCTGATGACTTTCAGGGGGTTTTAGAGTCAATTGGTTATACACTCATTGACTGCGGGGATCACTGGAGAACTCAAGCGCTTTATAGGGACGGCGATAATAAAACTGCCGTTAAAATCTATAAGAATACAGGCGTGTGGATGGATTTTGTCGAAAACAAGGGCTGTAAACCTTTTGAAGCCTTAGTGAAGCTCACCGTAAAAGATCCATCCCAAGTGGTGGAAATTTTGGGTAATAGAAAAATTGAAACCTCAGGCACTTTCTGCAAAAACGAGAAAATACAAATGGAAAAGATCTATCCAGAAGAATCATTGGACAAGCTGTTCCCAAATTATAATTTTTATTTAAAAAAAGGAATTTCAGAATCGACTCAAAAAGCGTTTAAGGCGGGTTTGGCGGGAGTTGGTAAAATGTATAGAAGAATGGTCTTTCCTGTGTATAATGAGCATCACCAGTTGATTGGCTTTTCAGGCAGAAAGGTTGATGATGATAATGATTACCCTAAATGGAAACACGTTGGCCGTAGAAACAATTGGGTGTATCCTGCTTTTAATAAAAGCGTGGGCGTAAATGAGCAAATTGAATTGCAAAAAGAAGTTATTTTAGTAGAAAGCATAGGCGATGCACTGGCACTATATGAACAAGGTATTAAAAACGTTTTGGTTATGTTTGGTTTATCCGTTAACACTAATATCATTAATTACCTTAACAGTAAGCGTATTGATCGGATTTTTATCTCTACTAATAATGATCGCAGGAGTCCAGAAAATAGAGGACTTGTCGCAGCAATAAAAACCTTTATAAAATTGTCGGGCTACTTTGATTTAGATAGATTAACTGTAAAATTTCCACCATCACCGTATAATGATTTTGGTGACGCTCATCTCGACGGGCATGATTTGACTGAAAAATGGGTGAATAACGACCACGATCAGAAAAAACAGCTAAGTTATATCTGCGATTTTGTCAAAAGTAACACTTCCTGCTTCACCAAAAAAGAGATTAAAACAACCTTAATACTTGGTGATGCCTGAACCCATAACACCCCTTTCCGCCAGCAGAATTAAGACCGCGCAATCGTGCTCTTGGTTGTATTGGTGCAAGTATAAACTCAAACTGCCTGAGAAGAGCAATGATGGGGCGCGTAGGGGGTCTATTTGCCATTTAGTTTTCGAGGTTCTAGGCATAAAACGCAGAAAAAAGTATTTCGACGCAATTATAAAAAGCGAAGATGTTTTTTCAGTGCCATCAATTAAACGGTTAGTTATAAAACACGCGGTTAGGGAGGGGGTTGATGATCAAGATAACATTGACCTGATGAAAGAAATGATCTACAACGGACTGACCTATGATTTTTTTGGTGAAGATTTAGGCCCTCCAACCAAGGAGTATTCGGAAAAAGATTTTGATATCGTCAAGAACGACGGTAAAACTCAATATAAGATACGCGGATTTATTGATAAGCTTTTCTTGTATAAAAAGCAAAAATTTGCACTTATTCGCGATTTCAAGACCAGTAAGGACGTTTTTAAAGGTAAAGATCAAACAGATAACCTCCAAGACTTGATGTATAGCTTGGCAGTTAAAAACCTTTTTCCTGAATATTCGGATAGGGTAAGTGAATTTCTTTTCTTAAAGTTTGATTTAGACATTAATGCTAAAAAGTCTGGAGTAATTAGAATGAAGGCGCTTGACGAGGATGAATTAACGGGTTTTGAGATGCAGCTTTGTGAAATTCAAAAGTATCTTGATGGTTTCTCCGAAAAAGATGCGCTGAGAAATTATGCTGCCCATCAGGGTTTCCCAACCGATAATTCTTTCAGCGGAAAATTATTGTGTGGCTTCGCTACCCAGAAGGGCGAATTAAAAAAAGACGGCTCTCCAAAATGGCATTGCCCAATGAAATTTGACTTCTTTTTTTATGAGGTCTGGGATGCTAACAGGCAGAGAGTTGCCTCTTATTTTGAGGAAGATTTTACTGAGAAATTAGTTCCTGAGGGTGGTGGCTACGAAATGAAATATTATCAGGGTTGCCCCGCACATTCTTCTTGACAGGTAATAAGAGTGGGTTATTTTATTGGAATGACTCCAGTGTTTAAGTCTACATTCTCAATAGGGAAAAGCATATTAACGCTTGATGCAGCTAGCTCAGAAGGTGGGCCAGACAGCATTATAGAAATTTGCAAAGAGCATGAAATCGACCCTTTAATTCTAGTTGAAGACACTATGACGGGTTTTGTTAAGGCTCATAATATTTGCAAAGAAAATAATATCCGTCTGCTTTTTGGCTTACGCATAAGCTGCTGCAATGAAATATCAGATGATGACAATTCAGAACACAAAGTTATCATCTTTGCTAAAAACGATGACGGATGCAGGCTTCTAAATAAAATTTACTCCCATGCAAATACTGTGGGTGAAGGGAAAATTGACTTTAAATACCTAAACGGTGTTTGGGCAAGCGACCTGAACTTAGTGATACCATTTTATGATTCATTCATTTTCAATAATCAAATGCACCTTAAAAAATGCATCCCTGATTTCAGCAGCATTTACCCAACCTTCTGGGTGGAATCAAACGGCTTACCTTTTGATCACCTAATAGAGCAAAAGGTTCTTAAGTTTGCTGACGGTATTTCCAGACCCGTTAAAAAGGTAAAAACCATTTTATATAAAAACAAGACCGACGTTGAAGCACTGCAAACATATAAAGTTGTATGTAACAGAAATTTTGGAAGAGCCGCAACACTAAGCAGTCCTAACTTAAATCATTTTGGTAGCAATGAGTTCTGCCTAGAATCTTATTTACAATATGAATGAGTCATTACTTAGATTCGATAAAAAGCAACGATATGTTGTTTTTGATACAGAAACCGAAGGTTTAAATTTAGTCACTTCGCGGCCTTGGCAGGTTGCTTGGCTATTGGTTCAGGGCGATAAGATAATAGATAAAAGAGATTTCTTTATTCATTGGCCAAATTTAAATGTATCGGAAGGCGCAGCAAGGGTCACTGGTTTCTCTTATAATGATTATGCGAAGAAATCAGTGCCTCCAAATGTTGTTTGGGAAAAATTCTCGGAAGATCTCTACGATAAAAATAACCTAATCGTTGGCCAAAACCTTCTGGGCTTTGATGTTTACATGGTTAATGTTTGGCGCAAGCTAATGGGCATGGATGCGGATTATTCTTATGTAGATAGAATTATAGATACAAAATCCCTAGCTACTGCGATTGCTAAGGATATGCCCGTTGAAAAGGATAATTTTATTAACTGGCAATACAGGTTATTAAATCATAAAGAGAGAGGCTTAAGAACCTCTCAGGCCACGCTGCTAAAAAAATATAACATTGATCATGACCCCAAAAGGCTACATGATGCGCTATATGATATTGAAATGAATTTTAAGATTTTCCGTAAACAACTTTTCGATTTAGAGCTATGAGTAAAAACTATAAAGAAGAAAGACCGTGGGGTTCCTTTGAGCACTTATTAGATGAGTCTTATTGCAAGGTAAAAAGAATTATAGTGAAGCCCGATCAGAGGCTAAGTGAGCAATTCCACCATAAGAGAGATGAGCATTGGGTGGTTGTTGAAGGCGAAGGATTAGTTATCACCAGCAATTTCGCTAGGCTATGTAAGGTGGGTGATTCTGTTTTTATACCGCGCCTAATGAAGCATAGAGTTAAAAACACTGGATTAAAAAATTTAATCTTTGTTGAAGTGCAAACTGGAGAATATTTTGGGGAAGATGATATAATTAGATCAGCAGACGATTATGGCAGAGAGTAAATACACGGGTTACGATACACCATTTCCTGTGGGTGTTAAACTCCCAGAAATTAAAATACAAAAAAAATATTATGACGAGGTTTCTTGCAGTGACCTGGAGGATAACTTCCAGTTCTTGAGGAAGCTTTGCTTTACCCGTTTGAAGCAAAGGGGTATTGATAAACTTGATAACGCGCAAGTTTACTATGATCGACTTAAGGAAGAGCTAAATGTCTTCGATGATTTAGGTTTTGTAGATTATATTCTTTTGAATTGGGATATAATGAACTTCTGCAAAGAAAATGATATACCCACAGGTGCAGGACGGGGAAGTGCGGCAGGCTCATTAGTTCTCTATGTTATTGGGGTAACGAATATTGACCCCATAGAATATGATTTGTTTTTTGAAAGGTTCGTTTCAAAAAGTCGTGCGAGAAAAATTGAGCACAATGGGGAAACATATTTGGATGGCAGTCTTCTCGCTGATGTTGACAATGATATCTCATATGACCGTCGTGTAGAGGTTATTGATTACATTGAGAAAAAGTATGGTGGCAAGACTTCTAAAATTTTAACGCTAAATACACTTAGCGGTAAGCTCTGCATGAAGGAGTGCGGTAAGATTGTTGAAGAGCTAGCTGAAACAGAGGTAAATCAAATAAGCGACACAATTCCAAAACATTACGGCAAGGTTGCCAAACTAAATGTGGCCTATGAAGAAAGCGAAAGCTTTAAAAGGTATGCGGATAAATACTCTAAAGCTTTTCGCATTGCTAGGAAACTAGAGGGATTAAACAAAAACACTGGTGTTCACCCATCTGGCATATCCATTTCTTATTATGAGTTGGATGAAATCATGCCACTTCAAACCACCAATGATGGAGCATTGGTTTCTGGTTACGACATGAATGATGTGGCCAGTCTAAGTGTTAAATTTGATATCCTTGGCTTAAGGACGTTATCGGTAGTCCATGATGTCTGCAAGCAGGTGGGCTTAAAGGCTTCTGAGATCGACCCCCACGACCCTTCCATATACGCAGCGTTAGCGTGTCTGCGCTCTCCACAAGGATTGTTTCAGATCGAGGCAGAGACAAACTTTAAAGTCTGTCAGCTAATTGCTCCCCGCAACCTTGAACAACTATCTGCCGTTGTCGCCATTGCAAGACCTGGAGCCTTGGATTTTAAGGATAGCTATGCAGAATATGCGCGAACAGGTGAATCGCAGTCTGTCCATGAGTTTTTTGATGACATTTTAAGCTATACGGGAGGCATTCCCCTTTATCAAGAGCAGTTGATGAAAATGGCGGTCAAGGTTGGGTTTAGTCTTGATGAAGCCGAGCAGCTTCGGCGCATCGTCGGCAAAAAGAAGGTGGATCAAATGCCAGCTTGGAAGGCTAAAATTGAGGAAAAGGTTAAAGACAGCAATCTTGATAGTGCTGTGGGCGATGTTCTATGGCGCGTTGCGGAGGATTCAGCTAATTATTCATTTAATAAGTCTCATTCTATCAGTTACGCTCATCTTGCAGCTTTGACGGTTTATCTTAAATTTAATTATCCGCAAGAGTTCTTTTTGAGTCTTCTGAAATACGCTAAATACGAACCTAATTCACATGAGGAAATAGCTAAAATTTCACAGGAGTTGTGCCACTTTGATATAAAATTATTGCAACCTGATTTAAATAAATCCGACATTGATTTTAAGATCGAGGGCAAGAACATCAGATATGGCTTAAATTCAATTAAAGGCGTTTCAGATAAGGTTTTAGAGGCGTTGTTGGACTTTAGGGAGGATTCGTTTGATAATAAATACGAAGTCTTCCTCTCAGCCAAGCAGGCTGGATTAAATATTGGCACCCTTTCAGCGCTTATACAGGCTGGCTTATTAGACTCGTTGATTGATGGCAGTCGTTCTAGGTTAGTGTTAGAAGCCCAAGCCTTTAATATTCTTACGGAGAGGGAAAAGAGAAACTTTATCGCTTTGGGGCCAAAATACAAATACGATATTTTAAATGCTGTTGCTGCAACATGGGAAGAGGGGGCAGTTGGCGATGATAATCGTAAAATGTTTACCGAGAGACGTTTTAACACATGGAAGAAAAAATTCACTGCGTATAAAGAGATATATAATATGAATATAAAACATATTAAATACGCAAACTGGTTTTTTGAAGAAAAGCTTTTAGGATATAGCTATTCGCATAATATACGGGAAGTATTTAACCATGAGGATGACTTTCATTCTTCTGAAATTATTAAAGATTTGGCAGATAGGGGTCGCGTAAAATTTGTTGGAATGTTAACTGACATCATGCGTAGAACTAGCAGGAATGGAAATAAATATGCACGAATGCAACTTCAGGACGAAGTTGGTTGCGTAAATGGCCTGTTTCTAGACGGCGAGCGAGACATGCGCCTCACTAATTATTTAGACGCAGGTAAAAAATTACCCAAAAAGGGAGAAATAGTAATAATTTATGGATCAAAGGGCGACGATGTGGTATTTGTTGATAAAGTGTTTCCACTTAAGGATAAAATCTACATGAAGCTATCTGACATAAAGTAGTGTAATTAATTATGATGGGTCTAACTGATTTCAATTTAACCCCCAAGGCTAAGAACGGCCTAAAAGATGCTCAAAAATTCGCTGAAGCGAATGGCCACTCGTTGGTGACCACTGCACACCTTGTTTATGGCTGCTTAAATAATATTTCTGATACATGTATTTTAAAATTAAAATCCTATAGCATAAATCTGAATCCTAGCCATTTCATTAAGGTATTTAAGGAGTATGCCTCGGAAAACAAAAAAGATTTTGAGGCTAAAAAGGGTCAAGGTGCGTGGCATGAAGAGGTCAACGAGATTATATTTTTCGCTAAGGAGTTTTCAGACAATTTTGACAGCTTTTTTATTGGCGTTGAGCATATCCTATATGTCATTTTGGATATGGAAGGTGCGTTCATAGAGCACTTAAGAACCGCTGGAGTCGATACTATCCACGCGAAGGACGTTATTGAAAGTTATGTGCTAGAAAGCAGTATTCCCCCAAACGATCAGATAAAAAATCTTTTATATATTGAAGGCAAGAAGCAAAAGCCACCCAAAAGTATAGAAGAGCCTCGCCCACTGCAATACTTGAGTAAATATTGTGTTAATTTAAACCAAGAGTTTTTAGTTAAGCGTTCCTCTAAAATTTCAGGCAGAGATGAAGAGATTGCTGGCCTTGTGGAGATACTTTCTAAAAAAAATAAAAGCAATGCCATCTTAGTTGGGGAAGCTGGAGTCGGTAAAACCGCAATTGTGGAAGGCTTGGCTCAACAAATTATCAATCAAGAATCTCCACCACACATGTCATTAATGCAGATTTGTGCCGTTGACATCAGTGCGCTAGTAGCAGGAACAAAATATCGCGGAGAATTTGAGGAGAGATTTAAAGCGTTAATAGCCGAAGCCGAAAGGGAGCCTAATATTATATTATTTTTTGATGAAATTCATACAATTATTGGTGCGGGAAATTCAGAGGGGGCAGTGGATGCATCCAATATGTTAAAACCCGCCTTGGCACGGGGAAGCATTAAATGTATCGGGGCGACTACACTACAAGAGTATAAGAAGTTTTTCGAGAAAGACTCAGCAATGAAAAGGCGATTTGATAAAATCATCGTTGAGGAGCCATCTAAACCTCAGACAAAAAAAATTGTCATGAACGCGCTCCCGTTTTATGAGGATTTCCACAATGTTAAATATACCGAAAGTGATATTGATACGATTTTAGATTTCTCCGATAAATTCCTAAGCCATAAACGCTTTCCAGATAAAGCCTTTGATATCATTGACCAGCTTGGGGCAAAAACCAAAATCAAGTATAGTAATGCGCCCGCGACAGTAGAGGAGGCTAGGAATAGTTTTTGCAACTTTTTAGTCAGCACAGAAAGCACGAAGGATTTAAACGAAGAAGAATTTAGCGATCTTCTTAAGGAGTACTTGGCGACAATGATTAATTATGAACGCTATAAAGGCCGCAGACAAAAGATTCGGCAAAGAGATATAGTGGCGGTAATTTCCGAGAAAACAGGTCTTTCCCCTAAAACTGTTTCTAAAAACAATTCTTCCTTTACGGCCTTTGCAAAACACATGAATAGCGAGGTGTTCGGCCAACAAGAAAACATTACTACTATAGACAACGCTCTGTCCTGCGCTAAAGCGGGTTTAAATGACCCGCAAAAACCGCTAAGTAATTTTTTGTTTATCGGTGGAACAAGTGTGGGCAAAACCTTTACAGCTAAAAAGATTGCAAAATATTTTTTTGGAAACGAGAAATCCTTCATTCAACTCAATATGAGTGAATACCAAGATAAGACTGGAATCTCCAAATTGATTGGCGCGAATGCAGGTTATGTGGGTTATGAAGAAGGGGGTCTTTTAACTGAGTTTGTTCGGAATAACCCCAATTGCGTTATTTTGTTTGATGAAATAGAGAAATGCGATCCCAAGATTTTAGATGTGTTGCTTCATATTTTGGATGAGGGATACGCCACAGACAACCTTAATAGAACAATTAATTTTACGAAGGCGATCATAGTTATGACCTCAAACATAGGGCATAAAGAAAAATCCAAACGAAGCATGGGTTTTCTACCCGAGGAAGATGGAGACTCAGTAGTCTATAAAAAGTCCCTAAAGAAACACCTTCGACCAGAATTGCTGGCTAGGGTAGATGAAATCCTAATTTTCAATGAATTAGACCAAAGCCACTTGCTTAAGATTATAAATCAAGAGATTCTTCAGCTTCAGGATAGGTTAAGCTCGCAAAGAATTACTCTAAAATGCCACAGCAGCGTTAAAAAACACATTCTTAGCGAGATTAAAGAAAAAAATAGTCACGCCAGACATATTAAAAACCTGGTAAAAACACTTCTTCAGGTGCCTCTTTCCAGATTCATGGTGAAGAATAAAAAAACAGAGAAAATTCACATAAAAGTAGTTGACAAAAATGTGGTTTTCAGTTAATATACTCCATATGAAGAGAGTGAACACTAGAGTAATGAAGGCCATCAGAAACGCTAAAGGTAGATTTTTTGGTCTTTACACGACACGGGGTGAAACCCTTAACGTACAGTTAATGGGCGAAACAGATAATTATGTGAAGGTTTACGACCGTAACGCTGGTGTGGGTCGCAAACTGGCAAAAACAAGTATTTGTGGTGTCCGTCTGGCGCAACAAAAGTTTGGTAAGGTTTTTTAGGTCGGACTCAAAAATTTTACCAAAACGGGAGATCACGAAGCGCTAGGTCTCTAACCCCGCTAACCCCCTTGAAAAAGGGGGTTAGTTTTTTATTATAGGTTATGAAAATTTCTTCTTTATTCAGAGATAAAGCTTACGCTTTCCCTCAGGGCGGCAATCAGGAGGATGACTGCGAATTTGCGGTAAGAGTTCTCCATAAAATTCGTCCACGATTCAAACTAAAACATATAATGCTGTGGACTGTTACTGATGATTTTGATGTCTTTTTCCTCGTTGACCACAGTGGCGATAGCTTTACGTTAAAAATCTCGCTTAGTGACCCCCGTCAAACCTTAAAGAAAGAAGTGACAATTTTGAGGGGTTCTAAATGTCCTGTATTTCCACAGCTTATTACTTGTGGCACCACGAAAGTTGGAGAGGAAGTTGGCTATCTTTTAACGAAAACATTCGGAGGGGAGAGCCTGAGAAACGTTGGTCGTTCTGTTATTGTGGAAAATGTGAATGAATTATTTGATTGCTATTTTCAAATTTCAGCCACAAAACCCGTGAAAAATACCTACAAAAAAGTTTTAAATTCATTTAAAGCCAATTTAAACCCTACTGAATTTCTGACAAAGGAGGCAATGGAAGCCTTTAAGGAATACACTGATTACCCACTGTGCGAAAGCCTTTTATTAAAACTTAGAGACGAGATAGATATGTGCTCAAAGGAGGTGGAAAAAGCCCTAAAGATTAAGTGTCACGCTTCTATTTCTTTGGATTCTGTATTTTATAACGGCAAGACCTTTAATTTTGACACCCTACATACGGTTTGTATGGGGCATCCTTTCATTGATTTTGTAGATCTAATTTTAGATTCAGGAATAGATCAGGATATGGAAAATCAATTCTTAAGAGCCTTCTGTGAAAAAGGCGGGATTCCCTATGACAAAAACCTTTATAATCAATTTTACCACTTACAGCTAAGAAAAAAGTTGGCAGATTTAGTGTTAGCCTACATACAAGAGGTTTATCTATTTGGTTCCTATCGTTTTGAAAAAATTCTTAACATTTCTGATGTTTTTTCTCATTCTTACGACAGATTTTGCCGAATACAGCTTTTTGCAAAAAACAGAGAATTCATCATGAAGACTATCTGTGAGCCAATTTTTGGTGTAAAAGCATAAGTAAGTATGCCCCTTCCAAAACCAAACAACGGAGAAAAGTATTCTAAATTTATGGATCGCTGCATGATGGAGTTATCCAAAAAGGATGAATTCAAAGATAACAAACAGAGAGCCGCCGTCTGCTATTCTCAATTTAACAAGGATCGCTCCACAGCGTCTGTTATTGTTGGGGAGGGAGCCTCTGAAGCTTTATTCTTTTCGGAGTCAGCTAATGAGAATAAGCCATTAAATAAGCCATTTAGGACGCCAAAAGGCCCAAAAAAATTCTCGGTTTACGTCAAAAACGAAAAGGGTAATATAGTCAAAGTTAATTTTGGAGATCCAAACATGGAAATCAAAAGGGATGATCCTGCTCGCCGCAAGAGTTTTAGGGCTAGGCACAATTGTGATAACCCAGGTCCCAAATGGAAGGCACGTTATTGGTCTTGCAAGCAATGGAGGGCTGGAAAAAAAGTAGAAGGCTCTTCTGATGCGGAATACGAATGGGATGGTGAAACAGTTTTTGATCATGACGAACTGTTAGCTATGAACCCTGATTTAGCTAATGCTCCAGAGGCGGAAGTCTCTGAGGCGGCTCGCAAAAGCGGCGCTCAAACTCCCGCTGAACCCAGCGAAAGAAAGAAAGGCTCGAAGAAAAACCCCAAAGGAAGCGCGGGAGAAAAGGGTGGTAAAATTACCTTTAGTGAAAAAACAACTAATTCTCTAAAAGAAAAAGTTAAAGAACATAACTCCAAGCATTCGAAAAAAGTAACTCTGGGTCAACTTAAAAAGGTATACAGGCGTGGCGCTGGAGCGTTCAGCACCTCTCATCGCCCCAATATGTCTCGCCACGGTTGGGCTATGGCAAGAGTTAATATGTTCCTAAAGATGGTTAAGGGTGGTAAAGTGAAAGACTCTTATAGAAAAGCAGATCAAGATATCGCGTCGGCCTCCTCATATTGTAGAGATGCAATGGCGTCACTGTGGGAAAACATCCGAAAAAAGAAACAAAGGATGGGTAAAAATTACAAACCAGCTAAACCTGGAGATAAGGATAGGCCCACTCAAGAAGCTTTAAAAAGAGCGCAGGGTTCCCCAGATGTAATGGAGCATTATTTTAAAACAAAAGAAGAGGCTCTAAAGGATGCAAAAAAACTTGGCTTAAAGGGGTTCCACTCTCATAAAGCAGAGGATGGCGAGACTTTATATATGGCTGGACCAAGCCATGAAGCCTTCATGAAGAGGCATAAAGAAGTCCTAAAAGAAAAAAGCGGCGGCGGTTGAATTTAGGTATTTTATTGATACAATCAGTATGATTGTTCAGTATTACAAGCCTAATTCAAAGAATACGGGATGCGCTTTTAGTTTCGATATAGGGGCTAACAATAAAAATCAAGAACCTTGCGTTTATGTAAGGGCAATCAAGCAGCATTCTTGGAACAGTAAGACTCGCACGGGATCATTTTCAGAAAATGCGAAAAACCCCGAGAAGTCCATCTCTATTAAGCTGAACGAGATTGAAGTTGGTGGACTTATTTTTGCAATAGAAAAATATAATCAATTTTCAGCTTTCCACTCCTACGAGGACAACAAAACCTCGATTTCCTTTAAGCCATACAAGAAAAAAGATGGCACGGATGCCTTTTCTTTTGGCGTAACAAGGAATTCTGCTAACAAATTTGGCATTGGCGTGGAGGTATCTGAGGCTTATGGCTTAAGAGAGTTCTTAAAATTTTATTTACAAGAGCTTTATATATATAGACTATCCAAAAACAAAAGTTTTAGGGATCAATGAAGAAGAAAACAGTTTTAATACATTCTAATTTTTGCCGAGCGTTTACAGGTTTTGGTAAAAATAAAAAAAATATCATGCGGTATCTGTTCGATACTGGAAAATACAATTTAGTAGAATTGGCCAATGGTCTACAGTGGGGAGATCCACAAACCCAGATGGTGCCGTGGGAATGCAGGGGTTCGTTACCAGCGCCCCCACAGCTTGAACGCTTGAAACCAGAACAGCAACGCGCAGAAGGCTACGGCTTGTCGTTGGTGGATAGAGCTATAAACGAATTTAAGCCTGATGTTTATATTGGGATGGAAGATATTTGGGCCTTTAATAATTTCCACAATAAACCTTGGTGGAATAAAATTAATTGCATGATCTGGACAACTTTGGATAGTCTCCCCATTTTGCCTCAGGCAGTGGATTATGCCCCTAAAATAAGAAACTATTATGTTTGGGCCTCCTTCGCAGAAAAGGCCATGACTAAAATGGGTTACAATCATGTTAAAACACTGCGAGGGTCTCTAGATACTAAAAACTTTTTTAGGCTTCCCGACTCGAAAAGGGACGAATTAAGGGCGGCACACGGCTTAAGTAACGATTATGTCATAGGTTTTGTTTTCCGTAATCAATTACGAAAAACAGTTCCAAATCTCTTAGACGGTTTTAAAGTATTCAAGGAGAAAGAGCCGAAGGCAAAATTACTTCTTCACACTCACTGGTCGGAGGGTTGGGATATTCCTCGTATGTTGCAAGAAAAATCCATATCACAGGGAGACGTTTTAACGACTTACATTTGCGCTAAGTGTAGCACTTATCAGGTGCGTCCCTTTTCAGGGCAAGAGCAAAACTGCCCTAAATGTGGTGCTGAAAAGTCAGTAAGCACCACCAATACAGCTAAAGGTGTTAGTGAGCAGCAGTTGAATGAGGTTTACAACCTTATGGATGTATATTGTCATCCCTTTACTAGTGGTGGCCAAGAAATTCCCATTCAAGAGGCCAAGCTAACTGAGCTAATTACTTTAGTTACAAATTATTCTTGCGGCGAAGACACCTGCACTGAAGAGTCAGGAGGTCTAGCTCTTGATTGGTCGGAATACCGAGAACCTGGAACTCAGTTCATAAAAGCTTCTACATGCGCTCGGAGTATCGCTAATCAATTGGAGCATGTATGGAAAATGTCAGATGATAGACGCCGCGAAATTGGTGAAAAAGCTCGTCAGTGGACAATTGACAACTTCTCCATTGAGGTAATCGGGAAAAGGCTTGAGCAAATCATCGATGAAATGCCCGAGATCGATTATGATTTTGAATCAAAGTCACTAGCATTCAATCCTGACTACCAACCCAAGGAACACTATGCAAATCAGGAAGAATTTATAGTGGATATATATAAAAATATTCTGAACGATGATGTTGATCGTAATTCACAAGGATTAAAGCATTGGGTTAATCAATTGCGCGGTGGAACCACACCCAAAGCAGTTTTAGATCATTTTCATAGGGTAGCCCGAGAGCAAAGCCAGCGTGGTAATACACCTGATCTGGAGACAGTATTAGGTTCTGATGATAAAGGTAAGAGAATTGCAATCGTTATTCCCCAAGGGGATACAGATGTGTTTTTGATCAACTCTTTAATGAAAAATTTTAAAAAGCAATACAAGAATTACAATATATACCTTTTCACGCAGCCAGAATATTTTTCTTGTATCGACGATAATCCTTACATCCACAAAGTATTACCTTATTCGCCCATACTGGAGAACTCTCTTATGATGGAGGGGATAGGAGACTATGAAGGTCATTTTGAAATGGTTTTTTATCCACATACAACTACGCAGAAAAACGTTTCATACCTTCATAATGGTTTAGATAAACATCAATTTTCCCTCCGTTAAAATGGCTCATTTATTAGAAGAATACGCAAAAAACTTGGGAGTTAAAATCTCCCAGCCCGTTATTAAGGATCACTTCTTTCCCTTAAACATGGAAAAATATATCACCATTAGCAATGATGATTCCACGGATTCTAAGAATTACCCCTATTACGAAATAGTTATAAATTTACTTAAACCTTTTTTAGATCGAGCGGGAATAAAAATTGTTCAACTTGGTGGCAAGACTCGAATAGCTGGGGTGGACGCAGCCTTAACTCTAAACTTCAAACAAAATAGTTTTATTTTGTCAAACTCTTTAGTTCATATCGGTTCGGATGGGGTAATGAGTCATTTAGCTAGCGCCAAGAAAATACCAACCGTTAATCTGTTTGGAAATACTTTTCCTAACGCTACGCGCCCATTGTTCTCTAAGTCATCTCTTAACGTTAATTTGTGTCCTGAGTGGGATAAAAAACCATGCTTGAGTCCAAGCGACCCTAAAAAACAGATAAGTAAAATCAATGCGGAGATTGTGGCGCAGAGTGTTTTAGACTTTCTTGATATACAAAAAGATGATATACATTTTACTACTAAATACGTCGGTAGTAATTTCTCTAATCGTATTGTAGAGGTGGTTCCGACAACCTTTACGCCCGTTAAGCTTGCGCCGAATCAGTTACTGGTAGTTAGGGGTGATTACGGCTTCAACGAAGAAGCATTTATTACTTACTGCAAGAATTATCGAACCTCCTTATGTTTAAATAAATTGATTCAACCTCATGCACTGCAACCTCTTGCAAGTAACATACAAAACTTTTTCATCTTAATTGATACTGGTTGGGATGATATACCTGACAATTATTTTAAAGTATTAAAAAATTTAAATATCAATGTAGTTTTGTTTGTGGAAAAGGAAAAGGACTTGCCAATATTGCAAAATAAGTATTTTGATATTCCGATTCGTCTTTACAACCCACCGAAGGAAAGACCTTGTGACGCAACAGATTCCACACGCTTTATTTCTTCCAAACGATTGATTGAGGGTGGTAAAGAGTATTTAAGTTATGCTCATTGGAAAAAAGGTCTTGACAGGAATAACAAAGTATTGGATACTGATGAGTATTGGAGAGAATTAGACCATTTTTATATTTATGAGCCAAAGTAAAACAGCAAAAAAGAAAGCCGCCAAAAAGGTTTATGGACCAGATCTTTACATAAGAAAAGGTGATGGGCTACTAGAGAACGTTGATTACATTTTCAATGATGACGGTTCAGTAGATTGGAGGGCTATGATTAAGCCTGAGTTCCTTTATCCAAATAAAGGGTGGTTTGACGCTCGTAATAAGCCCGTGCCAAGTTCCATTGAAGGCTTAACCGACAAACAACTTTTAATTATGCTAGGGGGAATTAAAGAACTCGCTAAATTAAGAGGAGTTAGAGGTGTTGCGTATGAAGTTGATAATGTGTCAGAAGGTTATGTGACGGCGAAGTGTCGGATTGCTTGGTTACCCAACTTCGAAAGCCTGTGCGGTATTGAATATGAGGACGTAGCCAATGCAACTTTAGCTAATACAGATAGCTTTTGTGCTAAATTCTTGGAGACGATTGCTTGCAATCGCGCTTTTGTTCGCTGTGTGCGTAATTACCTAAATATTCATATTGTAGGAGCGGATGAGATTGATAAATCACAAGGTGCTGGTCAGGCCGTTGAGGCAGATGCCATTGCTACGCCCATTACACCCGTAGACCTCTTGGAAAAGACATTGAGGGAGAAGCACTCGGTAGATTCCTTTGATGGCTGTAAGAAGGTTCTAAGGGACTTATGGGTAGATGAGAAATACAGGAATGAGGCAGCAGCCGACTGGAACTCATTTAAAGATATCCCCGCTAAAGAAGCTAGGAAACTAATTGTAGCGCTAAACCAATGATTGAAAGGATTTTAAATCCCCAAAAATTCAAAAAAGCCGCCGACGAGATATTTGATCTCTTCGATCATGAGAACAAGAATGAAGCGCATCACTTCTTGACTCATAACAAGGAGTATATTTGTAACGCTTTTGCCCACAAACACATCCTTGCTTGGGACTTCTTTGTTTGGGGGAATTTCAATTCTGAAAATAAATGTGACGCCATGATTGCATTTTTAAATAATAAAAATGAGAAGTTTGGCGAGGAGATTTTTGCGGAATATATTTGGCTTTCGAAGAACCGTAAGGTGGGCTATAAACTATTAGTTACTGCGCTTAAGTTCGCTAGAGAAAAAGAATTCAAATATGTCACAATGAATAGAGTAATGGGTCACCCCAACTCCTCCAAAGTAGCCTCTTTCTATGAAAAATTAGGCTTTATAAAAGACTCGGAAACCTATATCGCTAAGTTATGAATGAAAAAGTTGCCAAACAATTAAGAAAAATTTGCAAACCCAACGATGCCGTATCAAGACGTGTTTATCGTCGTTTAAAAAAACAGTATACAAGACTACCACACCATGCCAGAAAAGATTTCATCGAACTCCTCCAACAAACAACCTTCGACTTGGACTCAGCAAAAGATGGGAGTATTCTGGATAAAAACGAATCAAAAGGGTAAGAGTTATTTGTCAGGCACCGTAGAAATGGATGGGAAAAAAATCCCTATTCATATCTATAAAAATGACTTTCAAGAGGGCAAGACCCCACATTTTCACGCATACGCAATTCCCCAGAAGGATTTCTAAGAGGTTAAGTCTCCCACTACCAACCATCCATCAGTTCCCGTCTTTAAACACATCGCGCTGCTGTATTGAACGCGAGTTTTCGTTTCCGCATCTGCGGCATTTATAGTTACTGCATTACTTCCCGTTGTAATATGAACTTGCCCTGCGCCCTTTTGGAAAAGCGCAATCTCTGTTCCAATCGGAAACGGCACGGAGCTATTTGGCGGTATCAGCCCCGTCATTGCGCTTGCGTTATTAAAGGATACCGTATTACTTTGATCGCCTGCAACGAAGGTGTAAGAGGTGCTTGTAACGTCGGTTAAAGCTGTTACGGATGTAACAGCGCCATCCACTTGCATTGGGCCTCCAACTGCAAGCGCTAGATCATCAGAGGCATAACCAGTTATAGAAGTATCAAGTATACCTAGTTGGCCACTTTGCGTGACTGTTAAAGCCTCCACCTGATTGGTTGCTGCTCCGTCATCAGAAAACAAAGAAAGGCTATTGGCGTTACTTGATCTGCTGCCCATATAATTAAGGGAGAAGCCATACTTGGATTTATCAGTTTCGCCATCATGTTCACCAGCCGTGCTGCTCCCATCTATCCTAAGCATTACTACATCAGAACTGCCGCCCCCCGCTCCCATTCTGATGGCGGTTCCACCATCATTTTGATTGATTCTTAATGTATTTGAGGTTGAGGAGGTGCCTCCACCTACATCAAGCTTGTAAGTCGGTGTAGTATCCGTTCCAATTCCAACTCTTCCGTTGGAGTTAACGGTCATCACCTTGGTATCATCCCTAGAGGCGAGTTGCAGTATTCTATTTTCGTTTGATGTTTCTCCAGCGCGTACGAGAATACCCTGACCATTAGTAGTGGACGAGTTGTAGAATCTAGATAGCAGACTTGAGGCGTCACTTTCCGTTACCTCTAACGTGTATGATGGGCTACTTGTGCCAACTCCAACTCTATCTTCAGAGACATCTACATATAATGTATCGGTATCAATGTAGAAATCATTGGAAGAGTTAAACCCTCCATATGTGGTGCCTCCCATTTTAAAGTAAATATTGGTTGCGGCTTTGGCGTTCACATAAGTAGCACCATTTGATTGCTGCAAGAAAGCGTAATTGGTTGTGGTGTTCTGATCAATATGACTAAAACCAGCATAATTGCTGTGACCCATGTAACCTATATGAGCTTGCCCAATTTCTGCACTTACATCATCCCCAGGCGATACCGCTAGGAGTTCCGTTGGCACATGTGAGTAGTGTCCCGTCTTACCGACATGAACTCCGCTAAAGAGTCCAGTGCCACTTACCTCTAGAGGGAATCTGGGGCTACTTGCACCAATTCCTACATGACCATCCAAATCTTGAACAAAAGCATCTGTGAAGGTTGATGGGCCAATATTGAATGTCCCAGCGCTATCTTTCCAAATTCTATGTGAAGTTGAGTTTGAGCTTGTAAGGGCTATGCCATCAGTCTTCGTATCCCCCTTTTGTCTAAGGTGTAATGTTGCCGAACTGGCTACTCCCACACCTCCATCTATAATGACTTGCCCACTGAGCAGTGAAGTTCCGCGAACATCTAACTCCTGAGTTGGGGCAGATGTGCCAACTCCAATGCTATGTTCCGAGGCGTCCACATAAAATGCGTCTGTAGCAATGTTAAAGTCACCGTTTGCACCATTAAAGCCACCCAATGTATAGTTGTTGGCCTGAAAGCGGATTTCTTCGTTGCTGCTACAATTTACAAAAGTGGTTCCATCTGCCGCTTGCAGCAATGCAAAATTACCCGCGCTATTCTTGTCTACATGAGAGAAACCAGCATAATCACTGAATCCCACATTACCAATGTGCGCCCTACCAATTTCAGCGCTGACATCCGTATCAGGTGCGACCCCGAGTAGTTCTGCTGGATCTGCCTCCCCAATTCCAACATGTCTAGTACTTCTCTGAATGTTTATGACATCATAATCTGAACCACCATATTCCACACCAAGAGTGGCGTTATTATTATTGCCAGCGCCGTCATTCGTAAACCCGATCATAAAGCCAGCATCATGTGGCGAGGAAGGGTGGCTTAATCTAATTAGGTCCTGATTATCTGTAGTCGCTACAATCTCCAATGGATATGTTGGGATTCCCGTTCCTATACCAACCTTATCGCTGTATAAACCTGTTACTCCAGAGATGTGCGGTCCAGTAGACAGAATAGAAGTTGTCGTTGTATTACCCCGAGTCGTGACGGTCTGTAAAGTATCGGCTTCCGCTGGGTTGTTCTCACCAGTTAATACTGGAACGCCACTTACATGCAATCCTTCTGCAAAATATCCAATCGTAGGAACATAAACACCACTAGCAAAATCTAAAGTTAGAGTATGCTCACCACTAGATGAGTGATTTCTGTTTTGTCCATCAGCTAATACTCCCGCTCCACTGTGTGCGTATGCCACTCTAGCGTTACGGCCAAGTCCAAACGAGTGATTTCCGCTAACGATATTGTATTCTCCACCACCGACAAAAGCATATCTTCCATGGACTTCGTTGCCACCACCTCCCGCTACGGAGGATTGGTATCCATAAGCACGATTAACCTCGCCACCCAAAATGGAGGCGTGACTACCACTCACTATATTCTCTTCACCACCCCCGATGAATCCCCAACCGTTTCCTGTGATAGTATTAGATACACCTCCAAATAGAGCCGCAGATTCTGAATCTTTTATTAAGTTACTGTATCCGCCGCCGATAACAGATTGACTGGCTTTTTGAATGTCATTGTTGTAGCCACCGATACTAGATGAATAAGCTGACCCCGTAATATCTACTCCAGAGCCACCACCAATAAAATTAAAGTTACCCCCTGATATGATTGCTGTGGCACCTCCCGCTATAATGTCATAGTCTCCACTAATCACATGCCCCGATCCAGCAACAATAACAGAACCAGTTGAGTAGATGTTGGAATCGAATGCTGCCATAACTGCTTTATGGCCCTGAATTTTTGTCGATAGCGCTCCCAACGGGTCCTTAATAGACATCATGCCCTCATCATTGCTATCAGCCTTGATTTCAGCCTTCAATGTTCCTGCCGCATCATAAACACCTAAGTTACCCCTCTTATCGGAGTCGCTGCTAAGTTCTATGCTGGTATTTGCAGCCGAGTCTTTAAGTGTTAGTTTGCCTTGGTTGTTACCGTCAACAACCAAGGTCATTCTTCCCGTGCCGCCCGCGTCATAGAAGTCGGCTTGCCCCTTACTACTAGTGTTAGACAACTTAACGCTATCAACTCCAGCCGTATCCTTGACTATGATTTCACCTGCGTTATTTGAATCAGCCTTAAGTGTGAGAATTCTATTTGAGGTATCACCATCGGCATAGATATCAACTCCCGCATCATCACTCGAATCAGTCTTTATAGTTAGTGGGGCGGTTGGAGTGACACTAGTTCCAACGCTTATATCATTCGTGGTTGTCTTACCTCGATCAGTAACGCTTTGAAGCGTGTCATCATCAGCAGGAACATCAGTACTGAGGGCGTAATCCACACCTCCTGGGCCTGTAGCCCTTCCCGCTGTACCACCTCCGACAAGGTTTCCATTAACGCTCATCTTAGCGCCACCCACCAGTGCTGTGGAGGTTCCTATTCCCACATGCCCATCCCTTGTATAGATGGTGTAAGGGTAGTCATAACCTGGTGGCCCAACAGTTAAACACTTACCTGTCAGATAATCGACTTCCAAGTTACCATCAATGGTTTGGTTTCCGACGTTAAAAATAAAAGGGTTCTCTCCTTCTGGCTGTTTAGTTAAATAGTAAGGCCCAATAGTAATATTTGTTGTATTATGAGTTACTGAGCTATTCAGTATCATAAGGAAGTAGATATCTACATCCAGATCAAGACCGTCCTCTTGGAACAATACGATTTGTTGAGCTTGAATCTGCTCTAATGCAAAGTCTCCAACAAAGTTGCCTTCATTCGGGGTGAAATTCGGTGTGCCAGTTTTGCTGAAAAGAGATATACTGTCGTATTGGGTGTAAGTTGGATCTTCATTGAAATAAACAGTCATTGCAATAGATCCCGTTCTCCCCGATGGACTCACTGTTTGTCCATTAAAATATCTAACTGCATCTTCAGCCTCTGTTGTAGTCAGACCTCCAGTGTCGGGTGGAAAATAATTTCCAGTAGACGACTCATTCAGCACGGCTCCGCTTGCGGCTTCTACATAAACTTTATCAAAAGTAAGCCCATTTGCATAACAGTAGAAATCGCTAGTATGTGATCCCCCATCTGTGTTTACCACCTCATACCTTACTCCGAAATCTTTGGTGTAGGCTCCAAATACATCTAGGTTATCCTGTCGAGTAAAATTAAAAGAGGGACTTAACCACTCTGATCGATAATTTGCAAATACAACGCGACCTGTAATGTCTAAAATACTAACATTTATACCACTAATAAATGGGTCATCAGCAATTTCCGACGTGGTGTTAAGAGCGTTACCTAATTTGTTGATTATCTCATATTGGAGCGTAACATCTTCAGCGCCCTTATAAACTCCACTTCCAACTCCTGATGTTGATAGATCTCCCGTATCAAGGCTAAAATCTGTTTCAAACTCGTAAATTTCCCGCGTCGTAAATTCCCCTGAAAGCCAGCCGTTTGCAGTTCCAGTTGCATCAACGGTCACCATTCCCGTGTATGTATTATCCCCCTGATACACCGCATATAAACCCGCATCATAGGTTGTGTTTTTAGCGAGTAACGCTCCTGTTCCATTGACAGGATCAAGCCAACCACTAGGTAAATGGGCTAAACCTGTAGCCTCACCACGCACATCACCTATTCCAGTAAACGCTGTTCCAGTGGCTATGTACAAATTTGCGCTTGTCGGATTCGCGGAGGGAAAAGTGCTGACGCCACTGCCGACTACATTAAGAAATCTGACACTATCCCAGTTTCCATAGAGAGCTTCAGTTCTCAACCAGCCTTGCGCTCCCGTAGCACCCGTTGCGCTATTGTAAGCACCAGAGTAGTATATGTAAGCGCCTTCGTCCTTTGTGACTTTAAGAGGTATATAGACTGATTCACTCATCTTATAAAATAGTTATTTTATCTAAAAATGATTTACTAAATTCTAAAAGTTCATCATAGACTACAAATATGCCTGTGTGTGTAAACTGAGAATCAAAATAGGCATTGACTTCACCATTGCCACCCTTATTCCCAAGTGCATTTACACTCATATTGTATACTCCTACCTGATTTAGACCTGTAAAACTTGCCGTTAGATCGTCGTCACTACTAATGGTTTGTTCGTCTACTCCACCATTTGGATAAGTCAGGATACTGTGATAACCTGTAGTAGCCGAAGTGGGATAAGTTCCACTACCCGAAACAAAGTTAGCCAAAATAGTAAAGGTTTGATCTGTAGCATTAGGAACTCCCGTGGTTATGCTGGTAAAGCTGGGTGCTGCGAGCGTGGTATAAGTAACATCATTAATGGTTTGAGCTTGTTGATAACTGTAGGTATTAGCCGCATATTCAATACTTATATTGTCTTCAATTAGAGCATATTTGCCTGTCTCATATTTTGTTGCTGTTACTAGATATTCGTTTGGGGCGTTTTCTTCTAAGCCTACAACTTTATATATGAAGGGACTGGCATCCTTTATTTCGAATTTTGATGGACTTCCCAATTTAATGAATTGCAGTAAGTCGGGCCTGTCAAATCCCGATAACAGGCTTCCATAATTATTTAATCCCGCTGCTGCTAGTTCAGATGGACCGCTTAAAATATTTCCCGTGACACTTAATATTGTCATTTGGTCTGGGCTACCAAGCTTGGTTTCCCTCTCCAGTGCACCCACAAAGGGGCCAATCTTGCTAGTTGGATCAATACCAGAGAAGGCGTGTATATCACTACCCCTTTTGGTTGCGGCAGTCATATCCAGATTGGTGATATTACCACCTGTCATGAGTATCTCTATTGGATCACCTGTGGCTATTTGAGATATGAAATCTCCTGAAGCCTTACTGACGCAATCACCCGATCCAAATGCCCATCCTGATACACCTGTTTCAAAATAAAGAATGGTTTGACGTTCAGTTATCGGCGCTGCATCACTACCCACTGTAAAACCCGTGTATAGGGCATAGGATTCTTCATTATTACTGAAAAAGCCTTCAGTGACAGCACTATAACCATCAATGTAACCTGAAAATGCGTAATCTCCTGTATAATTTACCCAGTCAACACTTGCAGCACCCGTTACAGTGAAATTCCCATAACGTGATCTTTTTTTGTCGGCTAGGTCGTTTACTTCTTCGATTGTATCCCTGCCCGTAGGATTATAAACAGTTAAGCGACCCGTCATATCGGAATCCACAAAAGTATTGGTCACCCGAACGGTTTCAGCTTCTGTATCTACAGCGAGCACCCTTCCAAAATTAGCTTTATTAGTTTTTAGTTCATCTTCAATCACTACCAAATCTCCAGGCTGGCAAAGCAGGCTCTCTAAACCAGCAGTGAATGCAACTTTTTGATTCTCTTTAATTTTAGCAAAAATTTGATGCTGACCGACACGTCGAGCCATTGCACGGGAAGTGATTCCCACACCTTCTATGCGCTTTTTAAAATATCCGCGTTGACGAATATCTTCTTCATCTTCCACCACCTCCAGTTTTGGCGCAAAGTTGTCAAAACGATCCTTAAATGAAACTTCCACGCAATTGAATTGTTCATCTCGACGGTTGTTCGAATAATAGAATAATCCATCCTTAACGGATTCGTTGGTAAACAAATTAACAGTATTTCTTGGGCGGTCATCGACGAAATTTACTTCTGAATTACCAAAAAATACTCTACCCCTGAAGATTCCCGCAATAGTGTTAATTGCGTCAAAAATTTTCTGCCCCTGATCAAACACAATATTACAGGAAAAACGTGGCTCCTTACCCCCGCGCCCGTCTGTGACGCCTTGAAAGTAACCCTCATCATCAACCGCATCACAAAATCTTCCAATGTTATATAGTTGCCATTTATTAATGGTTGCGGGATCTATATGCGTCCCCATTCCATAACGGTTATTGGTTAGTAGGTCGTATAAAATCCACGCAGGGTTATCAGTCCACTCTAATCTGGGCGCAAATGAACCATCCCAGTCTCCTTCGTAGATCAATTTATCTTCTTTGTCTGTATTTTCCCATTCTTCAACTGAGTCATAGTATCTCAAGTCCCTACCATTATCGCCCACTGGTTTATAATTACTGGGAATTTTTACTCTCTTAAGCTTACAATCAAAACTTCTTTTGGGTATAGAGCCTAAGGCCCGTGAGTCAATTTTTGTTCCGACAATGGCCGAGAAGGGATACGGGAACTCAGTAGGAATTATTTCTGTCACCTTGTTAAGTGAAACAGTTTTATGCAATAAAACAGAATTTGTCTCAAAGGATAACTTAGTTACCCTAACGAAACGTTTTTCGGTGCTGTCTTGCTCAAGAGTGCCTACCTCGATTCCTATTTCGCCATCAGCGGTTAAAGTTGTTGCATTTTGTGTTCTAACACTTGGCAGCTTAAAGGCTTGATTGAGTCTTAAATTAGTATCTAAGGGAAGAATGTATTCTTGTCTACCCTTATCTCCCATGACATAATCAGGATTTCCAATGTCAATTATTGTGTCACCCTCAATTAGTGCCACTATGCGGTAAGTGTAAGTTGCCGTGGGCCTCATGGTTCCATTGACTGATATCCTACCTGTTTCCACCATGATGTTCACGACGCTTGGAAAGGTCGTGCCAATACTAAGTTTTTTCTGCTCGTTCCCACTAGTACCTGGGTTAACTTTTACCTTGTCGTTGACGAGAGTATCTCTTAATGCGGAAACATTTAAAGTAATATAAACGTCGGTTACATTGGGGTTATAAATAGTGTGGGTGTGAGGTAGTGCTCGCTCATCCCAGTTCGTCATTGAGCCTTTCCCCCAGCTAGAAAATCCTTTTTCTGAGCCACCGCTGCCATCTTCTTCTTTACCTGTTATCCTGTCGTCATCGCTTCCTTCGTTTGCGGGAAGCCCACTGCTCATTCTCGTATTAAACCCGTCACTGCCCTTTCTGAGAACAGAGCCACGTTTAAACATATTAATATCCTCCTCAATTCTCTGAGGTTCTATGTCATTTTTGGACGAGAATGGGCCAAATAATTCTGCATTATAAATATGATCTATGAACACTTTTGTGAAATAACTTAGGGGCTGTTGAAACTCCTCTCCTGTGTTCACTTCAGCCAAAACGTTGCTAAAGTTATATTTTAAGTCAGTTATCTCAAATTCATTGCGTAGCTCAGGCTCCACAATAGGTTCCGAGTATTGGAGGCTTTGAATATCCTTTAGGGCATCTTTAGCTTTTTTACTGAACCAAAATGTTCTTGCTATTCCAAACTTTTTACCACTACTCCTCATTTCCTTGAAGTAAGTGCCTGTATCAATTTGAAAAACAAGGAATCCATACATTTTTCCTGTTAAATTCCCCTCTTTATCTATCTCGGGGCAACTTACATCGCGCCATCTGATTCCAGAATTACGCATAACTTCCTGTAGATTCCACTTGTGATTTCCCCCATATGGGTAAGTGGTCATCGGCCTAAGCTCGCCATCTGCATCTAGAAGATTTTGATTAAGATTGGGGTTATCTCGCGAGACTTTAATTATAGCCACGAATCTTTCCATTCCTCTTGGTCTGTTTAACCAATCAGCTAAAAGCATACTCAACCGTCCGCTTGTCCATCCAGACCCCAAGTTACCCAGTGCTTTTTGAGCAAGAAGTTTCTGATATTTGTTTCCCGCAACTGGATCGACGTTATCTGTGTATAGTTTGTAAATTTCCTTTAGCTCACACAAAGCCCTTTGTGGGTCATTATGCGCTCCATAAACAAATTGTTGCGCCCGAAAATTCGTTCCCCCAAAACTTGGGTGAAAGTCAGGCAAGCCGCTTTTTTGTGCAGATATACCGAAAAAGAATTGAGTAGGGTGAAAAAGGTTACGCCCTGCGCTTGTCCAATACATGCTTTGGGTGCCATTTGATCCACCCTTTCGTTTATTACCATTGCGATAAACACGACCATTGCCAAAACCACTAAACTCGCTTCGATAGTTGCCATTTAAATGCCAATAAAAACGATTGCTACTACCATATCTGACATAAGCTCTTGCGTAGACAGAATAATGATCTTTGCGTTTTGGCGGTGAGTCTGGGGAACGGTCGCTGCCAGTGTGTGTGCGCCTTCTCATATACAACATATTAACACCTCCACTCGGAGGATACCTTTCGTTGTTATCTGGTCCACCCCCGATACCGTTCGCGCCTTTCCAGTTAGTAATTTTATTTCCCACACCTTGAGAATTAAGCGCCTGAAAGAAGTAGCGCATTTGCTTCACGCCTGTGGTTGCGCCATCAGCCAGCTTCATTGGCTTTAAATTCTCAATCTTTGCTATCTCAGACTCTGAAAGACTATCTCCAGCATCCGCTCGCCTCTGCGCTGGAGTTACTGCAATTGGCGTATCATTGAGGTATATGCCTTGCAATACTTCCAGATTGTCAACGACTCTTCCATGCCTATTTACTATACCTTCAATTGGGCCATCACTTATCAAGTCAAGCGTTTCAGCATAGCTATATGAAGCACCATACTGGAGTTCGCCCAACATAGGCGGTTTATAAACAGGCGGTTTTGGCTCAGGAGGTTTTTTACCCCCTCCAGCGATTGCTATTTTTTTTAGAATATGGCTCATGCCCCCTCACCTCCAAGAACCTTATTACTAACAAAGTGAGCGTCTCGCTGCCTCTGATCGCTACTGCTGCCGTCTACCCCTTTCAGCGCGTCTCGAACCCTCTGGCTTTGTGGGTAAGATTTAACTGTTGCCTGTATCACTTGAGAGCCAACCTTAAGCCTTCCATATCCCAAAGGCACAGGCGAGCCTTGACTAGCAGTGTTCACAGTATTACTAAAAATCATAGAAGTGCGGCTTCCCTTGGCCTCTATCTCTAGTGCTTCTTCAGGCTCAGGTGTCGGCGTTAAAGCGTATGCAACTGCTGCAAATATCACCGCTTTTACTAGGGTGGCTACTAAGCCAGTGCTACCCAAGAAAGTCACAATAGACCCAACGACTGTTGCAACAACGCCGCTTCCTGTAATAGCAGGTACTAAATCAATAGTTTCGGGATTTGTAAATTGCTCCATTTCTTCGGGATGGATGACCCTTTTTTTATTAATTATAATGTCATAACAAAACCCCTGCTTTTCTAATTCCATTATTCTGTTAATAAATCCTTTCCTATTGGTATCAATAGCCTGCAAGACATTTTTGGGGTTACCCAGTTCATACTCAAAGTGTCCGTCATATTCTCTTGCTAGAATTCCATGTAATTGTATGTATGTTTTCATCGGGCTACCCTAATCCTTTCTAGTCTATTTACATTCGCTTCTATTGTTTTGGGCGTATAAATATTTATTTTTTTAGTATTCAAACTATAAATTAAGAAGGGTTGACAGCAATTATCAGCCATTTTGACATCAAATTCAGAAGGCTCTTCGTTTCCTACGATGTGGCTATGGAAAATAGCCACCATGTCATATTGATCTTTAAAAAGTAAATAATTCAGCGGGTTAATTAAAAAGTAAGTCCGAGGATCTGGGGATATATTCTCCTCCCTCTGCACAACGTAACAATTACTCTTATGATCAAACCCCAAAAAACCACAGATTTCTCTTGTGAAATTTTTATGTGAAATTTCCTTGATGTATCCGAGGGCTTTAGCCTCGCGTTTAAAAGTTTGTGGTTCTTCCATAGCTAAATCCATCAGTTCCTGGGAAACCTCCAAAGCGAGGATCTTTATCTGTTGGGTTTTCTATTACAACAATATCGCCTTCTATATAGCTTTCAGAAATACCTGAAAATTCTCCGCTTCCCGTTAAATGCAGACCACCAGTGTGAATATCTAATAACCCATTACCAATAGCGGTATTTCCTGTCGTGCCATCCCACCAAGCAACTAAACTGCCCGAGGCATAGAGCAATGGTTGGGCATCGGGAGTTTCCAGCGCCAATCCATCACCAGTCCCTCCTGTCAGAGTGCTAAAGAAGCCTGTGCATTCAGAGTAAAGTCTAGGCACATGAGTTAAGGTGTTTGTTGCGTGTTGCGGTGTTTGTATTGTTTTTCTTAAATATTCCAGTTCATTACCATTCAGAACTCTATTCCATAGCGCCCACGGACCAAGACAACCATTCATGCTTGTGAAATTTCTCACCCCAGTCAGTTCGTAGCCGCTAATTCCCTGCCAGTGTTCAACAGCGCCCAGCATAAAAGTCTGTGGAAGGGCGTCTGGACGCGGCTTCCAGTAATCATCACCCGTTCTCTGCTCAATGCTTGCAAAGTTGCCGAGCCACCGCCGTGCTCCCCTTACAGAATTAATAGCATCCTTTGGGTCATTAGTGTAAAAATTAATTTTAGTAACTCTTTCGTTTGCTGTTAATGGTTCTCCTTCAGAGTTTGTTTCAGGGGCTATACCTGTTTCGTGGGTTACAATATACTGAATCCATTCACGTCCAGGTTCAGCAGTAATGTCTTCCTGCAATGCAAGTGCTACGTTGCGGTAGCGTGGTTCATATTCAGGTTTAGTTGCGTCTGCATTACCATCTTCGTAGCCACTCATTTGAAAACCTATATATGAGGCTTCTATAACATCGCTTTTTGCTCCTGCCCTAAGTCCCCCAAAATCTGGATTAATTATTGCAACTCCTGGATCAACAAACTTAGGTGTTACTGCGGCTCCAATATTAAAATAACGCGCTTTAGGCCATGAGCCATCATCGCGCTGTGATGTGCTAAAAAGTCCTGCGCCATAGGGTGATAGGGTATTCATGTTTGCCCAGCCCACCAAAGTAAAATCACCAGTTAATGCACCCGTGAGTTGGGGTGCGTGGGAATGAAAGTAGCCTGTATGACTCGGTATCTGGTTAAAGATGCCGCCCGAAATTTGGACAGCGGGAAAGGTTTGTATTGCCGTGCTGGAGTCTGATACGAAAACAGTTTTGTCGTTGTCGTTAAACCTCTTCCTACAGGCTTTAAGTCTTTTTGTGCACCCATCTTTTTGCCAGTAACTAGGATTACCTTCGGGATGCTGACCAAGATTGTCATTATCAGGTAGACCCTTGACCGCCACAAAAGCAGTCTTAAGCGGATTACCACTTACGTTAACGTTCTCCTCCTGATTAAATGTCGGCACAACAATAGTAGGACTCTCCAGCCACACTATGTTTCCTTTTGTGTAGTTGTGTGTAGCATCCCACTGCGCCGTGGTATCAAACATAAAGTCTGTTTGTGCTAGTGTGGTTCTTTGGTCCTTCCACGCATTGGGAATGACTGAATTCCCATCTGAATCCTCAAAGGATAACCCATCGTCCCTTTCTATCGGGTGTCCCATGTATCTGCACCCCTCACCTCTATATTGCCAAGGGCAATATTTAGCGGTAATACCCCTAGAATTAACACTGAAGCTTTCTAGGTCTAATGGTGAGTTTAACTCAAACTCTACAAATATCTTCGATTCTGCGGTTTTGCGGCCCATTAACCACGTTTCATTTGCCAATTCAGCCTTAGGGTCAGCAACGCCAAAAGGATTACCCCCATCAAAGTTTTCATCATCTAAAAATTTAACAGAAACTCTTTTTCTAATTACCTTAGCATTGATTAAGTCCTTGTTGTTCTGAAGCAGGTTAGTAATAAGATTGTTTTTGTTCGCTACACGGATCTTTGGACGGGCCAACTTACCATCACCCAAGATATCAAAACCCTCACTCTCGAAAGCCAACGGCAAGTATTGAATTCCTTGCCAGACCAGAGCTTGATTATAAATACTTCCCCCATGAAACCCAATGAATGTGGTGGGTTTGTTAATTCGGTCGGGATAAATCTTATATAGTTCTAATATAGCAGTTGGTTGCAGATCAAGTAAACTGCTTGCTACCTTATTTTTTCCTTCATCCGCCATGTCTAAATTTACACTTTAATTATATATAATATAAAAATTAATATGGGTATCCCAATATTTGAAAATCTTCCTTAAACTTATCGTAGGCCAAGTCCTTCAATTCTCTATCATAAACCTTTCTATAGTCCATTTTAAAATTGGCTGAACTATTCAATCGTGGGTACTCATTAAAATTACAGCTATCCTTGAAGATTTTTACTTGTTTTAATTCATTTATTAAGTTTTCGAAGCCAATCAGATGAAAGTCTTTCCTTATGAACCTGTGTTGGAAATACTCACTCCAATCGGTTTCTTTCACATAGTTAATGAATTCTTGGCGATTAAAAATCTGATCGTGTTGTCCCTTGCGGAAAAAATATGAAGACAAAAGTCGGTCATAGGGATTTCTTATAATCGCAAATTTAAAATAATCTTTTATTCTGTCGCCGTATAACGCTTCATAATAGTCTATGCGTTGATGTTTAATTTGGTGGCCTTTATTAATTTCGCACATGATACTTATTCCCTGCCCCTCTCCCATGGGAGATTTTCTTTGAATCACGTCATTAGCTAGAAAATCCTTTAAAAACAGTGATAATGAATTACCTCCCGTCTTAGGATTATGTATAAATACAAATTTTAACTCATGTGAAATCATTTTATATATGATATAATAAAGATGTGAAAATTACACATTTAACCGAAACCGAAGAGGCGTGGCCTTATTTTTATGATTTCTGCATACAGTCTAAACCCTATGACTTTTGCAATCTTCCCTCTCGTCATCTTCGAGACCATGAAATAAGGCGAGCTTTTGAAGATTTTAAAACCTGCGAGATTTACACCTCTAATCACGACGGTAAAACTGTGGGGTTTGCTTTCCTGTATGTGGAAGAGAACTGTCTCGATGTTAGTTTTCTGTTTGGGGTAAGAAGAAATTTCACCAGTATTAAATTAATCGAGGCTACTCACGCTGCTTTTGACATGGCTCTAAAGGATCATAATAAAAATTATTTAAAAAGCCAAATACGGCGTAATTTTAAGTTTAAGTCTTTTAAAAAATGGATTGAAAGATACGATAAAAGAGCTATTATCTTTAATGATGACGATAATACCGTCGTTTGGTGTAATAAAGAATATATGACTAAGGACTTAAGGTTCAAGGTGGTGGGCGCAAATAAAACCACCCACCATTTAATGGGGCGTGAGTGTGTTTTAGCAGGAGGTTCTTTTCCAGTTTGCCACTCTATAGTTCGAGAGCTATCATTTGATGGTAAAAAATACCTTTTAGATGAAAAAAATATTGACTTTTTGCCTGATCGAGTTGTTATTAATGGATATCTCTCCGACAATGAACAAAATGTTGGGAGAGTAGCAATTGAATTCATACCACAGCAATGAAAAGTAAACCCATAAAATATAACGTTTACACGCGCAAGGGCGAGTATCACCATGGCTACAGTCCACGGTTGGAAGGTTCGCTCATGTGGGCTATCGACTGCGCTAAGAGCGTGGGCGGTTCTGTAAAAGAGATATACGAAAATGGCAAAGAGGTGGAAATTTTTAACTGGGAGAAAAAAACCACATGTTCGCAATAATTAAATCCGTTTTAAAATCCTTAGAGCTTTTTCTAACTCTTAAAAATAAAAAATTCTATTATGACTTACATAAAGAACACAATGACAGGCAAGATGCGATTACGCAAGCTATTGAGAAGCTGCGCGACAGCGGTAACAGCAATGATGCTGATCGGGCTGACCTCTTGCGTGACCGACTTGCCGCCGAACGTGAGCGATTTGAACATATATCAGCCTTCTACACTGAGACTAAGTAAGGGTGCTCCCATCCAAACAAGGGATGGTGTGTATACCCCTCAGACTGATGAGGTCTGGCACTCTGATGCCCGTTATCGACGGCTAGAAAGGGAAGTTTATTCCAAATAAAAAAAAATATTTGCGCGGTTGTCTTGCGTAGACCTGGAAGATTGCCATGAGACTTTCTTGGGAAGAATACGCATTAAGCCTTGCGTTTACAGCCTCACAGCGCAGTGAAGACCCCCACATGAAAGTCGGGGCTTGCGCTTTAAATGAACACAATATGGTTTTGGCGTTGGGCTATAATGGTCTAGCCCCGAGGAAGGAGGTCGTGGATCTCTTCTGGAAAGATAGGGATTTACGCAGACCTTACATGATTCACGCCGAAGCTAACTGTTTGAGCCTTGTAAAAAGGGGCGAAGTAACCCTCTTGGCAGTCACCCTTTTGCCGTGTGCATCTTGCGCTACATTGATAGCTTCGTATGATATTCCCAAGGTCGTTTACGCAGAGGAATACGAACGAGACATGAAAGCCTTGGAAATTTTTGACTTTTATGGAATAGAATGTGTAAAGAAAAACTTGACAAATATGACAAAATTGTCATAATAAGAGATATGAAGAAATTAATACTCGGTTTTATAACCATGTTGGGCATTACTTTTAGTAATGCGGGAGATATCAACCTTGATTTTGCCGCTGAAGATCAGCAGTTCTATCGGGGTCTTGGTAGAGCTAAAGACGCTTACTCAACTACATTGTCAACCAATCAGCAATTTGCAGGCTTTGGCCTGAACGCTTCTGCTTCTTTGGTTGCTGATAGCGAGTCTGAGAGTCACTTTGGAGTTGGTCTTTCACGATCAGTCAAGCTTGGTTCTTTGAATTTGTTGGCAGAGGGTCAATTCCGCTACCATCAATTTGAGGGTGTCCTTCCAACCTCTGAAGAGGTAGGTGCGGGTGCATGGCTCGCCACTTCTTTTGCTGATGTTGGCGTTCACTTCTGGAGTGATCTGGAGTATGACTGGGAAGGTATTGAAGTAACCGTCAAGAAAGACTTGGCCATTCCTTCGATCAAGAACCTTACCCTGTCACCTTTTGTTACTCGCAGTTGGTTTGACGCTTATGACGCGATTCACGCTGGAGTTAAGGCTACATATGCACTGAAGGACAATACTGATGTTTATATTCAGGGCGCTTATGCCGATAACGACATTGATGTTGCCACCTTTGCAGTTGACGAAGAAATCTTCTGGAGTGCTGGATTGACGTTTAAATTCTAATTTAAAACGTTAAAAATAAAATTAAAAGCCTCCCGAAAGGGGGGCTTTTTTTTTATAAAGTGTAAATAAGGTTTATATGGAACCCGAAAAATCTATTATAAAAGAGTTTCTTAATGGAGGTTGGTTAGTCCCCTTGGTTGGTGCAGCAGCAATGTTTGCTCGACTTTTATCGGGTGATAGTGGGTTATCAGCAAAACAACAATTTAAAAGAATCGTTACAGCAGCGATTGCTGCTGGCATAGCTTGGTTCGTGCTGGAGCAAACTGAAGTCTCCTCCCTTACCAAAGCGATTGCTTATGGGATAATTGGGGTTGTCAGCCCTGAGGTTATTGGCGGCATAGTTAGACTCGGCAAGAAATTTGAAAAGAATCCCTCTGAATTCATAAAAAAATGAAACCTAGATTTATAGTTTACTGTTTGTCATTTATTTGCTTGGCCTTTGGTTTGAAAGGTCTTCAGCTAAACGATGACATAAAAACAACATTGGAAGAAAATGCCCGCCAATCCGAATCATCTATCATGGAAATAGGTATGTGCTTTGATTGGTATGGTGTTATAATTGTTAATTCTGTTATTCAAACATCACATGGAATTATGTCGCCAGAAGAAATGGTTGAAGTTCTTGAGGAGGAAAGCGGCTACAAGGATGAATATTTGGAGGGTTACAAGAAAGATATTACGCCTAAGGAGGTAGCTTACGCAGATTTTGTCTTTGCTCAGGAAGATAAAATAAGCCTGTATGTCGATGAATTGATTGATTGGGCTAAGGCGGGAGATATCGACAAGATCAAAGGGTCAATCCCCCAGATGTATGAAATGACTGAGCCTACCATTGAAGCTATTAACAATATTATGGATACAAAAATGTATCATAATGAAGCTCAGGCTGCTATTTTAAATAAAAAAATAGATAGATTTGCAGAATTTATATACACATTAATGGCTCTCTGTGGAGTAATGTCCATTTGTGCTTCATTCAGCAAAAGATGTAGCTGATTATGGATTTTAAAGGAAAAAAACAAGTAGTTAAAGCCGTCCAAAATCTCTTGGGTGTTTTTGCAGATGGTGCTGATGGCCCAGTAACTTGGAATGCCATCTTAGCGAAGCTCTCCACTAAAAGCCCCACACCTTCCGATAGTAGCATTCCCGAAAAAATGATAGCCTTAGCTCGGGAACAAATAGGTGTCTCTGAAGTAGACGGAAGCAACTGTGGCCCGATGGTAGACAAATATAAAGCGGCAACGTGGCTTGACCCAAGCAAAGGATGGCCTTGGTGTGCGGCTTTTATTTGTTGGTTAATTAGAGAGGCAATTAAAGATGAAAAGGTATCATTTAAACGGCCACAAACAGCAGCAGCTTGGGATTTTGAAAACTGGGCAAATAAACAGCAAGGTGTCGAACTCAGGAAGCCTACTAATCATGATATTAAGGCGGGCGATATTGTTATTTTTACTTTTTCTCATATTGGTATAGCAGTAAAAGATATGGATTTAAGTGGTTACGTTACCACAATCGAGGGAAATACCAACGGTGAGGGTAGTCGCGAGGGAGGTTCAGTGCTTGAAAAAAGACGGCATGTATCGAAGATTAGGAGCAGGATAAGAATACTCTAAATTTTACTGGACATTCTTCATTTTACCGCTACCATGACACATACTCATGGCACAAAAGATCAAAGTAGACAAGAGAGATATTCTAAACTTTGCAATAGGTGAGGATAACTATCACCCTTTAGAGCGCAGCTTAGACCGCTTAAAAGGCAAAGATCATCGCTACGAAACCTTCGAGACGTTTATTTACGATTCAAAACATAAGCGGAAGCAGACCCAAAATAATGATTATGTTTTCTTTTATAAGGAAGTATCTGCTTTGAGGTTTCTTATTCAACGCGGGGCAAAAATCACTGGAAACGAATTGATGAAGTTGTGCGGAGAGTTACTAGAGATTGCCCCTGCTACCGTAGAGCTTCCATCTGCTCCTTTTGATTTTAAGGGACAGATTCCTGATGGAATTAAGAAAATATTTTCCGACATAGACACAGACAGCTTTGGAGATATAAAAGAAGATTAACGCACAATACAAAATAAATGGCCACAAGAACTGCATCAATATACTCCGAGCCGAAAAGGCAGCGCAATAAGGGAATTCACTCTAAAAGTAAACATTCCTTTAATAAAACAAGCAAATTTTACAAGAAAAAATATCGAGGACAGGGGCGACCATAGTTGCATCTTTCTCTGTTTTGGTGTAAATATAGGCATGGATACTATTCTACAACTAGTTCAGGATAACCCTTGGTTCGGTGTAGTGACGGCTGTTGTCGCTCTTGCGTCCGCAGTTGCTGCTGCTACCCCAACCCCCGAAAAGGGAACGTTTTTGTCCAAACTCTACTCAGTTATTGATTGGGCCGCTTTGAACGTCGGTAAAGCCAAGCAGAAATAGTCTACGGACTGGTCTTGCATCAGTCTCTAGATCCCCCATCCCGTCTGGGTTGGGGGTTTTTGTTGTATTATCTTCTTGAATTATATGAGAAGGGGGTTTACTATACTCTCATGATCTCCAATAAAGCAAAAGGTCTCTCAGGCTCCACTCATGTGGCTCATTCGCAAAAGCTAATGGATGAGTCCTTTGAGCGTTACCATCACTCATGTCTGGTGGCTAATTTAACAATTAAAAAAACATCGAAACAGCAGGACATTGGTCATGTTGATTTCGTAGTAAATGGAGAAACTGTTGATTTAAAAGGCTTAAAAAATTCTAGCCGAGAAGGAAAAATATTATTGGAGTTCCTGAATGTAAATGGGAAAAAAGGCTGGTGCAATGAAAATGGAACCCCTCTTTGGGTTGCCTTTGATTTTGGTGCATTCTTTTTACATGTCAAAAATGTTGACCTATATAACCTAGCCAAACAAAAGTGCAATTTACGAGAAACAGTCACCAAGGTAAATGCTTGCCTATATAAAGGCTATCGGCGTAAGGGTAGGAAAGATTTGATGTCAATGGTGTTGCTAAAGGATGTCCTTGAGCATTGCGAGCACTGGTTTTTACCTTACGCTAAATACCAAATACCCTTAGAAACTGTATAGTTACGGCCCTAGAGGAGTGGGAAAGGTTACGGAGTCCTTTAGTTGACTAATTTCAGCGGGAGTAAGAGTGCCATAATCGCCTTCAGGAATAAGAAGAGCGAATTTGTTATCTTGTGTTTCGCGGTTTACCCACCAATATTTAGTTGAAGTGCCGCCACAACCACGGGCTATAGCTTCTTGATTAGTGCGATTAGCCGCAGCTTCCTCTGTATTAAATACCAAATATTTCATTTTAATATATATTATAATATCCGTTAACATTATCGCCAATTTCGCTTATTGACGCAAGACCATTCCAACAAACCAGTTCAGCAATTTTTCCCGACCAAGGGTTACCGATGCCACCATAGTTTTGCCCTATGGTAATTCCATCTAGCGAGTCACTTCCTAAATTTCCCGTTATAATAATGCTTCCATTTTTTGTCACGGTGGAAGGAGCGCCATTGAATTCCGCAACAAGTAATGCGGGATTTAAATCCACGACACTTGAACTTTCAATAACCGTTCCCGCATAGGCATACCAATTTTCACTCTCTCTCTTAGCTATAAAATTACGATTAGAACTTGTTCTTCCGTTAAATAAATAGCGCCTTGCCGAGTCACCTGTGACAGCGTTTTCCGCTACTGCTGTTACGGTATTAGGTTGAGAGAATACGGGACTGAAGGCATCGGTTATCATGTAGTCGTTCGATCCATCAAATCTTAGACTCGTTTTTTCGTTTATTTGTATAAGAGAACCGAGGGAAACCACGGCGGGTTGAGCATTAGCACTGGTTTGGTTGGCATTCAAACGGAAGCTTCCCGTATGAGCCTGATCATACCAAATAGAACAAAAAGCGTTTCCTGTGGTTCCGACAAATGCTCCCAAGTTGGCGTCCACGCTTGCTGTTCCAGTGGCTAATATGGGTGATGCCAAAGTTACCTCACCATTTTTGTCGCCACGCACATCGACTTCCTCATTATCGCTTTCTCTCCTCACCCTCATTATTGGACCACCAAAACCAACGGTGCGTGTGGAATAAGCGGCGCACCCTGAGGCGCTTTGATTACCGCCTGTGACCGTGCCTAGCAGTGGATTATTATTGTAGGCAAATCCCTCAGTGAAAGGCTCAATGAATAAATCTTTTGCTTGCCCCAGTTCATCAATTTTGTTATTATATTCCCTGATAATATGTTGGGAATACTGCCCAAAAAGAGCGCCAGAACCTACACCCGACACAAATAAATCCACTACCTGTTGACGGTAACCTTCCCATGTGGAGGCTCCTGAGGTAAAACTAGAGTGTATTTCTCCTTTTAAAATCTTAGACATTCCCTTTAGAGTTACACTTGTTTTGATATTCTTGAAAAATTCTCTTGACTGTTAAAAAAGAAGCCCTATAATATTAACGTGTTAAAATGGATATTAATTGTTGCCGCCTGGATAATCGTCTGTTTAGTTATATGTCGCATTCTAGGCACAAATTCCGAGCAAGAACGTCATCTTAAAAAAATAAATAAAAAATGAAAGTAAAAACACTAAAATTATTTTACCTTCTCCTGTCAATTTTCTGTGGGTTGACCGTGGGTGTCCTTGTTGCGGTGATTGTCGGCATTTGTTCAGCAATTGAAACCCTCGTCAGGTTTCCATTCCAAGTTTACCATGGTGCGGTCAGTGGCGCTGAATACAAAAGGTTGAATCAGGCGTTTAACCTTCAAACCATGGAGGAGTTAGAGCGCCAACGGTGGGATGCAATGACAGAAGATGAAAAAATGTGGGAACGCCACATCCAAAAAATGGAAAAGAAGAAACACAATAACTAATGAAAACATTGATACCTTTAATGGTAGCCACAACATGTTGCGTGGCCACCCTATATCTATTCCCCGTGAAAACGTGGATGACCAATGAGAAAACAGCCGTTGAGCTTCCCGCTCATGAGTTTCCTGACCCCGATTACCAGTGGGTGAGTCCTAGTTCACGCTACGAAATAAGAATCAAAAACAGCCAAACCGATGAAAGGCTGGAAGCAGTTGAGACACTTGAACATGCATTGGCGTATTTGAAAAAATATTCCATGCATCACGATGATTTATTTGTTTATGATTTAAATACTGGTCGAATGGTGGCTGATTGCTATGTTGTGGGTGGTGGTGAAGGTCAAGTTGCTATAGATTAAAAATTATGAAACTAATACTACTAATGGCGATGGTGTGTTCTGCATTTTTATTTGCAGTGGCAAAAATCAATAAGGATAGTGTGGTTGTGGCACAATCTATCCCCGACCATATCCCGATTGAAGTGACCTTGAGCAAATACCAATTAGAGAGGATGCTTAGAATTCTGGAGGAAGAGAATAGTTATGGTCGCCCTGCCGACCCACAAGACATGTTCACTTTTACTTCCGTGGCTAAAGGTAACGAATACTCGAAACAATATAATGTTTCTTCCACACATTTAGCCAGAAAACCAATTAAATGACCATCAAAGACTTATTGGAACTCCATGAGGAAACCTGCGACAAGTGCAGGGATATAATGGCAAAGAAAAACAACGATTATACAGGTGGCAAAACAGCCAAGGATATATTCGCCAATTTCAAAGCCTCACAAATACTTAACATCCATCCAGTTAAGGGTATATTGATGAGGATGATTGATAAAATCCAGAGAATTCAATCATTTACTAATGACCGCAAACTTGAAGTGCCAAACGAAAGCGTGGATGACGCATGTGAGGACATCATTAACTATGCCATCTTAGCGAAAGCGATGCTTACGGAGGAAAGACTATTTAGATCTAAACTGTATAACAAGATTCAAAAAGAGTATAAAAACTCCCTTCCCCCATCTAAATAAATGATTAATAAATTAGGAATCATAGCAAGCGCCAAACGAGCCGCTCTTTTATTGGACACTTACCCTGCCGATGCGGGTTATTCACTCCGCAAATTGCGAACTGATTATAGTGGCTACGCTCTCAAGGTCAGGCGTGAGGCAGACGATTATGAGGCAGATGTCGAGTTTGATTCAGACAATGCTGTTTCTCTGACTTCAGGAGTAGCTAATTTATCAGGCGGTTCAGGACCAACACTGGGAGACTGGGCGGGTTCCGATACGGTCAGGGCGGTTACATGGTATGACCAATCCGCAAATAGCCGCGATGTAACAAATTCTACCGAGAGTAGACAGCCAAAGCTAATTGACTCTGGTACGCTAGAGGTTTTCAATGGTAGGGCGCGTTTGGCTTTCAGCGGCGATTTATTACAGCGTAGCGATGCAAGTTCTGAGTCGCAACCGAATAGTTTTCTTGCTGTGGTCAAAAGCAATAACATAAGTTCGGGCCTATATCTAGTGGATGGTGATGGCTCAGGTGGACGTAATCTACTAGGGCAGCAGGGTAGTAAAAGGCGTCTTTGGGCTGGCGGATGGTCTGGTAGCGCCTCCAATGATACTGATATGGCGATATGGTTAGGTGTATTTGCGGGTAGCAGTTCACAACTCTCAATCAACGGGGTAAATGCGACAAGCCTTAACCCAGGTAGTCAGGCGATGAGTGGATTTTCTCTAGGTTCTCGGTTCAGTGGTAGTAATAGTTGGAACGGCTATGTTCACGAAATTGTTCATTGGAATTCCAATCAAAGTCTTGACCCCACGAATAATCGGGTGGCTATTGTAACAAACGCTAATGATTACTATTCAGCTTTTTAAACAATGAAATATTTAATATTTAATAATAAAAAAGATGCCATAGCACGTTCTGACGAGGCGGGAGCGGCGAAAGGGTTACCTTATCACACCTCGGGGGGAACCACACGTTATGTGTGGTGGGCAACTTCTGAGGAGGGCGGTGAGGAGAGGGCGGCGCTAGAAATAGAAAACAACCTTGGGTTACTCACTGCGGAGGAAACCTCTGCGCTTGTTGATGAACTACCCGAAGATTGGGTGCAGGGTGACGACGATGCTTAGAGACGACGCTTTAATTTTAGATGGCTTGGAAGAGTCCATTGCAGGAGAATCGGATTGTGGTCGCTTAATATATGATCACAATAAAATGCTTGCAATCTTCATGGAACGAGATAAGATGACTCAGGACGAAGCCATTGAATGGATTGATTACAATGTAATGGGTGTCCAGCCTAACGGCGCAGGCTTCATAATGATGTATGAACACTTTGATTAAATAAATAACATGAGCTATATTAAACATAACGATCATATAAAATTTTTAAACCATATTGGAGTTGATGCCGATAAAGTAAAACTCTGTATAGAGACGGGGACACATAGAGGGTGGGGAACCGAGAAGTGGGCCTCCTTTTTTGACGAAGTAATAACAGTCGAACTTTCTAAAGAGCTTTTTAAGTATTGTGAAGACACATACGATTTAAAAAATGTAAAATTTTTACAAGGCTCTAGTCATGAAGTTTTAGAGGATATAATTGATGAAGTTAACTGTCCTTATTTTCTTTTTTTAGATGCTCATGGCTCGGGTGGAGATACTACATATGATGATAATATAGGAAGGATGGGGTCACCAGTAATTAAAGAATTGCAAGCCGTAAAAAACAAGCCACCTAAATTTATTGCCGTGGATGATCTAAATTGCTTTAAAGACATATCATCTTACCCAACTGTAGAAGAAATAGAAAAACAAGTTGCTAAGATAGGGAAATATACTTCTTCAACATATTATTTAGATCAGTTTGTATCAGGTATTTTAGTTTTTGAAAAAGCAGATGAATGAATCTTGATTTAATAACTAAATTTATTCCACTTTTAACTGGAATTTTATATGCTATTGTTGGAGTAGCTTATTTGTTGAAGAAAGACTATGCTTGGGCTACAGTGTGGTGCGCGTATGCCCTAGCTAATTTTGGTTTAATCAGCGCATCCCATTAATTATATGAATATATTTGCAGTAGACAGTGACCCCAAAATCGCAGCACAACAATTGTGTGATAAACATGTAGTCAAGATGATACTAGAGTCAGCGCAGATGCTCTGCGCGGTGTTT
>VTLG01012696.1_pt1 | contig 105367 bp, 112 predicted proteins | sample 4694571 | NCBI WGS metagenome assembly VTLG01 (sample SAMN12604809, study PRJNA352737) | marine metagenome | biome: ENVO:00000447; feature: ENVO:00000209|ENVO:00000569|ENVO:01000036; material: ENVO:00002151; isolation source: viral sequences binned using virsorter ... | reverse complement strand
ATATCAGACAGTGTTTTGTATTTTTCTTTTGGCGACCAGTCTGGAACTGCCATGAGTTTATTATCAATCTTTCCTCCATCTACAAACCCAAGAACTCCTAATACCCTACAAGAAACTAGGACACCCCTATCAATAGGATCATGGTTAAATACCAATACATCTAAGGGATCATCGTCAAGTGCAATGGTCTGTGGAATAAAACCATAATTAATAGGATATTGTAGAGATGACACCAAACACCTATCTAATTTAAATATATTTAAATTCTCATCATACTCGTATTTTGTATTAGTTCCCTTGGGAATCTCGATAATACAACTTACATGTTCATAATCATCTGATGTGATGGGTATATCATTTACTAGGTTCATTTCATCTTACCTTGTCCTCTATATTTTTTCTTATAAAGCTTACTCTGTTTATGGTTAGAGGTTTTACTCTTAGCGTGAACTCCTTTGTTCCTCTTCTGTTTCTTAAGGGAATATACTGATGTTGTTTTTTTAGCCATATTTAAAGAATAACGTAGGTAGGTGCAATTTCTTCTAACTCTTCACATACACGCTGAATTTCTGAGCTATTCATTTTTCCGCTAAGATTTTTCAGCTTACTAACCTCCCAACAAAATTTCTGGTATTGAGGGTTTTGCATTTTTTGAGTTTTGAGTTTTGAATCGTATATAAATGCATCCAAGACCTCATAGCGAGTGGGGTCGATACATTTTTCGATAGGGTCGAAAACAGAGTTTCCAACGACATAATTGAAGATGTCGTGACGATTAATTCTGATGTTAACTTTCTCCATCTCCCTATTATAATAAGAAGAGAGTGTTAATCTACAGAATTCTTATCCTACTGCGAATTTTTGAAACGTGCCTTTTCTTTTCCAAAACAGAACCACCCTCCCTGCTTCCAGCGCCATTAGTATTACCTTCAATGGTGACTACATAACCGCTTGAATCTACGTCTTTTACCGCGATCCCAATATGAGAGAAGGTAAACACAACAATATCGCCAGCTTTAATATCTTCGTTTGTAGGTTTGCGTAATTCTACTCCGCGAGTGGATTGTTTTTTTGCCCAGTTTTCGAAGTCCCAAGCTCCAGCAGTCTGGGGACGATTAAATGCAACAGTCTCTCCTTCAATAGCTTCCCTTAATAACCAACATATAAAAGCCGCACACCAAGGCCATCCCTTGTCAGGGTCTAACCATGTAGCCGCTTTGTATTCATCCACTCTTGGCCCACAATTACTACCATCCACTTCGGATACTCCTATTTCTTCCCTCGCTAATGAAACCATTTTTTCAGGAATAGTCCCGTTGGGTGCAGAAGTTTCCTTTGTAGATAGTTTGGCTAAAATAGCATTCCATGTAACGGGACCATCTGCACCATCAGTAGACACACCCAAAATCTTTTGGACTGCCTTAACTACCTCTTTTTTTCCTTTAAAATTCATCTACACCTCCTACTGAATGATGCACATATTGACATTACAACCGACAAAACAATAGCTAGAATCATGAAATCTCTAAATTCATCTATCCTGTAATGCAATTCTTCTGATTTAGCCTCATTATAATACATCTTAGTATCCATAATGTTATTAATCGCCTCAATAGTTGGCTCAGTCATTGTATACATGCGAGGAATTGAGGCTTTAATGCTGTCTATATCTTCTTTATTTGCCCAATCTATCAACTCTCCAACATAAGTATTTATTTTCTTTTCTTGTTCGAAAACAAAATCTGCATACGGAATCTCATCAGGTGTGATGTCTTTCTTGTATCCCTCTAAATACTCATCTTTATTTGCACTTTCCTCCTCCAGTAATTCAATCATTTCCTCGGGAGACATGATGCCATGAGATGTCTGGATAACAGAATTAACAATTACAACCCCATACCAATCAAAGCACATGCCTATTTCCATGATAGATGATTCAGATTGACGAGCATTTTCTGCTAGTGTGCTATTTATGTCCTCTGTCAGAGTAGCACCCCTCCAGCCAAACGTTAAACAAATTGCCGCTAAGCAATAAACAATAAACTTAGGTCTCATTTTTTAATAAATTTTTCTGGGTTCTTAGCGAATTTCTCTCCTAATCGCACGATACCGCTAATTACTTCTGGGCTAATTACACCAATGATGCCGTAAGTGATCGCCTTTGTCAGTGATGATACGTCTGTTTGCTCTAATACAAACCAAGCAATTCCAGCGGCTATAGCCGCCGTAAGGACTCTTTTAAATTGTTGTTTTAATGAAAGACCGCTATTGCCAGATAACAACCTTGCAAACATTGCTGCTGCACCAACCAAAGGCACAAGCCAGCCACCGTTTAAAAACTCTTTTAAAATAGACTTTTCAGGTTCCATGTTTACATATTTACACTCTGCACAAAAAAAGCCCCCCTTTCGGGAGGCTTTTCTTTTATTTTTTTAAAAGGTGGGGTTTTAGAATTTGTATGAGACTCCTGCCCCAACAGACCACTCGTCATCTAAGCTATATGCACTAGAAGAATCAAGATCGTTATCGTTATAAGCTCCTTTTACAAAGACAGAAGCTGCTTCTGTGATTTGATAAGAGGCTCCCAGTCCAGCTTCAAAAGCTGTATATTCATCAGCAAGATTAACTCCGACAAACGGTGTCAATACTAGGCCGTCTACTGGAGTGTCGATATCGCGAGAAAGAATAAACTCTACGCCATATGCACCACCAGAACCACCGCCAACTTCATGCCATACAGTAGTTGTGAGGTCTGCAAGAGCATGACTGTAAGTGAGACTTGCTCCAACCTCGTCCCACCCGCCAAAGGAAGAATCAATCCTTTGGAAGTAGAAGTCAGCCTCAAGATCTTGGCCTAAAAGACTAACTCCCCTAGAGTAAGAAAGTGAAATGTCTTGTTCGTAGCCCTCGTCAACATCGAAGATGTCAATACCAACTGAAGCGGTGCCTCCAGCTTTTACTGGAGCAGAGAGTGTAAGGGAGTAGCTAAATGCATCATCCCTAATACCAACCCCCCCGCTAGTGGAAAGAGTGCTGTATGAAACACCACCTTCTACAGACACATCTGCAAGGGTGGAGGCTTTAACTGCGCCGACCATAGCAGCGCCCATCAGTAGTGTTGTAAGAATTAATTTCTTCATATTTGTCTATTATTACAGTTTTTTCATGTTTGTCAACTCAATTTTACACATTTACTTTAAAGAGTCGCGGTGAAAATCCCTCATTTCGCGCATATTAGTGATATTTACCCCAGCTTTATCCGCTTCAATAACTAGATCAAATGTGCTTGAGACTTTGAAAGTCTCTCCTGTGGGTAGTTTTATTAAGCCTCCCTTGTTATCTGACATTTGTCCATCTATCTTGATTAGACAGTTATGCCACCAACGCACTTTATCTAAGTTAAGAAGTTTGTCTGTATGACGGGGGCATATATTACGAATATTAATTCCGCGAGCATTATAAGTGCATACCAGAGGAATTGTAGTTAATTCTGACTCGTAGTTTTCAATTGTTACTTGGTGCGCGTCACCCCAAACAAGGCCATATTTGCAGTTATGAGAGGTTATGTTCTCTAAGCGAAGAGATAAAACCCTTCTTTCACCAAGCTCAAAGGCGGTAGATCCTTGCCCCCCATACGGATGGCCACCCACAGTAGCGTCACTAAAAACATCCCTAACTGCATATGTGTCTCCCCCTAACCTAAGACCGATAGAGTTTTGCCCAAAACCACGAACAACTAAATTGTATATTCCCGCAGATTGTTGTGCTCCACGGAAGTAGACACCATTCAAACCGTCTTTACTTTGGACATGGATTTGATTAATCGCCGCCCCAAAATTGCTATAATAAGCTCTTGAATTAGGCTTATTCCATTTCAGCACCCAATCTCCATCAAAACTTTCAGTAGCATAAAAACCACAACTACTACCAATATGATGTTTGGCTTTAAATTCACCCTTTAGTTCAACGTGACTGCCTACATTAAAAGTTCTGTTTAAAGGGTAAGAATCAGTAAGAACAATTGTTCCACTTCTTTGCCTACTACCAGATTTGTTTAACTTTTTTTGGATATTTTCAAAATAACCAGTCCAGTCCCCGTTAATCACCTCTCCCTCCACTTCCTCCTTAAGAGGTATGACAATTTTTTTCATTTTAAAACATAGTTTTTAGATGTTTATCCAGTCAATTTTACACATTCTATGTTATAAAAGTCAAAAATCTCTAGAGCTTTCATGTCTCGTTCATATTCCTTCTCATAAACTACCTTGGGGATATTATAAGAAGCTATCATTGTAGCACATGAAGCACAAGGTAAAAGAGTAACAGCCAGCAGACCCACTTCCCCCCTCTTTACTAGGCTTAAGCAATTAGCTTCTGCATGAATCATATAAGGTCTCCTCTCTCTTCTGACTGCCCAGAAATATTTATCCACCTTTTTTCCTGTTGCTAGCCCATTGTAACCTACAGCAACGACCATATTTTCTTTATTTAAAGCACAAGCCCCAACCTTAACGAAGGGGTCTTCACTGCGTTGGGAAGCAGCTTTGGCCAAATCCAAAGCATACTCATCCCACGAAATCCTCTCATCGGGAGGCTTATGGTGAACCTTTATTGCCATCTTCCAGGTCTACGCGAGGAACTTGCCGATTAAATTTTTTTGTTTATTTGGAATAAACTTGCCTTTCCAGCCTCCGATAGCGAGCGTCTGAGTGCCACACTTCATCTGTTTGGGGGGTATAAACGCCGTCGATAGTCTGAATGGCGTTATTCTTCTTTAGTCTTAGTGTAGAAGGCTGATAGATGTTTAAATCGCTTACGTTCAGTGTAGAGTTGCTCGCGCAAGAGGTCAGCCCTATCAGCATCGTTGCTATCGCCAGTGTCCCTAAGCTTCTCAATAGCTTTCGTAAGTTCGTGTTCCCTGTCATTGTGTTCTTTATGTAAATCATAATAAAATTTTTTATTTTTAAGGCTTAAGAAAAGCTCTAGGGATTTTAAAACAGATTTAATTAGTGCTAGCATTTTGATGATTTTGCACAAGCAAAGATTTCTGTTTCTTTTCCAGCGGGGGATACTTCTCTCACAGAACCACTAACTCTTTTGGCGCAGTCAATAGCCCAATCCAGAGCACCATCCAACTTAGCGTTGTAAGTGTGATGATATTCACCCTTTTTGTTGTATACTCGGTATTGCTTATTCATTTTCTGGTATAAATTTTAATGCGATTCTTCCTACTTTTGAGGTCTCATCTGAGAGCCAGCCACAGGTTACAACTGAATGGCTGAGAAAGTCAACATTTTTTTCATCGAAAAGGTGAATTTTGTTATCAAAGACTATTTCTCGAAGTATTGTGCCGTCTTGCTGGTAGCTTTTTGTCATCAAGCCTTCTTTGTTCATTAGGTGTTGGGTTGTTTTGTTTGCTCCCACCACCTTAAATTTAGCCTTCATATCTGCTATTTTACACTTAAAAAATATATAATTTTCACTTCTTTTTTATATTATATATCAGCAAGTGTAAAATTAAACATGGCGGGAGAAGGAAAAAATTTAGTAGCGAAGAATTTGCTAGACTTGGAACCAACGGCGGTTCTTGAGTTTTTTATTTTGGAGCCTGATCCCGCCACCGCCCCTGACGGTCAAATCCCGTCAATCCCTTTCCACGGAGGAAGTATATTTAATGGTAATATTACATGGCAGGGAACAAAATACATTGCTTTAGCTGTAGAAACTGAGGGTTTTGAACAGTTGGGCGACAGAAGATTGCCACGGCCCACTATAAGGATTAGTAACAATAATCAATTTGTTACATACATGCTTCAAAATAATAACGATCTTATTAATGCTAGACTGATAAGAAAGAAAGCTTTTGTTAAAAATCTTGATGACGTTAATTTTGATGGAGGTAATCCATGGAATCAAGCCAATGCAACCGCAGAAATAATAAATGAAGTTTGGATTGTAGGCAGAAAAAGACATGAATCCAAAATAATGGTGGAATTTGAATTAAATTCCCCAATGGACTTGGAGTCTTTTGATGTAAACTATAGAAGTGTAGTTTCCAAGTATTGCTATTGGCAATACAGAGGAGAGGGTTGTCGGTATGCGGGAGTTCCTGTCGAGAAGGAAGATGGAACTCCTTTTCTAGATCCCACGGGTGCAACTATAGTTCCAAATCTTATTGATCCAACCGCTACACCAGCGCAATCAAAGAACTTTTTAAGCAACCCAAACTTTGAGTGGCAACCTTTAAGGGAATATGTAAGTGGAGAAGTTGTTTATGTGGCAAACGATAAGGTTTTAATTCCTTCATACAATTATGGTTCCGACTATCCAGTTGAAACCAGTCCGATTGATACATTGGAGCCAATGAAAACAGTATATGTTTGTGTGAGCGGTAATAACGGACAAAGACCCGAAATAAACCCCACTTACTGGCAGAAAGACGGCTGCACTAAACAACTCAACGCCTGTAGAAAAAGATTTAGTAATAAGGTTAGTTATTATTTAAGTTCTAAATTTACCGACGAAGCATTTAACACTACTGAATATAGAGGAAATAAGATAATAAGCAGTGACGCTAATCAAAGTGCCGCACTTTTTTATTCAGTAGGATCTGGATGGACAGGCTGTTTGACGGGGGAGTTTACACTTGCAGGGTGGGCGAAAACTAATGATGCGTCTAGCAATTTATCTGCTATTTGGAGCACTACTGAACATGGTTTTGAGCAGAAAAGTGATTCTGAAGGAGCTTTGTTTTGGCCCTCTGGTAACACGGCTAAGTTTATTAATTTAGCTCGTAATAGATCTTATCGCATTGATGATAAGTTAACTCCTCCTGTTGGAGAAACTGATATAAATTTATATTATACTGAAGACCGATATGATGGGGTAACTAGAAACCCTGTTGATAATTCTAATCCTATTAACAACGTTGAAACAGAAGTATCACAAGTTGGAAGCGTTGATGATAGGTGGAATTTTTATATCATAACGCTGAATGGCCCTGCTCCCGCGCAAGTATCTCAAGACCCTAGTCTTCCAACCCCTCTGCTCCCAGACCCAGAAACTGTTGGGCAACGCATAAGGTGTTATGTTAACCCTATAGCTTCATTGGAAGTGGATGAGGGTTACCCGCGAGATCTGCTAGCAAGTGCAGACGGAGAGGGTGGCATTCTTATAGAAAGATTCGCAAACCTAACATCTCGAAAGAGTCCTTATGGAAACTTCGCAGGACTTCCTGAACATTTTATGCTTGGAGCTATTCCTTCAGGTGGCGTTCACCCGACAATGAATGGTGAACTCGGACCATGGATGTTATGGAATAGAGTCTTGCAGCCTGACGAAATGAGATTTTTATACAAGGGAAGCCCAAATCTAACGAAGATTAGCCCAGAATCCTATCAACCACGACCTTATGAAGAATGTGTGGGTAGATTTGGAACTCTTACAGGTAGTGGAGCGGCTGTTGATGGAACATTATGGGCAAAAGATTCCCTAGTAGCTTGGTGGGATATGACCACAGGAGTGGTTCCAATTAATGGAATAGCGGCAGACACCACGGGTCTTGCAGATATTCATACAGGGGGAAACTGGCTTTCTGGTTCTGGTTTAGTTAGTGGAGCAGCAGAAACTCATACTACTTACGAGACGAGAACACTACAAAACTTTTCTAGTCCTTACCCACGTTTTGGAGGATACCCAGGAACTGATGGATTTGGATGGCAAGGATGATGAATAAAACAATTAAAAAGACTAAAGGTAAGCTGGCATTGGATGCAATAAAATGTGTTTGTGAAAGCAATCTGCGTAGTGAGGTTTGTGGTTTTTTAGGTTGGGACGAGAAGGAGGGATTCTATGTAGTTAGAGAGGCTTTAAATATAGCCGAAGAACCTGAAAAGTATTTTTTAATCGACCCTTTAGAGTATTTACTGTTCAAGGAGGATTATGATTTAATTGCAGTCTTCCATAGTCATTTAATTGGAGATGAAAAACCCTCTGAATTTGATAAAAAAATGGCTTTTAATTCTTGTAACCCCTTCTTGATATACAGTTTAAACACAGAAAAAATAAATATTTATGAGCCAGAAAATATGGAGTGTAATATAGATATGTTGGAAAGGATAAAGGAATTAATATGACTAGTATATACTTACATGGAATTTTGGCTCAAGAGTATGGGAAAGAATTTTCTTTATCAGTAAACAAGCCTAAAGATGCACTTAACGCTATCGACGCTAACAGGGAAGGGTTTATAGCTCGTATATTGGAGTTGCAGAGGGAGGGTTTTGCATATGATTTAATTTTAGACAAGCAAAGGGTGACGGAAGTTCATGAGCTTGACATTAAAAATGTGAAGAGGATTGATGTTGTTCCTGCTATTATGGGAAGCGGTTTTATTGGTGCGGCTGTTGGTTGGTTATTTGGTGGAACTCTTTTGGCTAATATTGTTTTAGCGGTAGCTTTAGCCGCTATTCAATATGCGCTTACTCCTAAGCCTGATTTGGGGATGCCTGACGCTCAAAACTTATCAGCAGAAGCAAGTGCTATGAAGTCCTCGTATATTTTTAGCACTAATCTTAACACAGCACAGCAGGGAACTCCCGTGCCATTGGGTTATGGACGTTTAAGAGTTGGTTCAGCGGTGATTCAAACTTCTATAAAATCCTTCCCAACTATTAAAAGAGCTTCTCAGGTTCAAACAAAAGATGGGCGGCGGCGTAATAGCTCATCTTGGTCAAATGATAATGAAACTGCTAGCAACTTTAGAACCTAATGAAGCATAGAATCAAAAAAATTGGTTTAGGTGGTGCGGGTAACGACGCAGCGCAGTTGGCGGCTCGGGCGAGGAGAGGGAATCGTTCTATCGAGGAACAGAGGGCGATAGAAGACAGGATTAGAGCGGAAGGTGATGCCATACGAGCTAGGAGGTTTCCTGACAGGGACGCTCCTAGTAATGGGGGTGGTAGCTCATCAGCGAGTAGAGCAGGAGGCTCAGACGAAGGAGGTAACGATGGTATTCCTATGTATCGACCCCCAAAATTGGGGGAGATGTCATACGGAGCTTCTTATAGTTACCTTGAGACACTGGATCTTGTAAGCGATGGGCCTATCGAGGGTTTGGTTAATCAAAACGGTGTTAAGGTAAATAATAAAGCACTTCTCCAAGGTATATATCTAGATGGCACCCCCGTTGCAACAACAGTAAACCCTTATAATGAGAGGGCTGATCAAGATCTAGTAGCTAATGTGGATGCACCCATAACTCTAGGTGCTGTAACGGGAGATCTTGGAATAATAACAGGTTTTTTTGGAGCCATAACAGGATCTATTGCTAGCGACATTAACATAAATCCCACAGGTCAGCAGATTACCAGAACTCTTACTTTAAACAATTTTGAAAACCCTACAGCAATCGTAGAGAGCACCCCTATGCGAACCAGTCTAGAGAAGGCTCCTAACTGGACTGGTTCACCTCGTAATGTTAATTCACCCTTATGGAGAGATATAGATGTTCCTGCAAACAATGCAATTGTGGGGGCTTTAGGTATTCGTAATGGCTGGAATTCTAGAAGTAGTTGGAGGCACCGTAACGGCCATGGAATGCTAAGAGGATCAAGTCTAGCAATTCGCAATCCCATTGGCACGGGTGTTTCAGGAGTTGGTAGTGATGGTGATCATCACTATGGATGCTATATAGGCACGACAACAGATTTTGACGCAAAATTAAGTTATTTGCCACCCACGGGATCTGATAAGGCTCAGATTATGCCAGCTATAGAATGGTGGGGAAATAGTCCTGCCTATTACAACATGTATTTTGCCGCTCAACAGGATTATCTGATTTACGCGGATACCACAGGGATTCTAGGTTTACTCTCTGATTCTGACCCATTAAATCCAGTTGGGAGCGAGTATGGTGGTAATCTTGAAGGAACAGATAATTATAAATTCTTATTTGGATATGGAAATGATGCGTGGGGATCAATAAACATAGGGCCAGTTCTTCAAAGGCGAGGCGGGAACAGAAGAGTTTATGACGCTCATATGCCTGGAAATTTAGCCACCGATGGTGATGGTAGGCAAAGTAGATTGTCTTTCTTTGGAGGAAGGAGTCGATACGGTGTATCGTATTTTGGCAAGGACTCAAGTGCCACAAAAATTTCGACAATATTACTTAGGGAAGTCATTGACCTGATAGAAGAATTTAATGACGGAATAGCAAGAAAGGATGAGGGTGGTCTCTATCAGGCATATTTATGTGCTCAAGCATTAGAACCAATTCTGGGAGATGTAGGATTCTTTGATGGTAGTCCTTATACTGTAAATGTTAACGCTGTTGATACTAAAATAAAAAATTATTTAAATAGTCTCGGAGGCACAGCAGTTGGGAACCATAACATGATGATGGTCTATCGGCCCGATAAGACCGTTTTGCAAGAAGGGTTGCAAAACCTTCCCATTATTGATGAACAAACCCCAGCAGTTTATGACTCAGTAGATGATGATATTTATGAATACTTTAGAGTGATTCCTCATAGTTTTCGCTTTGAGACTAGTGACTCCATAGATCTATCAGTGCTCGCCGCAAAGAATAACGATCTCTTTCAGGTTCATGATATTATAGCTCCAGGTGTTAACAACAATGGGAGACTAACAGGTTATTTAAGGGGTTTTTACTTAATAAGCTTTCCATGTAATAATGGAGTGAGTCAGGGGAAAAATGAATTTACCACCTTGATTCATACTCTCAGCCAGCCCAACTTTCAGAATGCGTTTGATGGTAGGATGACTCTTCATGCGGAATGTATCGAAGGAGGAACTTTTGAATCTGAAGACGCTAATGGAGACCCCATAACCATTGAAGACGGATTTGCTGGAGCTTTATCTAGAATTACTTCATTAAAGTATAAAACAGTCCAAGGAAATACAATAGGCACCCCTCCTCCAGCAGCTAATCCCAACGAGGATTTCCCTGATGTTACAAGAATGAAATATAATTTCTCTAATGTGCTTGCAGAGGTAAAATATGGAGAGGAGGGACAAGCACCATTTAAATTTTTCAATAGGGTAAATATAGATAAATTCTACAAGGCTAAGCTTTATGGCCCATTCAGAAGGGGTAGAAAGGTGATGAGGATTAAAGCGGATAGTAAAATGCTTACACCTCATAGATTCAACAAGCAGGGCAGTTTTGGAAACGAGGGTAGTGAAGATATTCGAAGCGTAGATGGAGAAAATTTAACTTATAGTGATTGGGCTAAAGGCTTGACTCCTGATTTCAATGAGCCAGCAACTCCCATTATTCATACGGTTTATAATCCCAATGTGGATGAAGTTTTTGTAACCTTAGGCATAAACGTGCTTAAGGACACTCTTCATAAGGAGGTGTCACCTGATGCTCTTGCAGATGAACCCGAAGAGGATGCACGAAAATTATCTCCTGCCACAAGTTATCCTGCCTTGTTGGGTGTGCAGATAGATGTTGGTTACATTGACCCAAGAAACGGAAAAAAAATTCCGAAAGGAGATTCAAGTCGAAGATATAAATTTGTAGCAATTGTTAATAGTAAAACCTTGGTGGATTTGGGTAACCCAGCTAGCGATCCCGCTGATTACACTTGGGTTAAAGAGGGCGGTGCAGATTGGAATTCAAGAGGAGAGAGAAGCAATAAAATTAATCAACCAATTAAATTGCCACCCGTAAGGGCAATTGATAACGAGGGGGTGGCACTTGCGGGTGGTGGTGATGAGAATGAGATTTTTTACAACAGATATGTTGCTGTTACAAAGTTATCAGCAGAGACCAACTCTGTTTTACTGCATCGTGATGTTGATTTAGATAAAGTCACGGAAATTATTAACTGCAATTTAACTTATCCTTTTTCTGCGGTTATTGGAACAAAATATGACTCCCGTTCTATTGAAAGTCCTCCCGCTAGGTCTTTTGACTGTAAATTAAAAAAGGTAAAAGTTCCCACTAATTATTTCCCTGTAGGCTCTAATGGTTTTGACAGAAGATACTGGCCTGATGCTAATAGCTATGACCAAGCGTCAGTAGAGAAAAAAAGAGTTTATGTGGGCGATTGGGATGGAACTTTTAAGACAGAGTTAGAGTGGACTGATAATCCAGCATGGATTCTTTATGATTTACTAACAAGTAAAAGATATGGCTTGGGTCAGCAAATAGAAGACTCAACAATAAATAAATGGCAACTCTATAAAATTGCACGTTTCTGTGATGCAGTAAACGAAGAGGGGGAGTTTGAGGGAGTATCAGATGGGCATGGAGGCTTGGAGCCTAGATTCTCATGTAATATTGTTTTTGACCAAGGAGATAAAATATATGATGCAATTAACACAATAGTTAGCCTGTTTAGAGGAAGCGTATATTTTGGCAGTAATGAGGTAAGCTTTGTAGATGATAGACCGAGAACTCCTGTCAACTTGATTACCAATGAAAGCGTTAAGGACGGTCAGTTTGCTTATTCTAATCACAGAAGGGATGAAACATTTAACACTATTGAAGTAAGTTATAATGATAGATTTGCAGCTTATGAACCAAAGGTTGAGGTAGTAGAGAATGAAAAGGACATTAAGAGCAGAGGTGTATTTAAGACGCGAATTGAAGGAGTGGGCTTAACATCTAGGGCAATGGCCCGAAGAGCGGGAATGCATCACATGTTCCATAAAACTGTTGAAAATCAAACAGTGGCTTTTACAGCAGGTTTGCCAACGTTGCTATGTCAACCTGGAGATCTGGTTTATATCGAGGATGAACTAAAAACAAATATACAAAACTTTGGTAAGATACTTGATGTTGATCCAGATAAGCAGTTGATAAGGGTAAGCAATAAGTTCATTGATGCCACAATGAGTGGTCAACTTATGGTTTACGATCCAACAGGAGTAGACACTATTGATGAAACTACAGAGATTGCTGAAAGACAACGACAGAGAAAGCAAAACACAATTGTTATTAATAAAAATATTATTCCTGTGGATGGAACAAGTTCTACTGCAACTTTTATGACATATTTTACGGGTGCGTATAACTTCTCAGGATACGGTGAGGGATATGACAATGTAGGCATTGACGATTCTAGTATAGCAGGTGGAGGATTGGCATCAGCACAAGACCAATATCCAATATATACTGGAACTCACCCTGAAGGTAATATGATATACTTCTCCCCTGCCCACACAGGGTGGGTATTTGGCCTTGAGAAAATATACGCAGATGATGGAACGTATGACAAATATATTACCACTAGCACGGGCGCTAGTTCTTTTACAGATATCGAACTAGGTTCTATTAAGAACTATGTTCAAGGCAGTGTCACTAGAAGGGGTTTAATTGAATATACTAGTTCTGTTTTTTCTGGAGGCTTGGTAGAGCTTAATACTGCTTTAACTCGGGGCATATTAGATGAAGAAATAAAGGTGGTTTCACCGCCGCAAATTACTACTTTGAATTTGACAGGAAGCCCTAATCCAGTAGTTCAGGATTACGGAACTTTAATATCTGGAGTTGCAGAACCTGATGTATTGTCTCGTCTTAGGATAGGGAGTCCTTGCAAGTTTCTAATTAAAAACGCCAGCCCTTTTATTTATAAAATATTAGATATTAAAGAAGAAAATCCTAATGAGTTCATTGTAAACGCCACGCTATATGAAACAGGTAAATTTAATCTGATAGAAAATGATGTAAGCATAGAAACGTTACCCAATACGTTTAGCTACCAAGTAGGACAAACTATAAATGGCATTACTTTTGAGAGTCTTTCAGCGCCTGAAAATCTTGCAGCAGAAACAGGTATGACGGGAGAACTTTTCTGGATTAGCGGATCATTTACTGATCCCAATCCCGCTAATAGAGCAACGGGATATGCGGGTTATTTGCAAGGCCCAGGAGGAAGAGATATGGAAATGACAGTTCCTGCGAAAACTGGTATTATATTTTCGGGATTGGATACGGTGGGAGTGTATACCCTTAGTGTGAAAGCGTTGGGTAATGCGGGAACAGATGGTTTTGAAGAGAACGCATACTTTGACTCACAATATTCAACTATACCTGTTTTATTAATTCCACAAGAAATAGGCACTACACCAACTTTTATTAATAATGTAGAAATCTTACCTAACTTTTAAACATGGCCTACGTTTACAATTTACAAACCACCTCTTCAGGGTTTACACCATACTATTCAGGTGCATATTACTATGCAGAAGAAGCGTTTAAAAATGGTGGCGCTTGGTATGATGCTTCAAATCCCTCTGGCATAGAAGATGGTTTTGTCGTGGCAATGTCCACGGGGAGTGGCTATATTAAAACCTATCTAGATGCTAATGACTTAAATCATATTACTTTATCTCCGCTTTATCCAACGGGAGATGGAACCTATATCATAAACCCAGCAGTAGGAAGTGGCGATGTAAGGGGAACGGGAGTAGGATACTCTGGAACGGTAGGTGTTGGTGCAGGATTGCAGCCATTGAGTGGCAATACAACTTATTACCATGGCTTGTATGCAAGAATGGAGAGGGTGGCTGGGAGTGTCGCAGGGGGGTCAGGTCTTGTTGGAATCGGAACTACTGCTGGTGACTGGCCTAATTACGGTTACTATTCGGGGGTTTTCACTACAGATAGAGTAAGACATCAATTTAAAGCAGATTATAACACAGGAACCCAGAGTGGAAGTGGAGTCTATGTGGGAAGCGATGTGTCTCTGAGAATTGGCATCGTGGACAGGGCTGGAAATCAAATAAATAACTTGGAGACCAGTCCATTTATTTCGGGAGGGTTAAATATTGATTTAACTACTGTTCCCCAAAGTCCTGTCACCACAGTTGTAGAAAACTGGCAAACAGATTATCAGACTACAACAGTTAATGTTGCAAGTGCAGATCTTAGAAACGCCTTTGGAGACGATACAAAAGACTTTGGTATTAGGTGGAGAGGGACATCTGATATTGGTGAAGGAATTACAGGAATTTATTTCCTTTATAATAATGATCCCCCCGAAATAAAAAGTATCACTTGGAAGGATGGTAATGGCAAATTCACCGATGAGTCACCTTCTAATTTCAAATCACCTAATCCTTCTGCTCAGAATGCAACAGTCTTAACTAGCCACCAAACCGTTAACACAACTGAAAAATCAAAGGGGATTGTAGAAGCTACTGTAACTTTTGACGGGCAGGATTGGGCAGATATACAATATTTAGAACTATATGGATATCAGTCTACTGATGAAAATACAACTATTCCACTAAATGCTGAAAACTTACTCAAGCGTTTTGAGGTTCAGCAAACTAAAATTCAAACTTTTGAGATTCCAAAATCGGCTGGAGTTAAATCCGATGTCCCCTTTTATTATCTTTGGGTTCCCCGAAACCATGCAGGTAAAGCTGGAAAAACATTTAAGAGTGGTCCTTACACTTTACCCTCCATTGCTTTGGGTCGTGACCCTATCGTATATAATGCGGGATCTGAGGTAACAAACCAAAAGGTTAATGGATGCTTCACTGTTTTCGATTGCTTAAAGGTTGAAGCTAAAGATGTAGCAACCCCTTATTTGCTAGTAAACGGAGACGCAAAAGGGAGTAGCAGTAGTCATGGAGATCGCCTGACTTTAGGCGGTGTTCCTTATTTGTTATCAGGAGACTCTCCGTCAAGTAGCAATACATATGTAACAAGTGCAGCCTTCGGAACATCTAATGGAGTATTAACTCTCACTAGAAATGACGCAGGAACAGTTACTGTTGATCTGGATGGCAGATATCAAGACGCACTTACTTTTGGTATTTCAGCAGGTAATGTAACCAAGGTCGGTGGTGGTGGTCTTTCTGATGATGATTTTGTTAGGGTAAATGGAACTACCTACGAAGGTCGTTCTGCCTCTGATGTTAGAGGTGATTTGTCTTTGGGGTCATTAGCCTTACTAAGTGCAGTAGATGCTGATAGTGTAACTGTATCCAATCTTGAAGTTGATAACTTTAAAGCTAGCGCAATAGTTTTAGAGTCAGAGGGAATTAGCTCTCACGATAATGACACAAGCCTTCCAACTTCGGCTGCTGTTAAAGACTATGTGGATAACACTGTTATCCCTGACACCAACACTTATGTAACGAGTGCGGCTTTTGGAACCTCCAATGGAGTTTTAACCTTAACCCGTAATGATGCAGCAACAGTAACGGTTGATCTTGATGGAAGGTATCAAGACGAGATTACCTCTTCCAATAGATTAAACGCCAATCTTATCTCTGCGGGTAGCGTATCCAATACGGAGTTCGATTATCTAGACGGCGTGACCAGTGCGATCCAAACGCAACTTGATGGTAAGCAAGCTACCTTGACCTTCGGGATAGCCTCTGACAATGTGCTTCAGTCAAATGGCACAATGGCTGATAACGAATTCCTTAAGGTTGATGGAACAAAGATAGAAGGGCGATCCACTTCAGAAGTAAAAACCGACTTAAGTTTAAATAATGTTGAGAACACGGCTTTATCTACTTGGGCTGGCTCTAGTAATATAACAACTGTTGGTTCTATCACGGCAGGAGAGTGGGCGGGAACCGCTATAGCAGATGCTTACATTTCTAGCGCATCCACTTGGAATGCAAAACAAGACGCAATTACTGCTTCTAATAGATTGAACGCTAATCTTATCAGTGCTGGTAGCGTATCAAATACGGAATTCGATTACATAGACGGAGTAACGTCAAATATCCAAACACAATTAGATGCGAAGCAAGCGACGATAAATTCTTCAAATAGGTTAAACGCAAACCTTATCAGCGCAGGTAGTGTATCCAATACAGAATTTGATTATCTCGACGGGGTTACCAGTGCAATTCAAACTCAATTAAATGCAAAACAAGACTCGCTTACTTTTGGAATTGCCACTGATAACGTCCTCCAATCCAATGGAACGATGGCTGACGATGAATTCCTCAAGGTCGATGGGACTAAGATCGAGGGACGATCCGCTTCGGAAGTAAAAACAGACTTAAGCTTAAATAATGTAGAAAACACGGCGCTCTCTACCTTTGCTGGCTCGACCAACATAACTACCCTTGGTTCTATCACAGCGGGACAGTGGGCGGGAACGGCGATAGAAGATGCTTATATCGCTAGCGCGGGAAGTTGGAACGCAAAACAAGATGCGATTACGTCTTCAAATAGACTGAACGCTAATCTTGTTAGTAATGGTAGTGTCTCAAATACGGAGTTCGATTATCTCGATGGCGTAACTTCAAATATCCAAACGCAGTTGGATGCGAAGCAAGCCTCTTTGTCCTTTGGAATAAGCACTGATAACGTCCTCCAGTCTAACGGAACAATGGCCGATAATGAGTTCCTGAAAGTTGACGGGACAAAAATTGAAGGACGATCCACTTCGGAAGTAAAAACAGATTTAAGTCTAAATAAAGTCGAAAATACCGCACTCTCTACTTGGGCGGGATCTAGTAATATAACTACGGTTGGCTCTATCTCAGCAGGAGAATGGGGAGGGACAGCAATAGCAGATGGTTACATCTCTAGCGCCTCAACGTGGAACGCTAAACAAGATGCTCTGTCGTTTGGAATAAGCTCTGATAACGTCCTTAGATCCAATGGCACTATGGCTGATAACGAGTTCCTGAAGGTTGACGGAACAAAAATTGAAGGGCGAGATGCTGGTCAGGTTAAAACCGATTTAAGTTTAAATAACGTTGAAAATACCGCGCTCTCTACTTGGGGAGGGTCTAGTAATATAACCACCGTAGGCTCTATCTCAGCAGGAGAATGGGCAGGAACCGCAATAGGGGATAGCTATATCGCTAGTGCGGGAAGTTGGAATGGTAAGCAAGACGCGATTACGTCTTCAAATAGATTAAACGCCAACCTTGTTAGTGCGGGGAGTGTATCAAATACAGAATTTGATTATCTCGACGGTGTTACCAGCGCGATTCAAACGCAATTAAATGGGAAGCAAGCTTCACTATCATTCGGAATAAGCACTGATAACGTTCTCCAATCAAACGGAACAATGTCGGATAATCAGTTTCTTAAGGTTGATGGGACAAAAATCGAAGGACGATCTGCTTCAGACGTTAGAAGTGATATCGACGCTCAAGAAACTATTGATACATCAAATCGCTTGAGCGCCACTCTAGTCGGGGCCAATGGAAACATATCTAATACCGAATATGGTTATTTAAACGGTGTCTCATCAAATATTCAGACACAGTTAAATGGAAAACAGGCATCCCTATCGTTTGGCATTAGTAGCGACAATGTTCTTCAGTCTAATGGAACAATGTCTGACAACGAGTTCCTCAAGGTTGACGGAACAAAGATAGAAGGTCGCTCTGCTTCAGAGGTAAAAACGGATTTATCTTTAACAACTACGAGTTCCGTTCAGTTTGGAAGCTTGGGTATCGGAAATAGCGCCACTAACAAGTTAGATGTGGGTGGAGGCATGGCAATTGGTGCGAGTTATGTATCAAGCTCAGCCCCCAGTAATGGTTTATTAGTGCAGGGAAATGTGGGAATTGGAACTAATTATCCGTCCTATGCTTTGCATGTGAATGGGTCTATTGTTGGATCTTATAAATCATTTTTAATTGATCATCCAAGCAAAGAGGGCAAGAAGCTCATGCATGGATGTATTGAGGGTCCAGAGTTAGCAGTATACTTCAGGGGTAAGAGTGATTTAAATTTAATTAAAACACCAGATTACTGGGAAGGTTTAGTAGATATAGATTCTATGACTGTAGAATTAACTGCTATAGGGCCGAATCAAAATCTTTATGTTTCCTCCATAGCAGAAAATGGAGATATTACCATTGGCTCAAACACAGATGAACCTCTGAATTATTTCTATGCTGTTTATGGTGAACGTAAAGACGTAAAGAAATTAGATGTAGAGATAGATATCGAAGAAGAGGAACCTGTAACAGTTGATGGAACTCAACCAGAAGCCATCTCTAACGAAGGGGAAGTTTCGGAAGAAGAGGATTCTCTGCAAGAATAAGGTGGATAATTTAGCTTTCCTGTTTATAATGGGATAATGTTAAAGTGTATTTTCTTAATCCCAATTGATCATAGAGGCATTCAGGGTAGACTGTTTACTCAATACCTAGATTTACAGTCGTGGTGTGAACGAAACAATTCCACCATTTTGACCTGTAATGGTCTATTTTTAAATTTTGCTAGGAACCTTCTCGCTACAGGAGGTAAGGGATATTCGGATACATCTCCCCCAAAAGCAGAATGGCTTTTTTGGATTGATTCCGATATTAAATTCAGTATTGAGCAAATAGAATACTTATTAAATGAAGTGCCAGAGGAAAACTTGTTTGCCACTGGTTGGTATCAATCTGATCATGGAGATAAAGCGATGGTCGGCTCTTGGGATGAAGAGTATTTCAAGGAGAACTTACACATGCCATTTACCTCCGCTAAATGGTTGCTAGAAATGGCCAAGGAAGACACTCGAAAAATTGTTCAGGTTGACTGGTGTGGGTTTGGTTTTACCAAAGTCCACCGTTCAATATACGAACAAATGGACTATCCATATTACCCCTTGAATGAAATAGAAATTGAAGGTTGTAGAGACCCAAAGAATGAGGGTGAAAAGATCACCATCAAAGACCTAAGTTTTGAGGATGTTAGTTTTTGCAGAAACTGCTACAAAACAACTGGAATTAAACCTGTAGTTATTCCTGAATTAAGAGTGGCTCACTTAAAGTCTTATTTCGTCTAGACTCTTAAGATATTCCCGAGGATATTTTAATCTTTGTTCGTCTGACATTCCAGCCAAGTGGAAAACATATGGGAGTTCATTGGTCTCCTGTTGTCTTAGGTAATTTATCTCCTTTTTCCAGTAGTGCTGTAGCTTTAAGTAGGGAATGATAGAACAGATTTCTCTGAAGTTATCAATATTCTCCTTGTAACATCCTCTTATAACCGCTTGATCTTCTATCCAATTTCTAATTGGGGGGTTTAAAAATTTGTTTTTAAGCTCGTCTGAGTAAGCCCATTTTTCAACCATAGCTTTAACTTGGCTGGTATTCTTAAGAATGAGAACCCCAGAGTTTAAGGCTGGGGGGCTTAGGTTACTGTAGTCTGCACTTAATATGATTTCGTTATCGTATTTTTGTATCAGATCCTCTAGCGAGGGTGATTCTAAATAAAAGAAAGCGTCAGCATCTATCCATACAACATAATCATACTTTTCTATGTGTTTTAGTATTAATGGAAACCTCTCCCAATGCGGTTTTCTATCCGTGTAGCGGCGTTTGGAACATTTTATTAATTTATAATTATATTTATTGCAATATAATTCATTTATCTGGTGGTAATATTTAGCAAAGAATTCTATTTGCTTATCATACCACATTAAGACCGCTATATTCATCCCTTAAGTTCTAAGTCTCCCCGTCAGGAGACGATGGTAAGGCATATGCGTGAAAGTGAGGGGTATTTCCTTCTTGGTAATCGTTCTTGAAAATAAGACACGAAACCTTTTGACCGTTTACTTCTATGGTTCCAGATAGGTAACTGCGTCCATCGCCCTTATTCTTGATCCAGAATGCTCCCACTTTGTTCTTGCTCCAATTCGAAGGTTGTTTCTCTGAGGATGTTGATGAAATCTCTTTTTGCATGACGAGGTAATTTATTATATTGTTTTTTTAAGCGTTGATAAACTCTTCTTGATACGGGGTCAACAGGATTGCAGATTTTCCTTAATTGTTTGGCAACTTTTTTATTCATAAGCGAGCGATGTAAACTTCTGAGTCTTTTAGGAATCCCATTCTTTTGTAAAAACGAATGACTTTTTCATGTTTAGGATGAGCCATTGCTGCTCCCATTTTAATATATTTAAACTTTCTTTTCTTTGCTTCATCTACTGCAATTTTAAACAAGCGGCACCCGACCTTGGGATTCTTTGAAAGCCAAAGATATTCACTGAAGATACGTTCTCCGAACTTTTCGTTTTTTTCATTTAAAAAAGCTATCAGTGCATCATAGTTTCCATGTGAGTTTTCGTTAGCCCATACCATTAGATCCCAATTCAAAATTTGCGTATGAGCAAAGGATTTAATAATCCCATCCTCGTCATGCTTAAGGAAAAAATGACCTTCGTTATGGTTTTCAAAGTCAAAAAGACTAGAAATATCCTTGATGGCTCTTTCGAATTCTTTTGGATCTGTTAAGCGTTTAATCACTTTAGAACAGACAGTAACTTTCTGGCTTCTGAACTTTCGATATCTTGAAAAGAGTTCCAAGACGCAGCCTCCTCGTTCCTGTATTTATCTTGCTTCCACAAATTCCTTAAGACAGCTTTGAATCCTTCAAAAGAATCAGTGTCGTATTTATCCCTAAGGACTTTCTCAAGGATACCCAAGGGTGTAATTGGTGGCGCTACAGACTCAATGGATGCGGGTTGACCTTGAGATTTGTCGATCTCATCTGCGCCCACAATGTGAATATTCAAGTAATTTCTAACACACCTAACAAAAGCACGATTACAGGCAATAGTTTCTAAGAATTTTGCACAAAATGAATCTGTATTTGCCAAGGTCGCATTACCCGTGTCTTCGTAATCTATCTTGCAAAGACTCTCATAGTTGGGAAGCCAACCAATCCGACATTTAGCGGTGACATACCCCTCTGAAACATTGTCTACCTGAAACTCTACCGAGTGATAACCACGCAGCTTTGCCAACTCCTTAATGCCACCAAGCATAATGAGAAGTTGTTTGTCATCTAAGCCCTCTGAAGATGTTGGAACATCTTTATTTCTCGCTTCAAACCATCCTTTGTTGGGGTAAAGGAATTCGGGTTTGATCATAGCTCTCCAATCAACTGAGCCGTCTTGATTAAAAACATAATCAACATTTTCTAGTAACCCGTGAGCGTTCCGAACGTATAGATCGGGACCATAAATTTTAGCTGCTTGTTTTTTCTTGGCTGTTTTTTTAGTGCTCATAAATATAAAAGTGTTCTAATTCTTCCCAGAAGGCTTCAGTATCTATCACCTTAGTGTTATTGTCAAGACCTTTTTTCCAATGAGCATAACTTAAATACTCTTTATCTCCTTCGACAATAATTTTTGAAGAGATAAACTTAGATTCATTTTTAATTCCTGACGGTTTTTCGGGGGGAGTAGCTTTGTAGGGTTTGACCATTTGATCAAAATAAGCATTGCGAGCTTTGCCTAGTAGCTCATCGTTTTTGACCAGTAATAAACACTCTATGTTTTGAGATTTTAAGAATTTAAAATAATCTTGGGGGATATGGTGGCTTTGTCTGTCTCCCGTTTCCCATTCGTCCCCTACAAAAATGCAAACTCTTGATATGTTTTTTGCTAGCGGGGTTAGCATTTGCGGATTAATGATCTTATCGGATATAATTCCAATTTTATAATTTTGGCAATACTTAACAAACGCATCATCATTAAAGCCATAATCTAACCTTAGAAATAAATTTGATTGTTTATGTTGCTCTTTAAGCGGGGAAAAACAAGTTGGGACAACTTCGCATATTTTTTGACCAAAACCATCGCCAATAGAAATGGTCGAAAATGTAATTTTTTGTTTTATGTTTAGAAGATCTAAAACCGCCTGAGCTACTGTTTCGGGCTTAATTTTATTAATTTCCATGTTGGGATCTACATTGCTAAAACATGGTTTGATTTTCCAATCAGGCTCCAAGTTTATATTTAGTGAAGATCCAGAAAACAAAGGGCGATTGTTATTTGCAAAAACATTACCAAAAAGATTCACTGTGGGAACTGATTTAGAGCTTGCTAGATGGCTAAACACTCCATCACTACCTATATGAAGAAGTGATCTAGACATGACAAAACATTTTTGCCTAAATGAAGCGTTTAGCAAACACTCGACACCATCAAGAGCGGCTTTACCTTCGATTTGAATTACCTTGATTTTTAGATTATCTAAATGAGGACGCAACAAGTCTAGGACAAGAGGAAAATGATTGTAATGTTTTGACTGAATCTCATCGCTACTAGATATCGTAATGTATTTTTCAGCGACAACTGGAAAAAAATGATTCTGAGTTACAGGCTTAGAGGCTTTGACTCCTAAACACTTAGCGTATTCTTCTAAATAGTGAGACATTTTACATTAATGAAAATTGGTGTTTATTTATGCCGTTATGCGTAAAGCAAAGGTTTTTTTGCGTAGTAGTGTGGGGGTGAAACACCATTTCAAAAAACCCTTTGTGACCGCCTCCACCTTCTAAGGCAAAAGAATTTTCGACCACAGAGGAATAGGGGAGGCATCGGTGAACGGCAGGATTATCTTCTATGTATTCATAATACTTGGGATCAGTGAATATATAGATGTTGAAATTCTTGTATTGTTTTTGCAGGTTTTTAAGTAAGGAGTTAACCAAAAACACATCACTTTCAGATTGCGGTATTACCACTGCAATCCTCCTGCCATCATCTTCAGGAGTAAATAATTCCTCTAAGGAGGGCAACTGTGACTGTGTGTTGTGTTTGTGTGCTACTTCTCTAAAATGATTTACAACATGCTCCCGTGGGAGACCCCCTGCTAACTGAGAAACCCAATGCTTTAAACCTTGAGAGTTCTCATCCACAGTATCTAGTAAGATATTTTTGTATAAATCTTGCACAAATTCGTGAGGAGTTGCATACTTTTCTTTAGGTTGATAAGTTGGGTTCAGTTTAATAGGCTTAAGCGAGAAGTCATAGTCAACAGGGGGCATTTCATCGAGAATTTTTTCTACTCTTTGACCAACCGCCTCAATAGAAAAGTTATCTATAACCCATTGTCTAGATTTTTTACCCTGCTCCTTAAGGTCTTCTGGTGACATATTATAAACCTTAAGTAAATTTTCGAATATGCTAGAAGAGTCAGTAGATGCCTTGATAAACTGTGTCCCAGGTTCTCTATATTCATGCCATTTAAGGGGAATCCCTCCGCTTTCCTTAGTGCAGTTGTCTTCTCCGCATGAATAATTTGTAACCAATGTAATTAGTTCTGTAAGTTTCGCCTCTTGAATTGGAATTTCCTGACCACCGCTTGTAAATGGGTGACAATAAACATCCATTAAATTGTAAATTTGATTTAATTGCTCTTCACTTACGCCTTTATTGGTATTGGTTGTGTGGACTGATTTTTCTGCCCCGCAGAAAGGGCAATTTTGATCCTGACCTTTAAATTGACTTATGTGGAAATTATCACACTTATGGCATACATAAGTGGTGAGAATATCTGAGGGGTCTAACCCCTTTTCTTCTACAAGTTGAGGAATGTTCCAACCTTCTGACCAATGAGTATGTAAAAGTAATTTTGCCTTTGGAGCACAGGTTTTAAATTTTTTAAAACCTTCTAGCAAATTGGGGACACTTTTTCTTAGTTGGTTTCTAAAAACAAATCCAACGATATAGTCATCCCACAAACCAAGTCTTCTTCTTAGTTTGGAATTTTCTTCATCACTTAATTTATAAAAGTTGGAGGTATCTAGGGAGCCTCTTAATGTTTTAACATGATTGTATCCTAGAGCTTTCATTGCCTTCTCTGCAAAAGAAGCCCAAACATAGTAATGATTTGTTTTGGGGGCAAAGTCTACTGCTTGGGGTAAAATAGGCAAACTATCAAGAGTGGTCCAGATAAAAGTATTTATTTTGTTCCACCAAGGTTTCTGATGAAAATCGGCAAACGCCCAGATATCCTCCATCCCTATATAGACATCAGGCTTGAATTCTTTTATTGCCCTGTCAATAGCGCTGCGCCCATAACTTTCTATTCTTTGCTCTTCAGGACTCAACGATTCAATTTTATCTGGAAGACTTCCTCTACACTCCCACGGAACGGTTTGCGTCTTGGGGTCATCCCATTTTAAGCCATTTGCAAGCTCTACCAAATTGTATTTACCTGTATCATACAGGTATCGCATAATATTTTTTTTATTTTTACCAAAACCTGTGAAGGCTCGGCAGAAATTAGAATGAACTAGAATTGTTTTTTTACCCATTTGACTTATAGGCTTTAGCTGACGCAAGGCGATTTAGGTAAAGTTCCTGTAGGAAAAACTTTAAAAATTCTCTAAGTCCATAAGCTTCGGAGATTTCTACGCCAATGCCGAATTTGTTTGAAGAGTTGCGAGTGATGCCAAATGAAAAAGCATCTGTCCCATCCTTTTTCTGGTAAGGTTTAAAGCTAATAGAGGTCTTGTTATCCTCGTAAGAGTGAAATGCTGAAAAATCTTTATACTTTTCAATGGCATAAATTAATCCTCCTACTTCAATCTCATTAAGCTTGATTGATAGAGATTTTTCTGGGTCTTTAGCGTTCTCTGAGAAAGACCCCGTGCGCTTAGCTTGGTTCCACGAATGCTGTTTTACAGCCCTAACATAAACGCAAGGTTCTTGGTTTTTGTTATTAGGGCCAATGTCAAAGCTGACTGCACACCCTGTATTTTTTGAATTAGGCTTATAATACTGAACAATCATACTGATTGTATGTATTAAAGTCTTAAATTCAACCCTTGTTTTTCTTTTCTTTTAAGACCTCTTTGTGCCTTTTCATAAAGGTCTTATGATCGGGTCCAGCCATGTAAAGGGTTTTGCCGTCGTCGCTTTTGTGTGAATGAAAACCTTGAAGACCCAGCTTTTTGGCATCTTTAATCGCCTCTTCTTTGGTTTCAAAGTAATGCTCCATAACGTCAGGAGATCCTTGTGCTTTTTTGAGAGCTTCTTGTGTGGGCCTATCTTTATCCCCAGGTTTTGCGGGTTTATAGTTTTTGCCCATCCTTTGTTTTTTCTTCCTAATGTTCTCCCATAGCGAGGACATTGCTTCTGCTGCCCAGTTTTTCTCTGAGGCAGAGGCGATATCTTGGTCAGCCTTTCTGTAAGAATCCTTAACCTTACCGCCTCTTCTCATTTTAAGAAACATATTTACGCGAGCCATTGCCCAACCATGTCTGGACATATTTGGTCTATGAGAGGTGCTGAATGCTCCCGAACCGCGACGATAGACTTTCTTTAACTGAGAGAGAGTTACCTTCTTTGAGTGTTTCGAATTATGTTCTTTGACTTTTTCTTTTAGCGCGTTAGTGGTTTTTTCGCTAAATGTAATTTTGCTACCCTTTTCTCCTGCGCTCCCCTTAGGATTCTTCTTTGAACCCTTCTTTCTTTCGCTTGGTTCAGCAGGGGTTTGAGCACCACTTTTGCGTCCACTGCGTTTAGCTGCCTCAGAAACTTCTGCATCTGGCGCATTAACTAGATCAGGATTCATTGCTAACAGTTCATCATGATCGAAAAGTGTTTCACCATCCCACTCGTAATCATCCTCTACTGAACCCTCTACTTTTTTACCAGCCCTCCACTGTTTACAGGACCAATACCTAGCTTTCCACTTTGGACCTGGGTTATCGCAATTATGTCTAGCTCTGAAGCTTTTGCGACGAGCGGGATCGTCCCTTTTAATTTCCATGTTGGGATCTCCAAAATTAACCTTTACGATATTACCTTTCTCGTTTTTGACATAAACAGAGAATTTCTTTGGTCCTTTTGGGGTGCGGAAGGGTTTATTTAATGGTTTGTTTTTCTCCTCTGCGGTTGAAAAGTAACAGCGAGTCTCTCCCTCTTCTCCTATAATTGCAGAGGCTTTGCTCTCTGCTTTTGAAAATTGAGACGAACAAACCGCAGCCCTCTGTTTATTGTCTTTAAATTCTCCTCTTGTTGTGGGGTCGCTCATACAGCGATCCATGAACTTGGAACGCTTCTCCCCATTATTTGGTGTTGGTAGTGGCATTACTTAAGCTTTTACACCTAAAACTGGCTCAGTTAATGTTTTTAATAAAAAACCATGGTTTCCCACAAATAGCGGAATTGACTTGAATCTATCAAAAGAATGAGAAAAGAAACCAGCCAAGTTTACCAAATTAGCGACACGCTGAGACCTTAAAACGTAAACCTCTAGTAAATATTGAGTCACTGCATCTAGAAGTCTCTGCCTTAACTGCAACTCGTATATCTCTTTGTAAAGATTTCGCTCTCTATCTAGGTTTCCAACTTGACAGAACTCGTCCAAAAACAAGTTTTCAAGATTATCGTCTGCTCCAAAGTCTAAAATAAAATCAGCCAAATCAATAAAGGGGTGGCATAAAGAAGTTTTATGGAGATAATCAAAAAAATACAGACCATTAGAATAAAAAATATTTTTAAGCGGCATACCTCCAAGACAGGTTTTTGTGGCAGGAATTTTACTTGCTCTATCTTCTATCTCTCTAGCTAAGTCAGTAAGGAATTCATTTAGAAGAGTGTAATTCGAATAATCTTTGATTGAATTTTGGGACTCCTCTGGGAAATTTTCGAGACTTAGTTTTTTTGCATCATCTTTTATAATTGATTTATAATGACGTTTGGGAGCGGGAGAAATTGCTTTGTGAAGAGCAAAATATCCGCGAAACAAATTATTACAATCTTCAACTAACTCTGATCTTGCCAATTCTGCTGAGCTAATTGAATCTGGAAACTGAAAAATTAAAAGAGGAGTCTTTGATTCTTTGAAGGAGAATAGCTTTCCCGTAGCCACTCCTTGAGTGATCTTTAAGATGTTATGCTCTCTCTTTAAGTCCTGACTGTCAGGATCTTCAGATATTTTTAATCTGAAGAATCGTCCCTCAGAAGTTTGTATTTCATAAGAATCGTAATTGTTCTCTTCTGAAACTATAGAGACATCAAGAATAGTATCATCAATTTTTGAGTCCCTTAAGCATCTTTGCAAAAATTCTTTGTTTAATACAGAATCGTCGCGAAATGTAGAGTCTACTAGAAATGCCCTGTTGTTCAGTAATGAAGAAAGATTCACCTAATATAATAAAGAATTAACCCCCTTTTTCAAGGGGGTTAATTGGGGTTTGGTGGGGAGATTAATTAGCAACCATGCTCCTCCCCGTTTTTGGTAAAGCTTTCCAGTCCGACCTAGAAGACTTTACCAAAGTTTTGTTGAGCCAAACGAACACCGCAAATACTTGTTTTTGCAAGTTTACGGTTTTCTCCAGCATTGCGGTCATAGACCTGAACATAGTTATCGGTCTCACCCATAAGTTGAGCGTTCATAGCTTCGCCCTGCGTGGTATAAAGACCAAAAAAGCGTCCCCGCGTATTGCGGATAGCCTTCATCACTCTAGTGTTTACTCTCTTCATGGCTATATATTAATCAAAAGTAAGGGTTTTGTCTACAATTTTTGAAGAAATCTTTTCTATATTTCTGTTTTTAACAATGAACTGAGAGAGGGGGACTTGAACTAGAACTTTAACCATGTTTTTTATCTCTCTTGCATGATTGTTCTTTTCTTTAATATGATTAAAAATATATTTTTGCAAGCTCAGGCTATAGTTCCACTTTACCCCTTTATTAAGCAAACGCTCTTTAATTTGAAGCAGTTCCCTGTTGATGATTTTCATTAAATGGGAATCTTCCAAGTTATTGAAAAAGATTATTTCGTCAATACGAGCTAAAAGTTCAGGACGCAGATGTTTTTTTAAGGACTTTTTATAACTATCAGAGGCAGGTTCTTCTTGAGAGAGGAAACCCATGCTCCGCTTGCCTTTCTTGTCCTGTCCGATATTAGAGGTCATGATGATAACGGTGCCTGTAAAATCTATTTTACGGTTAAGATTATCTGTCGCATAGCCTTCATCTAGTATGTGTAATAATACATCTAAAATTTTAGCATCACACTTCTCTATCTCATCAAAAAGAACGACACAGTTAGGGTTCTCTCTGACAAACTCAGTAAGCAAGCCGCCCTCCTCATATCCGACATATCCAGCGTTAGCTCCTAGCAATTTTGAAATACCAGTTTTATCCTGATATTCACTCATGTTTAGCTGGATAAAAGCTTTTTCATTGCCATAGAAATACTTTGATATTTTTTTCGCCGTGAAAGTTTTTCCGACACTTGTGTCTCCTATGAACAAAAAATTAGAAAGGGGTTTTTGAGAGTCATTGAGGCCAGCTTTTGCACAAGATAGAGCATTATGTATGATTTCAATATTCTTTTCTTGCCCAAAGATTTCACTGTTCATTTTTTTATGAAACGAGGTGAAAGAGGAATTTTTTGACAATGTTTTAGCCGATAAGCCAGTTTTATCAGTCATAACCTCGATAATATCTTTTTGCCGAATTTTTTCTTTTTTACCTTTTGCTTCCCCGTGTTTAGCCATTGTTTCTAAGTAGTCTTTTAGAAACTTAGTAAACTGCTCCTCGTCCAGATTAGGGTCATTGGAAGTATCAACTAAGAACTCACAGAACCTAGTGCGAGCTTTCGCTACTTTTGACGGTATATGGTCATATTTGATCTTTGTTTTTGCCCCAACTTGGTCAATTACATCAAAAGCCTTGTCTGGAAATCTCTTATGGTTAAGGAATTTTTCACAAAAATCCAAGATAGTATCAATATCTTTCTCTTGATACTTAACCCTATGGAAATCCTCATAAAAAGGAAGGGCGTTCATGATAATCTCTTTAGTCGCAGTGCGACTAGGTTCATCTACCATTATCTTATCAAACCTGCGCTTCATGGCGCTGTCCTTTTCAAAGAATTTCTTATACTCCTGTGTAGTCGTAGCACCTATGCATTTAATGCTACCCCTTGCTAGAGCGGGTTTTAGCATATTTGATGCATCCACTGCGCCCTCAGAGTTACCAGCGCCAATAATTGTATGAATCTCATCAAAAAACAGTATGATATTTGACTCCCTCTCAGCCTCTGCAATGAGAGACTTAAACCTCTCTTCAAATTCCCCCCTGTATTTCGTTCCCGCCACCATTGCGCTAATGTCCACTGTGCAAATTTGCATTAAGGACATGTGCGCTGGGCATTCTTGATTAACTATTCTTTGAGCCAAGCCCTCAACAATGGCGGTCTTGCCAACGCCAGCTTCTCCCACAAGAATTGCATTACTTTTGTTTTTCTTGGAAAGTATTTCTATAAGCTCATCAGTCTCCTTGTCTCTTCCTGAAATTTTAGAAGAACGTTTAACTAAAAAGTGGTGATTTAGATTTACGCAATATTTACTGAGATGCTCTAAAGGTTGTCGAGGAGCCTCTGTGGGGGTTTGGTTTAGTTTTTTGCCTTCGATCTGAAGAATGTTTTTAATTTGATCGGTTGGTGGGATGCTAGTTTCTAAAACATGAGTTTCGATAATATCCTTTGCATACTCCACATCAATACCAGCTTCGGCAAGATGCTCCACAAAGGGACCACCCATGTCTAGTATAACATACAAAATATGTTCAACACCGATGAAATAACTATCAAAATTATCTGAAAATTCTTTCGCAAAGAATATAACTTCATTCACCTCGTCATGCCAAAATCCCTGCCCCTTTTTAGCTTTAAAAGAATTTTTATTCTCTGAAGCGTAGGTTTTAAAAGTCTTGATAAATAGCTTCGGATCAAAGGTTATTCCATAATTTTTAAGCTTTAAGGCGCAGCTATCTGAGATATTAACTAAGCACCCATAGACTAAATGGGCATTAGTAACCAGAGAGTGGCCATTTGCCTCTGCAAATTTTTTAGCATCCTTAAGTCCCTTTTTAGCTTTCGGGGTTAGGTTGAAGTCTGTTAAACCCATCATAATTAATTACACTACTTTACGTCAGATAGCTTCATGTAGATTTTATCCTTTAGGGGGAATACTTTATCTACGAAAACAACGTCATCCCCAACGCTCCCATGAACAATCACAATATCTCCTTTTTGGGGTAATTTTTTGCCACTATCTAGGTAGTTAGTTAACCTCGCATCCCTTGCGCTGTCAAGGAATAATCCCTCTACTACGCCACCTTCATCCTGAAGAGAGAAACGGGCATATTTGTTTCCGTTTCTGCTGGTTCTGCGTATGATATCTGTCAATATCCCTACAAACTTAATATGGCTGCGTTGCTCCATGTCTTTTATCTGCATGGCAGAATTAAAATCCTCCCCATGATTGAAGACCTCTCTTACATTGTGTGAATAACTATACCCCAATAGCTTCTCCTCAAAGAACCAGTTGGCGTATTTAATATGCTCTATGTTCATAGAGTAAATGTCCTTATATGGTTGAAACTTTTTCTTGAAGGTCTCAAACCTTTTATCTGTGAACATTTTACGATTATCGTCTCCCACAGAGTCCGATTTTTTAACGTCATGGATTGACTCCAAGATGTCAAAATTATATTTATCTCCTAAGGCAATGAAGTTTCTTTTTTCTCTGTCTGTTAGAATATTGAAAGTTTGCGCCTCTAAGACTAATCTTGAGCGACTCTTTTTTACAAAAGAATCCAAAAGGCCAGCTTGAATAAGAGCAGAAAGAGTTCCTATATTGAGGCCAGCTTGTTTTGCTGAAATAAAAACTTCATATTTATTAGCAAATGAATCTTCACGGAACTCTAAAAGCGCTTCTAATACTTTTTCTGACACCCCTTTAATAGAGTTTAATCCGTATCTAATGTTTTTGCCCTCAATTTTGAAGTCTATATCAGACTTGTTTAAGTCGGGAGGAAGTAGGGTTATGTCAAACTGAGGAAGCTCTTGAGAGATTTTTGCTATCTCTTCATGGGGACTTGGCTCATATTTTGCATATTTTAAAAGACTTAAAAAGAACTCTTGGGGATATTTAAATTTCAGGTAAACTGTAAGGGCTGCAAGGTGTGCGTAGCTAATGGAGTGCGACTTGTTGAAAGAGTAATTTGCTGAATCCTCTGCGACTCTCCACAAAACATCACCTATGGCGGGGTCAAGGTTGCCGTCACTGATCTTTTGCTCAATCTTTGCTTTCCATGCTGGCATCTGATCAACCTTCTTCTTCCCCACGATACGGCGCAACTGCTCCGATTCATCAAGGCTGAAGCCTACTTTAACAGCCATTTTCATTAACTGTTCTTGATACAAGGGAATGCCGCCCGTGTAACTAAGTATGTCATCAAAAAATTCATGCACAGACTGGAATTCTCCTGTTCTAGCATAGTCAGCGTATCTGTCCTTAAAGTCTAAAGCCCCAGGTCTAGCAATAGCCACAACCGCAGAAAGTTGTTCAAGGTTTCTTGGTGCGATTTGTTGGCATACTTTAAAGTTGGTGTCTGCCTCAATTTGAAATAGTCCTTGGGGGCATCTCAGTGATGCTAGTGCTGTATATATTAAGGGGTCATGAGGATCTATTTGAGATGCTTCTATGCCTAGTTGTTTGCAAACATCGTGAACCACAGATAACGTTCTCAGTCCAAGGATATCAAATTTAACACTAAGGCTGGAAACATCGTTCATGTCATAACCAGAAACTAATGCTCCATCATTAGTAGTCTGTAGGGGCATTATATCCTCCAAATCAAAATATGATATACAGATACCAGAGGGATGGACACCTGTGTTTTTGTTTAGTCCCTCTAATTTTTTTGCTATCTTGAAAACCTTGGGGTGTTTATCAGCGTGACTTTTAAAGGTCTCACTCTCGTCATAGGCTATATTCAACTTAGATACGATGCCAAAATGCTTGGGAATAGTATCGCTAATTTGATTTACTTCAGTCTCGCTCAGTTCCCCCACTATCTTTCCGCACTCTTTCATGCAAAGCTTACTGCTTAGAGTGTTTAGCGTGAGAATTTTAGATGTGCGTCCCTTGAATTTTTTTTCAATATAATTAATTACCTCGGCGCGACGATCATAGGATATATCATTGTCAACATCAGCCAACAAGCTTCCATCGAGATAAATCTCTCCGTTGTGTTCAATTTTTCTAGCCCTGCTCTTGGAAACAAATCTTTCAAAGAACAAGTCATATTCAATCGGGTCAATATTGGTTACGCCAATAACATAAAGAACCAAGGAACCTGCGGCACTACCTCTTCCAGCGCCAGTGGGAATGTTATTCTCTTTGCAATAGTTGAGAATGTCCCAGTTTAGTAAAATGTAATCGACAAACCCAAGATCCTTAAAAATTGTAAGCTCCTCTTTAAGTCTGTCGTAATAGACTTGAGCGTTTTCAAGTTTATCTATTTCCTTTTCTTTAACTTTTGCGAAGCAAAGCTTACGAAGGAATTGATAGTTGTCTTCCAGGTCTGAGCAAGAAACTTCTTCGTAATATTTTTTTTCTATTTTAATTTGAGGAAGCTTAACTCCTACAGGGAAAGGTGTTTTGTAAGGTTTATAGGGATTGAAATTCATATCTCCAAGTCAAATAATTGCTTTCTGAAAACCTTAAAGTTCATCTCGATGTCATACAGAGCATCGTGCAGTCTTTTGGGGTCGTGATCAATGTTATACTTTTTTAACAGGGTCGCCTGAGATGTTTTGAGTCCCCTCTCCCTATGATTTAGGAGTCTATATTGCCAAGCAATGAGGTTCTCCCTCTCCACTGGAATTTGTTTGGCTATAGCTGTGGCTAGAGATTTGGTGTCGATGATTCTTTTTACATAGGAATAATTACCCCCCAACCCCATAAGTTTTCGCCACACGTTAACCATGTAAACATCAAAACCTAAAAGGTTCTGACCGACAATGAGATTGTTTTCGTCGTATAGATCCTTTGAAAACTTTTCCCAAACAGTGTTAGGGGGCAGTGATTTCTTGGAATATTCTTTATAGGAAAATCCCGTAACCCTTGCTGCGCCTTCCGATACGTTTAAATTAGGCCAGTGGATATAGTAATCATGCTTATCAATTATTGTGTCTCCCTCAACCAGTAACCAAGCTACTTGCCAAGGTCGAGAAGTGACTAAATTTAATCCTTCTGTTTCAGTGTCAAAAACAACGTATCTTTGTTTTTTGTTGAATCTAAGTAATGGCTCATGCATGTTGTAAATAGGACTCAAGGCAGAATTCATTGCTGCCAAAGTGGTCAAGGTTGGGACTGCTTAAGGTGGCTGCTCTGCCAAAATTTCTATTGCACAATATCTTGTAAGTCTGTAGAGCTTCTACATCCTTCTTGTTTTTATATAGAATTGTTTTTACAGACTCAATTGGTTTAGCGATTGAGTTAGCGAAGGAGACAACTTTTTCAGCTAACAAAAAATCAAATGGCAGGTTATTTGATTCTAGCCAGAAAGTTGGCGAGATGTCCATAAAGTCTGGGATACAGTTTTTAAGGTAAAACTGATTTTGATAAAGGAATGAGTCATAGAATGGGATAACCATCTCTACCGAAGATTCGTCCCAAACGCTATTGAGGTAAGCAAGGTCCACTTTTCCTCCTCCCAGCATTTGGGAGAAAGAATAAATTTTATTGATTAGCTTGCATCCCTCGTCGTCCTTTGCGAAAATTATTACCTTGTGATCTGATAGATTGCCTTCTTCTTGAGTGTCGTTGCAACAAGTCAATCTCAATCCAAAAATTAGATGGATGCCCTCCTCCTTACAGGTATTGTGACACTTAACAAAACCCGTCATAGAGTCTTCTACTAAAACCAAAGGATTAATATTATGCTCTTTGGAGATATCAATAATCTCATCTAGCTTTAATATACTCTTTCCTATTGAATAGGTGGACTTAAATATGGGTGTCATTCAGTATAACCTTAACTCCCCTCTAGAGGTTGTCAAGAAGAATGTGCGGGACAACCTTCATAATACTTCATCTCATAAGCGCCACCCTCAGGAACTAGACTTTCTTCGAAGTCGTCTTCCAAATAAGATCCAATAACCTCATTGGAAGAATTATAAATCACATAATAAAAAAAGTCAAACTTCATGGGGCAATGCCACTTTGGTGAACCGTCTTTTTTAAGCTCTCCCTTTTTTGTGGCAAATCCACACAAGAGTCTTCCGCTGAATGAGCCGTCTTTAGGGAAATTTTGGCGAGCCGCAAAATTACTTTTTGCCTCCTTGATTGTAAAATTATCTAAGTATTGTTGTATTTCTGATAACTGTAACTCAAAACCTTGCAGTTCACCAGAGTCTAAAGGTTTCATTCTCACCACTCCTGAGTTGTTGGAGTTTTCATCTAGATCAAACTTCAAAAACAAAAACTCGCTTACCCTGTTAGAGTAATCGGGAAAAAGATTTTTAACTGCAAGGCTATACATCAAATCTTGTAAATTATCTGTAGCATCCTTACCTTTGAATACTGATTTGCTTGTTTTGAAATCTCGTATAAGGGCGAATTTTTTTCTTTTATAAAGAAATAATTTATCTATGAAGCCTCTGATTTTATACTTTATAGCACCATCTTTTTTTACTATCTCAAAATCCTTTTCAGAATACTCTTCTGTTGGTTTGCTGCCATCGTCACCAAAAAAGTCATAAGTCAGACCATTGTAAATCATCTCCTTAATCAGAGTGATGTTGTCATCGTCATCCACACCTTCTTTGGTGGCATGTTTTAGTATTAGTCTCTTGATTGATGGAACACAAAAAACATCTTGAGATTTAATGATTTTATCATAGTGCTTTTTGCGCCTACTTGGACCCAATACCTCAAAAACTAAATGGCAAATAGAGCCTCTTCTGGCTCCATCATTGCTCTTTTCGGGAAGATTTAACTTATACTTACACCAGTAAAGCCACGCGCAGGACTGTGCTGTTTTTATTCTGCTGGCCGAAAGAGGTGTTTGAGGATCAGGCATCACTAAGCATTAAGGCGGTCTTAATTTCTTTTTTAGTGAAGCGTGAGGTATTATTTTTAACGAAATTACAGATATAGTCTAGCTGTTTAGCTTGATTGTGTTCTTTCTCAAGCCAATTTTTCTTAAAATCATACCCATCTAAATGAGCGTCACCAAAATCATTATAGGGTTTTGGTGGGAATTTTACAATTAATCTGTCTAGGTCAAAATAAGAAGATAATTTAATAAATGTTTTTATCGCTGCGATAAGTCCTCTATTTTCCCCACTGCCCTGATCATTATTTGTTGAAATGCATATAGAGCAAATAGACTTGCTACTAAGATAGCTAATAATGTTAGCGTTAACAGATAGGCCAAACATGACCAGCACATTTTTAATACCTTGTTCGTAAAGAGCCATTGCATCGCCTATACTTTCTACTAAAATAACTTGTTTTTTTGAATTAATATTATCATCCACTTCATTTCCTTTGGTGAATGCTGGGTAAACCCAATTGTTTCTACGTCCTATATGCTTCCATTTTGGATAGTTGTTATCATCGTCAACCTTTCTGCCAGAAAAGCCAACAATTTGATGATGTTCATTGTATATAGGAAAGACCATCCTTCTATACATCTTTCCGACTCCCGCGAGTCCAGCTTTAAAAGATTTTTGAGTTTGCTCAGAAATATTACGCTTGCAATAAAAATGATAATTAGAAAAAAGTTTATCTAGTGAAGATTCGGGATACACCCTATCCATCTGATTTAGTTTTTTAGGAGTATAAGATGGTAAGTTTTCCGTCTTGGTTCTACCTAAAATTTCAGATAGTTGCTTAGGGTCTTTTACTGTAAGCTTAATTAGCGCTTCAAAAGGCTTGCATCCTTTATCTTGCACAAAGTCCATCCATACACCCGTGTCTTTATAGATTTTTAAAGCAGTTGGGTTATCTCCCTCTCTATAAAGAGCAGAGCTTCTCCAGTGGTCGCCACAGTCAATCAGTTTGTATCCTAAAGACTCCAAGAGTCCTTGGAAATCCTCAGAACTCACCGAAGTCTGGTATTGTTTCTTGTCGTCCATCACTGTCTAAATCCTCCTCGCCATTCAGCACTCTTGCTATATCTCGCAAATCGCCACATTCGCTAATATTAAAATTATTAAAATCTAAATTTATAGCATTTTTACGAAGGCTATCACCAACTCTTACGGGTTCTATTGCGCCAGCAATATCGTCACCAAGATGCCGAGCCTTAACGTTGATAAGTTTATGCGTTCCAAATCTTTGTCCCTCAACTTCAATTTCATCAGCAGTTTTGTTTCTCAAAATAAACATATGAGAGCAGAACTGAGTGATTCTGTCTGACAGGGAGACGATGGATTCGTCGTCTACTATAGTTTGTGCTGTTCTGTTGTTTGTGATCCCGTATCTATTTGATTGGACAGATGTAATCATTGGAATGATTGGCTCTCCTTCCCATAAGATTTCTTTTTGAACGCATTTCTTAAACTTATCTACCATTTCGCCTACCACCTGCCACTCTGACTTATTGGCGATGTTCTCTGAGGTCGTTTTGATATAATCAAAGGAGAAAATCATCTTATTACCTCTTCCTACCTTGGAATAGTAGAACCTTTTAAGGGTGTTGACCATAGAGTCTACATCCATGCCTCCCACATTATAGTAGTAAAACTTTAAGTCTTTTACTTTATTCCAAACGCTCCTGACCTTATTGACTACAGTTTCGCCTGACTGTCTCCATTTGCCACTTTCCAGTAGATGCATGGGAACTCCTGATAAGGCTGCACATTGTCGCATGATAAGCTCCTCTTTGCTCATCTCACCATTATCAAAATGGAGGACGGGAGCATCATATTTAAGACTTACTTTAGTGCAGTAGTCCATGCAGAAATTTGTTTTACCAACTCCTGACCGAGCCACAATAACGGTAATATTGCCAGCGCGAAGAAGCGAGCCGTAAATATCATTCACTTTTGGATGTGGACCCATCATCCCAAACTCTGTAAGAGGATTGTTGCCCCTTTCTTCGACTAGGGACTCCATTTCCTCATAGATATTTTGAGGAGTGTCATTTCCAAGCTCGTAGAGGTTGATCCGTGAATTATAGATTGTGTCAGCCGATTCAACAATACTCCTGTAAGATGCATCAGGAGGTATGTTCTTCATTTTTTTTGCAATCTCCTGCGAAGATTGAAGTATTTCCCTTCTAATAGAATACTTTTTTAATTCTTTGGCAGTTTTAACTGTATTTCCTACAGGAACCTTTCTTAAGGTTAAAGATTTAATGTAATCAGATGGATTTAAATTATCCTCAAAGGAGAGTCCCACCTCGTTTACTCTTTGTGCGATGATTATTTCATCTACTTCATCGCCACCATTCAAGGCTTGTTGGATGATGCGGAAAATTGTTGAGTTAAGTGGGCTTTGCTCAGAATAAAAATCTGAAGTATCAATAAAATTTGAGATCTCAGCAAAACTTTCGGGGTCTTTAAGAAGACCCGCTAATAGCTGTTTTTCTAGCTCTAGATTATAGATCATTCTGATTGAGCCTTTCTCTCCTCCTGCATACTTCTTATGTAGTCCTCTAGTGTTTTAACTAGGGCTAGTTCAGTCATGCCACAATCAAATTTTGTATAAACGAGTGGCTTTCCGTTTTCTGAAGAAACAGCAATGATAACACCTTTATACTTATCGGGGCCACCAGACAACTCGTAAAGGTTATCAACCATTTCTGTAGGAAGGGAAAACTCGTTATCGTCTTGATCCTCTAAATTCATAAGTATATCTCCTGATCATTAAATAGTGAAGCTGTAATGGTGTCGTTTGGGTAGACCTCTGCCAACTTTATATCGTTGGCCTGACAGAAGTCAAACTTTTTTTGATCCCTTTTCAATTGATCGGAATATTTAAAGCGGTTCTTGTGAAAGAACTTGACAAACTTTGTATGTTGCGCCCCCTGAACTTCTACAGCTATTTTTTTATTAGCGTTGTAAAAATCAAGAGTCAGCCGACTTCCTGCAACCCGAAACTCTTCAAAAACAATGTCGTTTTTCCAATACGGAAATAGAAATTTTTTTACAGCCGTTTGAAATTTACTGCGACTCGGTTTATCCCAATCTATTAAATATTTTTTTGCGTTTTTAAGGTTTCTTTCTTTGCCGTATTCGTCAATAAACTTCATGCCCCTATTTCTTCCTTAAAATAATCTATTAAAAATTTGCAGAGATCAGAGTTTTCTTCAACTGTTTTAAAGAGATTGTTGTCTCCTTGTATTTTATCAGGAAACTCTAGATTGTGAGATTCAAGCAGTTGTTTAAAGTCATCGCTAGGTTTGATCCATGCTCCCTTTTTCTCTACAAATTCCCAAGCATATAGAAGGTCAATAACTTCTTTTTCAATCCATATGGATGTTCCACCAGTTCGACCATACCGAATAGGATAGGAAATTGTAGTATTGGTATTTTCGTGAGCGGATTTTTTAATTGTTACTTTTGCGTGATGCCCGATGATTGGGTTTTTCTTGGTATCCATGGTTTTGACAGAGGGATTTTTAAGTATTAGATCCCCTTTAAATCGAGGCTCAAACTCCATAATGTTGTTGGCGAAGTGTAGGAGCGCGTTTCCTCCTGTTGCTGTAGTTTGACGCACAGGGGATTTCGAGTATGGGTCAAGTTTTATGTCTGCTCTAACTTGGCTGATAAATATTGCCATGTGTCCACGCTTTCCTAGTGCAGTGCTTGTTTTTTTACAGAAATCAGAAGCAATAACTGCTCCCCCCGCAACCTTACTGCTCTCATCAAAATTCTTTCCCAAGTCATCTTTTCTAATCAACCCGTCTACAGAGTCCAATATAAAACAATATTTAATCTTTTCCTCGTTATTTGTGATAAGCTGGCGAATAAGACCCATTGCCGTTTCATAAATATTACTCTCAAACACAAAACAGGTTCCATCCACCCATTCCTCTGGGGTAAAAACAAACTTTACTCCAGACCTCTCTTGAACTTCAGGCCCAAGTCTCCCTTCAGCCTTGATGTAAAGACCTCTTGATTTGTCGAGCGTCCCAAGAAAGTTCTTCATTACTTGAAGAGATTCAGAGGTTTTCCCGCCCTCATTGACACCTGTAAAGCGATGTAACCCAGGTCCAAACCCACCCGCCAAATACAGGTCTAGCTGCAATGATCCGCTTGAGACTTTATATTCCACGGTCTCTTCAAAATTGTAGTGATCATCTTTGTTTGCCTTTAAGTAATTACCAAGGATGTCTTCGGGATTTACAGTGTTACTCATCTAAGAAATCTTTTATTGTTTTGTTTTTTGGGGGGATAACAGCATCTTCCCCTACTTTGTCTCCGATATTGTAGACTTCGTATTTGGATAGATCAACCCTAAAATTGAAAGCTCTGAATTTTTGGTCAAGAGCTTCTTTTAGCTTAACGCTAGTAAGATATGTCAGTGAATCAAATTTTCTACCAAAATCGACAATATTCATAAATTCTAAAGAATAACGCTCACAAAGATTATTTAAGAGCTTCATTTCTCTAGCAAAAAAAGGTCGCCTACCCTTATCGGGGACTTCCAATAAGCGAAAAATAATATGTCTTTTGTTCGGACCTTTAGACTTTGCCACTATGGATACATAACAGATGCTGTGTCTCTGTCAACCATTTTTTTAACAAGCTGAATAAAGCTGGATTTAGGGGTCCACCCTAGCTCCTCGCGAGCTTTGGTCGAATCCCCCCACAATAAATCCACTTCAGCAGGACGATAAAAATCTTTATTAATTCTAACGAAGCAGTCTTTACCATGAATATATTTCTCATCCAGTCCTTCACCGCTCCACTCACAAACACTTCTATGGAAACCTGCAAAGTTAAATGCCTCTACAACGAACTCCCTAATGGTATGAGTTTCGTTGGAAGATAAAACATAATCTTTAGGGTTTTCTCTGTTTTGGTTTAACATACGCCAAATACCGCTTACAAAATCCTCGGCATCACTCCAATCTCTTTTGGCATCTAAATTTCCCAGTTCAAGCGGAGTTATTTCTTTTCCTTGTTCGAACTCTTTTAAGATTCTGGCAACATTTTTTGTGATTTTTCTAGTTACAAACTCTTCTCCACGACGAACTCCTTCGTGGTTAAAAAGCCAACCTTGCACGGCGTAGAGGTCGTAGGAATCCCTATATACCTTCACTAAGTGCCTAGCGGCACATTTAGAGGCTCCATAGGGGCTTCTGGGGCGCAAAGGATGCTCTTCGTTCTGTGGAGTTGTAACGACATCTCCAAACTCCTCAGAGCTTCCTGCATTGTAATACCGACAACTAGGGGCATGTCTCCTAATTGCCTCTAATTGATGTAAAACTGCCATGCAATTAGTTTGCATGTGATTATGGGCCATGTCCCAGCTACAACCAACAAAAGAATTAGCGGCAAAATTGATAAAGTAATCTGGCTTTTGCTCTTGAATAACTCGGTCAATATTTTGTGAGTCGGTAACATCTAGATCAATAAGAAAAAACCTTGGGTTTTCAAGTAAGTGAGCAATATTAGTATGATTTTTAACACTTAAACGCCTAACACCCCCAATAATTGTATGTTGCGTGTTTTCGAGTAGGTAATCTGCCATGAGGCTACCATCCTGTCCTGTGACCCCTGTGATTAATATTTTTTTCATGAGTTTATATACCAATTGTATGTTTTATCTAAACCTTCTCTAAGGGGAGTGGAGGCTTTAAAACCGAATTCTTTTTCTGCTTTTGAGGTATCGAGACATCTACGAGGCTGTCCATTGGGTTTGCTTGGGTCAAATACAATTTCCCCGTCAAATCCAACTATATCACGAAGTAAATAAACTAAATCTTTAATTGATATTTCTTTGCCCGTTCCAATATTGACTGGTTCTGGTGAATCATAACCCTCTAAGGCTAGGTGAATTGCTTCAGCACAATCACCAGCATACAAGAACTCGCGAGAAGCAGAGCCGTCACCCCAAACTTCCACCGATCTTTCGCCCGACTCTTTTGCTTCTATAAATTTTTTCAGCAACGCAGGAATAACATGAGAACTATTAGGGTTAAAGTTATCGTATTCCCCATACATATTCACAGGGATTAAATGAATGAAGTTTCTTCCGTATTGTTGATGATAAGCCTGACAACCAACTAGAAGGTTCTTTTTAGCAATTCCGTATGGCGCATTTGTTTCTTCTGGATAACCGTTCCACAAGTCCTCTTCCTTAAATGGGACTGGAGTAAATTTGGGATAGGAACAAACGCTACCTAGTGTGACTAGTTTTTCTATATTATAGTAACTAGACGCAGATAAAATATTCAAGCTCATCAGAGAGTTTTCCATAAAAAAATCTGCGGGAGATTCTTGGTTTGCCCCGATGCCTCCACAAACTGCGGCCAGATGGATGATGACACTTGGGCCGTTGGAGGAAATATAGTCATGAAGATCATCTATATCTCCCACGTTTAATTCAGAGCTACTTGGAGTCAGTAGTTCATAATCATCTTTTAAACGTTTTACGACATGTCGTCCAAGGAAGCCCTTAGATCCAGTAATCAATACTTTTTTCATGCTTTATTATTTATGTAAAGTGCATCTCCCCACGGATGGTTTTCCCATAATTTCGTTTTGGTTCTTGTAAAACCATACTCTTTTAAATATGAGTCCATCTCCTCAAGTAAAGCACAATTTTTATACACAGAGGCTGTATTGATTTCCGTATAAATAGCCTTAACTTGACTTATTTCATCACCCATTCCTTTTAGGGCTAATAGTTCTGCCCCTTGAATGTCTAAATTAATAAAATCAATATCTCCAAAGTTTAAATCGTTTTCCACAAAAACAGTTTTAATTGTTTTCGTTTTTACTTTTAACTCTTGCACTGTATGGACATCAGGAAATAGTATACGGTGCAAGTCTAGTGATAAAATAGAGGAAGATTGACCATTGTTGGTTATAAAGAAAGTGACCTCCTCGTCGTCAGTGTCTGAAACAACAGACTCGATAATGGTGTTTTTTTCTTTATCTAGCTTTTTGTTGAGGTCAGCAACCAAGGTTGGGTTTGCCTCCACCCATATAACATGTTCTACTCCTTCGTCAAAATAAGCATCGTGCTCTTCTGCGCCATGAGCGCCAATATGTAAAATGTTTTTAAAGTTAAGGGGGTATTCCTCAACAATCTCTTTATAGCTGATTAACATTGGTATTCTAGCATTAAGGTTCTTTGAGAGTCGGTATTCTGCCATTCTCCCATTTTAATATAATTTAAAAGAGGGGTCATTTGCACGTTCACTTTTTTCCGATAGTCTTTTTCTAACATTGTAGGATTGAGGTGAGCGTCTTGAAAGAGGTCTGTGCAGAAAAAGTTTTCTAAATGAGGAGAACAAAGTGCGGCACCCATCGCAAAGGTTCCCACTCCAGAAGTAGCCATGTTTTTAGCTCTTAAAAGTGTATAAAAGTCTTCTTTCTCAGAAGAGGACTGAAAGTCTACTGTTGGGTCATTTTTGAAGTAATTAGCCACAGGATTTTCTAAGTCTTCAGCAACCACTATGGTAGATTTAAAATTCTTAATTAACTTTTTATAAAAAGAAAGCGGATTTTGAACGTATGAATTGGGTGGATTGCTCTGAAATACGTCTCCACCCCTAAGGTGTATCACTAAAGTGGAGGAGGGTAATGGCTCTATATCTCCATAGCTTTTGAGAAGCCTCTTATATATTCTGGTCTCGCAAATAAACTTTCGAACACTGTCCAAATGCTCAGGATCGCAATTAAAGTCAGGCAATATATCTGACTCCTCCTTGTAAAAGAAAAATCTGGAAGAAATTTTAGGTTCAATACCTCCCTTGGGTTTATCACTAAATAGCTCAATAAGCCCGTGGTCAGGCATGTGAAAGTCAAGCGGGGGAGTTTGGGTTAAGCAAAAATATAGAGCATTAGATATTTGCTGTATATTGTTTCCAGTTCGACCATACCACTCGTTGATGACCCAAGGTTGCCTTTCTGTTCTCATCTTAGTTATCTTCTAATGGATTTCGGCTTAAGGGTTGTGATAGATTTTTTCTAACAACCTCCTCCTTAATACTTGGGCATTCAGCACCTAAATCATGAATTAAATCATAAAAAAGAATTAAACACAAAACTTCAACCGTGTGGAAATATCTACACTTGAGATCAATTTCATTAACAGAATCTGGTAGGATTCCCCTAGACTGTCCTGAGATCATTGCCGTTCTATAGCCATTTTCTTGCGCCCAGTGACAGCATGATGTAACATTTTTAGAACCTCCAGAACAAGATAGCCCAATAATCATTGATTTTCGGCTCATTTTGCCACTGTTTTTTTGCAACTCAAGCCACCTCAAGAAAAGATTGTTCCAGCCGTAATCATTAGCAATGCTCGTCATTAAACACTGGCTTTCCATTGCGTTGACTGATTTTTTAATTCCAGCTTTGACAAAAAGTCGAGTGCAGTCATCGGCAGCGTGGTTTGCTACTGCCCATAATCCACCATTACCCAACACATATATATCATCACTCGCTGCGAAATCATTCCTCAACTTTTCCCATTCGGGTGTGGCAAGGGCATTATCAAATTTTTTCTCTATGTTTTCGAAGTCTATATGTCTCATGTTAAATTACTGGCTGTTGATGATACTAGCTTGAGGGCTTTTTCACACTCTTCTTCCGTTACCGCTAAATTTGGCCGCAACCTAATACTCTTATCTCCTGTGGGGTTGCATAGCATACCTTTCTTATGCAATAATATGGAAAGTTGATCTCTTTTCAATTTAGATTCCAAGTCAAAAGCTATCAAAAGACCCTTCGACCTGATGTTCTCAACTTCATTTATTTTTGATAACCCAGAAGCTAAAAGATCGCCCATTTTGTTAGCGTTATCCCTTAGCTCTTCTTCTTCTATTGCCTTCATAATGTAATGACACCTTATCATGTCGAGAAGATCTCCATCAAAAGTTACAGATAGTTTTTTAGGCATTTCAAATACCTTCGAATGGGAACCTTTTACCATAATGCCTGAAACTTGCGATTTTTTTCCGAAAACCACAATATCAGGCTGCATTTCTAGGTGCTCAAAATACCAAGTTTTTCCTGTGGCACAAAACCCCGTTTGAATTTCATCAAAAATTAGGGGAATATTCCTTTTTTTGCACTCCTTGTGGAGCCTTTTTAATTCTTTTTTATCTAGATAGTTATCACCAAAAGTGGATTGAATTGGTTCAATGATAACTCCTTGAACTTTGTCAACTTTTAGCAATTTTATAGCACCCTCAACCGAAGAGGCGTGAAGGTGCTCGTTATAATAATTCTTAAAAATATCGCCTAGCCTTTCCCTTACAGATGGAAAGCGAGAAGTTAAAAAATTTCCGACAGAATTAATTCCATGAAAGCTATTAACCAGTGAGATGATTTTTCCCTCTGGTTGTGGACCTTTGTGCCACATAGCTGTTTTTACTGCTGCCTCGTTTGCTAAGCCACCTGTGCAGGTAAAGTGATAATTTTTGTAAACGCCCAAAGATGTAAAGTCTTTAAACGATTTAAAAAATTTATCAAACTCGTCAGACAGGATTTCACAATTTACTATCTTAAGCTTCGATGCTCTCTCTACGTCCTTCTTAAAGTCTTCATTATCAAATGTTTTATGGTTATAGCCAAGGGGTAGCGAGGAATACATACCCATAAAATCTAAATATTCTCTCTTGGTAATTTTGTCATAAATAAAACTACCTTGACTCTTATCGAAATCTATTTTGATTTTAAATAAGCTCATTAGTATAATCCTTTTCTATGTATTTCTGTAGGCAGGTTTTCATTATGTTTTTATCCGCAATCTTCTTGACTCTTATGTCCCCAACCCCGTAGGGAAGAATACATACTATTGAATCACCTGTATTTTTTTTATCTTTTGAAATCAAGGATAAGTATAAATTTAAATCCTCTTTTTTTAGTTTAAATTTTGGTATATTTTTTTTCAAAAATTCATAAAAATAGTCATATATATCTTTGGAAATATAGCCCAATTGAAGGGAAACGAAATTTGCTATATCCATCCCCAGTGTAATAGCTTGTCCATGTGGCACCTCATAACAAGTTAAAGCCTCTATCGCATGACCAAAAGTATGCCCATAATTAAAAGTTAATCTATCGCCACAATCAAATTCGTCTTTTTCTATGACTTTGCGCTTAATGTTTAAGCTTTCCCGAATGTGAGGTGTTAGAGTTGTGGGGTCTTTTAAAAGATCGTCGTAGGAGGCGATCAAACTATCTATGCTTTTGGTTCCATCAACGAGATAGTAGTGCATTATTTCCCCAATACCCGATTTTATATCTTGCACTCCTAAGGTGTTGATAAATTCTGGACAGCAATAAATATGAGACGGCGGGTAAAAGGTTCCTACTAGATTCTTACAGGAACCAAGATTAATCGAGATTTTACTGCCTATACAGCTATCTGCCTGTGCCAGTAGTGTTGTGGGTAAAAATATCCAATCTACGCCCCTATATAAAACAGAAGAAACAAAACCCACGATGTCCTGTGTTATACCACCTCCTACAGCTACTATTTTGTGATTTTTCTTAAAATTTGCCTCCACTAATTCACTCAGGATCTTTTGGCAGTAGGGAATTGTTTTATTGTTTTCGCTTGATTCTATTAAAATTACCCTATTTTTATCAAAAATTTGGCAGAAAGCAGGATAAAGATTATTTACATTGGAATCAACTAGTAAAAAAGTATCTTTTGATAAAAGTCTTACAAACTCCTCAGAGAGTGGGCAAAAATCTACTACATAGTCTTTGCGATGAGATTTAATAATAATTTGTTCAAACATTTAAGAAACCTCCGTCCACTACAATATCTTGGCCTGAAATATATGTGTTCAAATCACTGGCTAAAAATAAGATGGTCAGCGCTATTTCTTCGGGGGTAGCTAATCGCCCTAATGGAATTTGAGTTTCAACCTCCTTGATGCCCTTTTCTCCCAGAATTCGCTTGGTTAACTCGGTCTTAGTAAATCCTGGGGAAACTGTATTTACAAGAATATTGTCTTTAGCTAATTCTGCTGCCATAGCCTGTGTAAGACCCCGTATACCAAACTTACTCGCAGAATAAGCCGCTCTACCCGCCCGAGACTTGTGCGCCCAGATAGACGCAACATTTACGATCTTACCTTTGCCCCGTGTTATCATAGATTTAGAGACTGCTTTAGATATCTTGTATGTTCCTGTTAGGTTTACCTTTAAAATGTCTGACCAAGCTCTATCAGAAGTTTCAGAAAAGGGGCTGGTCTGGTTAATGCCAACGTTATTAATGCAAATATCAAAATGCCTGTCACGAATGGTAGCCGTGAAACGATCTAGGGACTCCTCATCTAAGAAATCAACCATCTCAGTTCCTGTTGCTAAAACTTCAGCACCTCGATCAATTAAATCCTTAACTACTTGACTGCCAATACCTCTTGTTCCTCCCGTTACTAAGACTTTTTTATTTACAAAGTTCATTGTCATAAACGTGCTCGACATCTCCCCTACTAACAGCAAGCCTAATTGCTGGTTTTTCTCCCACCGCTGTTATTTTATGCTTTCTCCCTTTTTTAATAAATACAAAATCACCTGTCTTTACAACTTTCTTAATTCCTTCTATGTCCCACTCCCATTCCCCGTCGATTATATACCACCACTCGTTCCAGTCTGGGTGATAGTGTTCTCTATTGCCTTCTCCTGGGTTTTGACAAATAAGCGTAGCTGAATTACTGGATGAGTCGATGATCCTTTTGCTCCAGCTAGGTGCGGGAGCAAACCTTAAGATGTCATCAATATTCACCACTTCTTGATTCACATCGAATAAATCATTATTTATTACTCCATCTTTTTCTAGGATGGATGGCACATCTGCTTCAATTCTTTTTTTCATTTAAATAACTATAAATGGCTTCGGCAACTAAAAAATCCTCTTCATTGTCGATATCTATTTCTGAAAAACCTTTAACGGTAAAAAATTTGACGCGCCCCTTTCCTCCGTGATAGGCACAGCCCAAATCTTTCATATTATATAGAAAATTGGAAGTTTTCCAGCCCATTAGGGCGCAAGCGTAAGCTTGAACGGGTTCTAGATCTTGCGAGGGTGGAGTTGGCTTCTGCGGATTAAAATTAATAGGTCTACCTTCATATACGCATTCAATTTGAGCGTCTTTGACAGAGATCAGAGTGTCTATGTCATTAGATCTCATGACCTGAGTAAAATCCTTAATCTCCCGTGTCGTAATAAAAGGAGAGGTGGGAAGAATTTGGATTAAGTAGTCACACTTAATATTGGTTAAAAAATCATGAGTAAAATCATCATTAGTGGCAGTATCAGATGAAAGATGAGGGGGGCGTTTATAAAAGGAGACCCCTCCTTCTAGGGCTAAATCGCCCAAAATATCTGATTCAGAGTTTACATAAATTTCATCGAAACAATTAGCCTCTTTGGTCGCCTTTATTACATGCGAAATAAGAGGGATTCCACCGAGATGCCTCGTATTTTTATTCTCTACTCTCTTACTTCCCATTCTCGCTGGGATCATGGCTACAATTTTACTCATGAAGACTTAGATATTCTTGAAGGTCGATGTAGGGAAAGCATCCTTGGGATTCCTCCTCGCCCATATTAATCAAGGAATCAGGAGAACAAGAAACTATATCCAATGGAGTATTGCCCCATCCTTGTAGTCCAAAAATCATGTCTGGTGCAGTAGAGGGTCGAGCGGGTTGGGTTGGTGAAAAAAGAAGATCCCAACCATTGCGCGGTTCTCTCTGCCGCACCCTTTTTCCAACTAGACTCATTTGTTTCCAATGCAACAACCCACTAGTTTCTGTGCTTGGGCCTTGATGTTTCTGTTCTTCAAACTTAGAGACATCAAAGTAGTTTGGATCATAGTGAGATAAATCTTCACCCTCTTTTACAGACTGTTCTCTGGGAGCATAGTGTGCATCAATGCCCAAAAGGACAACCCTCTTGTATCCATATATGAAAGAAACTAGAGAGGCGAAGGCTCCGCAATTACCAATGAGGGGAATGTCTTTTGCTACTATAGCAACTCCATCCTTGTTTGTTGCATAAAGAGTCGTCTCATCCTGTATCCAAAGTTGATACGGGTGACACTTAGAATCTTTGAAGAATTGCTTGATTGTGTTGTAATCACGACCATGATAAAGACCACAATTAAGGTTAAAGCAATAGGTCTCAGTTGTGCATTCGGGGTTCTCGATCATGTATGGATAAATGGTTTCAGAGAATTCCATGTAATTGGAATCTCTGCTAGTGATCGCATCAACCAAACGGCCATCTATGCAAAAATAATGCTTAGGATAAAAGCCCCATTTCTCATAGGAAATATATTGTCTATTCATTCCTATAGTGTTTAGATTCTTAAGTAAGCTCATATCCACCTTCTTTAGAGAGGGGCCAGAACCTATAAGAAAGACCGTATCTTCCAGAGACACCGATAAAACATGATCCTTTGTTGCTGTATTAACTAAATTAGTGCTCATAGTGTGTTTTCATATTTTTTATCTGATAAAAAATGTTTTAGCGGCTCATCAACCTTAACCCTTTTATCTTTGTTATAGATTTGATATTTAAAATATTTAAATTGTTTGTCTGGGTCGTGCTGGCTATGATTATTAAATAGATCGCGAAGACTTTCTCGCGTAAAGTCCTCATAGCCCTCCATGTAAATCGTGCGGTGAAAGTCTACGCCGATAAGTTTTAGTTCTTTGAGACCTGTCTCTACAAGATCGCAAACTCCAGCGAAGCCTGAATTAAGGTGACAATCAACCTCTTTTCGTAACTTCATGTAGGCTTCTGGGGGAGGAATCCTTATGTCAATATTTGTGTTTTCTAATAGATAGTTAATATTTGGTTGAATGGTATCAAAGAAATCAACTTCTTTGGGAAAACAACAGGAAATAATTTTAACTCCAGACTCTTCGAAGGTTTTTGCGTCTACTTCAAGACGGCCAGTCTTGGGGTGGTGTTGACCAACATATGCTGTTGATAAGCAAGCGTATAAAATGTCTGTTCTGGTGCCAATGTCCTTAGGGTCTTTATCTAAATGAGACAATGCTCTGTTTAGCCTTACAACTACATCGTAAGAGTCTATAAGTTCTCCGCTGTTAGAGTTCTCTATCGTTTTTGAGGGGCCAACTACGACAACTCTTTTATCTTTTAGGAAATCTTTAAACTTTTGCTCTTTAATTAGGGACATTTTTTATTAAATCCTTCCAGTATGTTATTTTCATGGCGCTTAAATCAAATAATTTGCTTTTCGATGCTTCATAAAAATCTAGAAGTTTATTGTATGATAGATCTTCCCATTTGTCAATGAAAAGAATTGGCAAGTCGCTAAATTCGTTCATTGTAACGCTTCTTATGACAATGGGAATAGTTCTTAAATATAAAGCTTCCCAAGTTCTGTGACAATCAATTCCGTTGCCGCGTGGAGAAAAAACAAATTTATGGGACGCTATTTGCCTATAATAATCGCCCCACGATACATTCATTTCCCCCGTTACCCAATTCTCTCCAAAAAAAGTGTTAAGAACATGAAGTCTCTCACTGGGAAAGGTGTTTGGATTTATATTTAAATAAGCTAAATTAATGTCTTGTATTTTTTGTTTGGCCAAATCATTAATAAAAAATGCTTTTTTAAGCCCATCAATAGGTTGAGACGAGAACCTGCCAAGCTGACTGGTAGAGTTGACTCGCAGAGTCATGTTTTCAAGACCAATCGGTATGCCCTTTAGTTCATTTGCTTGATAAGCTTTATTTTGGCAATACCACTTTCTCAGATTTTTGGGTCGCAGATTGAAGCGGTTTTCATCTATGGGGTAATCGCCATTGTGGGTAACAAAAACTTTTTGCTCTGTGTTTGTATACTCATCAATATTATCTGTTTTACAGAAAGTTAACGAATTTTCATGACAGATGTCTATGAATCTATTTCCTGTAATATATTCCTTGAGTGAAATATTGTGATTAAAGAAGTTCTCCAATTTCATTTTTAGAGTTCATTACTAGGTCTGCTACCCTGTTTATTTCTTCTTTGTGATGGTGATAGGGTCTGATTAAATGAGAGTCAAAATAAAATTGTCGAAGAATTAAAGACTCATCATATCTCCAGTTATCTCTATCAATGCGGTGACCATTTTGTCCCCCCTCTCTGTCTAGAAGCAAGAATTTGGAAGAGTCACTGTAGTTTGAAATTTTTACATTGGCATATTTTTCATCGGCAAACCATAAGTTCTTTCCTTGTAGGTGTCCTCCTGGGTCGCTGCCTAGATTGGATTTTGCAAGATCTCTAACGGATTTTTCCCAACTAGATGGTAATGACAAAACATCAGTAAAGCTGGAGCCTTTTGCTACATGATAACAAGAAGGATACATATCATGATAGGTTTGAGAGCAAGGATTTAAATGAACATACTTATCATCGGGAATGTCTTTTATTTTATCGAAAAAATAATACTCAGACATTGGTATCATATCTATATCTGAGATCATCCATGTTGTATCAGGCTCTGTGTAGGGCAACCAATATCTAACCCACAAAGTCTGAAGGTAGATTGGAACGCCTTCTACTGGCTCCATTTTTATAACTGTTCCATATGTGTCGTCTATCTCTGTATTAGGGTCTCCTATAAAAACCAATATAGGCTCGGTTTTAAATTTCTCTTTCCACAACTTGGATGTTACGGGCCAAAAATCTAAATAAAATGGATTGCTATCGCAAGAGTGTATTACTTTTTCTATTTTCATTGATCTCTAAGCCACTGCTCTAGTTGAATTGTTGGTTCCCATTTTAAAATGCTTTTAGCTTTATTTATATTGGCTAAAGTTTCCCGAGATTCTCCCAGACGGGGCGGTATAAATTCATAATCCCCGCCAATGATTTCGGCAATCTCTAAGATTGAATAGTTTTTCCCAGTTCCTATGTTAAATAGACCTCCAGATACAAATTGTCCTTCTGATTTAGCTGCTAATACGTTAGCTTCCACAACATCTTCAACGTTTGTAAAATCCCTTCTTTGTTCTCCGTCTCCCACAATCGTCAGTTTTTGACCTGCTTTTTTTTGTCTTAAAAATATTCCTATAACGGGAGCGTATTGGCCTTTGAGGGGTTGTCTATTCCCATAAACATTGAAGTATCTAAATGTAACTGTTTCTAGGCCAAAAAGACGGGTATACATTTGACAAAGCTCCTCTCCGCAGGTTTTGGTTACAGAGTAAGGATTCAAACAATCTTTAACCATCGTTTCTTCGTTTGGTATAGGGTTGTTTAGACCGTATGCGGAAGAGGTGGAGCTATATATTACTCTTTTAACACCACTCTCTTTGGCGCACTGTAAAACAGTGCAAGTTCCCACAGAGTTACTTTGCGTTGCTAAAATTGGATTTTCTAAAGTTGGTTGAATCCTAGCTTCTGCCGCTAAATGAAAGACATATTCAACGCCCTTAAACAACGGCTTAATCGCTTCGTAATCACAAATATCAATTTTGTAGTTTGAGGCTTTTTCATTCCAATAAAAACTCTCATGGGCATCTGTGGACTCATTATCTATAACAATAACTTCATATCCTAAATCTAGAAGCTTATCAACAAGATTAGATCCTATAAATCCAGCCCCTCCTGTAACGATTGCTTTAATTTTTTTCTTCATATAAATTATTATAAAATTTTAGTATCTTGCAAAAATAGCTTATTTGTGCTTCTATAGAAACCAGTCCTGAACTTTGTTCTCTTTGATTGATGGATAAAGCCTCTGCCACGGATGGGTTTTCATTAAAATATTTTACCGAAGCCTCCCAGTCTGTTTCATCAACATAAACAAATCCTCCAAATGTTTTGAAAAAATGATAGTGCCAACACATATCTTCTCTTTTTGGTCTTAAGAATAAACATAATGAATTAGAATTCATTGCCCATAAAAGCCTGTCCCAACAATTGGTGTTTCCGTTGATATTAAAAATATATTTATATTTTAGCTGTATCGGATGTGGAATAAAATCTGACTCGATAGACTTCCAGTCATGCCCCTCAAGAACCTTCTTGTCTACGCAAAAATTATTGATAACAAATTTTCCTAGTTCGTTATCTCTGTTTTTCATGCAGAAGTAAAAACGCTGATTGTCTTCTGGCAAATATCCACCTGTGTAACTTCCTGCAAAAATAGCTTTGTCCTCTTTTTCATTAAATTCCATATCAGTTGATGGAAAGGACTCGGTAATCTTGTGAATATTAACAATATGTGGATTGGGTATTAGGAGATTTGGATGGTGCGCTCTTCTTGTAAAACACCAACGGGGAACTCCTTCTTCATAAAAATCAACATCATCGTTAGAGTTAAAAATAAACTCACAATTTACGTTTTGTAAATCAAGGCCGTTACTCAAAAAGAAGTCTCTATTAGAGAACAGGCTGATTAAAAAGTTATTTCGAAGAGGGTCTTGTTCTTCGTGTTGCCGAAGTATCGTGAATTGGCCTTCTTTAATTTTTATATGCATTTCTGAAGGGCGTAATTTGCTACTCCTTATAGCTTCTACGTCTAAATGCTTTAAATGCTCCGTTTCTTTAAGGAAGCAGAAATCTATTTTTTCACTTACTTTCATTTTGTTTGGAATTCTATTTCTTTGAGGTGTTCTTCTGGGGTTTTTCCGTGTTCGTCAAAAGATTGGCCTACAAAGTGATTTTTAGTTCTGTTTGAAGGAAAGGGATTGTCGGTAAAAAACTCATCATGAATGGTGCAGTCAGAGTTGAGGGAGGGCCAAATATAACTGGCTAGAAAAATCTGATCGTAATGATACTGCTCTTCAATTTTCTTCTCTTCGTAATCTTTAATTGTGCTAGACATGTCATAAGGAAACTTTTTCTTTTTTAATCCCCACATTCCAGCCAAAATGGGAAAAGAGCCGTGTCTGGGGTGATCTCTCATCAAGTGAAGAGTTGTTTCTTTGGAGAGCCAGTCTTCTACTGCCCCAGCTTCTCTGGAATTTAAACGGGAATCGGTATCTCTAAAAATAACACACTCTACATCATCATCGTCAATTGCTTTGAATCTCTCGACAGCGAGTTTCCAGTCAGACTTTCCTTTTGTGGTCTTTACTTCTACCAAGTTCATTGAATTGAGCTTATCAATGTATTTTTTAGGAACATCCTCATGAACGTAGAAACGACAAATCCAATCTGGATATATTTTATCTCTGAGTTCAGCATTTTTTATAGCGCCTACACAATATTTAGGGTTATCGCCCCACAGGGAAAAGCTAATTATTTTTTTCATTATACATCTCTCTTATTTTTGCGCCCTCTTCCATGTTGGAGCTTTGACTCTGGGTTGATAGTCCATTTGGATTATAGTAATACAATCCAAAAATTTCATTTATTTTATGAAAAACGGCACCATTTTTATAACACCTGCACCAAAACTCGAAATCCGCAGCGGTTGGCCATTGAGGATCAAAATAACCATATTCATTATGTAGTCTTTTTTTCCACATGGGCATGTTGTGTGGAGAATTGTGATTTAAAAGAAAGTTTTCATAAGGTTTTTGGCATGGATAAAAATTCACAAGGGGGTTTTCGCTGTATTTTTCATTTGGTTGGTAGCTCCATGCTACATGACCATAAGAAATATCACACTCAGGGTTTTCGTGCATATATTCAGCGTGAATCTTAAGAGAGTTTTTACTTTTCCTATCGTCAGTATTCCAATTAGTTAAAAAATTAGATGTCGCTTTTTTGGCACCAATATTCCATGTGTCATAAATCGAATATTTCTTTTTTAAATTTTGATAAAACACATTAGGTGGTAAAGAATGTTTTAAAATAAGATTTTCTGTGTCGTCTGTCGAATCAGCATTTAATAAAAAAACCTCAAAACTTTCCAAGTCTTCCTGTTCTAAAAGGTTTTCCATAAAGCCCTCTATAAAAAGCTCGCTATTAAAAATAGAGGTTATAACTGATGCTTTGTAATTCATTAGTCTCCCGCTGTAACTCTAATGCTGTCTTCGTCAAAATGCTGGGTAGAAAATTCAAACATCTCGGTGTCTTCTACCGCATACATTTGATGGCGAAGTCCTACTTTAACGTGAAAGTTTTCACCCTCTCCTAGAATAACTCTCTCGGCTCTCGATATGTCATCATCCTCTCCATAAGAAACCATTAGCTTGCCTTTTCTTACATAAAAAACCTCGTCTTTTAGTTTGTGGTAATGCCAAGAACATTTTTTACCTTTTGCAAAAAATAAAATCTTACCACAATACTCTTCCTTGTTAACAATCCACTTTTCATATCCCCACCCCTTCGGGACAAACTTAATCTTTGAAAAATTCTTCATCTTTTACTCCTTTGTCGTCTATATAAAAATCTCCAGCGGGTTTGCCCATGAAAAGCTCATCATAATTTACGCCCCAATCTTTAAGTTGTTTCTCTGTTATGTCTCTAAATAGATTTGGACTCTTATTTTCTGATCTCCCCATACCTCGGGCTGTTAAAAAATGTATGGTGTGACCTTCTGCGTATAGCTGATTAATCTTATTGATGCGGTTATAATTAGGCACAGACTCAGAATAGCTTCCATCGTCATGAATCTTACTGGGCTTTTCGCAAATAGTTCCATCTATATCAAATACATACGTCATGGCTTAAATGGTTGTTTATATAATCGTTAATAGAGTCCTGCAAAGGAGTAAACTCAATGTCTAGAGAATATTTTAACTTAGTAATGTTTGCCTCTGTAAAATACTGATATTTTGATTTAAGCTCATCGGGCATATCAATAAAATTGATATTTTTCTTAACGCCCATGGCCTTAAAAATATAGCTTGCAAGCTCCAGCCAAGAAGTGGCTTCTCCCCGACCAATATTGTATAAGCCCTTGTTTGGTGAGTCTGCCAGCTTAATTGTAATATCAGCAGCATCCTTTACATATAGGAAATCTCTTTTTTGTTGTCCGTCTTTATAGTTTGAGTCGTAGCTTTTAAATAGGTCCATAGACCCTGTTGCCTTAATTTGGTAAAAAGCTTTGTAGATAACACTTGCCATGTGTTTTTTATGGGATTCGTTGGGGCCAAAAATATTGAAATATTTCAAACCTGTAATCTTGTCTAATAAATCGTTTTTTAGAGCAAAAATATCAAACATATGTTTGGACTGAGCATACATGTTAAGAGGCTTTAGGTCAAAGAGTGAAGTGTCTTCTGACATTCCTTCTTTCCCGTCTCCGTAAGTAGCTGCGCTTGAAGCATAGATAAATTTTGCATCGGAAACTACTGCGTTTTGACACAAAAACTTTGTAAAATTGAAATTGTTTTCAATTAGGTGATCTGCATTGGTTTCAGTTGTGTCTGAACATGCTCCCAAATGAAAAACAGTATCATAATACTTAAGCAAAGAAGGTAAAAAGCCATCTGTGATTAGGTCGTGTCCTTGTATGTAGTCCCTGAATTCTAATCCGTTTAAGTTTTTCCAATTTTTTTCATTTAAAATATCAATTGCTACGATATCTGTGCATCCTAGCTCATTGAGACGTTTAATTATTGCAGACCCTATAAGTCCTGCGGCTCCTGTAACTATCGCTTTCATTGTTTAATTGTTTCGATATCCTCTGGTGATAATGTATATGTTTGAGCTTTTGAAACTGAAAGAGTAGCCGCTTTATTTGCTAAAGTAATGGCTTTTGGTAAGCTGTTATATTCTAAAACGCCGTAAACAAGAGATGCTAGAAAGACATCCCCAGCACCACAAACGTCAAACACCTCCCGTGGAGAGGTTGAGAAGGTTTCTCCGTTATATTTAGCCCCTCTTTCGCCAAGGGTTACAATTAAATCAACGTTATCTAATATATTGCTAGATAATTCAAACTCTTGTTCGTTAATTTTTAAATAGCAATTATAAAAACAAGAGAGATCTTTTTTCTTGGAATCAGAAAAGATTGGAATGTCTTCATATTGGCGGCACAGATTCTTAATAACCATCGGACTTAAGAAGCCTTTATTGTAATCGCTGATAACTAAGGCATCTATATCTTTGGGTAGGTTTTTAAGATCGCGAAGGCATAATCTATCGTTTGTTTTGTTCTCTCCAACATCATACCTTAACACATGGGCGTTAAATTTTGTGTCAAAAAGCCTGTGTTTTTCAAGCCTTGTTTTGTTTTTGATGTGCGTAACATTATATCCAAAAGAGTTAAGGTTATTCTTTACATTGGTAGACATTCCACCCTTGGTCTCTCGATATATTTCTTGAAAAATAGGAACAGGAGCTTCTTGGCTCAACCTGCTACAACTTCCGAAGTGATAAATATCATCACAAGAGTCTCCTAAAAGTAGAATTTTTTTACTCATTTAGTAGCTGAATAGTTGATTCTATAACTTTTGAAGCAGGTATAGTGTTAATGAGGCGATTGGGGTCATTGTATTGGTAAGATGGTTTTATTTCAGTATTCTCTGGCTCCAAACAAATAAAGTTGCCTTTAGAGGAAAAAAATGGCCCTGTAGCTTTCCATGTTTGTGGAAAAATACAAACTATTTTGATATCATAATGAGAAGCTAAATGCAGGGGAAAGCTGTCATAGGATAAGTGCAGGGATGAATTTTTTATTAAATAAGCTAAAGAGTGAATTGATGTTTTTCCTAAATAAGCGGTATTTACGTCATACCTGTCATCATTTTCTCCCCCAACCTGTATGATTTCATGGTTAAATTCAGGAGAATTTTTTAAACCATCTATGACATCGCTCCAATATGAATACTGGCGAGAGGTTCCTTTTGTGTCACAAGGGTGAAATGTTATATAGGGGAATCTAGGCAACAGAATCTCCTCTTCTGCGATAAAACATTTGTCTATAGGCATCGCTGTTGTGAGCGAATATGTTTCAAGCATGTGCATAGTTTATTTTCTCAGTTTTAGTCCAACTACATCAAGTCCGTTATGAACGTAATGCCAATATCGTTGTGTCATTATTGATGGAAAAAATAAAATATCAAAATAGCCCTCCCATTTTCCTTGTCCCTCCATCAAGAAAGCGTCTTCCATCACAGGGAGATAGTCTAAAACGCCATCTAGATATGGGTTGTCTTTGAGAATGCACTGAAAGTTCTTCTTACAGGCATAATAAAGGTCATAATCGGGATAGTATTTTTTGAATGAGGGTAATAAGCTTGTAGACAAAAACACATCTCCCGCACTCTCGGGCAAGCAGATCAGTATTTTTTTCTCTGAGCCTTCAGTTTGGCTTTTTATGTATTCAAGCTGCTCAGAAGCCTCCATCTTTAATTCTTTCTATTGTATTTGTAGTAGAGTAAGAACCGAAACGATTAAAAAATTTTACTTCCTTTGCATATTCTTCCCCCACAACTGTTTTGCCTTCCCAGTCCGATCCAACTACCATTAGGTCTGGGGATATTTCTTTGATTAGGTTTTGAAGCTCCAGGGTGGTGTTAAAGCTATATACTTTATCCACAGGACGCAAAAATTCAAGCATCTTTATTCTATCAGAAAGCTTGTTAAAAGGGCGAGTTTTTCCCTTGTCTTTTTTTACTTTTGTATCTGAGTCTACTCCAACAAGAAGGATGTCCCCCATTGTTTTAGCATACTTGAGTAACTCTAAGTGACCAATGTGGAGAATGTCAAAACAGCCATTAACCCAAACCTTTTTCATGTTTGCACATGATTATATGGTCTTATTGAGTTTCTTCAACTTCTTGAGGAGGAATAAAAATTGTATCTGCCTCAGAGTCAACAATATTAGCTAAAAGTAAATCGGTGCGAGCGCTTACAAAATCTAGATTGCTAAAATTCCAAAATGGATCAGCCTCTTCCTGTTGATGGGTTTTATCTGTTCCTTTGATTACATCAATGTCGTGAGGCTTGTAATCTTTGGAAACTTTTCTGTTTGCTGCTAATTTGAGAAATACGTTTACTCTAGCTATCGCCCACTGAGCAGTAGTTTTTTGAGGTTGCCAAAGGGTAGCCGCAGCTTTTTCTCCTCTTTTATAAACTCTAACTAAATGATCTATTGTGATTTGAAAATCGTTGTCCTGATTAAATCTTAAGACCTTCCCAACGAGGCATTTATAGATTCTGTCTGAAAAGCTAAGATTCATTATGAAAATTTACACTTTTAATTATTAAAAATGAATATTAACCCTCGCAAGAAGAGCAGTTCAATATCGACCTTGCTAGTTCTTGGCTAGGGTTGGCGCTTCTTTGATAGTAGAAACTCTTTACTCCTTGTTCCCATCCAAAAATAAGTAGTTCGCTAACCTGCTTTGGTGGGCATTTGGGGGCTACCATAATATTAAGGCTTTGTCCTTGGTCAATATATTTTTGTCGTTGAGAAGCCTGAATTACAATTTCTTTTTGGGATATTTCTCCAAACGTCTTAAAAACATCTTTTTCTTCTTGACTTAAAAAGTCTAGATGTTGAACAGAGCCTCCTTTTTGTAGAATAGATTTCCAAGTTGTTTGGGTGTTCTTTTTCTTTTCCTCTAGAAGTTTTTCTAGATATGGGTTTTTGTAGGTAAATTTTCCTTTGGCTAGATCCTTGGTGAAGTAATTGCTATTCAAAGGTTCAATGGATGGGGAAACTTGTCCTAAGATGAAAGAACTGGAGGTTGTTGGGGCGATAGCCATAGTGGTCATATTGCGTCGATCATAACCTTCAAGGTGTTCTGGCTCACCCAGAAGAACAGCAAGTTCCTTTGTGGCTTCTTCGCATTTTTCTCTGATTGTTTTGTGAATTTCAGTATTGATGAATTTAGCCTCCATGCTTTCAAAGGCTATCATCTGTTCTTGTAAAAATGAATGCCACCCCAAAACGCCAACACCTAGCGCTCTCTGTTTTTTGGCAAAATTATGAGATGCTTCCATAAAGGGAATGCCCTCTGTCTTTTTGACATACTCCTCCATCACAGCGTCTAAAAAATAAACAAGGGTCTGGACTGCATCTGTCTCTTTTATTTCATTCCACTTGACTAAATTTAATGAGGAAAGACAGCAAACGAACGATTCATCTTGAGAGGAATGCAAAAATATTTCGCTACAAAGATTTGAGGCACTAATTTTTAGTTTTTTGTCCCTGTAAGCTTTGGGCGCTTGTTTGTTGGCTGTGTCGGTGAAAAATAAATATGGATAACCTGTTTCAAATCTCTTTCTTACGATAGAAGCCCAAGTTGTTCTTTTTTTGCGGTCTCCGTCTATTAGAGATCTCATCCATTCATCGCTAATACAAACACCAAAGGACATTTCCTGAATAGGGTTTCCTTCACTTCTTATTCTAAGGAACTCGTTAATGTCGGGATGTTCAACAGGAAGATAGGCGGCAAAGGAACCTCTTCTAACATTGCTTTGCGAAACAACAGAAGAAACCTTATCAAAAAGTTCCATGAAATGGACTGGGCCGCTGGAAGTGCCTCCTGCCGAAATTTCAACCCCTCTACCCCTGAGTTCTCCAAAGTAAGCAGAGGTTCCCGCTCCATGCTTTGTCTGCATTCCTACTTCGGCTTGTTTCTCAAGAATTGCATCCATGCGATCCTCTATGAAGACTCCGTTGCATGAAATAGGAAGCCCCCTCTCCCTTCCAAAGTTCGCCCATACAGGGCTAGCTAAAGAATAAAAACCTTCAGCTAGGTATTTTTCAAATTTCTCTGCAAAACCATCAACTTTAAGATATTTTTCTGCGGCTAAAGCTATATCGTGACCTCTTTGCTCAGCCGATTCTCCCGCTTGCAAATACCCGCGCTTAAGAAAATCCCTAGAGTCCTTGTTGAGCCATTTGTATTTTTTCATTAAAAGAGGTCGTCAGCGTCAAATGTTTGAGAGTTCTTGGAATATTCCACGGGGCGAGAATGGAAGAAGTCCGTGGCATTATTACCAAGCAACTCCTCCTCAAACCACATTGTATCCTCCAAGAGTGAAGTGTCAACACTAAACGCTGAGTCAAAGCCTATTTTTTCTAAAGAGTCATTAATTCGATTTTTAATGAACTCTTTTAAGATGTCGGCATTGAGACCTTTTTCATTAAATCCGTTTACCATCCAGTCTACTATATTGCTTTCTGCTACAAAAGCCGCCCTTGCCTCGCTAGCAATCCTTTCCTCTAGCTCTTTATCAAAGAGTTCAGGATGTTCGCTTCTAATGGTATTAATAATTTTGATTCCAGCAAGAGCGTGAATGTTTTCTTCGTTTCTAGTATACTTAACTTGTTGCCCTGTATCCTTTAGAACATTTCTATAACGATTAAACCAGTTGATTACATAGAACTGGCTAAACAAAGAAACATTTTCCACAAACAAAGTAAAAAGAGTGAGGGCATACACATACTGCTTCTTGGAATCCTTATAAAACTTGTGGTTATATTTACGCAAGTATTTAACCCTGCCCTCAATGAAGTCGAGTTTTAGATTTTCCTCAAAAACATCTTCTAAACCCAGGACTTTCAGGAGTCTCTCGTAGGCATTATTGTGAATAACTTCAACGTTTGCCATTACATATCCTAGATCTGTTAAACTGGGGTGAGGAAGGTTGTCTCCTAGCTTACTCCAGAACTTCTTAACGGCTACTTCAATCTGCCCAATTGCAGACAGGGTGCGAATAATCATTTCTTTTTCATCTTCATTTAAATGCACGTTAAAGTCCTGAATGTCGCTACTAAAACTAAATTCCTTGTCGGTCCAAAAACCATTGTGCATTGCCTCGATGAATTCCTGCGCCCACGGATAGTGATCTGGCTTCCTTGATACTTGCTCTTCAAAAATCATGACTAAACAATTTTACACCTAGCCGTAATCGGGTGTCAAGTCAATCTGAAAATTTCCGAAAATTTAATTTGACAGAGTGGAAATTACCCTTATAATAACCGTGAAACGGTTCAAAAACGCCTCTTAAAGATAAGGTTAGGGGTAAAGTAAACGTTATCTGTAAAGTAAACGTTTTTATAAATAAAATATAAAAGGGAAGTTTTTCTTTAAATTTCTCAAAAGACTCGTAGAATTGGACATGCCTTATTATCCCAGCGATTTAAGTCTCATCCAAAAGGTTAAAAAAACCAGAGATGAGGATAGCCTCTTACAGCTAATTGAGAGGCACTCTGGAATTTATCACAGTATGGTTAATCATTTTATGTCCCATCCTCAAAACGCTCTAGACAAGAGCCAAATGGTTGACGAAAAAGATTCTACCATTTATTCAGCGGCGTTGAATTACGACCCAACACGGAAAACTAAGTTTTCAACTCATTTAGCGAATCAAACAAAATGGAAATGCCTTAACCTTTTAAATAAAAATAAAAGAAATAGGGAATTTTTCATAGACGAAAGTGAGAGCCACTATGAACCGTCATGTGAAAGCTTCTTATCAGATCTTAAAAAAGAAGAAGTCTTTTCCTTGTTTAAAAAATGCTTAGAGAAGGAAAAAGACGAAAGGGTGAAAAAAATAATTGACATTCGATATGACACCCCCGATAATAAGCTCACACCGTGGAGAAAAATATCAAAAGCTCTTGACATGAGCATACAAGGATGTATAAATATCCACAATCGTTTCTTAGAAAAAGTAAAAAGACACATTAAAAATGTATAATTCAATAACCGCAGCAGCATTCTTAGTAAAAGACCCTGAAGTTAAAACCACCTCCACAGGCAAGAAGGTTGCCAACTTGAGGGTTGGGATCTCCTCCGCAAACGCTAAAACTAAATGTTTTATTGATTGTGAATTTTGGGACAAAACAGCCGAAATCGCAGAAAAATATCTTACCAAAGGCAGGGAGTTTATCTTGTCTGGAGAGCTTTGCATGTCTGAGTGGGAGAAGGAGGGAAAAACCTTCAGTAAATATCACATTAGGGGCAAGGACTTGCAGTTCTTGGGTTCCAAGAAAAAGGATGACTCCTCATCAAGTGACTCAACTGAAGATAGTGACGTTCCGTTTTAATGGAATTACTAGTTGACATCCCCCTTAATCCCTTAAGCTTTGGCAATGTTTCCCTAAACATTGTCAGAGAGCTTTATAAAAAGAATATTAATATTGGGATTTTTCCAAAGGGGGATGTTAATCTTAGTGCTTATGATTTAGATGAAGACATAAGGCTTTACATTCAAAATGCGATAAACAATAGATTGGATTTCTTTGATCCACAGATCCCGTCTTTGAATCTTTGGCATCTAAATGGAAGTGAAAACAGAAAAACCAAAGATCAATATCTGTTTACTTTTTATGAATGTAACCAACCAACTGACTTTGAGGTAAAACTGTGTAAGGGACAAGACCATACATTTTTTAGCTCAACTTATGCTCTAGAAAATTTCCAAAATTGTGGAGTCACAAACGCAAGCTTCTTGCCAGTTGGACTTGATCCAGACTTTCATAATACTGGCAAAGATTATCAGTTGGGGAAAGACGTAATCCACTTTGGATTAATGGGCAAGTTTGAGAATAGAAAGCATACCGCCAAAATCTTAAAAACTTGGGCAAAAAAATATGGTGACGATCCTAAATACCAACTTACTTGTTGCATAACAAATACTTTTGTTAAGCCTCAAGAAATGGACGGCCTTATTAGGGGTGCTCTGGATGGAAAAGCCTACAAAAATATCAATTTTCTGCCTTTCCTGAAAACGAATGCAGAGGTTAATGAGTTTTTAAATTCAATACACATTGACTTAACAGGTCTTTCTGGTGGAGAGGGTTGGAATTTACCTTCTTTTAATGCCACAGCCTTAGGGAAGTGGAGTATTGTTCTTAATGCTACATCCCACAAAGACTGGGCAACTGAAGACAACAGTATTTTAATTGAACCTTCGGGGCAAATGCCTGTTCATGATGGGTTTTTCTTTAGTAATAACAGCCCATTTAACCAAGGAACTTTCTATACTTGGAGTGAAAGCGAGGTTATCGCAGCCATGGAAAAAGCAGAGTCTAAAGTGGATCAAATTAATACGCAGGGACAAAAGCTAGCAGAAGATTTCACCTACAGTAAAACTGTTGACATCATTTTAGCCTCTATTTTTGGCGAAACTAGCCAAATAAATTGTAATTAAAATCAAATAATGCCCATATACGTTTACAAGCATCCTGACGAAGAAGAATATCGTGAGGTATTTCAAGGGATGAACGATGAGCATGTATATTCGGAAGACGGAATTGAATGGCAAAGAGTTTTTTTAGCACCAAATGCCTCCATTGATAGCTCTATAGATCCTTTTAGTAAGCAGCAGTTCATGGATGCTACTTATAGCAAAAAAGGAACACTGGGAGACATGATGGACTTATCTAAAGAAATGAGTGAAAAAAGAGCCGAAAAATCTGGAGGCAAAGACCCTGTAAAGGAAAAGTTCTACGATAATTATGCCAAAGAGAGAAATGGCACAGAACACCCCCAAAGGATAAAGGAAAAGGGTTACGAAAGTAAAAACGTTAAAATTGATTACGATTAAGAAACGGGATATGTCTTAAATCTTATTGGAGACATATGTTTTTCGGTGAGAGTATATCCCGTGCTTATCCCTTCTGCTGAATCAATTGATGCAATAAGCGAGTTAATTGCAGAAATATATTTATTGTATGCGGGAGACGAAGAGGTTGTATAAAAAGAAGTAATTAAAACAGGTTCTCCATCTATAATAATGAATAGGGGATTTCCAGAGTCACCCGATTCTAACTCCTCTGACATATTTTTATAAGGAGCGGGAACTACAGAGCCATCAAAGTAGGTAACGTTGTTTGAGGCATTTGCGGCTTTGGTTACTTCAAGTAGCAAACCCTTTTTCTCATGGTCGAATCCCACAACTATTGGCCTATCATCTTCAGGAATTGCTCCTAGCGAATCTCTAACAAAATAAGTTTCAAAGTTTTCAGGAACAACTTTGGCTGGCGTTATAGTTGAAGGGAGGTCTGAATCTAGAAGACCAACTGATATATCCTCAGACCCATGAGAGTCTATTCGCAATATCGTTCTTTCGATCCATTCTCCATTTGGAGTTACAAACCATAATTTGTCAGTGTTAACCAACCAAAAATGTTTAGCCATTACTATATGCCTTTTTGTAACAGCCGTTGCACCCCTCATTCTGTAATCTCTTGGGGTTCCATATCCTCTATTGTTCCATACGCTTACTGAAGAAAAATTAATTTTTTTAGCCCAGAAATTGCGAGATCGAGTCGCTCCGTATCCACCACCTGTAAGCGTTCCGTCTGGATCATTAAAGCCAGCAAACATGCTCCCATTTGAAGCAACGTCCATGGATGAATTAAAGTGTTTATCAATTTGGTTCTTTGAGTGCAATGCTAAACTTTCTTGAGCATCACCAGAAACCTGTAAACCTTTTGGGTTGGGGGAAATTTCAAAAGAAAATGTTGCCCCAAAATCCATCAATCCGTTTATATCCATTGAATAATCGTAAGCGTCTAATTTGGCATCTTGAACTTTGTAAGTAATAGACTTCCCACCTCCCCCTACAACCAAATCAAAATCATAACTGGATTCATGGTCCACAATTCCTTCGATAGTTCCAACGTTCCATCCAGAAACTAAAGAGGAAATATCAACGCTTCCAATAGCAGGAAGAGTCATCTTTCTTTCATAAGCGTAATCACTTCCTAGTCCATAAGAGGATACGCGGGGTATATTAACTGCTAAATTTGCAGACTGCACAATATGGTTCCCTGATAAAGCCTGTCCTCCAACCTGCAAGTTTTCTAGAGAAACAGCACTTCCAGTGTCTGATGGATTCATTATCACTGGATCGGGCGCAAACTCCTTCAAACCATCAAATGTTAATTCGCCAACCTGACTGGCGTTTCCACTAACTAAATTAATAGCGGGAGATACAACTCTAATTCCCGTTATCCCTTTGTAGTCCATATTAGAACCCACAAACTCAACATCTACCGTAGGCAAATTCCCCACAGAGTAATTTAAAGAATAATTTTGCAAAAAACAATTTCCAACTGATGCACACTCGTAACCACTAAAATCAGGAGAATCCCCTTCTTGAAACCCAGAAAAGGCATCAAAGATAGTGTCAGGTCGGGAAAAAATGTAGAAGTTTCTAGATGCTGTTTCATATCCAGATAAGGCCGCAGAAGTAGCCCCAGTCAAGGCTACATCTGAAAAATTAACTAACCCTTCATTTATATATGGCCAACTTAAAATATAATTAAAAGATAAATTTACATCTGGATAGGCCATGATGTCGTTAATTGCATAAAGAGGCGACCCAAGCTGTTTAGAGGTTGAATGGGGAATACTAACGCTAATATTTGAACCTTGAATTGTGGACAAAATTGAACCTGTCTGAATACCAGTATAGAAAGCATCTTTGCTTGCCATCTCCTCGCAAGCAATGAAGCAGTTGTTACTTTTAAATATATTAGTGGCCATATTAAACTCCCGAAGGTATTACACCAAGTGGGTCTTCTACAAACTGCACTTGAATGTCATTAGCATTTGCGTATTTCCATGTGTGAGTCCATGTGGGACAATAATAGACCTTAGGTCTATCGTAAATCGAAGGTATATCATGTCTAAACCTTCTGTATCCCGCTTTGTTTTCTAAAAAGTGAAGCATACATTTTGCTTGATTGTCAGATATATCTTTAAACGTATAAGAGATATCAAACTTTGCTATATTTCTCGTTTGAGCATTTCCATATAATCTCTGAACAAAAGAATTCTTAAAATTCAAAATATCAGATTTTATTCCCACCTGAAAACTTTGCTGAACGTCTGGAGTAAAAAAGAAATCCCTCGACCAACTGGAACTAGCACCTGTAGGACAATTGGCGGCACTAGAGGTATGATCCTCTGTTGCATAATAAAAATTGTCTAAGTTGTTTGTGTTTATTCCTGAAAACACCACATCGTATTTTTTATATGAAGACGATGGATTCCAGCCCTGAAAAGGAAGATTTGTAAAGTTCTGTCCCGACCAATTAAGAAGAGTGGGAGCGCCGTCAACAGTTATAACAGCATTTACTCCTATATTTTGATTGTTGTTAAATGATACATCATATTCATCACAAAAACCTGAAATGTTTTGATATATTCCTGAGTTGTCAGCATTGAACTCAAACTGCTTATATCCCGACTGAGCCTCAAAGAAGTTTATAAGCTTTGTCGCATTTGTTTCGTTAAGTTGGTAATTAACGCTATATTTTGCAGTCAAACTATTAACGGAAAAGGGAATTAAATTATAATAAAAATCATCAGTAGTATATTGCCCGTGTCTTGATTGAAAAGTAACTGTAGATCCATAAGAAGGGGTAAGGCTTAAACCGCTTAATGCTGGCGGTGCTACGACCCCTGTTATGTTTCTATCCCTGTTATAAAATAGTGAATCACTCATGGTTGGTGTCCTATATAGTTAAGGGTTAATCTTACTGAACCATCAGCAGAAGCAGTTAATTGTTCACTAACCAAAGAAGCATTTGGAATACTTAAGGATTGCAAAACAGTGCTATCCCTTCCTGCAATTGAAAAACTTACTGTTTTTTCTCTATTACCAGTTTGTAAAAAATTATAACCACTTTCCATAAAGGCTTCATCTACATCTATCTGCACACTTGCCGAATATTGTAAAGGGGGAATAAGTTTTACCTCTTGTGCGAATTCAGAACCAATTGTGTAATAAGGTTTTCTTTTTGGAGTAATGGAATAATCAAAACCAATAACTCTGTTGGTTGAACTATTATCACAGGTTGCGCTTATAGATCCTTGGCTTGGTATATATATAGATGTTGAAGCTGTTCCTGAAGCGTTAACGCCACTTCTCATCTCGTCGTAAACAATAAAACTAGCATTAACCTTAGGGACGCTTCCTACCGCACAGTTTACAGAATATTGTGAAAGATATCCACTATCGAAACCATAAGAAGTATTGTTGTCATAATTAAAACTCCCCCTAATACTTTTGTCTCCAGTAAAATCTAAAATAGGATCGTCATAAATTAAATAACGGGAAAACGAAACCGTTTGTGCTGTGTTTCCAGCTATTGCGGTAACGCCCTCACTGTATCCAAGAGGGTTAATTAAATTAGCTTTGTTTTGATAGCCTATATTAAATGAATCAACACCCGACAACTCTCTTGCTGACGGGCTTCCACCCTCCCCAGAAATAAATAGGTGGGTCTCATAATTTAATTTAGAGCCATACATTATTTTCTAAGCATTCCCCCTAAACGCTGTTCTTGTGAAATAACCTCCCTTACTGCATCCTTGAGCTTGATTGCCAGATCATTATCTTGATCTCTTCCTCCTGTATCTCCACCTCCTTGTGGAGCGCCTTCTTCGCTACCGTTGCTATTTACTGTAATGTTAATAGTAGTTTCGCCTCTTCCGTTTTCTGCAATATTATCAAGCCTTTGTATAACGCGCTCATCAGCACCACCCATGCTACCGCCAGCGTTAAGAGACTGTAAATTGTTTGCCCCAATCCTCTGTGTAGCTCCCGCATTCATAACGAATTCGCCACCTGAAAGCATAGAGGGAATAGTATCAACTCCCGCTGCATCGCCCACATATCCTCCCGTTGCGCTTTTCTTCATCCCCAAATTACCAAAGGTGGATGACTGGCCCCTTCTAAATCCTTGCATAAATTTAGAGTCTGCAAATCCACCTCCTCCTACTTTTCTTCCCTTCATGGAAGTCTTGAATTTTTTAGCCCCAAACGCCACACCAGCACTTAATGCTGCCATTCCAAGAGATGTCCAAAAAGCCTTCTTTTGATCTCTTCTTGCTTGAGCAAGTGATGCTCTTTGTTCCTTTCTTGACTTTTCCTGATCTAATTGCTGGAAGTATAAACCTAAAGCTTCTTCTTTTGCTTGTTTGTTTTTTTGACCCATCACATCGGTTGCTCTGCCGTAATTAGTCAACCTCATGCTTTCTGGTTCTAGATTTATTGATGCAAAGTTGGCTCCACTGAATATTCTGTCAGTTTTTCCTGCTGTGGAACTCTGCCCCGCATACCTTAATAAATCTCTCTTTCCACTAATGGCACCTGCACCCCTAAGCCCAGGCATAATAAATCCACCGTTGGCGAAACCTTGCATGTTTCCGTTGTTCAGGGTTTCGAAGAAGCCTAGCCCATATTTCTTAACGGCCCCTTTTCTCATGACATATTCTCCACCCATAAGGAGAGCGGGAACGTCATCCCTAGATCCGCTTCCACCGCGAACAATTCCCCCTTCTGCCCCCGTTGCCGCAGCAGACTTTCCTATTGATCCAGTAAAGCTAGATAGACCCTTTACCAGATCATCGACGGCCCTGTCCATAAAGGCTTTAGCCATCGTATTCAAGAAGTTGGTAGCAGCGCCGAGAAGAACGTCCTTAAGTTTTTCTCCCTTAGCAATAGCGTCTACAATACCGTGAGTGATTTCAGTAGAGAAAGCTCTAGCTGCACCCACAAACTTTTCATTAAACTGTTTAGCGATTTCAGCATCCTTCTTAATAAATTCATTTTGGAACGTTGCTTTGAGAGAGTCGTTAACCTGTAATCTTTCTTTCTCTAGTTTAAGAAGTTTTTTCGTTGCTTCAGCCTCATCTATGGTTCCTTCCTCAAGATCTTTTTTAACCTTAAATATTTTTTGAAGAACTTCAATCTCCCTTTCAATACCCATTGCTTCAGCGCCAGTTGCAGCAAGATAAGCTTGATCTCGCATTTCTTGTATTGTTCTTGCTTCATCCAGTCTACCCACTTTTTCCATTTTTCCTCGGCGGTTTAAGGGAGATGCATCAATAACTGCTAAGTCCCTCTCAAACTGCTTATCCCGTATATTCTTCATAACACCTGAGGCTGAAGTTTCCCTGTAGCCACCAAACTCCAACTGAGCTAACCTATCTGTTATTCCAAAAAAGAAATCATCAACCAACTTAGCAAAAGTTTGAAAGATATCTCCTGATTGCTTTAACGCGGTATTGGCTTCAAGTAGTTTTTGGAGTCTTCTTGCCTCTATGAGATTGCCCTCTGCCATGGCCTTGTTAATTCTTTCGATGAGAGCAAGGTTTTGAGGAGAATTGTATACGTCTGAAATCTGGGTAATGGCACCAGTTACTGTTTGTAATTTTTCAAATTCTAACTTTGAATCTCTAGCCGTCCTCGCCCTCATAACAGTGTCTCTTTCGCCTCTCGCTTGCTTGACTAAAGGAAGTCCTTCAAAGATTGCTGCTGCGTCCTTGTCTGCGGCAATAAGCGTAGCAGCAATTATATCTGCTGCACTTGTAGTGACATCAAAAAAGTAATTTGCCGCATTGTTTTGCGTGGAGGCTCTATCTAGAGCCAACAACTTTTCATCCCTTGCCGCTTTTATCGCGGCCACCTGTTGCTCTTTTTGCGCCCTGTCAATATCCTTAGCTATTCGTTTGAAAGCAGCTTCGGTATCTGCTAGATTAAGCAATTCTTTCAATGTGCCTAATTCACCCAGATTCATTCCCGCCGCTTTACCCTCTGCAAATAAATCACTTCTCAAGTCACCCAAAACTCTAGTTTGTTCTGATCTGGCTTCCAAATTTATCTGTTTCTTTCTTTCTTCAGTTATTGCCTTCTCAATAGCCAAGCTCTGCATTTTTCCTGCGCCAACTTTTTGAGCCTCAAGTTCAGCTATTGTCATGGAAATTCTTTGCTGTTCCATGGCTAGTTTCGATAACTCAGACTGAACCGACAATTGAGTTTTTAGATTGGATACTATACGCTCTTCAATCTTCAGTTTTGATGAAGCCAGAGTTGCTCTAAATTTTTCTCTAGCTAATTCAAGAGATTGTAGATTTAATCTTTTTTCTGCTTGTTTTGTCTCTTCTGCTACCAGATCAACAACTTTTTGAGCTATATCTTTGTTATCAGTTCTGGCTAGAACTTGCTGATACAAGCTATCGGCAACCTGTTTAGTAAATCCTTTGTTTTGAACAATAAGATCATTTGTATTTTTTATTACATCCCTTATATCTTCATAGTTTTTAAGCTCAATGGTCTCATTTGGGCTACGAGATTTTAATGCAGCCACAAAAGCACCCTCGCTTTGTATAAGTTTAGATGTTACTTTTAAGGTTTCTCCCACTCTATCTCTTTCTAACTTTCGGGCAGCGAGCAGTCCCTCAAGTTCTTTTTTTCTTGCTACGCTTGTGCTCAAAAGGCTCATTTCTGTTTTATGAGCAAACTCCATCCCACTAGTCAACTTGTTCTGGATCTCAAACATCTCAACCATGTTTTTAATCCTACTTTGAGCTAACGATTCTTGTATTTTTTCCGTTGCCTTAACGATTTCCTCCTCTTCCTTTCTTTTTTCATTTATTATTCCAAGAGCCTCCAAAAGTGAATCAATCTGCTCTTGGTTACTTCCTGGGTCTCCTTTAGTCAGTATATCTTTTTTCATCTGAGCAACTAAATCACGCTGCTCCTGATTCATTCCCGCCATTGCGGATTTAACTAAACCTTGAAACTCTCCAGCAGTATCTTGAGGTGATGCTTTTGCTTTTCTGTTGAATTTTTCCTGCGCCTCTGGCCCAGCAAGCAGTGACAACTGCATATCAAGAGCTTCTAGTGCTCTTTGCTGAACGAGGGAGACACCCCCGCCCGTATAATAAGATCTACGCCCTGAGCCAACTCTTCTCCTTACTTGCATTCCAGACAGTCCAGCATCTTGACCAAAAGTAGCACCTTCAAAATCTACCCCTCTTCTATCTACTGCCGCTTGCATTGCTTCTGGACTCACCCGTGCTGCTTCGGCATATCGCGACAAGTTTATTGCAAAAGATCCTTGCTTGGCAGCTTGCTGAAGTAATGCCACCCTCATCTTTTCCGCTTTTTTGTCATCCTTAGCGTCATCAATTGCGTCCTGCTGTTTCTCTGTTAATCCCTCTTTAAGTTTTTCTTTTCTGTCCTCGGGCAGAGACTCAAACAAAAACTTTTGAAAGTCTCCAGTGGTTTTTCCAAAAGCCCCTTTTGACAAAGCCTCTGCCGCCGCTTCCCCTACTTTATTCAGCGCTTTAGCAGCCTTTTCAGCAGGGGTATCAACTATGTTAAGAGCCATACCCAAACCCTTGGTCCACTGACCTAGCTTTTTACCCAGATCAAAACCAAAGACCATCTTTAGGACTCCACTCAAAGCTTGGAATCCAAATATAACTTGGCCAAGAACTGGCAAAAATCTTCCAAATATAGATAAACCCTTTAACAAGCCGCCTCCCAACCCTCTAAGCCCACCAACTTTGGTAAGCTTCTGTGAAGTGCCTTTTTGGACTCTACTCATCTTCTCACCCCTCTGATACAGCGGTCCAGGTGCTGCCATTCCCATAGCCCCCATCACTCCTCCCGCCTTCATTCCCGCCCCAGGAATTGTCATTTTCAACATCGCCATCATCATCAGGGCTTGGATTGCCTGATTCATTCCTGTAGAAAAATTGCTGGCCTCGTCTCCCATCTGCGAGAATACACCGCTTAACATTGAAGCTGCCATGGTTAAGCCCATGAACTTCATCATCAGGTCGCCCGATGCCATGCTCATGTCTTTTGGCTTTGCATAATTAGGGACTGCTCCAGTGGGTTCATCCCTAACATTAGTAACGGCAAGACCCATTGGGTTTCCACCACTTCTGAGGCGGCTATTTTGGTTGATTCTAATCTGATTAATAGGCAGACCAGCAGCTTGCTCTCTGCTAATAGCATCCATTAAGGCACCTCCTGCAAAGTTGGGAATATATCCCCCAGCAAAAGCGCCACCTTGTTGTCTCGCTTGGTGGTCTCTTATAGCCCCTCTACTTACCACACCACCCTTAGGTAAATTGTTCTTTATAGCCTGATAAGTATTTGGACCAACTCCATACAGCCTTTGTGCTGATGTTTTATCAATAAATTTTCCTAGAAATGTGTCTTTTTTGTATACTGCTGTGGGTCCACTTTTTCCTTTAACGCCTCCTCCAAAAATATCATAAAATTTAGCCGCTGCACTTTTTACAAGCTCCGAAGTATCAGTAGCCTTTACTTCGGCTCCCATCTGCCCCCTGTTCTGCGCTCCAAATTTACTAAACAACCGAAATGAATAAGGTAGGTCAACTCTAGAAGTGCTTTGTCTTGATGAGTAATCAAGGAATTGTTTACTGCCCAATATAGCTGCTAATGAAACTTCAAATACACTTCCTGCAAAACCTTCAAAAGCTCCTGGGTTAAATAAGCCCTCAATTTGCTTATTTGTTAATGTGGGCAGTTTTGCTTTACCGCTTATTTGTTTTGCAAATAGCTTTGCTTGTGAGGCTCCCGCCACTGCTAAACCTTTTTTAATATCAGCAATATCAACACCAGTCTTGGAATTTGTTCCCTTTGGACCAAGCTTGTAAGTTGGAACCTTAACGGGTCTTACTCCCGTAACGCCTTTTGTTGGTCTATTAATAAAACCTCTAGTTTCGGACCCAACCTTTCCAGCAAACAACTGTCTTTCAGGATTATCTTGTCCCCTGTTTCCAACCAACAATATAAGTCCTCCTTGTTGATTAAGAGGCATTGGATTAGCAAAGTTAGGAATATAACCTCCCGCAGCACCCACCTTTCTAGCTCCCGCAGGAAGACCCATGGATTTTACCATGTTTTGATTAAAGATTGCAGAACCTCCACCTGCAAAGTTAGGAACAATATACTCACTTGTGTTTGCAGTTATTGAGCCACGCACTCCTCCACCAAATGCAAAGTTGGGAATAGTTACTGGCTTCGCAGAGGGCGGTGCTCCACCTACACCGCGACTAATAGCCGCCTGTTCAGATCCATAACCACCTGCAAAGTTTGGTATAAAACCGCCAGCCGCACTGCGACCACCAGTTCCTCGCACAACACCTGGGGCCACCCTTGCTGCAATGGCTTGCATCTTCTGCATGGTAGCCAATTGCTTGTTTAGAGCTTGTGTAAAAAATTCTGTTTGAGCGACCTTCTTTTGCTCTGTGCTTAACTGGGATCTTTCAATAGCTAGAATCTGATCCTGAACAGACTTGTTGTTTAACAATGTCGCGGCAATTTGCCCTTGAGTTTGAGCGATCTGTTTGGCAGCACTATTTAAACCAAAGAAAGTTTTAAGAGATCCCACACCAAACTTAACCAAGTCCAGAGTAAGCTTTGCAATAATGGCACCGAAGATAGCTAACCCAGGTCCACTAATGACGTTTCCAATTCCCTTTACTATACCTCGCGCAAAGTCACTGCCTAATCCCTCTCCCTCTAGAACATTTTTGATTCCATCTACGAGGTTATTGAAAAAGCCTAAAATGTTTCTGAGGCTATCGGTTACCCCAATCTCTCCAAGGGTATTTGCTAACTCTTTGAGATTAACTCCAGCTTCATTGATTGCTGCTGATAGTGTTTTGTTTAGGGCGATGTTTCGGGTATAGGCTTCATCTGTAGCAGTTCCCGCGATTTTTGTAATCTGAGCAAATCTAGAAGTCTCTTGAGACATGTCTTCTAAGATAGCCAAGAAGGGGGCAACTTGGAATTTACCAACAAGACCTTCTGCAATTTGCAGCCTTTCAGCAGACGGAAGAGTCTTTAGTGTTTTTCCTAAGTTTTCAATAAGCTGGGTGGCAGACAAAACTGCACCCGAAGTATCGGTAACCTGAACGCCTAAATCCCTCATCGTCTTGAGTTTCTCTAGACTTTGAAGTCGAGTAAAAATTGTTTTAAAAGAGTTACCAATAACAGCACCACCCCTTGCAGTCTTTTCCTGAACGGCAGAAACCACTCCTACTAATTCGTCAAATTCAACACCCGCCTGAATTGCAACCGCACCAGAACGCTTAACAGCTTCAATTAAGTCTCTTTCGGAGACGGCGGCTGACTTTGCCGCAGCAGATAATTTATTCAATACTTCGGAGCTTGTAATCCCTGTAGAATTAAATGAGTTAATAGCGGCAGTCAATCCTGCAACCGCCTCTGCTGCTCCAAGTCCAGAGAGCCGAGCCAAGATCATGGAATCGTTTAAACGAGCGACAACTTCTTCAGCCTTCAAACCTTGACGACTAAACTCTAATGCGGCGGTGGCAACTGTATCGAAAGACTGCTCTGTTCCTCTTGCAACATCAAAAATTGTTTTCTTGAATCTTTCTAGCTCGCCTGAGCTTGTTCCAAGAATAGCATTAATAGCTGTAAGTTGTTTCTCTACCTCAATAGTGGTGGTAACCAAATCTTTAAAGGATTTTGTTACGGCAGACAAAACACCCACAGAAGCCCCAAAAGCCAAGACACGGGCGTTTGCCGCCTCCATGGACTTGGTAAACTGATCAGCTTTGCCAGTAATGCGCCCCAAGGGTTGAGAGAGAGCCTCAATACTTTTGGCGCTTGTTCCTAGATTTATACCCCCCTTTGAACCAATTTTACGACCAGCACTTCGAACTTGTCTTAAAATGCTTTCTTCTAATTGGGTAGCGTGGACTGGAATATTAACTGGCATAGCCTTAAACCTTTGTATTGTTTACACAAAGATTTACACATCATGCCCCGCTAATCGCACCATTTGTTCCATATTAAGTTTGCCGCCATGCTTTTCAGCCTCTGCTGCCAATCTCCTATTTCCTTGTGGAGCGTCCAAGGTTTGCATATCAGCCTTGGTTGCGCCAAATACCATTGAGGCATCTGCATCATCTCTTAAGCCTGTTTTATTTTTTCCGTCTTTTGATACTCTTTGAGATTCGGCAAAAGCTAGTAATTTCTCTGGATCTTCTCGGATATTATCAGGAATGTCATCTGTATATTGAAAAATATTGAAAAACATTTTTCCGTATAAAACCACTCTCAGTTGATGAATTGTCAACTGTATTACAGGTTTCCCATAAAAATCTCTCGCGTTTTCACACAAGGATAAATACATATTAAAAAATGGACGCAGAATAGCCTTTTGTATTAAAGCGTCTTCTAGTCTCTCACTTAAGCTGGATTGTATGGAATTAATTTCCGCGACTTCCCATGTCTCTAATTCAGAAAAAGTTTGCTCTGTAAAAACATGCTCGGTCAATTCTGGATCTTTAAACAATAAAAATCTTAGCAACTCATCACCACTTCTTCCTGTTGCATAATCCTCTGCCGTTTTCCCCATTAACTCTCTGCGTTTCATGAGAAGATCGGTTTTTTCCCCCTCTAGCTTTTTGATATCACCCCTCATTGTTTCTCGCTGAGAAGGCAGTGGCAATTGATTTACAGTCTTTTCAAGATTTTCAATCTCAAATTTCAAACTTTCCACCTTGGTATCATCCTCGGCAGACCATATTCCTTCTGCAAGGATGTAGGCAAGTCGATCCTCTTCGGTTTCTACACCTTTTGATAGTGCTATATTTTTATACTTTTCGAAGTATTTATGGATATAGCGCTGATCGCGAATACTAATATGCTTAACATAGACGGGCTTACCATTAAAGGAAGCTTCAGTGTATCCGTCAAATATTTCACCAATTATCGCAATATAAAACTCTTCGGTCAAAGCTCACCTTTTTCCATCTGTTCAATCAGATTATTAAACTCCTCAGGAGTAGAAGCTTGGTTGAAAAACCAAAAAGCTAGAACGGTGGTAATCTTTTTAATTGCCTCTAAATAGAATTCGCTAGCTTCTTCCTCTTTATTATAATAATCATCAATCTTCTCTTCAAAGGTATCCCCTAGAAAATATGGGGTAGGATTGTCATCATCCTCGCCCTGAATATGAGTGAGCATTAAAGTATACCACAAGATCAGGCGGTTTTGAGCCTTAATATCTGCGGTGTGGTCAAAAAGAGTGTGCATTGAAGATTCAACTTCCACCATTTGTCTCTTAGCCGCTGCCAACTCATCCTTAATTTTCTCCAATCTTTCTTTTTGTTTTTCTGTTTTCTTGTCCTTATCGGCTGAATCCAGTCGAACATATTCGTTTTGCAGATTGAGAACCTCCTTGAAGAGCTTACCGTAATCCTGTGCATCCGACTCGCTGAAAACTCCACCAGTATCGCTATATTTCTTATATAGCATAGCTTTGGTTAAAATGCCTTTTTTAACACATCGGCTCATTTCCACCGAATATTCAAGCTCTGCATCTTCCAACTCTCTGCGAGAAGGTCGTTTAATTTTAACATCAACTGGAATTTTCTCCGTAACCTTTTTGGTAACGGTAGTCTTTTCTCCAGTTTTCTTATTAGTGCGAGTATGAGTCTTCTCGACTTCTTTCTCTGTTTCCAGAGTAAATGTATATAATTCTTTAAATGCCATATCCTTATTCCTACTTAAAAACAAAAGTTACTGTGTAATTATCTAGCTCAGCCGCCAAATTTCTAATTGATTCGTTGCCAACGTCCAAAATTCTTTTTCTTATCCAGTTCACCTTTTCGGGGGTGAAGTGATCTGCTGTATTAATAACCCCGTGATATTGATCGGGTATATTTTCATATAGCTTTTGATAGTGAAAATCATGATCTTTTTTCATGTCCTCTACCATCATTAGCATCAGTTTAAATAAGCTGGAAATCTGATCGTTAGAGCTACTTTCTAATTTTTTTTTCGCGTTCATGCCTTAAACCTATCTTATTATATAAATAAAAGTGTAAAAATCAACATGGCTGGGTTTTTAAGTGCAGATCAAATAACAAAAATTAGGGATTTAGCGAATACTCTACACACGACATTCGCTAGAACAATTACTGTTTACAAGAACGCAAAGAAAACTTTGATTGCTTCTACAGATTCATGGAACTCTCTTTACGGAAGAACAAATACTGGATCAGATAGCTCTGTAGAATACACTATTGCTTCAGAAACCTTTCAGGCTCGGATATATTACGATGACATGGACACGGCTTACCTAAATGATGGTGGCAGAACTGAGCAAGCAGGAAGCCAAAATAAAGTTTTAGTTGCAGATGGAACAGTAAGAATTGTAGTGCAAGAAGCTGGCTACAATTACCTCTCAGAAGCTAGAAGGGTAGAATTTGATGGAACAAAATTTATCATCGAAAGCGATGGGCAACCCAGAGGTTTAACAGAAAACCAGTTTTATACCTTTGTTCTTAGCCCCGTGGATGAGTAATGCGACGACTTCCAGCAGATGTCCAACAGGCTCTAAAACGCCAAGCTCCGCGCCTATTAAAAAATAATTTTAAAAGGACATTAGAAAAGGATTTTAGAAAGTTAAAGCAAAGGATGATATCGGACTTTCTTAATGATCCGATAACTATGGAAATTATGGCTGGCCCGAATAGCCCAAATATCAGCGGAAGTTTAGATGGGGTGTCGAATCTTTTTGCCTTTATTGGTTTTGAGCAGGGCGACGATCCAATATCTCCAATTTTAGCATTGCTTGAAGAAACTCGTTTAGATTTTACTAAATTCAATACAACTGGGAGGAGAGTGGGCATGGATTTTAGGGTTACCCTGCCAACTGCTGAACAAATTTTTAGCGTAACACCGTTGCCTTGGGCTACAGGTCGCAGTTGGGCGCAGGGGATAGAGAGGGGTCTATCTGGCCTTGGCTTTCTTCTAAAGAAAAACAAGGGTAGATCGGGCGCTGCGATCCAAAGTCGTGTAAAGGTAAGGGGAGGAAGATTTAAAAACAGACCTTATATTTCAGCCTTTCTACGCAAATACCAAAAAAGGTTTGAAGATTTAAAATGAAAGCCCAGTTCCAACATAATCTCACTAGCTCGTTTTTCATGTGGTTTGACAACTTTTTGTTAACCAAGGGCGAGGCATATACTAACAAAACGGGAGAATTTTTTTATTACGACGATACACTTATAGACTCTGACTATACGGTTTTTGGAAGTCCTTATAAACAGTGGGTATCTGATTCTTCTATAGATGGCGCAACGGTTCCTACTGGTGTCTATGTCAATGGAAACCTTTCAGGAAGAGCCGATGGCATCGTATTGGATTTTGACAATGGAAGAGCACTTGCCGCTGGAGCTTCTAGCACCGACACAGTTACAGGAAGTTTTGCGGTAAAAGACTTTAATATTTATTTTACTAACGACACAGAGGATGACTTAATTATAGAAAACAAATATGTAGTTAACTCTAGAGTTCCCTCAGGGCCATATACATACATAACCCCCTATGATGATGTAGCTCCAGCTATTTTTCTTGCAGCGTCAACCTTAGAAAACAAGCCTTTTGCCTTGGGGGGAATGATGGACACCGTGGTTCTTATGAAGGCTGTGGTGATTTCTGATGACCCATATAAACTGGACGGAGCGCTCTCCATTTTTGGTGATTCTGTAAATGAAGTAATTGAACCTATCCCAATGAGCGGCTTCCCTTATACAGAGTTAGGAGATCTCAAGGGAGACTCTTATAATTATACAGGGGTAAAGGAAGGGTATGCTGGGGAAACTCCTTATTTTGTAGACAAAGTAAGAACATCAAAACTTAGCGATAGAGCGAGAAAAGCCGTGGCTAATGAATTATATATAGGATTTATAGATTTTGATGTGCAACAGCACAGATATCGCTTCTCCTAATTTCATATTTTCCAATTAAAAATGTAAACAACAGAAAGAATCTTTTATCATGGCCAATAGAAATAGAGTAATTTACCAATCTGAAGGAATTTGGGTGAGCGATAAAGCTACTTCCACGGGTAGTGGATACAATACGCAGCTTAAGCGAGTCCAAAGTGCAAACTATAGTTATACCATTAACCGTCAAGATGTTAACCAATACGGAGAACTTGCGCGGATTGACTCTCTTGTGCTCGATCCACCCACTGTTTCTGTAGATTTTTCTTATTATCTTTGTGACGGTTTCAATGAAAGGCTTTTAGATTTTTATGTTCAAACAGGTAATGCATCCGCTAGCTCGGTTCAGGGTAACTTTGCTTCAGGTCACCTTCAGGCTACCTCGGGTAAAAATATTTATATTGTAACTTCCCCAGAGGGTGATGACCTTAACAAAGGCACCGCTGGTGCGGGGACTGGAACTATCACTTCTGTAGATAGAATTCTTGGAGTTGGTAATGCTTACATCAGCGATTACTCTATTGATTTGTCAGTAGGATCGCTTCCAACAGCTTCTGTAACCATGGAGGGAGCAAACATCGCTTCTGATATCGGACCACAACCCGACAACCCTTCAGTTAATCAGGAGGATGGAACTGCTGTTACCGCTGGCAATGGTCACACTCCAGTGCAATTAGCCAGTCCTGCAAGTGGTGAAGGGGTTACAGCTTTGCGCCCAGGAGATATTACCATGACCCTCAGTAACTTTAATACTGATACTGTAACTATTCTTGGTTCAGCTTCGGGATGTCATATTCAAAGTGCATCTATCTCACTTCCTCTTTCTCGTAGTCCTCTGGATCGACTTGGAAGTAAGTTTGCATTCGCAAGAACGGTTGACTTCCCAGTTACCACTACCCTTAGTGTTAGTGCTCTTATGAATGACGAAAACGCCAGAAACCTTTCTGCGTTGCTTGAGCAGCCTGAAAGAGACGTTTCCATTACCCTTAAAGATTCATCGAATACAGAGGCTATTATTTGGGACTTCAAACAAGCGTTGGTTGACAGTGAAAGCTGGAGTTCCAGTATTGGTTCAAACAAGACTGTAGACTTAACCTTCTCTGCTCAAATCGGTGGTCCTGAGGACATTACCGCTGGTGTATTCATGAGCGGGGTAAGTAACCAGAGGATCAACCCTTGGCTCTGGGGTTCCTAATCTCAAGATATTCAAAATAAGAAAGGGGGGCAAAAGCCCCCCTTTTTTTATCTTTATAATTTAGCTAACCTTAGGGGTAGTAATTATAGCGCTCTCCTGCAACCCCACTCCCATCAACGCCCACTGTCTGTCTGGGTTGTGCTCCGTATATATTGTATTGTGCCGCCATTCGCACCACGTTGTCCATACAATCGCCAGCAAGCCCCTTATAGACCTTCGACACCTCATTACGGTTAATGAACGTCACAGCGCTTTCTCCGTCCCTTAACGACAATATATTGTCGCCACTCACACTAGAGTTAGTGATACCCCTTAAGGAGTTTCTAGCTTGCTTGGTATAATAGTTACATAGATATAACTCTTTATGAATACCTTGAGCCTCAGTGTCTAATACAACGTCTGCGCCTGAAAATTCAGTATAGATGTAAGTATTAAGTTGCCCCAAATTCTCATAGAGCCAACCACTAACTGCTGCGACTGTAGCTATTCCTGTATCACCGTCGAATTCATATTCGACAATTCCCGAAGCAAGATCTTCTAATACATTAGGCATATAGTGTATTACACACCATTTAGCTATTTAACCAATCTAGAAGTTCTTTATGCTTTGGATTGTTCGGGTCTAGCTCTACCTGTGGAATCTCTTTAGGAGCAGTGAAAGCGTTAGTTCTACTTTGGTAATGGTGGAACTCTTTGATTATGTTTTCTACAACCCTCTGACGCTCGTAAAAGGGATTGATGCCTAGCTTCTTTGAGAAGGTCTGTAAATCAGCCTTGCTCATTCTTTTAAGTCTATCCTTGAGGATTCCAAGATCATTAGTCCCAAAAGAATTAGTCTCGCGTGTCCCATAAATAACCTCGACCTCTTGTAGCACTTCCTTATAACGAGCAGTGCTGGTCTCGCCCTTTTGTTTTAACTCCTCTAGCTCCTCTAGTAGACCCTTTTTCTCAGGTTGTTCCTGTCCTGTTGTAACCTCCTTATAAGGAGCGGTTTTCTTTTTAGCTGTTTTCTTCTTAGCCATATCTATTATATACACTTAAGGATTAAATTACAAAAAAAAAGCCGCCCCCCTGCGGGGGCGGCTTTCGTGAATGTTAGCTATTAGTCATGTGCGCCAACTGCACATCCGACAAGAACGCGGTTATCGAGAACCACACGGCCTTCTTCGATTTGTCCGAAGTAACCGATCTTATTCTGGCGAATGCTGTATTGATCATCAGCGATGAGATTCATCTCACTTCCGCTATCAGGATCAGTAGCAACGACCCGAATAAGGGAGTCGCGAGTGCGATCAACGCCCACTACGATTTCGTCAGTGGAATCATTGAAGGTGATGGTGCCACCCGAATTTGGAGCCACATAAGCCTTACCAGCGCTAGCTGCGTCAGCGGCAGTTCCATAGAGGGTGTTAAACTTCTGACCTACGCCCATCTCGTTAAATTCTAAGATGTTAAGGCCGTAGAAGCTATCAAGACCCACATTCCTCCAAAGCTCGTCCCTAAGAGACTCAGGGGCTGCAATGCCGTTGGAGTTTGAATTGTGAGGAGCTTGACCAAGAGCAGCATTAGTGTTCACTGGATTGTAAGCCATGGAGCGGATCTTCTCTACAATCTCGGGAGAAACGATCAGATCGGTAATACCGCGAGTGCGAGTAGTAGGAGTTCCGTTAATCCAAGAACTGTTAATGCGCTTGGCAAGAGTAAACAGATTCAGGAAGTCTGCCAGAAGAAACTGGTCAGAAACTTCACAAGCTTGAACGTGCTGATCAGATTGAGCCGTAGAAGACTTAGTTGTTGCATTAGCAAGGGAAGTCATCACAAGGTTAGCGGAGGTGCGCTCCTGCTTGAGAAGAATTTCTTGTGCAACGCGAGTAAAAGTCTTGCTGACTACATCCATGCGGCTTTTAGCGGCATAGCGACGATCAAAATCCACAGCAGCATCAAGAGTGTAAGTAGCCAGCTTCAGTTCAGAAGAGGTTGGCAGCACTTGGTTGCTTGGAAGTCCACCCGCATGAGTCTGACTCCACACCCTGACGTAATCTTCGTCAGCGATATCGTAGTAAAGATCCAATGGGATGCTCGGATTGTCATCAGCATTAAAGCTGAGTGATTGAAAGAGGGTGCTCACAGTTGGAGCGTTATTCAGAACCTCGGCCAAAACTGGTCCGATGAATTCTGCAAGCGCCACCTGAGCCTCATATGCAACGTTACGGTTGCGCGAAGCCATAGCTTTTACAAGCTCGACTTGTTCTGGGGTTCTTTTTAAAGTAATTTTCATGATGGAAAAGTGTCCTTTCTGTATAAAAAATTAGCAGTCAATTTTCACGACGATGTAATCGCCAGAGAATTGGTCCGTAGTAATTCCGACATTTGAGCGAGTTCCCGTTCCGATAATGGTTCCAAAAGAAGCAGAATCAGTAGCGAGACAGCCTGTAACCTTACCGATATCGGCGGTCTCTGGGGCAATCTTCACACCACTTCCAATCTTAGTAGAAGTGTTGAGCGCTCCACCGCCAAGAGCGTCCTTGCTCAAGGTAAAGATACCTTTAGTAGCAATAGGAACAGCTTGGCCTGGAAGCATAGCTTGCAACTCAGTCTGCTTAGTTGGGTTGTAGAGAAGCTTTTCGCCGTTCTCGTCGTTTTTCGCAGTCTGGAAAAGAGTAATGCCAAGTGGCTTCTCTCCAGAGCTAGCGCCCGTCACTTTAAGGTTAACTTGGGGATACATCTCCGTAGTTCCAAGGAACGGATAGCTGGTGTCACCCAGATAATTGTTCGTTTGGTAGGTAATCGGATCGTTATCAAAGTTACCTGCTGATACTTTCACAAAAACACCAGCATCACCTTGGCTGGTGCCTGTAGTAGAATCGAGAACCATCCCATCCTCAAGGGCGAAAAGGTTAACGACATCGTGGTCAGAATACTGTCTGAATGGTAGAATTCGTAAAGACATGATATGTTTGTGTGTTGAATTTAAATAAAATTAAGAAATTTCAATGTTGTCCCTTGAAAATGCGGCTTTGAACTTATCTCTCAAAGAGGTAGGCTCAGATGCAACTGATTCATTAACATTAGGAACTCCAGCCTCGGTTTCTTCAGCGGAATCCAAAGCCTCTTCAGGCTCAACGGTTTCCTCAGAGGCATTACTAACGCGCTTAGAAACTTCCTCGTCAATGCGCTTTTGAATTTCGTCATTGAAGGCAGCTTGAGCTTCTTTGCTCTTGTGCTTCCAGAGAACTTCCAACTTAGAAGAAAAAGAAGCAAAAGCCTCCTCTTCCCCAAGGTCTTTAAGCTCACTAGCAAGGAACTCACGATCTTGATCGTCTAACTCAAACTTTTCATCGAGTTGATCCATTCGCTCGTTAAAAGCCGCAACAGCCTCGTCTGCTTTTTTCTCGTTTTCAAAACTTGAAATACGGTCATTAGCCGTTCCAAGTTTTTCTTCAAGTTCAGCAACGGTGGCTTTCAGGGAACTATATTCAGCTTCAGCAGCTTCCTTTTGTTCCTTTTGCTCTTCAATATCTTTGCGATATTGCTCATCACGTTTGCGAATAGCTTCTGCAAAAGTATCGGTCATCGAAGCGACCGCTTCTTTAGAGAATTTCTTCTCATCCAAAAGCTGTTTAAGTTCTGAAATAGTATTTTCAAGTTCCATAGCGTTAATATCCTTTTCGTTGTTTACATTTAAATTCTTTTTTTGTGAAATTTTATCGCGCTTATCATTTATAAAAATAGAAGCTTCTTTTTGGATGTCTGAGTAGAGACCTTTCACATCGGCGGCTGGATTAAGTGTGTAAGCAATGCCCAGCGGATAAATATTTCCTTTAATTAGTCTGTAAATCTCCTGCCCATCATCCGTTGTTCCTGAGCCTCCATGACTACGAAGGAAGCCTTTCATTTCCTCTATTTGTGCGGGATCTGAGATAATTTTAGAATGCCGAAGATCATCGCTGCCAACCGCTAGAACATAATCATTAAATCCTACTTCCCAGCTTGCTGAAACCTTCTGATATGCATTGTCGTTAGGGTCTAATGATTTCTCTATAAGCTGAGTAAAATTAGGGTTAACTGATTTATATAAAACTGCACCAAGGGCTATATTAAACGGCCCTTCCATAGTCTTTACCTCTTCGGAAGATAAAATTTTACTAGAATCAAACTGGCTAAACCCTGCTGCTGCAATATGACCAACTACCTTTTCTTTATCATGTTCAATATTGGTTGGTTTATGAACAAAATTCTTTGTGTGCTGGAGAGCGGTTTCGGTATCCATGCCGTCTCCATTGCGATTAAACTTATTAACCACAGCCGCATTGAAAGCTACCCCAAGCAAATCGACATTACTTTCGTAGTCGATGTTAGTTGGAAGAAGGGGCGCTAAATTTTCCAAAGAAGCCCTAGAAATCAATGAGGACTCATTAATCTCACAAGCCAAAAGTGGACACTCAAAAGTGGTGGTATATTTGTAATCCATTATTTTTTCTCCATCCAGCTTTTAGGTAGAGCACTCTCTGCTCCTATTTTTTTAGCCCTTCTGATAAGTTTGCTTTTGAACTCTTCAAAACTCATTGACCCTTCGTAGCGCCCCCAACTGCTTACAGCATTTTTTACATCTCTAGCCGAAAGCACTGGAAAAGACCTTCTTTTAGGATCAAGAAAGTCACTGTCCTTTAACTCACTTCTTTTTTTTTACCAAACTTTTCAGCAGCAATATCCATGAGTAGTTGAGCGTAGCTTTTTTTAGGCTTAATGCCTTTTTTCTTACCGCCGTAGTCTCCCTCCACTTTCTTTTCGGACTCTTTATCGAATTTCATGTCCCGCTTCAAAGCTTTCTTTTCAGCGTCTTTTTTCTCAGATGGTTTGCCTTTTTTCAGGTTTTTAATTTTACTCTTATCATCCTTGACGGCATCCTTCTCATGCTCGACTTTTTCTTTTTTATCGTCTTGCTTGAGTTCCTTTTTGTTAATTTTGTCCCATTGAGCCTTATCTTTTTTAGCGGCTTCTATCTCTTCAGAAGAGATAGATACCTCGATTTCGTTTGGTTTTAAATTATTGATTTTCATGACTGTGGTAAAGTATTGCTGCGGGGTATTCTTCTAATTGATGTTGAGTAGAAATATCTAAAACCTCTTTTAAAGTGTGCAGGTTTTCAATTTCGTTGAAATCTTTTACACAAGATTCAAGGGTTTCTACCCAATATTCTTTGTTTTTGGCGCATACAATACTTTCACACAATCTATTGAGGGTGTCTTCTTGAGCTTCGCTAAGTTCCTCGACTTTAAAGTGTTCAGTCATCTTCTCTTTCCCTTTTGTTACAAGGGACTCGATTTCATAAATAATCGACTGAATGGAAGGTCTTGAATATTTAGCTTCGGCTTCTTGAGGAATTCCTGTAGTGCCTTCTGGTCTCCCAGCTTGTTTTGGGGTTTTGTTGTCAGACCCACCCTCTGGGTTAACCATTGGAACACCCCCAACAATGGGGTTATAAAAACCCTCTTTCCTCTCATCAACAAAACTTTTTTGAGCAGGTTTGATTTTATCAGCTTCAGGAAAGCTTCCATTATGAAACATATCCATGCCCTGTTGTGGGGTGAGGATTCCTAATTCCATCAAACGAGTTGCGACTTTCATAAGCTGGCTCTCATCCCTCATGTCAATATCTTTCATCTTAACCATTGGATAAGACCTGAACCCAAGATCCTGAGCCACTCTTTTAACCTCACGTTGTAAAAAGTCATTGATGAAACCGTGTCGTGCTTCCTTTAATCTATCTATAAATATCTCTGCCTTAACTTGGGTTGAACTGTATTTCTCCTCCCCAATAACAATGTTTTGTAATCCCTGTTTAATATCCTCATTAAGTATTTGATATTTTTCTGGCCCCAGCACTAGGTTTAATTCTGGAATGATAAACTCAGCCTTTGTGGTATAATCGGAAACCAAAACACGACCTACACTCTCATTCTTAAAAAGGCTCTGCATTGCCTTTAGATTGTTTGGATTAACGCCACCTTTTTCTGGGTCTGTTCCCATGGTGATCAGCAAGATGACATTCTCAACGGTTCGGCAGATAGCCTGATCCATTTTCTTTAATTCTAGCTTAGCGTTAATATCTGCCAAGACAGGAAAACCAAAAGGAACAGCGAAAGGCTCATAGTCCTGCTTTTTATAAAAAGAAAAAGAAAGTCTATACGGGTCAAGCTGTATGCGAATTCCTGTTCCTCTGTAACTTCCAAGCCTTATTAATTCTTGAGTGTCTGCATCCAAACTGTTAAAGATTTCTAAATCTTCATCTGTTTGAGGATTTCTAAGACGAAGAATTTCGTATTCAGATAATATTTTCTCATAACCGCCAAAACCAAAGCTGGAAGCGCTTTTAGCACTAATGTCATATGGATTAAGCAGAATATAACGAAGAGGAATCCTGTTGTTGGTAGAATTGATAGATCCTACCTGATTCATTAACTTTGCATAATCTTGAGCTTTAAACTTACCATCTACCCTATAAAAGAAAACATTTCCACTCCTGTAAAGCTCTCTAAAGTATTGATCCTTAATACTGCTTAAATTAATTTTCTTAAACCACTCTTCAAAAAACTTTCTGCTTTTTGCCGTTCCCCCTTCTAGGTAAATATCAGTATTTGTGAACTCTGCCATAATGTCTATGGCATTTCTAAATATGGCAATATTAGCATAAGCTTTTTGACAAAGCTCAATTCCGTCTCTTACATCCACTCCGTCACTCGCATAGCTATAAGGCAGCATTCCTACCCTAATGCTCGAAAACCTATCTACAGGATTTCTGTAGGCCACTCGATTAGTGCGTGTATTAGTTGCATCTGCACCTAATTGAGTTCTGGCTTTAGCCACCTCTCTGTAGCTAGCATCTGATGTATAAAAAGGCTCCCCTAGTAATTCTGGAGAGACCTCGGGGGTCGGAACTGCCCCTTGACTAGTTTGATCAAACTGCTTCCAATAATCAGACCTTTTGGTGTATTTTCTTTTTGCCATGACAGTAAATCATATTACACCCCAAAGTTAACTTTCAACTTTTAAAAGTTAAGAAATAAAAATAGGGGTAAAGGTGTTTTGAGCAGGAACCCCTTCATTCTCCTCCATATCATAAAACACGTTCATCATCCAGTTTCCCAAAACCAAAGCAGAATAAGAGTCTTTACGAGCTTTGTCTGCTCCTTTTTGTTTTCTTAGGTTAGGGGGAAGATCGAAGCTTTGTGTTCCCTGAAGAGATGTTGTAATTTGTATAAGCGCACATTGAACCTTAATTAGATCCATCATATCTTTTTGATGTTCTACGAAATCAATCATTCTCGCACCAACGCCCCCGCTCTTGTTCGGATCGTTATTAATGAACTTTAATTCTTTAATTGGAATATTAGATTTTCTCTGGTTGTTATACTCGTCATCCATGGCCGCTCCCGCAAAGAATATCTTCTTTCTATCAAATGCAGCTTGAAGACTTTCGTTCGCAGCCCTAATCCACTGAGAACTAGGCTTCCTTAAAAAAACAAAATTCTTTGTGCTCTTATTGTATTGGTTTTTAAGCTTTCTTAAGTTTTTATCATAATCAGGAACCTTATCTAGCTCAGCCTCCATGGTCCCTAATTTTAAATTTAAATTCTTAAAAATTTCACTCTCGTTACAAGAGTTCATGAATTGGACACCACCGTTATAGTCGCCCACAACCGCCACAATGTTGAAGTGGGTGAGTAGGTAGGCCATGTATCGAATATGTGTTTTTAGATTAGCCCCAGCCAATGCATAACTGTGAACTACAGTTCCCTTTCTTAAATCTCTATTGAGCTTTATTAATAGCATTGCGAAATCATCTGAGCTTTCACTTTCGGACCATGATGGGTCAAATGCTAAGATATACTCATCCTTCGGGTTTCCTATGACCTCTACTGATTGCCCCTCTCCATCAGCCAACGTGCATTCTGCCATTTTGCTAACCTTAAAATATCCAGAACTGTCATCAGTAAATATAGCGCCAAATTCCCTCTCAAATTGAGAATCGCTCATTGTTGCCCTAGATTGTTTTATTAAATTTTGATCATAGAGTTGTTCAGGAGCACAATCATAGCTGAAGTGCATAATTGTTCGGTGCGCCCCATCTTGCTTGTTTTCATTTAAGATTAAGTTCTCATACTGTTGATAAAGCTTGTAAAGGTATTCAAATTTGTAAGAAGCTGAAGATAGTCCTATGATTTTGTTGTTTGGCCATTGCCTCCTGTCCTCCTCCTTCATCTTGCCCTTCTCAATTAACTGAGTCTCCAGATCATACACCTCTTGCCTTTCTGTTGGATTATCTACAACCGAAAGGAATGGCATAATGACCTCATTGTAGATTTTTTCAGGCATCAACAATAACTCATCAATAATCATCCTCTGGAATCGGAAACCCCTTAGCTTTTCTCCATCGCCTAAAGGAAGAGCGCGAATACTACTTTGCCCAATCTCCATAACCCACTCATCGTTCATCTTAGAAACTCTAGTGATACACTGGGAGAAAAAAGTAGCCTTGGGGCTTTTGGCTAAATCCTCTATCTTCTTGAAGATCATTTTAGACTGCCTGAAAGACTTAGACAGAATACCTATCTGGACACCCTGATGTAGAATAGCGTCTAATAGCGCGAAAATGCCCGTAGAGAAGCTTTTAGACATTCCCCGACTCCATATGCCCAAAAAGTAGTCAGACTCCATCATGGCCTTAATAGCCATATGCTGAAAGGGGAATAACTTTACCCCTGTGAACAACTCACAAGCAAATGATGGATTTTCTCTGAGAAACTTATAAAGCAAAAGCTTTGCTTCGCCCTCATCCAAATATCCCTCTTTTTCTTCTAGCTGTTGGTTTATATCTGCGAACTCTCTTCGGAGTTTCTGTTGTCCTGTTTCCCAAGCCATTTTTTTTAATTTCGTTATCCCAGAAATACTGAAGGTCTACGCTCCACAGCTTAGTTCCTAAAACAAGAATTTTTGGTATCAGTTCCTCGCTTTTTTCTCTTGAACCACTGAATACAAACTGACAGCAATCTGAGTATTTGGCCTGAATTTCGCGCATCCTGTGATACACATAATCTAGCCTAAATTTTTTATAACCCCTTGCGTTTTCGGACCACATGTCTCCAAACGCCACTTCTACAACAATAAATAAGAAACACCCCATCGACTTGCATCTTTCTAGCTCTTTTACAAATCTTCCGTATCCGTTAGTTACTGTTGCACAAAAATCCTGGTAAGACTTTCGATCCACAAAGGTGTAATCGTATAATTTACCGCCCACCGCATAATCGCCAACGTCCAACTTAAGAGATTCACTATTCTTGAACTGTAGCGGTTTCTGTTCTCTCGTATCTATGAGAATGGGGGTATCTGAATAATCGTTTTTAAATTCATTTGGTAACTGCCCCGAGAGCATGGGCAGCATACCAAATTGGTTACAAAGAGCCTTGTAGCTGCCGAATGCCTTTTTGCACATGTCTACATCGGGCATTCCTGCTGATTGCAGGTAAGTGGCAGGTGGCCCAGCAGTAAGCCCCTTGGCTTCCATTTTTTTATTAAATGTGTTTGCAATGAAATCTTTTACCTCCTCAGGAGGAGCGGTTTCGCACCACTTTTTCATATTGCGCTTATTGATAAAGTCAGCAGCGAAATACTGATCGTATTTTTTAAATGGGATAAGTTCTCCTGTTAGCTTATCTTTTCTTGCATAATTCTCTACATAGTAATCCCCAAGGAGTTTCCCATGTTTTTTTATGTGTGCGTGGAGACTTCTTAATGAATCAAATGAATCGCCACATATTTTGCATTTAAATGACATCATCTTGAGATATTCCTAATACCCGAGCCTTCCACTCAGCCATTCCTTCTAATCTTTCTGCCTCTTTCTTAACTGCCTCTTTTTGCATCTCTGCAATCTTCAGTATCGTCTTTCTTTCTTCTTCTTCCTGAAAAAGCTGCACAATAGACAAAAATGAAGCGTTCTCCTTTTGTAACTTCTTCATTCTCTCACCCCGATCACCTTGAAGCTTTTTAGTGAGGTTTTCGATACGGGTTTCGCATTGATGATACTCAGAACTCTTAGCTTTGATAATTTCTGCTAAACGAATAGACATTTCTTGCTGTTCGTCAGCCTCATCGAACATATTGTTCAATTTGTTAAGGTGAGCACTAATGACCTCCAAATTAATTACCTCTTTGCAGACATTTAAATACAAATTAATTTCATCAGCCGTTAAGTCAGGCTTATCCCACGTTAAACGTATAAACTCATGCTCAAAGAGGACTCGATCCTCTTCGTTTAGATAATTGTTAATTATTTTTAAAAATCTAGAGTTTGAGAGGTTCGTTCCTAACTTTTCAACACAGACTTGCTTTTGTCTGTTAAGTTTCGATTCATCTAAACCCAGTCCAGTAGCGTCATTGATTTTTTTGATGATTCTGGAAGGAGACTTAGGTGAAATGTATGAACTAAGTGCTCCGCTGTCCTGAGAGGGTAAGATATCTGGGTTGACGGCTCTAATCTCAGACAAGACTGCTCTTTGCTCCGCACTCAGAGGCATTACACGACGAGATGGGAAAACAATTCTTGCGATCTCTAACGAAGACAACCCCTCCTCTGCTTGTTGCAGTATGAATTCGCGCTGTTCGTTTGAAAACTCAATCGTTTCCACTGGCTCTCTAGCCGTGGTCCGATAATCAATGGAGTTTTCGACCAAAAACTTCCTAACAGCCCTTCCCTCTTTCGACCTGCCGTCTAAATTTTCGTTTTCGAAGCATTGACGAGTCAAATTTATCAAATCAGGGATTTTCGAGGCGTTTTCCCTAAGAAATTCTTTCTGTTCTTTAGAGAGATCCATCACTTATGATATCTTGTTCTTTTAAAATTTCCAAAGCCGCTTCAAGGAACTTCTTTTTCAAGTTTTTTACCTGTCGATACCCTAATTTTTTCTTTTGGGGTGAAATCTTGTATCCCATGAACTTGGCAACGTCTTCTTCAGTCTTGTCCTCAAAATACAACATCCTGTAAGCTATATAGTGCGTGGGAGTTAGCTTGATTTTCATTTGGACGTTGAGTCTCTTAAGAGATCTTCCAAAATCAAAATCCGTATATGCTTGCCCCTGAACCTCTTTTACAAAATCTTCTGTAGACAACGGAATCTTAAGCTCTAAGCCTGTTTTTTTAGATTTTTCCCACTTTGCGTAAATCTCACAACTTGAATCTTGTTTTTTGCTTTTTGTCTGGGTGCAATCATCCCCTCTCGCAAATTTGCAATTAGAGCATGGCTTAACATAATTGCCGTAATGATTGCGAATAAGGTTTCGCATCTGATTTGCAATGATGCGCCCTATCCATGGCTCCAGTGGCCGCTCTTGGTCCCACATGTGCCACTTTCTAGCAATATGTGTTTTTATAATTTGCTCTACATCCTCAAAGTCAAACCACTTAACAGCATTCAGTCTCCACTTAGACCTCTGCCTCTTAATTGCAACGTCGATGATGTCGGAAAAATCTTCGTAGGTTTTATTCCGCTTTCTTTTCATCAATAAATTCATTAAAGGAGCGTGACCCACCCTTTGGGGACTTTTGCGGGTTACCCTCTCCTACTAACGAACCTACAGTATAAGAAACGTGATCGGACGTATCGTATTCAACTTCAATTTTTGCTAAAGACGGAACTGATTGAGCGTCTGTTTCATCTGCTGAAACTACAACTGACTTTTCTAAAGTTTTTAATCCTTCCGCTGTATTAGTTGATGCTGTAGCAGCATTTAATTGCTGTCCACACTTTGCACAAAAGTTAGGCTTAGCATGAGCGTAAGAAAGTTTAGTTCCGCAACTATGGCAAAATATATGGCTCATATCTATAGTATTTATATATTAAAAAGCGATTTTTTCTAAAATAAACAAGGTCTTAGTCCTATATGGTATTTAAAAGCTGTTCGCCGCCTCCGCGTTGACAATTGCTCTTGTTATACTTATAGTATTACACTTTCTTGTGTGTTTCTAATTTAGAAATGATAAATTTTAGAATTTTGCTACGGACAATATCAGCACGGGTAAATTTAAAGGAATGAATTCCATTTTCTTCTGACTGCTCATCAGAGAACAGATCGAACATTTCTCCAAAGCCTGTTTTCCCATTAATGTCACTCTGCATGAAGTCTCCACAGATAATTAGCTTACTGTCTTCACCCAATCTAGTGACTAACGTGGTAAGCTCCTTGAATGTAAAGTTTTGCGCTTCATCAGCCACAATTAACTTATTGCTCCAGTTAGCCCCTCTTAAGAAGTTTATGGGGACAGCGGAGATGCGACCCTTTTGCTTTAGGAAGGCTGTATCGCCTTCAAATACAATTTCCTCTAGCTTATCGTAGAGGGGCATTAAGAAAGGGTTAAACTTTTCCGTTATATCTCCTGGGAGGCTTCCCAATCCTTTATCTGCACTTTCTGCAATACTTCTAACGTAGAGTAATTCTTTTTCTGTGTCTTCTGCCATCAGACGCAAACATCCATACAAGGACATGTAGGTCTTACTAGATCCCGCTGGACCAGAAACGAAGAATATTTTTACGTTGGGGTCTAGTAGCGTGGCAAGAAATCGGCGCTGCCGAGCGGTGAATTTGAATTTTCTTTGTTTAAATTTGATTGAATGATGAAAGTGCGGTTCCAACTGTATATTAGACAATTTTTTAAGTGCCATATTACATAAGTAATTACACTTAAATCAGAGAGTTATCTGATTTATTGTTGCAGTTGCACCAACTGTATCCCCACCATCTATGTTATATCCCTCCGTTAAGACTCTTGCGCCAGCCGACATCTCAAGAACCTCTAAATCATCTATTGTTGCTCCATACGAGTCAACTATGTTGACCTGTGTCGCGGTGTTTAAAATTTCACCACTGTGGTTAATTAAGGTTTTCAGACCTGTAGAGGAAATTTGCATCTCTTCTTCAACTCCATCGAGAAGCATACTTGTAGCTTGTCCAGACCCCAAGGTATAAACGGGGGTGCTGTTTAGTGTTCTTTTGAAACTGATATTTGATTGGACATCTCCCACCGCATTGCCCATATTCACCACCTCACATGTGTGACCATAGAAAAGACGATCTCCTGAGATAGATCTTGAGTGGAAGCTGTAATCTCCTGAAATTTGCTGATTGATAGCTGGATCTAGGGATGTAAAACTTGCATTAAGGGTTACAGGAGTAAAAGGCGCTATGTCCATTGACATACTAGTCAGATAGCATCTATTATAAACATTATCACCTATCTTGATAGGGTAGAAGTTATTTTGGGTAGATGCCTCTTTGGTAGCAAAATAGTATGGTGATTCAGATGTCGCCTCTAATACACAACTAAAAGATATGTTTGCTTGTAGAGCTTGATTGAAGGCAAACTGATCTCCAGTTAGGATAGCACTCCCCAAAGGTCTTCGGGGTGAAAAAGTTGTATTATGACTCACATTCATCCGAGTCACTGGTAAATAGTTATTTCTTTCTACAATACTATAACTGTTTTCTGGGCCTATGTAAACAGGCAGACGATTGTAAGGGAGACTCATTTGTTTCTATTACACTCGTTTTACTGGTTTCCTACTACCATAAGCCCAAAATTCGCCGTAGCGTAGGAGACCCAGATCACGCCCCAGCCAAAATCCCTTTTCATGAAATATGCCGCACCAACCACCGCATACATAATACCAGCAACCAAGGGGACAAACTTCGTGATAAGGTCAAGGTTCATTTTTCATTATATCGGGCGATTATTTTTTTTAAACAATAAATAAGATGAACTGGCCCCAAAGACCGCGTTCTGATAAATGGTGGGGGTTTCCCCGTTGACAGATTGAAGAAACAGTCCCCCCGCCGCAATTGTGGTAATTATGGCAATTTTTTTCTCTAAAATGGGGGGGGTTTTGGGCAAAAAAAAACGAAAATAAATGCTTTTTTCTCTTGCTTTTCTCTGAGATCTGTGGTATACTTACAGAGTAATAAGACAATAAAGCTATGACCAACTTGACTACCACACTCGCCGCCGCTATCGCCTCCGCTGTTCGCCTTGCTCCTCGCTTCGCCAATGAAGATGGTGAGTTGATCTTTAACTCTCTGATGGACTGGTATCCTACGCTGACCGAAGGTCACGCTGATATGATCACCCGCCGCGCTTGCATGAATGCCACGGCTGGCTCTAAGGCTGTTGGCTGGGATGCCTTCGCCGCTGATCTCCTCAAGGAGATGGCTTAAAAAAAAATAAAATAAAGCTTGCTTTTATCCTGAATCTATCGTATACTTACCACATGAAAATCAAAGACAGCACCACAAAGTCCGATCTCGACAAGTTCCACACTGAGCGCAAGGCGGCGCAGGTAATGCGGGATGATCTCAACTTCCTTGCTGGCTGGATCAAGTCCGACTGCCCACAGGGTGCATCTGCTCTTGAGCGTATCCTTAAGGCTCACGAACAAAACAGGGAGCAAAGCTGGCTCTAAAAAAAAAGAAAATAAAACTTGCAATCCTCCCAAATCTAAAGTATACTTACAGCATGAAAGATAAGCAAACACCCTTCTTCGTTCTCTTCGGTAAAAAGAAAACTCACCGTGGCATCTCTGGCGAGGTCTGCTTCGGCGGTAACTGGAGGCGCGAAAAGTGTGAGCGTCTCATCCGTAACCCTTACGCTAAAATCGCGGAGGGGACTGGTCGCATTGTCGAGTTCCCTAGCCGTGAGGCGGCATGGGAGGCGCACGGCGACCAACTTGACATCGCGCACGGTCGCGTCAGCTTCGGCATAGGCCGATAACAAAACAAAATAAAGCTTGCAATCAATCGCATAACTGCTATACTACTACCATGACAAAGCAATTCAAAAACAAAGATGGCGAGATCGTTGACTGCGTTCAGATCGGCACTTGCTGGCCAACCGACTCAGCTTGGGAGAGCAACAGAAAGCAACGCCAAGAACACGCTGACAAGAACAACAACGGTGAGCTTGGCAAAGCTGGCAGATTCTACCACAACAACAGAGGCGTTGAGTGTTGGGTAGACACCGAGGCAAGAGTCTGGTGGACTGAGGACTGCCGATAATAATCTAACAAAACAAAAAACTAAACTACTACTATAATCATGAAATTGTTCCTTAACAACTGGCTTCATCATACGCTTACCGCTATGCTCATCACTCAAACCTTCATGCTTGCGCTGATTGTGTTTGTTGTCTACTCCTTAGGCACAGAGACAGCATGGCTATTCGTTAAAGAGTTTTATCCTACTATGTGGCTACCACTTAGCACACTACCCGCTATCATCATCACCCTACCCGTCGCGTTCCTCGACGCAGTAATCTATAAGCAGAAAGCATAACCATGGACAAGAGAGCACAATCCAAACACCGCAAGCAACTGAAGCGCAACCGCAAGAATAAAATCATTCGGATGCAGAAGGTAGCTGAGAAGCGCAGAAAAAAACTTCAAAAAACAACTTGACAGGTAGTAGCGTTAAGAGTGAGTAATAACCCTCGTAACTCGTTGGTAATCAACGGGTTACGGGGGCGCGGCCCCCCGCGCCGCGTAACTCCTTGATAGTCAACGACTTACACAGCTTAATACGCAGAAAAAAAATGCAATAAAAACAAAAAAAGAACTTGACTTTTATCTCAGGGTGTGGTATAGTTAGCCATGCTTACTTCATATGACCTTGTTGTTTCCGCTCTCCGTTTCATCCGTTTCGACGTTTCTAAGGCACATCGCTACGCGATGCTTGTCGATGCCTTTGATGGCGTTGCTGATGTCGATAACCACACCATTCACAAGGTGCTGTTGCTGGCATACGATGCCCGTGACACGGGCGACGATATCCGCGACTTTCGCGGCACTTGCGAGTTCATCCACAGGATGGCTTGCTAAGTGAAAAAAAACGAAAATAAATCTTGCTTTTATCTCAAATTCGACTATACTACTACTATGACAAATCAGGAAGCTTACAACCACGGTTACAACGGCACTCTCACCCTCGACGAGCTTATGGCTCAGTTTGAGGCTCCCGCCTGTCACGCATACGATGAGCCGCCGCAGTTCTCTGCGTGGCGGTCAGGGGCAGAGGATGCCGCGTATGATGCGGAGTCTGATGCCTCCGAGTGCGAGATGGAGCCTGATGACTTCATGACTGACGGCGAGGCTGATGCCGATGCGCTCGCCTCCGCTGGCTGGGGGACGGATGAGGATTATGGCTTCTATGGCGACGAGTGTTTCGCGTAAGAAGCGCCGTAACTCACTAAGCCTCAATGACTTACGGGGGCGCGGGGGCCGCACCCTCGTAACTCGTTGACAGTCAACGACTTACAGCACAAAATATAAGCATAGTTTGCGGGGGCTGTCAAGTAAAAACTTACTATTTGTCTATTTTTTTTCTGAGCTAGAAAAAAAGAAAAAAAAGAATAAAAAGTGTTTGACTTTTGTTTGCTTGTGTGGTATAGTTACCTCGTAACAAAGATTAACTTAACTCTAAAAACTACCTATGAAATTCTCTATCTCTACTCTCACTGACCTGTTCCACAAGTTCCCATCTGCCGAGGCTTTCCGCACGGATAAGTTCCGCGAGGCTCTCAACGATAAAGTCGTTGACTACTGCGCGAAAAACTCGCGTGATGGCAAGGATGTCATTCGCAAGTTCATCGTCCATGATGTTGAGTCCTCATGGATTGCCGAGTCTAACGGCAACGCCGTCATCTCTGCCGATGTCGTCGAGGTGGAGGGTGGCGAAAATCGCCAAATCACCATGACTGTCGGCAGGATCGAAAAGATCAACGGGGAGGATGTCCCGCAGGTCGTCAAGTATGACTTCCCAAGCTCAGGCTCGCTCACATGGGTCTCCTAAAAAAAGTGAAAATAATTCTTGCGTTTATCTCAATCTCTGCTATACTAATATCATGACAGTTAAGAAACCAGCATTCATCTACGCCCTCATCGTTGAAACCCTCAAGGCTTGCCGCACCAAGGAAAGGGGGACAGGATGTTCTCTTGAGGGCAAAGTTGACACCTACACCGCCGCCGTCATCATCACCATGTGCAAGGACGCAGTTGAGGATCGGCGCGATATCCGCGAGTTCCGCAAGGTGTGCGAGGAGATACTTGCCACCGTCTTGCGCTTGCGTAGGGACACCCGCCCAGACATTCACCCGCTCTGCCGCCATAAGCTAACCAAGGAGGAACTCATGTTAGTTACCGATGACCTAACCGTAGAGCCAAAAATTGAAGCTAACGAAGTCTGGTAAAAAAACAATAAAAAATACTTGACATGCCTACCTTTTATGTTGTTTTGATGTTTCTCCTGAGCCTGTTCTTCTCTGCCATCACAAGCGGTTTTTAAGTTGTAACTAACTAAGCGTCAACGGTTACGGGCGAGCGCCCCCCGCGCCTTCGTAACTCGTTGATAACCAACGACTTACGAGGGTTAATACGCAGAAAAAAAAACTTGACCTCTGGCTGGGCTGTGATATAGTGGGGGCATGACAGATCAAGAGCAAATCGACCACCTCCGCGATCAAATCTTCAAGCTCCGCTTGGCGGTCAAGGGTGTCTCTGGCATCGCGGCTTCTGGCGCGAAATGGGCAGAGTCTTCTGGCACACAAGAGGACTTTAAGAGAATAGAGAGGCAGCTTGACCAAGCCTGTGAGGAGATCACCATGACCCCATAAAAAAAAGAAAAAAAGCCTTGCGCTACCCGCGAACCTGCGTTATAGTTACACCATGACAATCGAAGAGATGGCAAAGCAAGACCCCCGCGAAATGTTCCACCACGACCCCCGCGAGCTTCAGGAGTTGCTCGCAGAGGTTCACGATGAGTTGGGAGATCGTCACCCTCAATGGTCTACGGATGAGGACGGCCTGACCCCCGCAGACGCGCAAGCCCTCCAGACTCACCTCGATGGTGAGTAAAAAAACAAATAAAAACAGTTGACTCCCCCCTCAACCTGTGGTATAGTTACATCATGAATCAGAGCAACCTTTTCAAGTTCACTGTCGTTGAGTTCCAGCAGAATCCCCCTTCCTTGGGTGGCAACTGGGAGTGCGGCACGGACACCCGCGTGTCCATGTCAAGCTCACCCAAGAAGGCGCTCGCCTTTGAGGGCGCTGTCTCGGGGCATTTCGAGGGCGTGGTGGGCTGCCCTGTCCTGCGCCAGCAGGTGTTCTCCAAGGGTGGCAAGGTGCTGTGGGAGAAGTGGGATTAACCCGCGTAACTCACTAAGTATCAACGAGTTACGGCGGCGGGGCGGGGGCATCCTCGTAACTCCTTGATACTCAAGGAGTTATAAACCATAATCTCACACCCATCATACAGGCAAAAATAAAGCTTGCTATTTGACTATTTACATGTTACTATTTGTTCCCAGTGTAATTAGTCCCATGAAAAAGAAGAAAACAAAACTACCAGCCAACTCTCTTGAGGGTCGTAACATGGTTCGCCATGCGATGCCGCCCCCAACTACAAAGTTCATTGATCGAAAGAAAAAAAAGAATAAAAATGCTTGCAGAGGTGGGCATTAAGTGCTATAGTATACCCATGATAAACAGAAAAGATCAAATCCACGCCACACTTTACAACGCCGCCATTGACGGTGGTTTCATGCTCTCTGTTGAAGATGGAGAGATTGTTGCTACTGATCTCTTGGCGAACCAGACTACACCGAAGTTTGTTATCCGCTTTGTAGGCAACGACATCTCTGATGTAGATGTCGAGATTGATAACGGAGTTAGAATGGGAGCATAGTTATGAAAACAGACAATAAGCAAAGAGAAGAAGTTACTTTGGAGCGCAGGATCTGTGATCGCTGTAAGGACGTTGATGGATTGACCTTCGGTTACATCGGTAACTTTGAACGCTGGGGAGATGACCGAAAGCTTTTCATCTGGATCAATGAGGATGACATGAGAGAGAAGAATGGTAATAGTGCTTCTCTCTGGGAGTGTGAAGCTCGCGATCTCAATGTGAAAGATGCCTATGCTGCTTTTGCGGCAATCAAAGGTTTTCAGATGGGCAAGCTCTATAGCTCTATCAAAATCAACAAGAAGTTCTAATCATGAATAAAACAATAGATGAAATCTATGATCCTAACCTAGAGGTTAAGCTAACTGAAATGGAAATACTCACTCCCTTACAAAAATGCCTTGGCGACCTTGAGTTTGAAATCCGTTACCTTGTGCAAAGCGCAAGGTTCCCAGAAGAGAAGGAAAGAATCCTTCGGATTGTAGAAGATGCCAAAGAATTAGCTCGTAAAGAAAGAGATGAACCATCCCATGACTAAAAACGATAAAACAGAATTGTTACTTGAGCTTGCCTATGCCGACAATAACGAAGGTCTGTGCATGGCTTGCGGAGAGGTCGCTGAATGTGTTGAACCTGATGCTAGGGGATACGAATGTGAGTCTTGCGGAGAACGCAAGGTCTACGGCGCACAAGAAGCTCTTTTAATGTTTGGTTGACTCTTCCTCACAATGCTTCTTAGTTAGGGGGTGTAGCTCAGTTGGTTAGAGCGCTAGCCTGTCACGCTAGAGGTCACGGGTTCAAGTCCCGTTACTCCCGCCACTTAAACAAATAGAATAGCTTAGATGAAAACTCGCATTCACGTTAATCAGCACAAGATCCGCAGTAATGCAAAGACTGGCGAGAGGGAGCCAGTGCTTACGGTCAAGACTTACAAGACTAACACTTACTGCAAGACGGTCAACATAAACGGCCCTTGTAAAGTTGTTTACTCGCCTGACAACCCACTGCCCTGTGGCGCGAAGGTGTGGATTGAAACAGAAGAAGGTGTTGTATGTGATTGATACTTAACGACTTATGGGGGTCGGGGGGCCGCGCCCCCGTAACTCGTTGATACTCAACGAGTTATAAAGGAAAAATAAATGCATTTTAATACAAAAAAAAGCTTGCAATCTCTATTTGGTGTGGTATACTACCTCCATGAAATTGAAATTCCCTACCTTCTGGAGCAAAAAAAAGAATAAGTTACCCCTTGACATCACCCCGCTTTTGCCTTATACTTCCCTTATGAATGAAACACAACCCAACCTCGTAATCCCTGAGAAACCTCTCTTCCCTGCTAACCCTATCCACCTTGCGTCTCTCCTGACTGGTAAGACCGTGGTGTATGAGAATGCCAAACAGTCCACCGTCACTCCTGACAGGACTCGGGTCTTCAAGGTTCGTGGGGTTGAGGATGTGTTCACCTCCTCTGCCAGTGGTGCCAAGTGCGTCACTGTTAGCGTCAACGACATTGATGATGCTGGAGCGGTCAAGTATCGCACCCTGCACGTTGATGGCATCAAGTCTGCAAACTAATTTTAGTAGGTAGAGAGTAACGGGGGGTGGTGGTTATGCCACTGCCCCCCCAACCTAAACAAACAATTTTAAACTTTGGGTTAGCTACCCAATCGTGAGTGACTGAATATAGATTAGTCTAGAGTCTAAAGGTGTCTGTATCTTGAGCAAGGGTTAACTGACTGAGCAGAGAGAGCGGAGCGCGAAGTAGCCAAACGAACTTTATCTGGATGGCGAAAAGTTGAGGGTAATAAAAGTAATCCCTCCTCACATTTTCCTTTACAAACAACAAACCATACATTACATTAACATCATGTCTAAACCAACCGAATCCGTCCGTATCGAGGTCAAAACAAAAGACCAAGCAACTCTCCTTAACTATGCCTTGGGCGTAGTGCATCGTGAACTCTCTAGCAACATGGAGACAGTAGCAGATGAGAAACTGGATGACTTCATGGATAACGTCAAGTGGACTCGCAAGAATGCAACCGCATTGAACGATAAGTTTTCTTTGACTCCAGAGGTATAAACTTTCTAGAAAAGGTCTGATTGGCGGGGGCAGAACCGCAAAGCGATACTGGATAACCAGAAGCCCCTAGCTCCTCCAACAAACAAAATTGTTGGTTAAAAAGCCAATCACCCAAACTAACCAACCCCGTGAATTGTCTGTGACTAGCGGGGGGCTAAACACACAGTCGCTCCCAGTGGTGGGCAATACCGCTAGGTGATCAACGCCGACCCTCTCCCGTCACGCTTTACTAGTCAGCCGCTGACGGGAGGGGGATATAACTTTCAGTGGTCTGGTTGTCATGCTACCCCGTCCCCCTTTTTGCTCATTGTTTTGGGGGGCGGGGTTTTGCTTTGTAAGTGCCTCAGTATCAAGCAGTTAGGGCGGCGCGGCCCCCCGCGCCCCGTAACTCGTTGATGCTCAACGAGTTATGAATTAAAAATACCCCTTGACAAGTCCCTGCTTTGTGCTATACTCTCACCATGGCAAATTCATATAACATCCAAAGAACTGATATAGCTACAATCCCCGCCCCGTTTGACTTCACGTTTGAGTGGGATAATGGAACAGAAAAAACATTTATAGTTGTTTCATTGCATGGCGCAAAGGCACTAGCCGAAACATTTGAAAACTTCGGTTACGAAAGGGAAGAGGGCAGTGTTGAATTTAAATCAATTTAATTTGACACCCGCAGAAGTCTATAGTATACTTGGCTATGTCAAAACTTCTAAACGCTGGAAACTATAAAACCCGCAAGGGCGAAAAGTATGGTTGGAAAACCTACGGCTTGCACCTTGCACCCTTTAACCTATCAGGAAAAAATGTTTGTTCTTCTGCTACTGTTGGTTGTTCTACTGCTTGTCTCAATACTGCTGGTCGTGGAATCATGCATTCCGTTCAAGATGCCCGAATTAAAAAAACAAGAAGGTTTTTCGAAGATCGGGATGGATTCTTATCGCAGTTATACAAAGAAATCGCAAGCGCGATTAAAAGCGCAAAGAAAAAAGAAATAAACTCTTGTTTTAGGTTGAATCTTACAAGTGATCTGCCGTGGGAAAACCTAGTCGTGAAATACTTCCCCTTTGCTCAGTTCTATGACTATACTAAACACCTGAAAAGATTCTTTAGGTTCCTAGATGGCAAGCTCCCAAACAATTACCATCTGACATACTCACGAAGTGAGGAGACACCTGACGAGCTAATCCATGAGATATGCAAGCGTCCAGGGATTAGAGGTAACGTGGCAATTGTCTTCCGCGATCATCTGCCCAGCCACTGGCAAGGAATCAAGGTCATAGATGGCGATGACAGTGACTTACGCTTCAAAGATCCACGCGGGGTAATTGTCGGATTGCTTGAAAAAGGACTTGCAAAGAAGGACGAAACGGGGTTTGTTGTTGAGCCATGCTAACCTTTGTCTTGTTCTGCCTGTTGTTATACTTAGCCTGTCACCGAGAAAGATAATGCCTTACACAAACAACATAAACCAAGAGGACAAGCCAAGGAATTGGCAAGACCTCACCGCTAGGCTTCTCGCCCTTTACACGGAGGAGATAGCCAAGGACGAGATCAATATGCAGAAGTGTGTTGAGATCGGCAATCAGATCATTAAGACGGGCGCACTGCTTGACGAAGCCCAGAAAACCATACAACAAGTAACCACATGAAAATAAAAGAAGACCTAATGGAAATCCTCAACGATCACAAAGCTAATGTGATTGAAATGATAGAGGAAGAGAAAGACCCCAATCTCACACAAGAGATTGAGGCTATGCATGACCGCATGGTAAACGAAGTGGAAGAATTGTTAGGCTCTAGCTATGAGTAAAAAGACAGGAGGCAGACCGACCAAGCCGAAAGGTTTAATTGATGTGGCTAAGTGGATGCCCCAGATAAGACGGGTGTGTAGTCGCCAGCTTGTTTATGATCAACTGGATGACTTGTTAGAGGGTCACGCTGAAGATCCCAACGACAAGGGTAGTCTACTCGCCAAGCGCATAACGCAGATTAAAAAAGATGTAGCTAGGATAAAGCTCTAGGGGTTGTGGGCATGGTGTGCGGGGAGATCCCGTAACGAGGTTATGATCTAATCCTCCATGAAACACCCGTAACCCCTTAACTGTCAGTGGGTTACGAGGGCGCGGCCCCCGCGCCCCCGTAACTCGTTGATACTCAACGAGTTACGAAGGAAAAATATGCACACCTTTCCCCGCTTGTCAAGCGAAAACCCACGCAGAAAAAAAAAATAAAAAAAGATAAAAAGTGCTTGCAATAAATCAAATCCTGCTGTATAGTTCCTGCATGAGCTTAATCCTAGCAAAAAACAAAGTCGATATCGCCCAGCTTGCTGAAGTCAAAACCCCTTCCGCAACTGATACTCATACTCCCATCTCTCACGCACTCCTCGTTGATCAGGCGCACAAGGCACTTGATCGGGCAGGGTTGAAGGTCGAACAGGAGGAACACGCGCTTGGTCGTGGTGGTCTTCGCTACTTCGGAGGCTTCGCCATCAAGGGTGAAGACATGGAGGCTAAAGATCGCCGTCTGGTGGTTGGCCTTCGCAACGCACACGATAAGTCCTTCGCGGCTTCCGTCTGCATCGGCAATCAGATGCTGGTCTGCGAAAACCTTTGCTTCTCTTCTGATGTGAAGCTCGCTCGTCGTCACACGACGAACATCTTGCGCGACCTTCCGATGGTCTTGTCTAACGCGATCTCTCGCGTTGTCTCCCACTGGGCAGACATGGGCAAGCGCATCGAGTCCTACAAGAACACCGAGGTTCAGCGTGACCGTTGCGCCGACATGGTGATTGACCTTGTGGATGCGAAAGCGTTTCCTGCTCGCGATGTCTACAAGGCAGTGCAGGAGTTCCGCAATCCTCGCCACGACGAGTTCAAGGGCGGCTCCCTTTGGACTCTCTACAACGGGATCACCGAGCATCTCAAGGGTGGCGACCTCACCAAGTTGCCACAACGCACCATGACGGTGCAGTCGGTCTTCGACAAGATCGCTGGACACGCTCCCGTGATCGAAGCCGTCGAGGTGGATGAGCCTGAGGCAATCGCGCTTCCTGCGTAGCCCCTATCCCCCACAACAGAACCCCGTCACCCCGAGGCTACGGCTTACTATCGGGGGGCGGGGTTTCTCCTTGTCTGCGTATAAAGAGTCGTAAGTCGTTGAGTATCAACGACTTACGGGGGCGCGGCCCCCGCAGGGCCGTAACTCATTGACAAGCAACGAGTTATAAATGAATAAAAAAGAATAAAAAAGACTTGCACAAACCCTATTGTGTGGTATACTACTGGCGTTATGGGACTAGATCAATACGCAAAGAAAGTAAAGAGTGATTACGATTACGAAACTAAAACAGATACAATCGTAAAAACTGAAATCCATTACTGGCGCAAGCACAATGCGCTAGAGGGATGGATGGCTAACCTGTGGCGCAGTCGCGGCATGGATGGTGAGTTTAATTGTCAGGTGGTTCAGCTTACCAAGGATAACCTCGACAACTTGGAGAACGACATCAAGGAGGGAAGGTTGCCCCAAACCGAAGGATTCTTTTTCGGTGCTGACACAAGTCAGGATGAGGATCGCAAAGCAGATGACCTTGAGTTCATTGAGGAAGCAAGGAAAGCTATTGACGAGGGTTACGAGGTTCAATATACTTCTTGGTGGTAATGAATATCTTTCGCACTCTAACAGAAGATAAACAAATGTTGTTTAATGTTACCTACAAGGAGGGGAAACGCAAGACGGTTGATAAGCTGGGTGTTCACTGTCTTGAAGAGGATAATACATGGAGTCCTGCTGTGCCTCTCTGCCACTTCCCTCAAGAGTCAGTTGAGTATATGATTGAGAGAATTGAGATAGCTCTAAACGAAAAAAATTAATTATGCAATACGACATCGACTACTACGACAAGGAGGGGAATCATTGCGGAACCTCTGCACTTCTTGCTTTCGAGGGCAAGGTTTACACTCACCAATACCTCACTGACATGGCAAAGCAGGAGATGAAGGATGACTTCTTTCCTGGGGCTAAATACTTTGAGATCACAAGGAAGGAACCAATAGATGAGCAATAAGCGAGGAGCATACAACAAGCAGGTGGAGACGGGCGAGGACAGGCAGATGAGGTATATCACCAATCTGTCTAAGTCGGTTGGCGAGGCTTGCGATAGATGGCTGGCAGAGAAGGGTCTGAAGGGTAAAAGCTGGAAACAGCAGA